>Ga0210399_10000440_pt1 | contig 33302 bp, 30 predicted proteins | sample IncBWC14MmetaG_FD_150865 | JGI IMG/M metagenome (GOLD analysis project Ga0210399, IMG submission 150865) | Forest soil microbial communities from Barre Woods Harvard Forest LTER site, Petersham, Massachusetts, United States - Inc-BW-C-14-M | ecosystem: Environmental > Terrestrial > Soil >... | reverse complement strand
CGCCGGTTCCGCAGAGATTGTCACACGCGAGGACAGATTTCGCGAACAGATGCTGATTTCGGAGCGGCTGAACGATTATTACATTCAGGTCGTCGCCGAAATCCGCGCTTCACTGGAGCGGGCCGAGGCGGAAGGCTAGCGCTCAGGGGAAGGGGCCTCTCACGCTCGACGTTGATCGCCGGCGGGCCGGCGAAAGCACGGCAATCTGCAAGCCTCCCGTACTCCGGTTCGGGAGGCTTTTTTGATCCTTGGCGTGCCTGTCTTTTTTCCGTCATCAAATTCCCTACCCATCACATCATCGCCACGCCATGAACAATTCAGCGCCGCGATTCTAACGCTAACAGGGGTGGAGTCCCTGACATCTGCCTTGTTGTTGCAACGACGAAAATTCAATGGAGTTGAAATTCAATGGCGACCAAAAGCGAGGACCAACCGGGCGGCAAACGCCGCCAGCGCAGCCCCAAACCCGATCGGCGCGCGGCGAAGGGCGACCGACCGCAGACCGCGGCGTCCGTTTCCCGCACCGATGATCAACAAGAGGGTCAGGCACCCCCGATCGCCGCATTGGCGGCGATCCCCGCGGACGCTCGGATAGAACTGCCGGTGGATATCCCCGCGAATGATCCGGCAGAGCCGGCGGAGATTATCGCAAACCGCGCGGCGGAGCCTGAAGACGTTTTCGCAAACGGCGCGGCCGAGCCGGTGGAGGTTCTCGCCAATGGCGCGGCGGAGGCGGCGGAAGCTGCCGCGAGCGGCGCGGCGAGGCGATCAGAAATACCCTTGACCGGCGAAGTCATCCCGCCCGATGCGCCATCGGCTGCCACGGGGCGGCCAACGGAAGGTTTTCCGGTCACCGTTTACGCGATCGCGATGGCGCACGGCGAATACGCGAGGCGATCGTTTCAGGAGAACAGGTCTTTTGTCGAAAGGCTCATGGGCGTGCGGTCATTAGAACAGGCCATCGAGATTCAGACCGAGTTCGCAAAAGTGGCTTACACGAATTTCGTCGCGGAATCGCAGAAGATTTGCGAACTCTATGGCGACCTTGCCCGGCAGATTTTCAGGCCGCTCGGGTTCGCCAGCATGATTACGCAGTTCAGGCGCCAGATCAGCTGAGGTCGCGGCGGAAGAAAAAATGGCCGGTGATGGCCGGCCGAGCGAAAAAGCCCCGGTTTTTCCGGGGCTTTTTTGTGGCGGAGGCAAGACGTCAATCCAGGACGCGGCCTTCATTGAGGAGCCAGGTGTGGATGACCTGCCACTTGTCGCCCCGGCTTGGCCGGAAGTCCAGCAGCGGAGATCGCTGGTCCTCAAGATCGTAGAAGAACTTCAACGTGTCTCTGGCAGTCGGCACTGATGGATCAATGTGCTGATCTCTAAGCCAACGATCCCATTCCCACCAGGATCAGGGATTTTCGTACGTCTCGTCTCATTGATTGCGCGTCCTCGCCTCAAGAGGGGCCAGGCCTTGCGGCCTCGATCGTCGCGCTGGTCTTTCGGGCGTTGCTCTGTTCGAGAGCCTGGATGGTTCGTCCAGAAAACGCCTGGCCACCGCCGTGCCAATTCTTGGCGTCCTCGAATTCCAATATGATGGTAAGGGTTTAACTGTTTCTAAATGCGCGCTGCGAAGCTTTGAAAGCGGACATGACCGTGCGCCTTGGTTGAGCGCCTTCTGACGTGTCCACTTGGCCGGCGCTTTCTCTCTCCTCCCGTGATAGCCAAAGCCCCGGTTTTCCGGGGCCATTTCGATACCGCAATCAATAGCCGAGGAGCGCAAGGCCCACCCAGCCGAATGCAAAAAGGCAACATACGACCGCTGCGACTGACGCCAGGGTAGCAAGCGCTTTGACCGGCGCCAGGGTGGCAAGCGCTTTTGCTGAAGACATGACGAGAATCCCCAAGTAGTGCGATGAAAGGAACTCTGTCCAACGAACTTTGCCCAAAGATGGCGAGAATTCGCCGCAACGAAAAAACGCGATGGCTGTGGCCGTGCGGCAACAGAAATGCTTTGCCCGGAAAAACCCGCAATCGCTGCCCCTAGTGTCCACATTCCGAAGTTCGCGCCATTGTTGGGGCGAGCTCGTTTGCGAACTTCGGAATCGAAAGGACACTGGAATCCTGTATTTGCTAGTGGTCCTTTGATTCTAACATTCGCAAAAAGAGCCTGCTGCAATGGGAAGCCAATGTTAGAATCGGACCACTAGTGCGGCGAATTTGAAGTTCCTATCGGTATCGCGGCAAGTTCGTGATAGGAACTTCAAATTTAAAGCCGCTACTCAAATCATCAAGTTGCTAGAGCTCCTTTGATTCCGAAGTTCGCATAAGAGGTTCGCCACGGTAGCTTGCGAACTTCGGAATCGGAGCTCTAGTAGCGAATCGGTTGGGGACTTCTGGGCATGCGTTATTTGTGGGAGTTGGGCATCAGCAATCGCTTCTGGGTGGGGCTCGCGGGAGCTTTGCTTGCGCTGCCGCTGCTCTGGCTGGCCCTTCGCGATTCCTCGCCCGAATTCGCCAGGGATTTCGAAGAATGCGTCGAGCTGGTTCAGGCCCGGATGACGGACGGAGAAACCCGGCCCTTGATGACGAACTGCAACGCGCGCTTTGCGGGACGGCGGAAGGCAGGCGGCGGCTACAGCTATTACGACTTCATGATGGATCGGAATTTCGACATCTCGGGCCCCAATCCAACGCCTGAAGAGCGAAAGGCGATCGATCGCGCCTATATCGTCTATCTCGATGCCCAGCGACAGGAAGCCATTTCGGCCGAACTGGCGAGACGTCAGAACGAACGGCTCTGGGCAGAGATGGAGCGCGCGCGTCAGACGGTTGGCCCGCCGATGGTGTTGACGCCGACCGTGTTGACGCCGGCCGTTTCGCCCTCGGTCGCTGCCAGGCGCGACAAGCCAAAGCCGCTCTGCAGCGATGATTCACTGTCCTGCAGCTGGTCGAAGATCACCACCGCCGTGAAAAATGCCTTCGCTTCGTCGAGCAAAACGAAGCAGTAGAGGAAGCCCAGGGCACGTAACGCCTGCTTTCTAATGCGCCATGAATAATGGCAACTCGGCGTGCTGCATGATGTGGCTGGTCGCGCCGCCGAAAATCGTCTGCCGCAACCTGTTCCTTGTGAAGGCGCCCTTGATCAACAGGTCGCACCCCTCGTCCTTGGCCGCGGCGAGCACCGCCTCGCCAGTGCTGCGGCCTTCGCGCTCGATGCTCTTGAGCTGGGCGGCAATGCCGTTGTAGCGCAATTGATTGCGCACTTGATCGGCCGACGGGCCCGGCACGTCCTGTCCATCGATGACAGTCAGCACCGTCACGCGTTCGGCGAGCTGCAGCAATGGCATCGCAAAGGCATTGGCACGGGCTTGCTCCGTACTGCCGTTCCAGTGAACCATGATGTTGGTTGCGATCCGTTTCGGAGCGGTGGGAGGCGCCAGCAGGACGGGCCGGCCGCTCTCGAACAGCCCCGACTCGATCGCCCGGTTATATGGGGCTACCGTATCAGCGTCAGGCCGGCTCATGACGATCACGTCGAACGCGCGGCCGAGACTGCCGACCAGGCCTTCGCCCGGCGGCACCTCGGCGAACCAGCCATAGGCAAGTCCCTCCGCGGTCGACCTCGCAGCAACACCGTGCTCCTGCATGAAGGTCTCGAACAGCTTGCGCGCTCCCGCCGTTCCTTCCTCGCGCCGCGCTCGATAGATCTCAATCGAAAAGGTGCTGGCGAGCTCGGCCACGACAAACTCGGGAACGCCGAACCACAATGGGATGCCCTCGACATAGGCGCCGGTGCGCTTGGCCAGCAGCACAGCGGTCTCGAGCGTGGAATTCATGGCCGGGATATTTTGGGTGGGTACCAAAATCGTCTTCATCATCAACTCCTCCGCTCGTCGCAAGGAACGGCAGGGCAATCGGGCCCAACGGCACCGACTTTAAGCTAAACCTTCGAGAGGTGACCGCCAAGACATTCGGGGCTGCGGCTCCCCTCGACATTGCGTGCGGTGGCCGGTGGGGTGCGGAGCAAGACCGCGCCCGTCAGGAAAGCCGCCCGCGACCGCCGCCGTGCCGTGCTATGTTCGCCAAGGCCCCATTGCCAACGAGCGTGGTCCTCGAGGGGGTGATGCATGCGACGGCGGCAGTTCATCACGCTTATCGGCGCAGCAGTGGCGTGGTCGCTTGCGGCGCGCGCGCAACAGCCGACCCCGACGCGGCGGATCGGCGTGCTTGATGAATTTTGGCGCGGACGCATCCGAAGGGCAGGCCCGCGTCGCCGCGTTTATGCAGGCATTGCAAAAGCTGGGCTGGAACGAGGGCGACAACGTTCGCACCGAGGTCCGCTGGCCCGGAGACGACGTCGAGCGCTATCGCAAATATTTCGAAGAATTGGTTGGGCTGAACCCGGATGTCATCCTCGCGTCCGCCAGCCAGAGCGTGGCGGCGCTGCAACGGATCACTCGAAGCGTGCCAATCGTGTTCGCGAATATTGTTGACCCGGTCGGTGCAGGTTACGTCACTAGTTTGGCACGTCCGGGCGGCAACGTCACCGGATTTACTGCGTTCGAATACAGCATCGGAGGAAAATGGCTCGAACTACTCAAACAGATTGCACCGCGCGTGACGCGGATAGCCGTCATTCGCGATCCGGCCATCGCCTCCGGGATCGGCCAATTCGCTGCGATCCAATCTGCCGCTTTATCACCTGCGCTGGAGCCGAGCGCGATCGACCCGCGCGACGTTGGCGAGCTGAAACGCGCGCTCGATACGTTCGCGGGGGAGCCGAACGGCGGTCTGATTGTCACCGCATCCGCGTCTGCGACGAGCCATCACGATTCAATCAATTCGCTCGCCATGCGTCATCGCATGCCGGCGATTCATGCTTTCCGGTATTCCAGTTTAAGCGGGGGCCTTGCCTCCTATGGCCCGAATACGATTGATGTCTACAGGCGCGCTGCGATCTATGTAGATCGCATCCTCAGGGGGGCGAAGCCGAGTGAACTTCCTGTACAGGCACCCAATAAGTACGAGCTGGTGATCAATCTCAAGGTGGCCAGGACGCTGGGCCTCGAAATTCCACCTGCCCTGCTCGCCACCGCCGACGAGGTGATCGAATGAGGCGGGTACTTCGGCGTTGGGCGCGAAGCGGACATCCAAAAGTCTCCAAATCGCCGTTTCTGTGAAGAAGCTGGCCTCTTCCGGAATCACCATGTCAGCCGCTATGCTGGCGTTCGGGAGGGCGAGCACAATGCGCTGCGACTCTATTCGTGTGCCCGGCGGCATCCTTGCTGGATTTTGGTCCCGCCGCCGCACCATGATCGCGGCGATGTCCGCGTTGGTGCTGCTGCCGATCGGGGTCAGTGATGCCGGCTCGCGCTCACATGTCTCCAAAAGCTCGTCACGACATGGCAAGTCGCCTAAGCACGTCGCCTCGTCAAAGTCCCAACATGTCAAGCTTGCCGCCCTGGGGCCGCACGGCTTGAATCCGTCTGCCCTCAAATTGGTGGCAAATCCGTGCGATCCCGCGAAATTCAAGATCGTCCTGGATGTCGGTCATACCGCCGAATCGGAAGGCGCGATCAGCGCACGCAACGTCGCGGAGTTCGTCTTCAATCTGCGCCTTGCGCGGCGGATCGAGGAGAAATTGAAGACGGAAGGTTTTGCCGAGACCAAATTGCTCGTGACCGAGGGCAGGGCGCGACCAAGCCTCTTCAGGCGTGTCGCCGCCGCCAACCGTCTGCACGCGGATCTCCTCCTGTCGATCCACCATGACGCAGTGCCCGACTCGTTTCTGGAGAATTGGGAATTCGAGGGCAAGAAGAGCCATTTCAGCGACCGCTTCAGCGGTTATTCCGTCTTCGTCTCCCGTAACAATGCCGACTTCAGGGCGAGCCTTCTGTTTGCCAACCTCATCGCCAGGGAAATGAAGGCGCTCGGCCTGCAATATGCCCAACAATACAGCCAGCCCGTCATGGGCCGGTACCAGCACCCGCTGTTGAACGAGGAAACCGGTGTCTACAGCTACGACAAGCTCATCGTGCTGAAATCGACAGGAATGCCTGCCGTGCTGCTGGAGGCGGGTTCGATTATCAACCGGGACGAGGAACTCAAGATGGCCTCGCCCGAACGCCAGGACATGATCGCTGGCGGTGTGACCACGGCCGTGAAGCAATTCTGCGAATCCCGCTCCGTTCAGATGGCGCAGTGAGGGGATTGGAAACAGATCAGGTCGAAACGGCAGTCCGATAACCGATCGCTGATTTCGGTTGTTTACCGCGCCCTGATCTCGTCGAACCGGGTGAGCGCTTTTTCAAATTTGGCGTTGAAGAGCCACATTGCATCGAGGATCTCGCGGACGGTTGCGGACGTTCTCGCCCTGTCGGCCTGACCAAAAGCGAAGATGCTGTTGTTGCGCAGATATCCCATGTTGGTCGCACCCGAAATCCTGTAGTCGACCAGGTTGCCTGACTTCAAGGCAGAGATGGTCGGAGTAGGGATGATCTGGATAAGCTCGAAGAACTTCATCTGGTCGATCGGATCCGGCAATGTCTTCACGATCGCCGGCAAATGCGGGAAAATATCGGCGTGTGCGCCCATCAGGCCGTCTCGCACGGCGGTCCAGTGGTTGTAGCGATGGTCGAGCCCGCCGGCGCGTGCCTCTTCCCTGTCGTCGCGAAGGCTCAGAGCGGGATCGAAGGCTGCGATCGACTGTTTCATCGCCGCCCATTTCCTTCGGCCTTTTTGATCTTCGCTTGGGTCGGTTTGCATGCTGCCCTTGTATTTGTTCGAGCGCGCATTGCCGATGTTCTGATTGCCGTTGGTCTCGGCAAAGAAGATGCCCAGGCTGACGCGACCCGCCGCTTCGGCATGGGTCGCATCCAGGCCCCTGGCTCGTGCAATAGCCGTTCCCAGATCGACGACGTCCTTGAACGGCGTATCCGATTTTTGCGCATCCGCAGGCGGCGCTTCCATGAGGTCGAAGAGTTTCCTGTACTCATCGATGAGCGGCTCATTGTCGGCGTCAAAGTACGCCGGAGGGATTTTGAACTTATTCGGCCTTCCGATTCTGGACGGAAGCGCGTCGGTGAGGTCCTTGTAGGCGCTCATCATGTGGATGCGCGCAAGATAGAGCGCCTGTCCCGGCAGGTTCGGCAGTCCTTGTTTCGAACTGATCTGCGCGCGCCGCTGGCCGAGGACGAGCTCGAAATTCTTCACGGCACCATTGTAGGTCTCAAGTGCGTCCGATGGTTTTTTTGCAAACGCGCCCGGCTGAGCCGAGGCCGGCGGCATGAAAAAGAATCCAAGAGCAAGAGCTGCCGCAACACCGTGGCCTTTGATCCCCATGGCCGTCCCCAAAACCTGCTTTCACCGATCGAGATTGACTGGATCGTAAACACCGAACGCGCCGCCTGGCGAGACGGGAAGCGCCCGTCACCGAGGCGCGGCGACCACGACCCGGATGAACGCGCGCGGCCCTGCGAGATGATCGATGCCCCTCGATTTTCCTCTAGTCCGGGCGTGGCGCTGTCCGCGGCAGGATGAGCGAAACGGCGGTCCCTCCGCCGGGCTCGCTCTTGAGGTTGAGCTGGCCACCTAACCGCTCCGTGACGATGGTGTAGACAATGTGCAGACCAAGGCCGGTTGCGCCGCAATGGCGGCGGGTGGTGAAAAACGGATCGAACGCCAACCGCTTGATCTCCGGCGCCATGCCGCAGCCATTGTCGGCTATCAGCAGTTCGACATGGTCGGGCCCGGACGCAGCCATCCTGATATCGATGGTTCCGTCGAGCTCGTCCGGGAATGCATGCGTCATGGCGTTGACGACGAGATGCGTCAGCGCCTGTCCGAACGGGCCGGGGTAGCTGTCCATCACGAGACCGCGCTCGCATTGAATGTCGAGAGTGATGGCGTGCTGCTTCAAATCCCCTGTGAGATGCGACAGGACCTGCTCGGTCAGTGCGCTCGCGTCGAAGCTGCGCCGATTCGACTGAGTCTGATCGAGCGCCACCTGCTTGAAGGATTGTATTTGTTCGGCGGACCGGCCCAGATTGTTCACCAGCTGGGAGGCCGCATCCTGCACGAGATCCAGGAACGCGTTGAGGCTCGAACGCCTGAGGTCGCCGCTCGCGGCTTCCGCCGCAAATTGCGCGGCCTTGTGCTGCAGCATGGAGGCAACCGTCAGACCGATACCGACGGGGCTGTTCACCTCATGCGCGATACCAGCCACCATCCGGCCAAGGGCCGCGAGTTTTTCAGCCTCGATCAGCGAAGCCTGGGTCTCCTGCAGATGCCGCAAGGCGGCCTCCGCCGCGTCGCGGGCGTCGCGGACCTGCCGCTCGGCGCGCTTGCGCTCGGTGATTTCTTCGGCGGCAACGTTGACCGCAACGATCTCGCCGCTTGGGGCATGCAGCGGATGCCAATACGTCACCCAGTGCCGTTCCTCGACCTGGTCGGCGCGTTGGCCGGCGACCTCGACCCCGATCACCGGCTCGCCGGTTTCCATGATCGAGCGCACGATCGCTTCGACGGAATCCGCCAGTGCCGGCACGCAATCGCGGACAAAGCGGCCAAGATGATCCTCCACCGAAATCCCGCAAATCTCGGTGAGGCGCTGGTTGATCTGCAGGTACCGGCAGTCGGGGGACAGGCAGGCGAGCCCGATCGGTGCCGTGTCGTAGATCTGCTGCACAGCGGGTTGCTGCGCGAACAGAATCACCTCGGAAGCTTTTGATGAACTCGGCACTTTCGCCATCACGATCCAAGCCCGCAGAATACCCGGAAGGACTGCGGCCAGTAAACACACCGTGCATCGCCATGGTAGGATGGCACCTATCCCGCGCGCAGCGTGGTTGTAAAACGCGCATTAGCGAGAAATTCGGGTTGGCTCGGCTTCGAGGCAGCTCAGCGCTATGTCCGCCTTGATATGGCCACCCTGCCGCCTGGCAGGCACGCATCAGCGCGGAGCGTTGGGCCAGGTTGAGACAAATGGATCGTTTCCGACATTCTGGCGACAGCGTCCATTGCGCCAGACGAAGCCGACCGAGCAGACGTGGCTCGCGGCTGGTCCGGCTCGATAGTACTGACATCGGCCATGGGAGTCGCGATGCAAACCGGCACCGCATCCGCCGGCGGCGTTTGCGTCATGCCCTGCGAGCAGGGGAGAAAGAGAGAGCATGGCGACAACAAGCCCAAGTCTGGTCATAAGCGTCTCCACGGTCAGGTAGCGATAAACGGGTGCGCAATACGGCCTTTGCCGGCACTGATTTCCGTCAAAGGTTATTAAACACGCTCTTCCAGGCCGGACCCGAAGCTGGAACAACAGGTCATCCGCTAGTCGGCCTGGCCCTGGGGGACGATCGGCAGCGGGCCGTCGGAGTGAGGTAACGTGGACTCGTTGCGTTCGAGATTGCCTGTCTGCGTCCGACCATTGCGGACCTTGGAGCGCCCGGCGTGATTCAACGGATCGGGTGCGGGCCAGCTTTCGGATGAAATGGCTAACTGGGCAAGTTTGGTCCTGTCGTGCAGCACAACCTGTCGGTGGGCGTATCCTCGGAAGCTTATCAATCCCTCGCGCCGAAAGATCGACAGGGCGCGCGATACCGACTCAATGGTCAGACCGAGATAGTCCGCGATATCGCGTCGTGTCATCGGAAGGAGCATTTCCTTCTGCGATTGCAATCGCCGATCCATCTCGAGCAGGAATGCCGCGACTCGCTCGATCGATGTCTGTCGACCCAGGAGCAGCACATGGTTTTCAGCGTGTTGCAGGTTGGCGGCGATCAATTTCAACGCTTGCCTGGTGCCGGTGAGGCCCTCGGCTGATTCCCCGAACACTTGCGTGCATTTGGCAATCAGAGCATCGGTATCGACGATTGCTTCCGCGGTGAACCGATGCGCATCGCCGTTTTCGATCCCGAAAATGTCGCCGGGCAAATAGAATGCTCCGATCTGACGACGACCATCGGGCAGAAGCTTGAACGTGCGGACGGCACCCGAAAGGATCCGGTATACGTATTGCGGTGTCTCTGTTTCTGCAAAAACCTCAGTACCTGCGCGATATTTGAACTCGCTCCAGAAGGCTCTTTCTCCGATGACGACCTGAGACTCCGACGCGCTGGTTGAATGCTGACTTCCCACCTCAAACATAACGCGACTCCAAATATTATTGTTTTTGAAATATTGGTCCCAACTTGAGCACGCTTCTGGTGGCCAGCGCAACCGAGTTCATGATCATGAAAAAAATTGGCGTAAAAAATCGGGCGGGAGACCCCGAGTTACTTGCCATCGGAGTGTGCGATGCAACGGCTCGCTCGAAGGCAATTTCCGGGTTTTTTTTGTGCTTATCCTCGGCGTTGCGGCCAACGTTCATGCGCAATCGGCGGTCGCGGACAAAATAGGAGCGCGCCTGCAGAGCGCGGCGCAGAAGCTTCGAATGGTGCGGCCATGATCTCACCAAATTTCGCGATAACTCCGGGCGAAAGCCGAATGCCTTTCTGCATGATGGCACATCAGGACAGCGCGGCTCGCAATCTGCAAATGCACATCCAGCTCTGCTCCGTCGCATCGAGGATCAGATTTGTGATCGTGTCGGGCAGATTACGGCGAGCATTCCGCATATCGGCGGCGGAGGTCTGGCACGGCTTGCTTGTGTTGCCACAATCTTTTTGATCGCACTGCTCCGTTCTTCGCCTTCAGGCATATCAGTCATGAAGTCGGCGAAAGCCGCATAAAGCAAATGTTGTTCGGGAACTTCGGTGGGATCCCCAAAGGATGGCCGTTGAAGCGGCGGTTCCCGTGGCGGGAGTTGATTGCGGCCGATTGAAGAAAAGCGCGGCTCAATGATCTGCCTCAATATGCCGGCGGCCTTTACGTACTAACAACCCCTCCGATGGCCGCGCGATTACGCGATCTTTATGACGGCCTCGCTGCTGTTTTCGCAAAAAGGAGGTATTCATGGTCAAGGATGCGATAAAAAAAGGCTCGCTCGGCCTGATAACGCGCGCGCTGCTCGCCTCAGCAATGTGCGCCGGCGCGTGCGCAAGTGCCAGCGCGGGCGAGGCCGACGCGAAGCAATTGCTAAAAGGGATGTCGGACTATGTGGGCTCGCAGCAGGCGATCTCGTTCAACTACGATGCCGGCCTCGAAGTGGTGACCAAAGAGGATCAGAAGCTTGCGCTGATGAGTTCCGGAAGTGTCGTGCTCAATCGGCCCGACAAGGTCCGCTTCACGCGTGCGGGCGGATTTGCCGACATTGAGGGGTTGTTTGACGGAAAGACGCTCACGTTGCTCGGCAAGAACGCCAATATCTACTTCCAGGCAGACGCTCCCGGAACCTTCGATCAACTCGTCAATGAGCTCCAGGAGAAGGTTCAGCGGCCGTTGCCCGGTGCCGATCTGCTGCTGACGAATTCCTATGACGAGCTAATGAGCGACGTGATCGACATCCAGGATCTCGGCAGCGGCGTGATCGGCGGTGTCGAGTGTGACTACCTGGCGTTCCGCAAGAAGGAGGTCGATTTCCAGGTCTGGATTGCGCAAGGAAATAAGCCCTATCCCTGCCGGTTCAGCATCACCTCGCGCACGGTGCCGGCAAGCCCGCAATACAGCATTCAGTTTCGCGACTGGAAGACCGGCGGTGACGCCGAAAAGGCCGACTTCACCTTCAAGAACGCCAGCAACGCCGCCAGGGTCGAGGTCGTGGAGGTTCGCGAAAAATTCAGTGATCTGCCGGCCAACTTTACCGTGGGAGTTGCAAAATGAAGATTGCAAGACGTCTCTTCCTGACCATCGCTGTTGCGCTGGTCGCATTGTGTGCGCTTGATTTCGCTGGCCAACTGCCGATCCCCGGAGCGGACAAGCTGGCTTCAACCGCACAAGCCAGGGTCGGACGGCCGTTGACCCCCGTCAGTGTCGCCGGCGTGGCCCGGCGCACCGCCCGGCGCTGTGCCGCCGGCGTTTATTATTGCTGACACTGTGATCTTGCGGTTGAGGCAGTGCGTCGCACCTCCTCATCCTCTTGCTCAATCACAGAAAGAGGCGGCTGTTGGGCCGCCTCTTTCTTTCCTGCTGTATCTGCCGACGCTACGACGCTACATCGATCGTCGCCGCAGTTGAGCGACGAGCGGCGCGTTCAGCCGGTGCCGTTGCGCATCGCCTCATCAATAGCCGACCCAGGCGCCACCGTAGTTGCGATAGTAAGCCGCCCTGGCCACAGGACGGGCAACATAGCCGGCAGTGGTGCCAGTGCCGTACCAATTCTTGGATGAATGAGGATTGCAGGCATAGCCGTGGGGATTACGACATTCATAGTCACCCCAGGTACTGGCGGCAAAGTAGCCGGAATTTGGGTAAGGCCCACCGGCATAGGCATAAGGTCCGCCACCATAATAACCGCCACCATAGTAACCCCAAGGTGAGGTGGCTGCGGCTGCGGCCGTGCCGATAGCGGCGGCCGCCACACCGGCACCCACCACGCCTGCGCCGTAGCCGTACGCGGCGCGCCGGTTTTGTCGGCGCGCAACCCCTGCAACGCTCACGGGCGTCAGCGGGCGACCGACGCGCGCCTGGGCGCTCTCGATCGACAGCGAGACGCCGCGCTGCTCAGACCAGCCGAAGGAGAGGAGTGCCGTACACGCGAAGGTCGTGGCTGCGATCGCGATTTTGCCTGGAGACATCAGCTTCATGGTTTTTCTCCATTAGTGTGCCCCTTGCTGCAAACCATATCCCTCGGCCGCCTCAAAAGCATTGCGTTAGATCAACCTGGCGCTCCAATCAGCGCCTAGATCAAGAGTGCGCCCCACGGAAGAAGCTTTTTTCATCCGACCGGCACGGAGTTGAGCGGGACGAGATGCCGAAAACCGTGGAGGGAAGGACACCGTGAACCGACTCGTTATCGCCACGATCCATTCGCTGCGGGGACTGCGATACACGATCGCCAATGAAACCGCGGTGCGCCAGGAGGCGATCACGCTGGGTCTGGCGATTCTACTCGGCTTCTACCTCTCACCTGGCCCGGCTTGGTACGTGGCCATGATCGGCGTGCTCCTTATCCTGCTCGCGGTCGAACTGTTGAATACGGCGATCGAAAAGCTCTCCGACCACGTCACCCCCGAGCACCACGTCGAAATCGGCATCATCAAGGATGCAGCGTCTGCGGCCGTGTTCTGCCTGCTGCTGGTCGCCATCCTGGTATGGGCCGTGGCGATTTCGGTGCGTTTCGGATTTCTTTAGGTGCTTGTGAGTGCCAAGGTGGTTTGATCAAGAATCGAGGACCGTTCGGCGATGACAGGCTCGGCGTTGGAAATCGGACATTCTGGACATGCGATGGCGGTTGATGGCAATGAAAAACTCTCGCACGCGTAAAATCCTTATCGCCGCGATCGCGGTGATTGCGTTGGCTGCGGTACTGGCCGTTCTCAACTCCTTCGAGTTCAATCCTCACTCGAGTGACGCCTCGACTTTCATGGCCCGGGCGCAGCAGAAGTCTGCCGCTGGAATCAAGGTCAATGCCAGCGCTCTCGGCGCAAGCGAAAGTCTCCGGTTTTTCGGGGAAAATCTTGCCAGATATAACATCCAACCCGTCTGGCTCTCCATCGAAAACCAGACCGACGATCAACTCGCACCTATTCCCATTGCTATGGACCCTGATTACTATTCGCCCTACGAGGTTGCTTATCGATTTCATGGCCTCATGTCCTTTGCAGCCAATCGAGCGCGCGACGAGTTCTTTCTGAGCCATCAAATTGCAAGCATCCTGCCGGCTCACTCGACAACGACCGGCTTTGTGTATGGCGTCTCCGATGCCGGAATCAAATTTGCCCACATCGTCATTGCCGGGCGGAAGCGCCTGGAGACCTTTGATTTCGCTTTGCCCGTTCCGGGACCGAAGTTTGTCGGTACCGACATTGGCGCTGATACCCTCTATCCCGGCAAGAAGATCGAGGATCTCGACCTTGGTTCATTGAGGGCGACGTTTGCGAAGCAGGTCTGCTGCACGAGCAACGCCGAAGGAACGCGCAACGGCGATCCACTCAATCTCGTCATCATTGAAAGCCGGCAAAGTCCGATCGTTCCTTTCATCTCCCGTGGCTGGCATCTTGCCAGGCAACTTGATTTTGCAAGTGCCATCGAAACCGCGCGCGCCTTCGTCTTTCGGGATGAGTTTCTGACTTCTCCGGTGAGCCCACTCTACGTCTTCAATCGCAGGGAAGACTTCGTTCTGCAAAAGGCCCGATCCACGATAAATGAACGCATTCATGCACGATTCTGGCTTACGCCATACACCTTTGAGGGACGAAGGATATGGATCGGGCAGGTGAGCAGGGATATCGGAGTACGGCTCACTTCTCAGACATGGAATTTGACCACGCACAAAATTGCGCCCGACGTCGATTTTGACCGGACATATTTGCTGCAAGACGTTGTAATGTCGGAATTTGTCGAACGATATGGCTACGTCGATGGCGTTGGCGCCGCCCCGGCTTCCGCACCGCGCCCGAACCTGACCGGCGATCCCTATTACACCGACGGATTGCGCGCCGTGATATTCCTCTCCGATGAAACGATGCCGCTGGTCGATATCGAGCGGCTTTCCTGGGAAACCCCATCAGCGCCGCGTGAGGAGGCCGGTCGCGGCGATCAGTAGTCGGCTCGCGGCCCGGCGCACGACAACCTCGCCGACCGAGATCGCTGCTTTCGGCGCCGTCGCTCGCGGGAACAACTCCAGAGTCCTGGTTCGAAGCGCTGGTGTGGCGGTTCAGAAGTCCACATCATTACTGCAGCGAGTCAATATGCGGACTTCTGAACCCAAGCCACACTAGAACCAATATGTTACTGGCGTCCTTTCGATTCCGAAGTTCGCAAACCAGGTTGCCGCGCAATGATGCGAACTTCGTAAATCAGGACACTGGATTATCAGCACCTAGAAGGCCCTGCCGTGCTCAAAGCGACTATCATCAGCCGCGCGCGATTCAGATACGCTTGAGGTGCGCTTTTGCTGCTCGACTTGCAGCACTCTTACGGCTTGGCGCATCGGTTCCGGCGAGATACGGATCAGTCGCCCGAAGCCCTGCTCCAATTCGAGAAACCCCCCGACAGCGCCCGCTACAGCGAGGGCGCAAAGCGTCAACACGACCGCGGATGTCAAGTTGTGGGGCGCGAATAGACCGAAACTGGCGAAGAGGAAGACCAGCCAAAACACCAGGAGAGCAACGAACGCCTTTGGAGTTTCCTGTCCAACCTGTTGGGCGAGAAGCCAGCGTGTATCACCGATCTTTGCGGCGAGTGTCATAGCCTGCCCCAGCCACCATTGGTCGCGTGGGGTTTGAGGTTTCAGGGCCAGCAGCGTATCTTCGAGCCGCTGGAGTAGTTCGTACGTCGTCGAATCGGCGAGATCTATATTTGTGGCATCTTCGGGGAACAGATCGACAGTCTTTTGTTCGGCGTATTGGCGCAGCGTCCCGCGAGCCTGGTCTGCAGCCGAGCCGTATCGGCGCAGAATCTGGTCAAGTCGGAGTATTTGGGCTGACAGACCGGTAACTTCGCCCCCGAGCCGGGTGAATGTTGTATTGGCGTTTGAAATGAGAAGCCCAAGCACCAGCGCCGAAACAGTGGCAACGACAGCCGTAGACATGTTTACAAGGCCCTTGGTCTCGTCTGTCAGATGATGCGCCGGCAGGCGATTTCTCATCTTCCAGCCGGCGAACGCCCCGGCCAGGAGTAGCGCGTACACGATAAGCCCGATGATCAGCGGATTTCTCATGATTAGGTTCCATCGAAAGCGCCGGTTGGAGGTACGATTCTCCAGCGATTCATTGTTCCGTAGATTGTTCCGTAGGCGGCACAGCAGTTCCGCGAACCCCTAACATGCAATCCCGCTGATTTTGAGGTGGCTTTGTGGACAAGCCCTCGCCGGATTCGGATGATGCGATGGCGCGCTGACCTTCAGCGAGCCGAGGGCAACCTGTCCCGCGGTAGTTTGATCACCGCCCGGCGTGCTTCAACCGATCGGGTGTGGGCCAGCTTCGGAAAAGGTGGCTAGTCCAAGCGTGGCGTTCCTATCAGGATCATCTCGCCGGTGCCGAGGAAGTGATGTGGCCGCGCAGAAGACATCTCCACATCAGGACATCGTGCGCGAGGTTGGAAACGTCCCCACTTCGGCTTGTCGCGCCAGCTTCATCCATCTTTCCGCCAGGTCCAGCCAATCCTGTGAGAAACGCTCCGACGCCTGCTGCGCCATTTGATGGCACACATCGGCCTGGGCGCGGTAGTACGCCGCCAAAACCTGAAGGAGGGCCGGATCCGTCATCGTGCTGTCCGAGAGGCTCAATGCGTTGTCCGCGCGAACGCTGCGGCCGACGACCTCATGAAGGTAATTATCTGAGATGACTCTCCGATGTGTCGGTCGGCCTGCGAACATACATAGCGCATGGAAACTGTCCCCTTGACGGTCAAGCGGCTAATGCGAACGGCAAGAAAAGGCCCGACATTTGCGCCGGGCCAGACGTCTGGTGGTCTCAGGGGGTTCCGTTGTGGATCAGGAGCGAGTCGACGTCAACGCAAGATATTTGTGATCTTGCGCCAGACAATTGTGCGGCGACGTCACCGCCAGAAGTTCTTGAATCGATCGGGTATTGGTTCGGTGTAGCGCCCCGCCTGCCGGGGGTCATTCGGCGTTATCATCCCGTTCGCGGCTGGGCTCGCCTTTCGGACTTCGTGATGCGCCGGTTGCAGGCATCGAAATCCATCAGCCCGTCTGGCCACCATCTTCAAGTCAAATTCCGGCCGCACCTCGACATCGTTCTGCCACCAGACCGCTCGGCTCCCGGGTTAGGGGATTTTGAGTGGCTGAGAGGACAACGCTGGCTGGATCACGCTTTGCGCCGTTCGTGGCCGACGTGAGCTGCGGTAGTGCTCAAAACTGCAGGCCATTTCATACCAAGGCGACCTTTCCCGAAGGTTGTGACTGGCCGGATGACGATACCGACATCCGCATTTCATTGCTCAAGCCTGTCTGAACGCGATGCCGCTGGCCGCTGCAGCGGGGGACGGTTGAAAATGCCGGAACCAAATGGTCCAGCCGACATCAGATATGCGAAGCGCGGCAAGCGGCTCAGTAAGTTGGCGTAGTGGTCTGTCATGCTGTGGGAAGGTAGTCGGGTCTCTCGTGCTCTTGTTGTCACGGGGTTCATGACGATCATCGCGGGGCACGCCCGCGCAGAGGGAGAAAACTGTCCGACGCCGAAGGATGAAATCGCCACAGACCGTCCGGACGTAACGAACTCGAGTGTGGTCGTGCCCTTCGGGAGCTTTCAAAGCGAAAACGGCATCAACACTTACTCGCGAGACGGCGGTCGGGAGATCGACGGCACAAACACCCGATGGCGGCTGGGGATTGCTCAGTGCCTCGAGATTTTCGTCGACGTCCCCACTTATTTTGCCAACATCAAGGCTCCAGGAAATTCGGGTTGGACGGATGTGGCTCCTGCTGTGAAATGGCAGATAAGCCCGGTGCCCGGGAAATTCGATGTGTCGGTGACTGCGGGAATCTTTCTTCCAAGCGGCAATGCTCAAATAGCAGGCAGTGGTGCCCAGCCATACCTGCAATTGCCGTGGTCATGGGAATTGCACGACGGCTGGGGGTTGAGCGGCATGTTCACCGAATTCTTCCGCCCGACCGAATTGACTACAAGGCGCGTGACAGAGACCACTTTTGTCATCGAAAGGAAAATGACTGAAAAGCTGAGTCTGTTCACGGAGTATGTTGGGGACTATCCCGAAGCAACTGGTCCCATTGTCCTGCTGAACTCTGGCGGCATGTACCGCTTCACGCACAACCAACAGGTGGATTTCCACGTCGCCTTTGGCCTGAACCACAATTCGCCAAGCTACACTTTGGGTGTGGGTTATTCGTTTCGAGTCGACACCTTGTTTGCTGCCAAATAGTGCATGTACGCAGACCGCAACATATCGGCGTCGGTTCAGCAGTGGGCACTGGAAAAAAAGAAGTCTGAAGTGTGAAGTAATTCACACCCGGATCTGTGAAATAATTCACACTCCTGATCAATCCACTTGACCGGGCGCAAGTGAATGGGTGTTACCGAACAGAAATTTTCGCGATCCGCTGCCGTTCACGAGGCCGGCCACGCCATCGTGGCGTGGTTCTTTGGGTTGCCTCTAGGGGCTATGCGGATCGATGCCGGAGATTCAGGCGGCGAAACACAGATCGGCTGTTCTGATCGCTTGACGCTTGCGGAGCAAATCGCGGTTCGCTGCGCCGGTGGGATTGCACAGGCGATCTTTGAATGTCCCGGCAATGAGGTTGCAACCTTCAAAGACAACTTCGAAGTCATGAAGCTATTGGAGGTGCACGGCTATACCGAGCAAAGCGGCGCCCTGGCCGTGCGCTGTCAGGGTTGCAAAATTGCTGAAGCGATACTGGAAGCCAATCGCAAGAAGACGTTAGCGTTAGCCGATCAACTTGTTGAATGTGGTCGGATCGGTGCGTGCGACGTCTTGAGGTTGATCAAGGGCTGATCTCCTCTCTTTCGTGCCGCCTGCGAAATGAGCTTTGAGGGTCTGGCGTCGAAGACGCGAGGCCGTTCCGATCAGGCAGCAAGCGCCAGTTCGAGCTCGCAGTGCCGTGGTTTGTAAGGCTGGCTGAGCGAAGCGGACATCCAGGCGGACATCGATGTGCGCGGGCAGGGCTGAATGAACCGGCTCGGAATCGTAAATGGACCCATCTCGGAAGTAGCCTAGTCCCGCAGCGGCCGGATATACTTTGATGCGGTGGGACTGGAACCGGGACGCATGGTGGCCTCATGTACATGTTCATTCGAAAGTACAGCAAGGTTCCTTCGGTTGCAGATGCTGCTCGCCGCGCCAAAAGCGGCATCGGTCGAATCCTGAAGGAATCGGACGGATTTAGATCGTATTATGTACTGGATGGGGGCGGAGGCGTCGGCATCGCCGTAATGATCTTTGAGGACCGCGAAAGTGCCAATGCGGCGAACAACAAGGTACTGGAGTTTGTTCAAGCGAGCCTGCTTGACCTTAATCTTGGAGACCCCGAAATCGTCGCCGGAGAAGTTTTGGTCAACATCGAATCCGATACGTAATTGTTCGCAAATTTGGGGAAGCCAGTGATAACCGATAGTTCCAGGATGAGCTTACTGTTCGCCTTTGGCGTGCTCTCAGCGTTGCTGATCTCGCCGCAGGCCAGCGCACAATCGACCGGCGGAACCAGCAAATGGACCGTGATTGACGTGACCGCGGCGATAAATCGTTCCATAGAGGAAAGCAAGGAAGGCGTCGAACTGCGCGAAAAGATAGTGCGCCGCTTTTCCGAATGCTCGCTGATGTATGGGGGTCTTTCAACGCTGACCTCCAATGCCGAAGCCAAAAAGAATTACGTTCAATCCCAGATCGCAACGATGGAAGTTGAATCGACGATTGCCAAGCCATTGCAATCGGGAAAGAGACTGGAACTCGAAGAAGAAGCGCGAAAATCAGTGGCGGTGATGTTGCGCGCCATCAACGTGCAAGGCGACAAGGAAGTGGGTCCGCTTCTGAAGAATTGCAAAGCGTTAAATGATTTGAAGGAAATCAAGAATGCGTTGCGCGAGCTTTCACCCCAGTAAAGCCGAACTGCAGCGCTTTTTTCGAGTTGGCCCTTGCCACCAGTCGGCTCTGCGCCCGATAGCCGGCAACAAAGCGCAGCAAATCGGTGCTGCTCGCTCGTGCGGTGGGTAAATCCGACCGGTCTATAGCGTTTTCGAGCGAAGTGGATACCGGTTCGCGTGAAGAAAACGCGTCAAAACAAAAGATTAGAGCCTCGGTTCTGATTCAATCAGAACCGAAAAGGCTCTAAGGATTGGAAGGTCTGTGGTGCCGGCGGATGATGGCCTCGCTCTTCAATGGAGCACAGGAACTCTTTTCCGCGTCTTCTCGGGTCGATTCGGCACTGGTCCATACCTGTTGGACGCCGGTGAAGAACAGATAACGACAATGCTTCTTGTAGAAAGGCACCGGGTATTGCTCACTCAGACGAGCAGCCTCTATCCTTGACCCGACCAAAATTCCGCGATTGAGACCATAGCCGGCCAGCAAAACTACCGCCAAGCCCAACAGCGCCCAGAGAGCTAACGATAATCGCATGCTTCACCTCAAAAGGCGCCACCCGGGCTACCGGCTGCAATCAGGGGGCTTGACGAGAATGGTTCCGGTCGAGATTCGAATTCGTGTAGATGGCGAAACATCGCCGAAATGCTTGGGTTGGCCTCTATTGTTCCATGCATCGTAGAATGAATTCCGTGCGGTCTCTGGGCAGGACCCCCTGAGCATCGGCCATGTGACGGCATTTGACCTGTTCGACATGTGCGGCGAGGATCTTGGTCCTTCGCTCCTCCGTTTCCGGGTCGACTACCCTGATAATCTTCACCTTGATCGGTGAGCCATCCGACTCGAATTGAAGCTGATAATTCCTGCCTTTCTCGTCGGTGGCTGCGCAGGACACGCTGGACACCTGTTGCAACGCGAGATTTCCAATCTGCGTGCATCTCCCGGATGAGGGCTCGACGGAGGCGATCGGCAATCCCTCCGCCTTCGGACTGTCCTTGGACTTCAGGAGCACCCGGTCTATCGGCAGCTCGTAACGGTTATCCTGCTGTCTATTCCCGCTCTCACCCGAAAACGTGATGATGTGACTTTCATCGTCCGGATCGTTCAGGGGAACGGTGAACGCAGATCGGCCTCCCGGGCTGTGCGAAAAGGCGATAGAGGTGCATGCGAAATCGCGTTCGGCGACCTTCAACGTGCTGCATTTGCCAGCCATGGTGGCGAACACGTCGCTCTCGATCTCCTGAGCCCTGAGGGCGACGGAAGTAATTGAAAGGGAAACAACGATAGCAACCGCTCGCCAGCAGATGCGCATAAAAAATCCCTCAGCCATGGAATAGCTTAGGGTTCCAACGACAAAGACGCAAGCGAGCGCCGCAAATCCCGGATCGGCTTGCGGCTCGGCTGGCCAGCCGAAACCGGTGTTGGACCGCCTGAACGTCATGGCCAGGCGGGCGGCGGCATCAAGCCGATCTTCTCGTGGACCAGAGAATGGCGTTGGTGAGGATTCTCTGGTAGCGCGGGTCCTGCCAGACTGAGGCCTCGTGGCCGAGCGACGAATAGAATACTCGCCCCTCGCCGAAAAATCGTTTCCAGGCGAGCGGCCAACCATAGAAGCGTTGGTGCACACCGGCCTTGCCGAGGTCCACCGAGCTTGGGTCGAGGCGCAGGAGCACGCGTGATCCACGATAGTCGAAGTCGCTGATCTGGTAGATTTCATCATTCAACTGCAACGAGCCCCCGAGAAACGCCACCAGCGGATCTGCAGCGTCAGCTACCTCGATCGTCACGGCCTGATGCCAGGGATGACCATTGAAGTAGCCGCCGATCAGATCGAGATAGTCCGGCCAAGTGTAGAATGTATCCGTGGCCGAGTGAACGCCGAGGAAGCCGCGGCCCGAGCGCACAAAGTCGAGAAGCGCCATCTTTTGCAGGCCGCTCATCGGAATCTCACCGCTTGTGTAGAACATCACGGCGGCATAGCGCTCGAGGTTTGCGGGCGAAAATTCAGACAAGTCTTCGGTGGCGATGACTTCAAACGCGCCGGAATTCTTTCCAAGCTGCGTCAGGATTTCCCTAGAAAGCGGTATGACGTCGTGCCGATAGCCGGCCGAGTATGTGAAATAGAGGACACGTTCCGGCCGGCTTTGTGCGCGCGCGGCGAGCGGTTGGATTGCCGCGGCGCTGCCGAGGAGCGTGATGAACTCGCGTCGCGTCACAATCCTCTCCCGAGGCCAAACCGGCAGCCAATTAGGTCAGCCGGGTTGACCATCTTTTGCCGTTGCGGCTGCAAGCGTTTCTCGTCTAGAACGACGGCGAGAAGTGCTTACCTCGAGGCAACCAACCGTCAACGGTTTTGGCCCAGGATGCGCCTGACGAGCGCGACCAGCAAAAGTGGAATCCGGTTTTGCGTCCGGTCGCGCTCTAAACTATTGATTGAGCGCATGATCTTTTCACCAAACCGCTTACACTTTGGTGGATCATGCGCGAGGGTCTGGCAATGATGATTCGCGGCGAAACGCGTGGAATTTTGCGGGAAGGGGCCCATGCCGCCCCTCATCCTTCGATTCCGGCCGCGACCTTGCCCACCCTCCTTCTCGGCGGGCTTCTGCTTCTTATCGGCCCCTGAGGGCCGTCTGGGCGGTTTTAAGCCTGGGCACTCAGGGGTTGCGTGAGATCAACAGAACCCCTTCAGCGCCCTAAGGAGCAGCGGCGCACTACCTAGAGGAACCTTTAAAATGGCCCCCGTGAACAAGTCCGAGAAGGACCGCGTCATCATTTTCGACACCACACTGCGCGACGGCGAGCAATGCCCCGGCGCCACCATGACTTTCGAGGAGAAGCTCGAGGTCGCCGAGATGCTCGATGACATGGGCGTCGATGTCATCGAGGCCGGCTTCCCTATCACCTCCGAAGGCGATTTCCAGGCGGTGAGCGAGATCGCCCGCCGGTCCAAAAACGCCGTCATCGCAGGATTGTCGCGTGCGCATCCGAAGGACATCGACCGCTGCGCGGAAGCGGTGAAATTCGCGCGCCGCGGCCGCGTCCATACCGTGCTCGCGACCTCGCCGCTGCATATGCGCGTGAAACTGAACATGACACCGGAGCAGGTGATCGAGACCTCGATCGCCAACGTCACCCGCGCCCGCAACCATATCGACGACGTCGAATGGTCGGCCGAAGACGGCACGCGCAGCGAGATGGATTTCCTCTGCCGCATCGTCGAGGCCGTGATCAAGGCCGGTGCCACCACGGTGAACATTCCCGACACCGTCGGCTACACGGTGCCCGAGGAATACACCCACTTCATGCGCACGCTGATCGAGCGGGTGCCGAATTCGGACAAGGCGGTGTTCTCGGTCCACTGCCACAACGACCTCGGCATGGCGGTGGCGAATTCGCTGGCCGGCATCGCCGGCGGCGCGCGGCAGATCGAATGCACCGTCAACGGCATCGGCGAGCGCGCCGGCAACGCCGCGCTCGAGGAAGTCGTGATGGCGATCAATGTGCGCCACGACAAGTTTCCGTACTGGAACAAGATCGACACCACGATGCTGACGCGCGCCTCGAAACTGGTGTCGGCGGCCACCTCGTTCCCGGTGCAGTACAACAAGGCGATCGTCGGCCGCAACGCGTTCGCCCATGAAAGCGGCATCCACCAGGACGGCGTGCTCAAGGATGCCGCGACCTACGAGATCATGCGCCCCGAGATGGTCGGCCTGAAGCAGTCCTCGCTGGTGCTGGGAAAACATTCCGGGCGCCACGCCTTCGTGCACAAGCTCGAGGAGATGGGCTACAAGCTCGGCCAAAACCAGATCGAGGACGCCTTCGTGCGGATGAAGGCGCTCGCCGACCGCAAGAAGGACATCTACGACGAGGATATCGAGGCGTTGTTGGATGAGGAGATCGCAGCCGCTCACGACCGCATCAAGCTCGTTTCGCTCACGGTGATCGCCGGCACCCACGGGCCGCAACGCGCCACCATGAAGCTCGACGTCGACGGACAGATCAAGATCGAGGAAGCCGAAGGCAACGGTCCGGTTGATGCGGTGTTCAACTGCATCAAGGCGCTGGTGCCGCACGAGGCAACGCTGGAGCTGTTCCAGGTGCACGCGGTGACCGAAGGCACCGACGCGCAGGCCGAGGTGTCGGTGCGGCTCGCCCATGAGGGGAGATCGATGACGGCACGCGCAGCCGATCCCGACACGCTGGTTGCTTCCGCCAAGGCGTATCTCGGTGCGCTCAACAAGATCGTGATGAAGCGCCAGCGCGACGTGCCGGCGGCTGCGGCGGGGTGAGACGCGACAGTCATCCCCGGGCAATTGCCAGACTCACCTCTCCCCGCGTGCGGGGAGAGGTCGGATCGCTCCTGGCGATGCGGAGCATCGTCCAGCGCGATCCGGGTGAGGGGGAGCTTCGGCAAGCGCGTTGGCGATGGCCTCAAGCACTCCCGTAATATTTGTCAGGACATCATTGTTCCAGAACCGCATCACGCGATAGTTGCGACTAGCTAGCCATCTGTCTCGAACGGCATCGTGTGGACTGTTCACATGCTGCCCACCATCCACTTCGACGATCAGGCGTATCTCCCGGCAAACGAAATCGACCGTATAAGGTCCGATCGGCTCCTGCCGTACGAATTTGAATCCGCAGAGACTCCGTGACCTAAGTTTGCGCCAAAGCGCGCCTTCGGCGTCCGTTGCATTCTTCCGCAAACGCCGAGCCCGGTTGCTCCTGGATTTATCGGCACCTCGCATGCCGCCAGTCCCCCTCACCCGGATTGCGCATTGGCGCAATCCGACCTCTCCCCGCAAGCGGGGCGAGGTTAACACCTCTCATTACTCGCGTCTCGGAATGACTCCTCTTCGTCATGGCCGGGCTTCGTCCCGGCCATCCACGTCTTTATTTCCAAACTACGAAAGCAAGACGTGGATGCCCGCGAAGCAGTTCGCAGGATGGGTAGAGCGTCAGCGATACCCATCGCTTCTCTGCCCGCGGCGTTGATGGGTTTCGCAACAGCTTCAACCCACCCTACGGGCTGCATCGCGTCCGGGACTCGGCAGTTGCGCACCCGTCATTCCGGGGCGCGCTGAAGGCGCGAGCCCGGAATCTATCGTGCCGCCGGAGCGTCAGGAGAAATGGATTCCGGGTTCGATGCTAACGCATCGCCCCGGAATGTCTCCTCTTCGTCATGGCCGGGCTTCGTCCCGGCCATCCACGTCTTTATTTCCAAACTACGAAAGCAAGACGTGGATGCCCGCGAAGCAGTTCGTAGGATGGGTAGAGCGGCAGCGATACCCATCGCTTCTCTGTCCGCGGCGTTGATGGGTTTCGCAACGGCTTCAACCCATCCTACAGGCTGCATCGCGTCCGGGACTCGGCAGTTGCGCACCCGTCATTCCGGGGCGCGCCGAAGGCGCGAGCCCGGAATCCATCGTGCCGCCGGAGCGTCAGGAGAAATGGATTCCGGGTTCGATGCTGACGCATCGCCCCGGAATGACTCCTCTTCGTCATGGCCGGGCTTCGTCCCGGCCATCCACGTCTTTATTTCCAAACTACGAAAGCAAGACGTGGATGCCCGCGAAGCAGTTCGTAGGATGGGTAGAGCGTCAGCGATACCCATCGCTTCTCTGCCCGCGGCGGTGATGAGTTTCGCAACGGCTTCAACCCATCCTGCGGCTCGTTGCGAGCGCCCGCGGCTGGTGCATTTTGGCCACAATACAACTCAAATCGGCTGGGGCAATCGCGCAGCCAGACGTTGTATGCCGTCTCGGAATAACGTAAGCCAACCGGGGGTTGTTTTTGCTTCGCGAGCCGGCCGGGCCTGCGGAGCTTCGGGGGCAACATGAAAAAACGGGCGTTCGGAACCGGCGCGGTTTCGGTCATCGTTCTTGGAATCGGGTCAGCGAGCGCCGCCGAACTTCCGGCAAGCATGCCCACCAAGGCACGTAGCGCACCCCAGGCCGCGTATAACTGGACCGGGTGTTATCTCGGCCTGCAAGGCGCCGTCGGGACCGAGATTACCCCCCTTACGACGACCAACCGAGCGGGCGGTCTCGCCGGCGGCCAGATCGGCTGCAACTACCAGAGTGGCCAGATCGTCCTTGGCCTCGAGGCGGAAGCGGCATGGTCGGCCCTGACGGATAGCTTCGACTCATCATCTCCGGGTCTTTCTGTTGAAGCCAACGCTCGCAACCGCTGGACCGCCGATCTCGCGGCGCGTGCCGGCGTCGCGATCGATCGCGCGCTCATTTACGGCAAGGTTGGCGTCGCCCAGGGCGGTTTTGCGTTTTCCAAGGCTAGCGTCAACGTCTTTATCTCCGACTCTACAAACGCCAGCGGCGCCTTGACGGGCGTCGTTTTCGGCGCCGGTCTCGAATACGCTTTCGCGCCGAACTGGAGCGCCAGGCTCGAATACGACCACATCGACTATATCGGCCGCAGTTTGCTTTTTGACGACTCGAACCCGTTGAATGGAACAGGGGACAATAAACAATCGGCTTCCGCCAATCTGGTGAAGGCCGCGATCAATTATCGCTTCGCGGGTTCCGATGTCGCGCCGGCCATCGAATGGCAAGCAGGATCAGCCATCACCAAGGCGCCACCGCTGGCCAGCTATAATTGGACGGGATGCTATGGCGGCGTGCAAGCCGGCGGCGGCACCGAGACGGATTCCTTTTCTGGACAAAATAACGGCGGCGGCGGCCTTGCCGGTGGTCAAATCGGCTGCAACTACCAGATCGGTCAAATCGTCCTCGGCGCTGAGGGCGAGGCGGCATGGTCTGGAGTGACGAACAATGCTCACCTGAAGCTCATGGGCTTTTCGGAGGAATTTGCCAGCCGCAACCGCTGGATCGCGGACGTCTCCGCGCGCGCCGGTGTCGCGCTCGATCGCGCGCTGATTTATGGCAAGGCTGGCCTGGCCGAGGGCGGCGGGTTCGCGTTCAACTCGACGATACAAGGCGTGAGCGCCGTCGGCAGCGGCACCTTGAGCGGTCTCCTGCTCGGCCTCGGGCTCGAATACGCCTTGGCGCCGAACTGGAGCGCCAGGCTGGAATACGACCACATCGATTATGTCGGCCGGGATCTGACCTTCACTCAGTCTTCTAACGGGGTCTCCCAGCCCAGCGCCGTCGTAAGCCATTCCGCCACCGCCAATGTGGTGAAAGGCGGACTGGACTATCGCTTCACGGGTGCGGATCGAGCCTGGCTATCAAGTGCCTCGCGCCTCGCTCCGAGCTATAATTGGAGCGGATGCTATGCTGGCGCACAGGCGGGCGGCGGGGTCCAGAATGGCGAGTTCGCCGGTGGCGTCAATGGCGGCGGCGGGCTCGCCGGTGGCCAGGCCGGCTGCAACTACCAGAGCGGGCAAATCGTGTTCGGCATCGAAGGCGAGGCGGCATGGTCTTCGTTGCAGGACAAGGACGATTTCGCGCAAGCGGGCTCTTTCCAGCAAAGTGCTATCCGTAACCACTGGACCGCCGATCTCGCGGCGCGAGGCGGCATCGCGGTGGATCGTGCGCTCATCTACGGCAAGGCCGGTGTCGCCCAGGGCGGCTTTGCGCTTTCCTCGATGGATAGCACCGGCAATTTCGCGAATGCCAGCCGCACCTTCACCGGCGTCTTGCTCGGCGGCGGCATCGAATACGCCTTCGCCCCGAACTGGAGCGCGAAACTCGAATATGACCACATCGACTATGTCGGACGGGATCTGCTGTTCACCGGAATTCCCGGTAACAGCATCATGCGCGAGTCCGTATCGGACAGCCTGGTCAAGGTCGGGATCAATTATCACTTCGCCGGCGGCAACACCATCGTCGCCAAATACTGAGCAAACACGGCGACAGACCCAGTTCGTAGGATGGGTGGAGCGTCCGCGTCCGCCGTAGCTCTTTATGAGCGAAGGCGGAAGCGATACCCATCATTTCTCTGCCCATGGCGTTGATGGGTTTCGCAAGGGCTCAACCCATCCTACGGGCTTTAGTTCTTTGATTGCGCATGATCTCCGCGTAAACGCGTTTCGCGTTTGTCGCGAGGGCACCCGTCATTGCCAGCCAACGGGTCGCGCGAATGCGCGCCCGATGACAGGCTCCGCAAAGCAATCCAGTCTGTAGGGTGGGCAAAGCGGCCAGGTCGGCGGTAGGCTCAACGCAGCAAGGCGCAAGCGTGCCCACCGATTGCATGTGATGGTGGGCACGGCGCGAGAGGCGCCTTTGCCCACCCTACGATCTGCCCGCGTTTCCCGGACGCAGCGCATGCGCGCCGCGCCGCGTCCGGGACACGAGCGCCGTTATCTCAACCACCGACCCTCACCGCCGATACTGAAGCGCAACACCGAAACGTCTTTCAAGCGCGCAACGATCATGTTTGAGATCATGTTGTGGCGGGCCAGCAAAATATCGGTCATAGAGTCTTGAGAATCCAACCTGGGAATCCAGCGATTGCGTGGTGGTGGTCGGGGAGCGGTTGGACGACGGGGCGTTGGGGAAAGTGGCTGGGAAATTGAGAGGCGCTGCGTGGCGGGCGGCGGCAATCGCCGCCAGTCTGATCGGGGCTTTGGCGGGGACATCGCCGGTTTTCGCGCAGGACGCGACCTGGGTCGGCATGCCGACCGCGACCAACCCCGCCGATGGCAAGTTCGATTTCAACGCCAACGCGAACTGGATGCCGAACGTTGTGCCCGGCAGCAGCACCCCAGACCGGCACGGCGACCTTCGGCGCCACCAACGGCGCCAATATCAGCTTTTCGGCCAATTCGACCACCCTCAGCGGATTTACCTTCAACACCGGGGCGTCGAACTACACCTTCTTCACCGCGCATGATCTGACCTTTGTTGGCGCCGGCATCGTCATCAATGGCGGCAGCGCCACGTTCACCAACGCCTTTATCGTCAACTTTGACAACGCGAGCACGGCCGGCACCGCCACGATCAACAATAATAATACCCTGGCATTTCATAACTCAGCGACCGCCGGAGGTTCCACGATTGTCAACAACGATTTCCTGCAATTCTTCGACGGCACCAGTGCTGGAAGTTCGACGCTCACCAACACTCGTAACACCTCATTCTTCGCGACCAGTACCGCCGGCAGCGCCAATATCACCAACAGCAACACGGTTGGGTTCTTCGATACCAGCACCGCCGGCAACGCCACCATCACGAATAATCTCGGTGGCCAAACCCAGTTCGGTCGGTCAGGAGGCAATGACACCAGCACCGCTGGCAACGCCAATATCACCAACAACCACGGCACCGCCTTCTTCTTCGCCCACAGCACGGCCGGCAATGCCACCATCACCAATACAAACGTTGGCGCCACGTTTTTCGTCGACAATAGTACCGCCGGCAACGCCACCATCACCAACACGAATGCCGAAACCGCGTTCCAGAATAACAGCACCGCCGGCAACGCCAGGATCACCAACAACAGCGGTGGCATCATCGAATTCTTCAATTCCAGCAGCGCCGGCAACGCCACCATCACGAACAACAGCGGCAACCAACTGATATTCGCCAGCAACAGCACCGCTGCAAATGCCACGATCATCAATAGCGGCATGGTCGAAATCACCGACTCCAGCACCGGCGGCAATGCGCGCCTGATCAACAATGCTGGTGGCACTTTCCATATTAACGCCAATGGGCCGATTCTCACCGTCGGCTCGATCGAGGGGGCAGGCACTTTTGATATTACCGGCGGCGCTCAGCTCACGGTCGGCACCAACAATCTCTCGACCACGGTTTCCGGCGTGATCACCAGCAGCAGCACGTTCGAAACGTTGACCAAGGTCGGCACCGGCACGCTGACGCTGACGGGGAACAACACGTTTCTCGGTGCAATGACCGTGAACGGCGGCACGCTGGAGGTGGATGGCTCGATTGCCGCCGCCAGCGCGGTGTTTATCAACGCGGGCGGTACGTTGAGCGGCACCGGCATCGTCGATCCGGCTTCGACCCAGATCGCAAGCGGCGGCACGCTTGCGCCGGGCAACGCCGCGAACCCGACCGGCGTTTTGACCGTCACAGGCAGCCTCTCGTTAGCCTCCGGTGCGATCTATCTGGTGCAGGTCTCGGGCGCCAATGCCGGCAAGACCAATGTCGCCGGAGGTGGGTTTCTCGGAGGCACCGTCAACGTGGGTGTCATCGGCAGCGCGCAAGCCAACACGAACTATGACATCCTGCACGCGGCCGGTGGCCTTAACAACACGACGTTCAGCGGCGTGCAAAGCCTCGTGCCGGGATTTGTGCCCTCGTTGAGCTATAGCACGACCGACGTTTTCCTGAGCCTGACGGCAAGCCTCGGTGGCGGTGGCGGATTGAACGCCAATCAGCAAAACCTCGCCAACAGCATCAACAATTTCTTCAATTCCGGCGGGACATTGCCGCCAGGCTTTTTCAATCTGTTTGGCCTCTCGGGCGCTTCGCTCGCTAACGCGCTGACGCAAATTTCCGGCGAGACCGCTGTTGGTGCGCAGCAGACGACCTTCGACGCCATGAGCCAGTTCATGGGCGTGATGACCGATCCCTTCATGAGCCGGGGCGGCGGCTTTGGCAGCGCGGCATTGTCATCCGGCTATGCGGAAGACGCGCTCGGCTACGCGGCTGCAAACAAGAAGACCGATGCGTTTGCGATGTTCGCCAAGGCGCCGTCCCCCTATGAACCGCGCTGGAGCGTATGGGCCGCAGGTTTTGGTGGTTCGCAATCGACCGACGGCAATTTGGCGGCGGGAACCAACAACACCACGAGCAATATCGCCGGCACCGCTGTTGGCGCCGACTATCTGCTCTCGCCGAACACGCTTCTCGGCTTCGCGCTCGGCGGCGGCGGCACCAGTTTTTCGGTGGCAAATGGCGGCACGGGACGCTCGGATCTGTTCCAGGCCGGCGCCTATATTCGTCACAACCAGGGTCCCGCCTACATTTCCGCCGCGCTCGCCTACGGCTGGCAGGACATCACCACCAACCGGACCGTCACGGCGGCAGGCTTCGATCAGTTGCGCGCCGAGTTCAATGCCAATGCGTTCTCCGGCCGGCTCGAAGGCGGCTATCGCTTCGTTTCCCCCATCACCGGCGGCGTTGGCATCACGCCTTACGCGGCGGCGCAGTTCGTGACCTTCAACCTGCCGGCTTATGCCGAGCAGGCGATCGTGGGCACCAACACTTTTGCGCAGGCTTTTGGCGCCAGAAACGTGACCGATCCGCGCAGCGAAATCGGCATCCGCACCGACAAATCCTGGGCGCTTGCCGATGGGCTTCTGACGCTGCGTGGGCGCTTGGCCTGGGCGCATGATTTCGATCCGGATCGTTCGATCGCCGCGACCTTCCAGGCGCTGCCCGGCGCAAGCTTCGTCGTCAACGGCGCCGCGCAGGCTTCCGACTCGGCGCTCACCACTGCCTCCGTTGAGATGAAGTGGAGAAACGGATGGTCGGCGGCTGCGACGTTCGAAGGCGAATTCTCCAATGTCACGCAAAGCTACGCCGGCAAGGGCGTGGTGCGCTACGCGTGGTGAACGCGCCGGACTTTCTTTTCCCTCCCCCTTGTGGGGTCCGAGGCGAGCGAAGCTCGCTCTCGAGGTCGGCGAGCTTGGGAGCGCTCTTGCGCTCCGAAGCGAGCCGGGGTGGGTAGCGGCTTTGAATTTGAAGTTCCTGTCACGAACTTGCCGCGATGGGGCGAGGGGACAAGTGTCACGCGATCGACGTAGCCATGCACGCGGCTGGCGGTCGGCCGGGCCGGGCGTCTTATGTCTGTTGATCGTTTTGCCGTGGACATCGTCCGCCGGCGCGCAGGACGCGACCTGGATCAGCAATCCAGCCATAGCGGCCGGAAGTTCCGACTTCAATACCGCCACGAACTGGACTCCGGGCAGCGTGCCGAACGGCACCGCCACTTTCGGTCAATCCAATGGCACCAGCATCGGTTTTTCCAGCAACACCCAGATCGGCGGATTTACGTTCACGCCAGCCGCGTCGAACTACGCGTTCTCTGTCAATTTTTTTACTTTGTTTTTGGAGGGTGCCGGCGTTCTCGTCAACGGCGGCAGCGCCAGCTTCACCACCGAGAACAGCGGCCACCTTTTTTTCATTAACACGACTAGCGCCGGCGCTGCCACCATCATCAATAACGGCGGCGGCGTCACTGAATTCCAGTCCAGAAGCACGGCCGGCAGTGCCACCATCATCGATAACAGCGGCGGTTTCACCACGTTCGGCATCCTCAGCACGGCCGGCAACGCCAACATCACGAACAACAGCGGCGGCAACATAACCTTCACGTCGGGGAGCACTGCCGGTAACTCTACCATCTCGAACAGCGGAAACATCCAGTTCCTCAATAACGCCACCGCCGGCAACGCCAATATATCGAACAACAACCTGCTCTCATTCACTTTTGCCAGCAAGGCCGGCAGCGCCACGATCACCAATGGTGGCTCGGTCAATTTTGGCGACAACAGTGACGCCGGCAATGCGCGCCTGATCAATCTGGCAGGGGGCATCGTCGATTTTTCCCTGAGTGCCGGGCCGAATAATGATGGCAAGCTCAGCGCCGGCTCGATCGAGGGCGCTGGCATATTTAAGCTCTCCAATCAGCTCACCGTCGGCAGCAACAATCTCTCCACCACCGTTTCCGGTGTGCTCGAAAATGCCGGTTTCGGCGGTTCACTGGTCAAGGTCGGTGCGGGCACGCTTACGCTGACGGGTAACAACCAATATACCGGCCTAACCATCGTGAACGGCGGGAAGCTGGAGGTTAATGGTTCGATAACAAACTCCATCGAGGTTGCCATCGATCCCGCGGGTACACTCTCCGGTACTGGCGCCGCCAACTTTACCGACAACTTTGGGACACTTATGCCCGGCAGCGCTATGAATCCGACCGGCACACTCACTATCTTTAACGGCCTTTCCTTCGAGTCTGGCGCGATCTATCTGGTGCAGGTGTCGGGCGCGAACGCCAGCAAGACCAATGTTAGTTCAGGAACGGTATTCCTGACTGGTGGCACAGTGCGGGTCGCCGTCATTGGTGGTGCTGAGGGCGTGAAGAGTTACGATATCCTACATGCCGCCGCAGGGTTCAATGGTACGACGTTTGCTGGCGTTCAGAGCCTGACGCCGGGGTTTACGGAAACCCTGAGCTATACCAGCACGGACGCTTTCCTGAACCTGACCGCCGACCTCGGTGGCGGTGGCGGCCTCGGCACCAATCAGCAGAGTATCGCGAACACGATAAACAACGTCTTCAATTCCGGTGGCACCTTGCCGCCAGGCTTCTTCAATCTGTTCCAGCTTTCCGGGGGTTCGCTCTCAAATGCGCTGACGCAGATTTCCGGCGAGACCGCGACGGGCGCGCAGCAGACGACGTTCAATGCAATGACCCAGTTCATGGGCGTGATGACCGATCCGTTCATGGGCCGCGGCGGCGGCTTCAATGGCTCGTCCGGCGCGCTGGGTTTTGCCGAGGAGACGAACGCTTACGCGGCGAGCGGCAAAAGCACCGACGCGTTCGCGATGTTCACCAAGGCGTCCCCCTCCCAAGGGTGGGGGCAGCAAGGGTGGGGGCCGCGCTGGAACGTGTGGGCTTCCGGCTTCGGCGGTTCGCAATCCACCGACGGCAACGTGGCGCTCGGCTCCAACAACACGACGAGCAGCATCGCCGGCACCGCGGTTGGAGCCGACTATCTGCTCTCGCCCAATACG
>Ga0210399_10000439_pt1 | contig 33355 bp, 29 predicted proteins | sample IncBWC14MmetaG_FD_150865 | JGI IMG/M metagenome (GOLD analysis project Ga0210399, IMG submission 150865) | Forest soil microbial communities from Barre Woods Harvard Forest LTER site, Petersham, Massachusetts, United States - Inc-BW-C-14-M | ecosystem: Environmental > Terrestrial > Soil >... | reverse complement strand
GCCGGCGGGATCGCGGGGCTATTGGCGGCTGCCTTCCGCTGAGGGTGTTAGTCTCCAACACAACTTCTAAATCTATCGCAGAGGTAAAAAACAATGATGATACGCAGAGTCGTGGTCGGAGTGATGCTGCTTATTTTTTGCGTCGCCGTTGAGGGCGCCGACCGGAAGTACATCGTAACGGCGCGGCCGGCAGACACCAAGGGCCTGCCGTTTAGTGATGGTGTGCTCGTGGGAAACACTCTGTATGTCGCCGGACACATTGGGCTCGACACGAAGACGGGAAAACCGACGGCGAGTGCGGAAGATGAGGCCCGACTTGCGATGGACGAGATCAAACAAACCGTCGAGGCCGCCGGGATGACCATGGACGATCTGGTCTCGGTACAGATCTTTTGCACCGACCTGAAGCTCTACGAGACGTTCAACGGAGTTTACAAAACATACTTTCACGGCGACTATCCGGCGCGGTCGTTCATCGGAACCGACAAACTGCTGCGGGGCGGAAGGTATGAGGTGCTGGGGATCGCGGTGAAGAAATCGCAATAAACCGGGATTTGCAATGAACTATGATTCGTTTTTTCTTCGCCTAGCGTATGTTTTTGTGGTAAATGTATAGGCCATGCGAAAGGCTGTCAATCATCTGAAGAAATCCGATCCTGTCTTGCGCGCCATTATTGAGCGCGTGGGGCCGTGTCGCATGGAATATGGAGTGCCTGAGTTTTCCAGTGTTGCCGAGGCAATTGTCTACCAGCAACTGAACGGCAAGGCAGCGGTAACGATTTTCAACCGCTTTGCGGCCCTGGCGGGGGATCCGCTCACTCCGGAAGGCATTCTCAAACTGAGCGATGAGCAATTGCGCAGCGTCGGGTTGTCGAAACAGAAGTCGGCCTACCTGAAAGATCTGTCGGCGAAGACGGCGGCCGGATTGCTCGACTTTGCGCGGCTGCCGGAACTGTCGGATGAGGAAGTCATCCAGCATCTGACGCAGGTCAAGGGCGTCGGCGTGTGGACAGCGCAAATGTTTCTGATGTTTTCCTTGCGGCGTCCGAATGTGCTCCCCACAGGCGATTACGGCGTGCAGATGGCGATCAAGAAACACTACAAAAAACGAAAGCTGCCCAAGCCGGACATCATGGAGAAAATCGCTAAGCCGTGGGTGCCTTATCGCAGTATTGCTTGCTGGTATTTGTGGCGGAGTTTGGACATCAAGACCCTTTAACTACAGAGGGCACTGGGGTTCACTGAGGAAAGGCAAAGAAAATGCAGGCTCGTGTTTAGCTCCTGTGCTTGGTTGCCTCTGTGAACCTCTGTGGCCTCTGTGGTTAAATGGAGTTCGATGGCTGACCTGAAAATCCGTGTGCTGGTGGCGAAGCCTGGGCTCGATGGGCACGATCGTGGGGCGAAGGTGATTGCTCGCGCGCTGCGCGATGCGGGCATGGAAGTGATCTACACCGGCCTGCGGCAGACGCCGGAGATGATCGTCAGCGCAGCGCTGCAGGAAGATGTGCAGGTGATCGGGCTGTCGATTCTTTCCGGGGCGCACAACGCCATCGTCCCGCGCGTCATGGATCTGCTCAAACAGAACAAGATGGACGACGTGATCGTCGTGGTGGGCGGCATAATCCCCAACCAGGATATCGAGGGCCTGAAGAAAATAGGCGTAGCCGCGATTTTCCAGCCGGGCACGGCGATGGACGACATCGTCCAGTTCATTCGCGCGCACGTGAAGGGACCCGGCGTGCCGGCGGCAGGCTGATGGCCGGGATCAGCGCGTCCCGCGTTCGGGACATCCTCTCCAAAACCGTCGGCCCGGTACCGTGGTACTGGAAGACATTTCCCGCCTTCCGCTCTTTGTCTCAGCAGCATTTCGTCTGGACTCATCACGGCGATCAAGGCCCCATTGCCCACCTCGTGACCCTCGGCCTTGAGCAGGAACCGGACAAGGGACGTCTCGCACTCAACACTTACTGCCGTCCATTTCTCGTGCCGCCGCACTTTATCGGCATCTGGTGCCCAGAGGGACGCAACATTCGCCTCGCCTGCTTCGATCCAGACCAATTGAAGGCGTTCGATCTGGCGGAGGTCGCGGGTTGGTTCAAACCCTCTGCCGATCGCATTTATTCGGCGACGGCGCCCACTGCGGATTTCGAAGTACCGCTCACGTTGGGCCCGGGGATGCACAAGATTGAGGTTCCGGCAGAACTGGCCACCTTGGACGAGTTGATCGTCCCTACTAGCTATAAGGCGATGTCGAACGATGATCCGGCGTTTGCGCTTTTTGTTTTCTACCCGCAGGCTGGATTGGTGGAAGTTCTGCCGCAGAAGTGGTTCACTGCCGCGCAATACCGCGTGGGGCAGCAATGGATCACGCGGGCAAGTCGCGATCCGGAATCGCACCGCGTCGTCGGGGAATGCTATGGGGTGGGAACGTTTCTGCTGGAGGAAGACGGCTGCCGGCTCGCGGAATGGGTGGAAAAGACTGCCTAGCGGGAAAATTCAGCGGAGCAGATAGCCCGGGGCGCCAGGCAATAATCCATCGATCTTGATCACTTTCACTCCCGGCTTCAGGTCGCCGACATACACCAAGCTGATGGCGCCGGGAAGAGCCCTGACGGCCTCCAGCACCATGCCGATCGAGGGAGCAGCGAAGGGTTCGGTGTCGGCCTCGCCGCGAACCACCAGGGCTGTCCAGTGTTGCTTGTAGTCGGTTTCCGACAGGTTGAGGAACTGCAGCAGAGCGGTTCGTTCGCGGTTGCCCGGGGCGCGTACGATGAGTTTGACGGCCATGCCGCCCGGCCAGGAACGCTTCTCCCCGTTAAACAGTTTGCGCAGCTCGCCCAGGCTGACGTTAGTGATTGGATTCCCCGGATTGACGACGACCGCCAGGTCTTTCTGTGCCGCAGCCGGCGGTATGAAGGCCAGGCTAGCCAGAAAAGTGGCCAACAGAATCGAGATGGATCGCCCATTCATGCGCTGTCCTAGTCAAGCTGTCCTAGTCAAGCTGTCCCAGTCAAAAGGTAAAAGCAACCTGCAGGTGCAAGCCGTTCAGGTCGGGCAACGATTCACGCTGCGTGTGATCTAACTGCGCCTTGAACGCGACGTAGTCGTTGAAGTCGTAACGAGCGCCGAACGAGGGGCCGGCGCGCAAGCCTACGTCGTTGAAAATCGTGTTCCGACCGGACGCGTTGACGTACTGGTAGCGGACAAAGGGACGCACACGTCCCCATCGCCGGGAGATCTGTGAGTAGAAAGCCGGCGTGTTGGAGACAATACCGGTCGCCAACTGGGTTTCACGGATCAGGAAGACCTCGTTCAGAGATTCAATCCCGTGGGCGATGTAGACGACATAGGAGTTAAGAATGGTTTGACCGAAGCGGTCGGCCAGGGAAGTCTCAGCGTCGCTGATCTTGTCGTGAAAGAACGAGCCCCCGATTTGCAGGCCTGGAGCCCAGTCAGGGTGGGCAAACCAACCGACAAGCACGTGATTGCCGTCGTTCTCATCGTTGACAGTACCCGCGCCGTTGAGGTCGGGCCGGATGGTGTCGCTGGTGCCATACTCAGCGATGTAGTTCAAGCCGAGTTTTCCCGAAGGGATGGCACCGGTGATGGAAATGCCCACCGCCTGAGTGGGGAGCAAGCCGCCGTTGCTGGCATATTCCATGATGAGGGGACGATCAGCGGTGGTTTGCAACCAGGCCGCGCTGCGGTAAGCAGAGTTGTAATATCCGATGTCGGTCTGGTAGCGGCCAAGAGAGATTTTCAGGTACTCATTCATTTCGTATTTCAGCAGGGCCTGGCGCAGATCAAGCTTGTAGCTCTGCGCGTCGCCTTCTTCAAAGCTGATGTCGGCGAGTACGCTGGTCTTTTCCGTGAGCCGGGAGTGGAGAAACAGATCGAAGTCTCCGGTATAAAAATTTGCCGCCGAACCGGGCACGAAGCCATAGGTACCCAGTTCCGGCTGCCGCTGATCGAGTGCCTGGTAGTCGAGTTCTCCGAAACCACGCCATTGAATGCCGTGCAGATCGTGCATCGCGGCAGTCAGTTCTGGGGAGGATTCATGCGGTGCGGCCTCGGCTGTAGCCTGGGGTGGCTGGGGCGTAGCGGTTTCGGTTGCGGGGAGAGCGGATGTGGCAGCGGCTCGATCCGCCTCGAGCTTCTTCACCTTCTCCCGCAGGTCGGCGGTCTCTTGCTGCAGAGCTTTCACTTGCTGCACCAGAAGTGCAATGGTTTTCTGGTCGCTGGGAGCGGAGTCCTGGGCCCAGAGTGAGGCAGCCAGAGCTAGAAACGCGACCGCCGTATTAGAAACCCGTAACATATGCCTTTGTCCTTTTGGGGCAAGCGTCCCGCTTCTAAACCGATCGGACCTTGACTCTCCGCCTAAGTTGACTTTCGGCAAAACCGGCTGCGAGCATCGGGTTACTTAGGTTCCGGGTGTCCGAGGGGGGTCTTTGTGGGTCCGGAGCCTCAGTTACAGGAAGCGGTTCCTTCATGGTTTCTCGATTCCTTTCGGTGCAGGACAAAGAGCAGGTCTTTCTCCTGCGGCTTGAGTCCACCGATGGAACCAACCGCCTTACGCGCGAGTGCGTGCGTTCGCTGACGGATGTGGTCGCCGAGTTAGCCCTCGAAAAGCGGCCAATCGTGTTTGCCGGGAACGACCGATTCTTTTCCGCGGGCGCGGAGTTGGAAGAGATTTCCGCTCTCGACGGTCCGACGGCCTATGAATTCTCCAAGATGGGACAGGCCTTGATGGACGCGATCGACTGCTTCCCTGCGCCGGTCTATGCCGCTGTTTCGGGATACTGCATGGGCGGCGGGCTTGACCTGGCGCTGGCCTGCCATCATCGGATCGCGTCCCCCAATGCTGTGTTCGGACATCGCGGCGCGGCCCTGGGGCTGATCACGGGCTGGGGTGGCACCCAGCGGTTGCCCCGTCTGATTGGCAAGGGACGCGCTTTGGAGATGTTTATAGCGGCCGAGAAAATCATGGCCCAGCAGGCATTGCGGATTGGCTTGGTGGACGGGATCGCCGGCGATCCGGTGGCCGAGGCGACGCGCCGGATCAGAGAGGCATCATAAGGTCTCGTTTCGTAGAGTGTCTAACCAACTGAATTCAGTGATGCCGCATTGCGCGGCTCTGCCCGCGTGGTATACCGTAATCAGTCCGCATCTTCATCTCTCAACCCATGGCTGAGCGTAACGAATATCCCACCACGAACGAGACTGCACCGGATAACGTGCTGACGACCAAGATCGATCCCACTTCCGCGCGCTTTGAAGCGAACATGCGTTTTCTGGCGGACCTGATGTCGCAAGTGCGCAATGAGGAAGAAAAGATTTCTGAAGGCGGCGGCGCGAAGGCCATCGAGAGCCAGCATGCCAAGGGGAGACTGACGGCGCGCGAGCGCATCGAACTGCTGGCCGATCCTGAGACGTTTTTCGAGCTTGGCCTGTACACCGCGCACGGTATGTACGAGGAATGGGGCGGCGCGCCGGCCGCAGGCGTGATCACAGGAATGGCGCGGGTTGAGACTCGGATGGTGATGATTATCGCCAACGACGCGACGGTGAAGGCTGGCGCGTTTTTCCCGATGACGGCGAAGAAGGTGATTCGCGCGCAGAACATCGCCCTCGAGAACCGTATTCCGACCATCTACCTGGTAGATTCGGCCGGAGTCTTTTTGCCGTTGCAGGAAGATGTGTTTCCCGACACGGACGATTTCGGCCGCGTGTTTCGCAACAATGCCGTCATGTCGGCGACGGGCATTCCGCAGATCGCCGCCATCATGGGCATGTGCGTGGCGGGCGGTGGCTATCTGCCCGTGATGTGCGATCACGTGCTGATGACCGATGGCAGCGGATTATTTCTCGCGGGCCCGGCATTGGTGCAAGCCGCGATTGGGCAAAAAGTTTCTGCCGACGAACTGGGCGGGGCGGCCATGCACTCGGCGATCAGCGGTACGGTCGACTTCCGCGAGCCCAACGACCAGGCTTGCATCGTGCGAATCCGGTCGATTGTGTCGAAGTGGGGCTACCGGCGGCTTTCTCCGTGGGACCGGAAAAAGCCGGTCGAGCCAGTACTGACCGCGGAAGAGATTTATGGAATTTACGATTCGTCGCCGGCGCGTCCTTATGACATGAAGGAACTGCTGGCGCGCGTGCTCGATGGCAGCCGGTTCGACGAATACAAGCCGGAGTATGGAAAAACTCTCATCTGCGGCTATGGCCGCATTGGCGGCTTCGCGGTGGGAATTGTGGCCAATCAGAAACTGCACGCGCAGCAGACCGATCATGAGGGCCACAAGCGAATCGAGTTCGGAGGCGTGATCTACACGGAGTCCGCGGAGAAAGCTGCGCGCTTCATCATGGACTGCAATCAGAACCTGATTCCGCTGATTTTCTTCCACGACGTCAACGGTTTCATGGTAGGACGCGACGCGGAGTGGAGCGGCATCATCAAGGCGGGTGCGAAGATGGTGAACGCAGTCTCCAATTCCGTGGTGCCGAAGATTACGGTGATCGTGGGCGGATCGTTCGGCGCCGGGCATTACGCGATGTGCGGCAAAGCGTACGATCCTCGCTTTGTGTTTGCCTGGCCGACGGCGCGCTACGCGGTCATGAGCGGCGATTCGGCTGCGGGCACGCTGGTTGAGATTAAAGTCAAGCAACTGGAACGTGGAGGCAAGAAGCTGAGCGAAGAAGAGAGAAAAGGATTGTATGAGTCGGTTAAGCGCACCTACGACGAGCAGACCGATCCGCGTTATGGCGCGGCGCGGCTGTGGATCGATAAGATCATCGATCCCATTGAAACGCGGGACGCGATTACGCAGGCGCTGGAAGCAGCAGCGCTGAACCCGGACGTGGCGGAGTTCAAGGTGGGCGTGCTGCAGACGTGAGTCAACTTCATTATTGCCACGGATTTACACCGATGAACACGGATCAGGAACGAACCGGAAAGAATTTCTGATCCGTGAGAATCCGTGTTGATCCGTGGCAGAAATTCCTATGGCCGATGCCGTCAAACTGATCGAATGTCCACGCGATGCCTGGCAGGGGCTGAAGGACTTGATTCCTGTCGAGTTGAAGGTGGACTACCTGAAGGCGTTGATCAGCGTGGGGTTCAAGCATATTGATGCGGTTTCGTTCGTGTCTCCCAAGGCCGTGCCGCAGATGGCGGACTCGGAAGAGGTGCTGAAAGAACTCGATCCGCCAGACGATGTGGAAATCATCGGCATTGTGGTGAACGAGAAGGGCGCGGAGCGGGCGATTAAGACTCAAGCGGTATCGACACTAGGGTTTCCTTATTCGATTTCGGAGACGTTCCTGCGCAAGAACCAGAACCAGTCGCCCGAAAATGCGCTCGAAGAACTGGAGAAGATTCAGAACAAGGCCGACGCCGCGGGGCTCGACGTTGTGGTTTATATTTCGATGGCGTTCGGAAACCCCTACGGTGACCTCTGGAATCCCGAAGAAGTGGTCGAAGCGATAGCGTTGATGGAAGTGGACAACCTGAAAATGATCTCGCTGGCAGACACGGTGGGAATGGCGAGCCCGCAGCAAATCAGCGAAGTGCTGGGCGCGGTCATGGCCAAATACGACTATCTCGAGATTGGCGTGCACATGCACAGCCGGCCCGAGCAGGCCGCTGAAAAGATTCTGTCGGCCTACGATGCCGGCTGCCGCCGGTTTGACTCGGCCCTGGGAGGACTGGGCGGCTGTCCCTTTGCGCAGGACGCTTTGGTTGGTAACATCCCGACTGAGAAAGTGTTCGAGGCTCTCAAGCAGCGGGGCGCCGAACTGCCAACGTTGAAGGCGTTGGATTCACTGCTCAAAGCAACGGCGGGGATCGGGGCTAAGTTTTCCAGCGCTCAAGCGGCGGATTAGTTATCCATGGATCCGCACGGATCATCACGAATGAAACCGGACTTAAGATTTTGATCCATGGGAATCCGTGGCGGACTTCAGAATATGAACTACAAGACCGTGCAACTCGCGTACGACGGCGGCGTGGCGACGATCACACTGAACCGTCCAGAGAAACGGAACGCCATCAGCTTCGAACTGATTGCCGATCTTTTGCACGCGTTAGATCAGGTGGCGAAATCAGATGCGATCGTTTTAATCGTGACCGGAGCGGGCAAAGCTTTCTGTTCTGGGATGGATCTCGACAGTCTGAAGGCGCTGTTGGGCCGTTCGCCAGAACAAAACCTGCAGGATTCGCAGACCATGGTCCAGTTGTTCCGGTCCCTGTATGAGTTCCCCAAGGTGACGATCGCCGCGGCGAACGGGGCCGCGATCGCAGGCGGCACTGGATTGGCGCTGCTGTGTGACTTTACGCTGGCGGCTCCAGACGCGAAGTTTGGCTATACCGAAGTGCGCATCGGTTTTGTGCCCGCGATTGTTTCGACATTTCTATTGCGGCAAGTGGGCGAGAAGCAGGCTCGCGACCTTTTACTGACAGGAAGGATTTTCGGCGCGGAGGAGGCGGTGCGCATGGGACTGGTCAGCGAGATCGTGCCCGCCGAAAATCTGATGACGCGAGCCCGCGAGTTGGCCGCGCTGCTGATGGAGAACAGCTCCGCGTCGTTGCGCGCGACCAAACAACTGCTAACCGATCACGCTCGCGCGGAACTTGACGCCCAGATCGATGCCGCCGTGCGCGAAAATGCCGCGATTCGCACAACCGCGGATTTTCGCGAAGGTATTTCGTCGTTTCTCGAGAAGCGCAAACCAGTGTGGACAGGGAGATGAGTTCACGGCGTCATGCATTCCATGAAACGCGCCTGCGCGTGCGCTATGCCGAAACCGATCAGATGGGAGTCGTCTACCATGCCAACCATCTGATCTGGTTCGAAGTAGGCCGCGTGGAATTGCTGCGGGAGATGGGATTCTCTTACCGCGACATGGAACGCGAGGAAGGACGCTTCATCGCCGTGGCCGAAGTGCAATGCCGCTACCGCGCTCCGGTTTACTATGACGATGAAGTCGTGGTGCGAACCCGGCTGAAAAAGGTGCGCGAGTCGGTCGTGATATTCAGTTACGAACTCGTCCGGGCGGACGACCGGACGCTGCTTGCCGAGGGCGAAACCACACACATCGTCACCGATTCAACCATGGAGGTTGCAGCGTTGCCGGAAAAATATTTGACGGTGTTTCGCGCAGCGCTGGCAAAGTAACCCGCATATTCTTAGCTGGCACCAGCACTGACACATTTAACGGGGACCCATTTTGAATGCACTCCACATCAACGGAAACGATCTGACGCTGGAAGCGGTCGGCGAAGTCGCGAGTATTGAAACGCGCCGCGCTGCCCTGCTCTCCTCTGACGCGCGACACGCGGTCAACCAGGCGCGCGCCGTGGTCGACGAAATTGTTTCCAGCAACAAAGTCGCTTACGCCATTACGACCGGCGTGGGCAAATTGAGCGACGTGCGCATTGCCGGCGACCAGATCCGTGAACTGCAGGTCAATCTGGTTCGCTCCCACGCAGTCGGCGTCGGTGAGCCGCTGGCGGTCGCGGAAACGCGTGCCATGATGCTGTTGCGGGCGAATTCGCTCGCGAAGGGACACTCGGGCGTACGGGCGGTCGTCATTGACACGCTCTGTGAGATGCTCAACCGCGGAGTCACGCCGGTTGTTCCGTCGCAGGGCAGCGTGGGTGCGAGCGGCGATCTGGCGCCATTGGCGCATCTGGCGTTGGCTTTGATCGGCGAAGGCGAGTGCGTCGATGAAAGAAACGTGCGTGTTCCCAGCACAGAGGCATTGAAGCGGGCGCAGGTAAAGCCGTTGGTGCTTGAGTCTAAGGAATCTATTTCGCTCATCAACGGCACACAGGCCATGCTGGCCGTAGGAACGTTGGCGCTGCTGGCGGCCGAAACTCTGGTCGACACAGCCGACGTGCTCGGTGGACTCTGCTGCGACGCGCTCAAAGGAACCGACGCTGCGTTTGATGAGCGCATCCACAAGGCGCGCCCGCACGCCGGACAAATAAAGACCGCGGGCAATCTGCGGTGCATGCTGGAAGGCAGCCAGATTCGCGAGTCGCACCGCGATTGCGGTCGCGTGCAGGACGCCTACTCGCTCCGTTGCATTCCGCAAGTTCACGGCGCGGTGCGCGACACGTTGTCCCACTGCCGCGGGGTGTTCGAGACAGAGTCGAATTCCGCGGTCGACAACCCATTGGTCTTTCTCACCGATCCAAAAAATGCTGAGGGGGACGTTGTTTCCGGCGGAAACTTTCATGGAGAACCGCTGGCGTTCGCCCTCGATTTTCTGGCCATCGCGCTCAGCGCTTTGGCGGGCATTAGCGAACGGCGAATCGAAAGGCTGGTGAATCCCGCGCTCAGCGAGGGTTTGCCGCCATTTCTGGCTCCGGGTGCGGGCCTGAATTCCGGTTTCATGATGCCGCAGGTCACGGCGGCCGCGCTGGTCAGCGAGAACAAGGTGCTGGCGCATCCCGCATCGGTCGACTCGATCACGACGTCAGGCAATAAGGAAGATTACGTTTCCATGGGCATGACGGCTGCGACGAAACTGAAGCGCGTTGTCGACAACACACTCAACGTGCTGGCGATCGAGGCCATGGCAGTGGCTCAGGCACTGGACTTCCTGGCTCCGCTCAAGACTTCGAAGCGCGGCCAGGCGGCTCATGCCGCGATCCGGTCGGTCTGTCCCACGATGGAAAGAGACCGCGTGATGTACGCCGACTTCGCCCGCATCGCGACGCTGATTGCGGGCGGAAAGGTGGCAGCGGTTCTGCGGTAGAATCTGCGGTCAGGCTCAGAGCCCGAAATTCGAAATGAAAACCCTTACGGAGTATTTGAAGTTTCATACCAAGACGCATCGGGCCTACGTACACATCACGCCACAGGTGGAACAGATTGTCGACAAGAGTGCAGTGCAGGAAGGCATGGTACTGGTTTCCGCCATGCACATCACGGCAGGCGTGTACGTCAACGATAATGAAAGCGGCCTGATTGAGGACATCGATCAGTGGCTGGAGCACCTGGCGCCATTTCGCAAGGGCTACAAACATCATGAAACGGGAGAGGACAACGGCGACTCTCACCTGAAAGCGTTGCTGATCCATCATGAGGTGATCGTGCCGATAACAGCTGGCAAGCTGGACTTGGGCACGTGGCAGCGAATTTTCTATGCTGAGTTCGACGGGCAGCGAGACAAACGCGTAATTGTGAAAGTCATGGGAGAGTGAGGATATGTCGGAAGAACTGAACGAACTGCAGGAACATGCTGAACATGCGAAACACGATCCCACGCTGGCGCCGATCTCGGTGACCATGGCCGTGCTGGCCGTGCTGGTGGCGGTGGTGACCCTACTGGGGCACCGCGCGCACACGGAGGAGGTTGTGCTTCAGGCCAAGTCCTCCGACCAGTGGGCCTACTACCAGGCAAAGAATATCCGACGGCATGAGGATGAAATTTTCGTCGATCTGACTTCCGTACAACCAGCGTCGGACGCTGCCGCTCTGGCCAAGACGCGTGAGAAGTATTCAGGAGAGGCGTCGCGCTACAAGGATGAACAAAAGGCAATTGAGGACAAAGCCCACGAGATGGAAGCGGAGGTTGCCACTGAGAGGGGGCGGGCCGATCGATTTGATTTGGCCGAAGTGTTCCTGGAAGTGGGGTTGGTGATCACGTCAATCACGCTGCTCTCCGGACGAAGAATTTTCTGGGCTCTGGGCATTTTGCTCGGAGTTGTTGGGATCGTGGTGGCCGCTACCGGATTCCTGGTCCACTGAGCGGCCGCGCAAGGCCACTCGCTTCGTCATCCACTTCTGGCTAAACCTTCCTGCCCGCTGGAACGGAAGAGGCGGCCAAGGTTTCTTCACTGGCCTTGGACTTCACAGCCATGAACGGGCCGATGGCTAGCACATCCATGCGGGTACGCTGGAAGCAGTCGATGGCCTCTTCCGGAGTGCAGACGATGGGCTCGTTCTCGTTGAAGCTCGTGTTCAGGATAACGGGAATCCCAGTCTTGCGATGGAAGGCCGAAATCAGATCGTAGTACATCGGATTCTCTTCGCGAGTCACGCTCTGCAGGCGTCCCGTATCGTCCACATGGTTCACCGCGCATAATTCCTTGCGTTTTTCCGGACGGATTTTGTACACATGCAGCATGAAGGGCGAAGGATGATCGTGCTCGAAGTACTCATGCTGGTGGTCGGCCATGATCGAAGGCGCAAAAGGACGGAACCACTCGCGGTGCTTGATGCGCGCGTTGAGAACATCTTTCATGTTGGGCAGGCCGGGGTGCGCGACGATCGACCGATTGCCGAGAGCGCGCGGCCCCCACTCCATACGTCCCTGAAACCAGCCGATGACATTGCCGGTGGCAATCTCTTCAGCTACCGCTTCAAGCAAGGCAGCACGTTCCAACTTGCGATATTGCAGTCCGGCGCCCTGCAATGCCGATTGAATGCGCGACTCGGAAAACTCCGGACCCAGGTAAGAGTTCCTCATTTCATGGCGGCGCGGCTGTTTGTGCACCGAATGATAGGTGTGCAGGGCAGCCCCAATGGCCAGGCCTTCGTCGCCTGCGGCGGGCTGAATGTAAGTATGGCGAAACGGCGTGCGATCAAAGACCTTGCCGTTCGCCACACTGTTAAGCGCGCATCCACCAGCCATGACCAAATCATCGAGAGGAACTCGACCGTGGAGTTGATTCAACAGATGGAAGAAGATTTCTTCAAAACGATGCTGCAGGGCGAACGCCAGATCCATATCCCGTTGGGTAATCTCGGTGTGAGGGCGACGCGGCTCGCCAAACAACTTCTCCATGCGGTCGGAGAAATGGCGTGCCAGCTTAACCGTTCCGTCGGGTAAGACCTGCATTCCCTGATTGCTGCCAAGCGGCTTGAAGTAGCTGAGGTCGAGCTGAAAACCGTCGTTCTTCGTCGCGACAATCTTCCTGATCTCGTCGCAGTACGTGTCCTTCCCGTAGGGGGCAAGGCCCATGACTTTGCCTTCATCGCCGTACGAACTATAGCCAATGAATTCGCAAATCATGGTGTAGACACTGCCCAGCGAGTGCGGCAGGAAGATGCGGTCAAGAACTTCAATCTCGTTGCCTTCGCAACGGGCCATCATGGTGGAAACGAAATCGCCGGAGCCGTCGTAGCTGAAACCCGCGGCCTTCTCCCACGGCGAGCAGTAGTACGCGCTGGCAATGTGAGCGATGTGGTGTTCGAGGTGGTGCTCCTGAAAATGAAACTTCGCTGGATCGACGTCGAGCGCTTTCGCCAATAGCGAGCGCACGTCGCGCATGGCTTCTTTGCGCTGGCGTAGGCGGATGAAATTTAGGATCTTGGCCGGGTTGGCCAGCGCGTATTGAACTTTCTTCGCGAGGTTGGCGTCGCTGTCCTGACCGACGGCTACGTGGCCGACATCAGAGATCTTCGCGCCAACGGCATCCAGGCAGGCTTTGACGGCCAGCGCGGGGAATCCGCCGAAGTGCTTACGGCGATTCAGCCGCTCCTCAGCAATCGCAAACTTGACTTCGCCGTCGAGCACGATCGCCGCTGAGGCGTCGGCGTGAAACATGTTGAGGCCCAGAATGAGCATGAACTACGTTTGTCTCCTAATGACGTTGCACGTTTGATTGGATCATTCGGTCAGGCTGGCGGTCCGGCTGGAATCGGCGCTGAATGTTCTCTGAGTCAATTCGAGGAATGCAGCGGAGTCCACTGCGAGCCGCTTTCCGGTGGTCACCGACTCATCGATGCGGAGCGTTGCCAGGGTTGAGCACACCAACTGTTCGAACCGGATCGGTGCCTCGTTTTGCCGCAGCACCGATTGCGCAAAAGCATCCCACTCGCCGCGATGCCCTTTATCCTGACGCCAGCGCGAGTGAATCGTCTCTTTGCGCCCACCGCGCACCAGTTGCAGACGGCGAAAATCCTCGAGGACCGCGGTGCTGCCTCCGCCGAATACCTCGATCCGCTCCTTGGAAAATGCCCGGTCGCCATTGGCGAGATAACTGATCGTCCCCTCGGAGCCGTTGTGAAAACGCAGCGAGACCACCACATTGTCGCCACTGTAACGGCCGGAGTTGCCAAGGGCCCGCGCCTCGACTTCGACGATGGGCGATGACGCGAGGAACATCAGCAGATCGACGAAGTGGCAGACCTCGCCGAGAATGCGACCGCCTCCCTGCTCGCGATCGTTGACCCAATGGTCGGCGGGAAGGTACCCGGCGTTGATTCGATAATGCAGAGCCAATGGCTCGGTAATGGGTGCGAGAAATGATTTCATCCGCGCGCTCATGGGCGCGAATCGGCGATTAAAGCCCACCATCAGCGCCGGCCGTTGGGCAGAAGAAGTTCCGAGATAGGCGCCAACAATCGAGCGCAATTCGTCTTCCGACAGGCAAAGCGGCTTCTCGCAGAAAACATGCTTCCCGGCGGCGAGAGCTGACAGAACCTGCTTGGCGTGCAGGTGATGGCGAGTGGCGATGACTACCGCGTTAACGCCGGGGTCGTGAATAAGTTGGCCTTCATCGGTGGTGCAATGGCCGAAGCCAAGCTTCCGCTGGACCTGTTGCGCGTGCGATCCAGTAGCTGCGCACACCGAAACGAGCGCGGTACTGGATGATGCCTTCATGGCGGGAATCAGTGTGCCAGCGGCAAAAACTCCGGCTCCGAGTAGGCCGACGGAAACACTCGTCGCCTGCGCTGGCAGTGAGGCAGTGGCCCGATCACGGACGACCGCGAGCGCAGGCAACTCGTCTTCGCCACCCGCATATTCAACCACCACTCCCAGGAATGCCTCTCGCGACTTGCCGGTGATCAAATCGTAGGCGCTCTGGGCGCGCTCGATTGAGAAGCGATGCGTGATCAGCCCGCCGACGTCGACTTTTTTCTCGGCAAGAAACTGCACAAACGCTTCCATGTTGCGGGTTTCGGTCCAGCGCACGTAGCCGATGGGATAGTCGCGCCCTTTTTGCTCGTAGGCTGCATCGTAACGGCCCGGCCCGTAGGAACGCGAAATGCGGAAGTCGAGTTCCTTCTCGTAGTAGGCCTTGCGCTCGATGTCCATGCCGACGGTGCCCACGGCCACGACGACCGCGCGATCGCGGGCGATGGCGCCGGCCAGATTGACGGGATCGCTGCTCGAAGTCTCGGCCGTGATCAGAACACAGTCAACGCCCGCGCCACGCGATGTTTCCACGCAAAGGTCGCGAAAAGCTACGGCTGAGTTGGCCGCGCCATCCGCGCCCAACTGCCGGGCAAGATCGGCGCGCGACCCATCAATGTCCATTCCCAAGACATGGCACCCCGCGGCCTTCAACAGTTGCACTGTCAGTTGGCCCAGCAGTCCCAGACCGATCACCGCGACCGTGTCGCCGAGTTTGGCCTCGCTATTCCGAATGCCATGAAGCGCAACCGCGCCCAGCGTTGCAAACGCGGCCTGATCGAATGGAACCTCATCGCCGACGTTCGGGCGAGCGGGAATACGCGCCACCAGCAACCGCGGCACACACGCGATCTCGGCGTGGACAGCAAATCCAGCGCCCGCACAAGCGATGCGATCGCCGGGCTGAAGATCGACGACGCCCTCACCGACAGCGATGACGGTTCCTGCGCTGCTGTAGCCGGGGCTTTGCGGCTGGTCGAGGCGGCTGCGGACGGCTTGAATCGCCGAGAAAATTCCGTCGCGCTGCACTTTGCTGATGACTTCCCGCACCAGATCGGGCCGGGACTGCGCCTTCTGCAGCAGACTCTTCCGGGCAAATTCGGCGGACGCGCGCTCCGTGCCGGCCGACACGACAGAGGCCGCTATGCGAACCAGCACGCAGCCGGGCAGAAGCTGTGGCGCAGGAACTTCTTCCACCGTGATCTCGCCCGTGCGCGCGTGTTGGAGGACTTGTTTCAGTGATTCACCTGCTCAGCAATCGGAACATCTGTATTCGATTTTAGCCGCGACGATTTTAGCTGCGAAAGAACCGCCCGGAACTTTCCGTTTGCTTGCCTTTCAATTTCTTGTACGTACTCAAATCGAACCGCGAGCCGTGGACTGATCCAACGCTGAATTTCGCGGCTGATCTCACCTTCGTCGCGGGCACCATAGCCCGGACGCCGCACCAACCGAACTGTGATCTCCCCCAGTTGCTCCTGAACGATCTGCACTTCTTTTACGTTCATGGCATCCTTGAACACATAATCAAAGCGCATGATGCGCGTGCCCTCAGGCGTGATCACATAATCGTCCTCGCGTCCCTCAATCCGCAGCAGCACCCTCGAACTGCGCCCGCACGGGCACGGGTTCCCCGCTTCCTGCCAGACTCCAGTATCGCCTACCTCGTAACGAATCAGTGGAAAAGCGTCGTTAGCAAAGCCAGTACACAGAATCGAGTGCGCGGGATTGCCAGGCTGGAGCTCAACTCCTTCCATGATCCCAAACTCGAAGTCTTCATGGTAGACGAACTCTGGACAGTGCGACGCATTCCCACAGCTTTCAGAGCAACCGTACTGATCGCTCAGAATTGCGCCGGTGAACTTCTGAATGTCTCTGCGCTGAAAGTCGAGCATGTTCTCGGCTCCCGTGAAGACGGCACGGGGAGGTGAATTCAGCGCGAGCCCAGCCTCGCTGGCATGTAGCGCCAGCATATGGATGATGGACGGATATCCAGAATAAAACTCGAAGCGTTGTGAGTTTAGAAACTCGACCACGCTGCCAATCTTTTCTGCCGTTAGGTGATGCATGGTCAGCAATGACTGACGCAGCGGCCGGTTCCAGCGCCAGTAAGGCGGCGTGTGCTGGTCCAAAGGAACAACTCTTTTGCCCGTGAAATTTGCGTGCCACGCTCCGGGCGTAATACCGAAGCGCAAACGATGACGCCACCACACGGCCCATTGGAACGCGATCGCAGCTTTCGTAACGTAAAAATGCAGAGCCTTTCCGGTCGTTCCGCTGGTGTGGCGAAAAACCAGATCGCGCGTTGGAGCATTTTGAGCGATCAGCCGGTCGCAATTCTGCCGCACGTCCTCCTTGGTCAGTACCGGCAGCTTCGGCAAATCTTCGCGACTACGAATGTCCTCCGGTGACAACTTCAAAGCCTTCCAGCGTTCGCGATAGTACGGAACATTTTCATAGGCGTGCCGAACGAGATGGCGGATCTTTTCGTTTTGGTAGGCTTCAATCTCGGCGGCACTCCATCGCTCGGAATCCATCAATTCGCGCAGCCGCTGCTCGAAGACATTTCCAAATCGCGTGCGTGCTTCTTTTTTCCCGTAGTACCAGCAGGCAGCATTCTGCAGGAAGACCGGCAGGCGGGGATAAATCTGCTCGACGAGAACGGATTCACTCATGGCTGCGGGACCGCCTCGGCGACTTTGAGCGCAGAAGTTTCGAACTCGCCAGAGTGTTCGATGTGCCCCTTCCATCCGAAGTGCGGCTCGAAGTGAAATGTATCCTGGCTTGCAACTTCGACCAGAGAGCGATTCCATGCAGCATGGTTACTGCGCAGCACGATGTCGCGCCATCCGTGCTCCGAGAGAGGAAGATTCCGGCACTGAAAAGCTCGCGATACGATTGGAATCTTCTCTGGATTGAAACCCGCGAGGTAAGCGCACGCCGCATCCACGCTGGGTGGGTGCACACCAAACAACAGCACTCCCGCTGAAACTGGATCGGGATTCAGCGGTCCTCGTCCCTCGCCGGCAATGATTCCATCGACGAGAACATAGTGCCGCTTGCGACTGTGCAGTTGTGGATTGCGCAAAGAGCCGTCGGCATTGCCATAAGACACAATTTTGTTGAGGTCGAGACACATCCGCCAAATGGTGTCGTTGCCAAACCAGTTCCCGCTGCGCACGGTGCTCTCGGTATCGCCGAAGACCGGCTTCCCAACGCTACGCGCCATCTGATGGACCCACGGCCCAACCACCGGGATCCGGTGCGACAGCCCGCGAATGGCGGCCGCCATCTTGCGCTCGGTCCGGTGCTTCAAATCCGGATTGGGATGCTCGTCTCCGCCGAGCCCAGGCGCACCTTCGGTGTGATGCGGCAACCAGTTCTTGTCGGCATTCACTCCCACCAGATTCTTGAGGCTCGCGGTGATCCCTGCTTTCTTGTGCGTCTTCCATTTCGGCAGGCTGAACACAACGTCGCACTGGATAGCACAACCGGCAACCAGATATTCGTGCCGTCCTTCGCTGTGATGACGGTTGACGACGCCGGCATCATAATCGGCGCCGTAGTAGTGCCCGGCGCCGCGATGGTCGGCGAATTCGCTGGCCTGCCCCAGGTCGAAGGCGACCGACCCGTAAGGATTGGGAGCAAGCTTGCGCCGCTCCACCACAACATCGCCGCGAGTGGTCCACTCTTCCTGACGCAGATCAATGACTTCAAAGCGGAGGCCGAGGGCCCGGTAAAACTCACCGATCGCGTCCAGGCCGAGAAGACGCGACATTTCCGAGAAGGACGCATCCGTCTGCGGCGCATCGGCGAAAATGATCTTGCCTTTGGGGCCAACCGCCTTCCAAACATAATCCGCGACCGCTCGAATCACGCTGCCGTGTGTGATGACATAACGCCAGCCCTCAGGATCGCGGGGATGTCGCTGATGCACCATGTTCGGTTTCAACAGAACCGTCTCGCCCGGATGGATCAATTCCTGAAGTGGATTCCATTCGGGCGTGCCGAAGTGAGCAAGATCCAGGCCCGCGGTCTGGAAGCAGCCGCGCACTCCCTCATAAGCCGGGTTGGGTTCTGATGAGGTGTCGCTAAAGGTATATTCCGGGTAACGCTGAGAAGGCGAGAACGGCGCCAGGCGGGAATACTCTCCGCCTTGGCCACGCCACGCCACGACCGTATTTTCCGGCAATCCGCTCATTCAGTCGTTCTCGCGCGCCCGTCGCAACTCGTAGATCTTCGACTTCACGTGAAACACTTGTACCGCTTGAAATCCGCAATAAATCAACCCGGGCACACCATCCAGAAATCCCAGGCTGAATAAATACTTAAAAAAAAAGAACCACAGCGGCGCGCCCGGAATGCCGAGGAACCTGGTCTTGAGCCAGCGGCGGCGCTGCGCCTGGGTACCGAAAAATGAGGGCGCGAGTTGCCCGTTCGCTTCGCTCTCCAGCCACACCTTCGCTTCCCAGTTCGAATATTCATCGTGCTTCCGAATGTAGCGGGATAGCGACTCGACATTGCAGTGAGCCAGCGGATTCCGCAGCCGGGCTGTTTCGCCTTCAACCACAACGTGTTCATGAATCTCCATGTCAGCCATGGAGGGGTCCTGATCTTTCAGGCGGCATTCGTAACCGCCTTTGCCCCGGCGAAACAGTGACAGCTTCCAGAAGCCCGCTCCCCCGTGGCGAAGCAACCGGCCGAGAAAGTACATCCGCAGAGAAACATAGTAGCCATTGATGCTTGGATCGTTGATGGCCTCGCGAATTTCCTCTTCCAGTTCGGGCGTGAGTGCTTCATCGGCATCGACCAGGAATATCCAATCAAACTCGAGCGGCAGATTCTCGATGGCCCATTGACGTTTCTTGGGCCATCCACCCTGGTAGTGGAACTGCACAAGTTTGGCGCCGAAGGTGCGCGCGATTTCGGGAGTGGCGTCGGTGCTCTCGGAATCGATGACATAGACCTCGCCCACATTGCGCAGCCCCTCCAGGCAGCGCGGCAGATTCTTCTCCTCGTTGCGCGCAGCCACGATCACGCTGACCGGCAGCTTTCCCGTTGGCGTAAGGACCTGCGATTTGGCGATTTCTTCGACTTTCTGCATGGGGAAGCGATTTACAGGTGCAGTTCGCACCAGCGTTGCAGGACGTACAAGGACCACGGGCGCGACCATGAAGTCTCGCCGCCCAGAAAATTCTTCCAGACTCGGTCCACCTGAGCGGAGTCCAGCAGTCCTCCCAGTGGGCCTTCGCTGATTCGTTTCTTCCCCAGAACCGGCTCTATCTCCGCTCGAAGTTCCTGCCGCATCCAGCGCTCAAAGGGCAGAGTAAAGCCGCGCTTCGGACGATGAACGATTTCGTCGGGTAGCGATCCCGCCAGCGCTCCAACCAGAAGTTTCTTCGGAGTACCATTCAGCTTCCAGCCGCCCGGAAGAGCCAGGACGGCTTTGGCTAACTGGTGATCGATCAGGGGAACTCGGACCTCCAGACCCTGCGACATGCTCATAAAATCTGCGTCGCGCAACAGTGTATTTAGCATATAACAGCGCGACTCGAGATAGGAAACGCGATTGACCGCATCGAGCGGAAGGGCGCGCTGCAGTCGATCCCGTTGCGATTGTGCAGCGCGATCAGCCGCAGACCCATCGGCCTGGCTGAACAGAAGATCGCGCTGGGTGGGCGTAAACAGCATCCGGCTGAGGAAGTAAGGATGCAGGACCCGGCCATTGTCGCGCGCCAGTGACGCCAGCTTGCGATTCTGGTCATTGGCTGGCGAAAGTGCGGCAAATGCCGAGGCGACTGGACTGCGAACCACGCTCGGCACCTGTCTCCAGAACTGAGCGAAGCGCTCCATGCGCGGGACGGTGCGGAACGAGGAATACCCGGCAAAAACTTCGTCCCCGCCCAGCCCCGATAGGGCGACTTTCACACCTGCGCGCCGCGCTTCCCGCGAAACGAAGTAGGTGTTGATTCCGTCCATGGTCGGCAGGTCCATCGCGCGCAAGGCGTCAGGAATCGCGGTCAGGACATCCGTCTGCGACACATTGATCTCGTGATGATCGGTGCGAAACCTGGCGGCGATCGCCCGCGAGTGCTGCGCTTCGGAGAAATCTGCCTCGCGGAAGACGATGGAAAACGTGCTCGGGGTGACGCCCCCACGGCTGAGAATGCTGACCAGCGCGCTCGAGTCAATGCCCCCGGAAAGAAACACTCCCACCGGCACGTCGCTGACTAGCTGCAAGCGAACGGCTTCTTCGAGCATCGGCTGCAAGCGGTCTGGGGTTTGGTCCTCATTCTCGGCAAGCAACGAAGCTGGAGTTCGTACCGCTGTTCCCGGTTCGTCCACCAAATCCCAATACGCGGACTCGCGCAGGGTTCCGCCTTCCCAGGTCAGAGTGTGGCCCGCGGGAAGCGCACGAACTCCCTCCACCAACGTGAGCGGGTCATAGGCCGACCCGAAAGTGAGGTAGTTCAACAGACCTGCCGGGTCGATGCGGCGCGGCACGAGACCAGTGCCAAGCAATGTTCGGACTTCGGAAGCAAAAAGAAAATACGAACTGGCCTCTGCATAGTAGAGCGGCTTGATCCCCATGGGATCGCGGGCAATGAACAGGCGGTGGCGGCGAGCGTCCCAGATCGCGAAAGCAAACATGCCGCGGAATTTCGCCAGGCACTCCTCGCCCCAACGCGCGTAAGCCTTCAGGACAACTTCGGTGTCGGATTGGCTGACGAAAATTGCGCCGCCATTTTCGAGTTCGGCCCGGATGTCGCGGAAGTTGTAGATCTCGCCGTTGTAGACGATCCAGTTGCCGGTTTCGGCGTCGTGCATGGGTTGGTGAGCCAGCGGGGAAAGATCGAGAATCGCCAGACGCCGGTTTCCCAGGCCGATTTCGACCGGGTCAGGAACGGAATCGCGCAGAAGGATCGTGCCTGAGTCATCAGGCCCGCGGTGCGCAAGCGACTGCGTGCCGCGCTCGAGCACACCATCGGGGACCTGCGCCTTGCGCGCAACAATGCCAAAAATCCCACACATTCAGAAGTTCACCTGCGACATGTCACCCGCTATCGAGCCTATATGAACAAAGCCAAGGATGCTAACGCCAGACAGGGTCGCGAAACGGCATCACTGCACCTTCTCTACTGCAATCCGCAGGGCGTAACTGCCAGCGCCCCCCGCACAACCTGTGTACGCGGTCGAATAAGTAATCGCCGCATTCCCCTCCGACCATAGCGAAATAGTGCCGCCGCCAAAATTTGCGGTCCCACCCAGCGACAGGCTGTTACCGCCGGAAATGCCTGCTCCCGAAAGTGGCGCGCGGAAAGTTCTGGCACTGGTTTCGTCCTTCCATCCGATTGTGAGTGCCGCCGCCGCATTCCCAGGGGACGAACACGCCGCGGTCGAGTCCAGGTAATAACTGACCCGGTACTGGCCAGATCCGCACGCGGAAGACGCGCACAGGTTCGTGGGAGCAATGGCTGCCTTCTGGCCAGTCAAAGAAACCGCCCACCGCGCTCCGGCGCTGCTCGCAGCCGATCCGGCGCTGCCGGCGTCCCCGGCGCAGCCCACGCATTTTCCGGTGACCGTGAGATTTCCATTGATCGTCACCGGCACATTGAAGGTCTTGGCCGCGACCGTCAGTTTCTCTTGCGGACTGCCATCGGGAAATTTTCCTACGTATTCGCGAACCTCTTTCTGAGCGCGGCTGTAGAGAATATCGATGTTGCCCTCGTAACCCAGATCGAGATCGTTTGCATCCGCGGCCGGACGATGATTCCCGCTCGTCCAGGTCTTGCCCCAGTTGCTGTCACCCAGGGTAATCAGCGGTGTGAAACCAATGTCGAGACCGTGGTGTCCGAAGTTCAATCTTCCTTTCAGGCCATTCTCCCTGGTCGCGATTCCATTGGCGGCTTTCAGAACGGTCGCCCCAGGAATTTCTCCTGTGCCGTTGGTGTGCACCGCCTCCAGGTTGGCCGCAGCCGGAGGAACAGCTCCCGACATGATCAGGCTGTGGGCCTCCCCGGTCACGGCTCCCGAGGCAATCGTGCTAACGATCGCGCCGATGCCCAGAACATCGGCTTGCAGCGGTGGCGCAAAACTGTGGTACGAGGCGGTGGACATGTCCGCCCCAGATGAAATCACAACCGCTCCGGGCCAGAAGTCTAACCTCGGCATATAGATATTCGCCGAGAGATTTTCCCCCGCAATGGTGTAAGACGCGAGCTTTCCTCCATTGTCGGTGAACTGACAGACCAGCGTCGCACACGAACTCTGCTGAACAGTAGTCACCAGATAGTCCCCCGTGCCTTCGGGGAAGGGCGGAGCGTTTTTCATATCCCAGTCGATCTTGAGAATCTTGTAGCTGGACGCTCCCACGATTCTGGGAAACGTGCCCGTGACACTGCCCGAACCATTCATGAAAGCGTATCCGGCGGGCAACGGGACGCCATCGCCGAACTGAGCGTGGACCGGGACCACCCAGTAGAGCCAATCGCGAGAACCCGCGCGCGCGCCCCAGTTGGGGAACACACCCGAAGCGCCGTTGTTGGCCAGTCCACTCAGCTTTACGTGAACACCCTCGGCCAGGATGGCCGCGTTCCCCACGTTTCCCAGCGGGCTGGAGTTCTTGCAATCGGCCGCCTCATAGTAGACGTTGTCCGAGATGAAACCCCCGTATCCGCCACGCTGGTTGCTGACGCGAACCCCAAAAACCGACCAGCCTTGAATCACGCTGTCGGAAATCTTCAGGCCGTTCCCCGAAAGCCAGTCCACCCCCTTGCCCTGGCATTGCAGGGATAGATCGAGGTGCTTCAGCCACCCGACGGCGGCCCAGACTTGAAAGGGGCCGGGAGCCGTGACGAACGCGCCGCAATACGATGGATTACAGGTTACGCCCCCGCCCAAAGTGGAATCCAATCCGTCGAGCAAGAACGCTTGATCGTCGTCGACCTGCACATACGAACCGAAACTCCCCCCGCTTGGCGGACGGCGAGCGCTGACGTTGAAGATGCGAGTCTGTTGTCCGTTCACTTCAATAAATGGCTTGGTTCCACCGACCATCATGGGCCGGCCACGAGGACTGTTCAGGGTGACGTTCACGGCCACGCCGAGGGCGGTGCGGTCGCCGACCAGGACGCAGGGGTCGTTGGGCGTGTAGCAATTGAGGATGGAACCTGCGAAATCAATCGTCTGGCCGACCGCTCGAATCGCAATGGGAGCGAAGACGTCGTACTCGCCGGGAGGAATCACGACCCTGCCCGACTGCGAAATCCCGGTTGGGTTGGTGGGAGTAAAGCGCGCCGCAATGGAAGCTTCCTGAATACCGCCGGAAGCGCTGCTCACTACGTAGCCGGAAGAATGAGCATTTGCAGTCGTAAACTCCAGCGTCCCCGGCCGGCCGTCGCCTTTGCACGTTCCGCCCGTAACCCGGACGGCTTCAGGAGTTCCCGTGCCTGAGATGTATACGTAATACCAGGGTTCAGCTGCGAACACCCCTTGTGGACACGGGTCGAGCGTGACGGAATTTTTGCCGGGCGAAGTAAGAACCGATACAGGACTCTGTCGCCAGTTGAGGTCCGTCGCAGACCGCACAATGTTCGCCGCCAGCGGCCCGGCATCGGAGGCGGCGGCGTAAGGCGCATGATGAACCGAGATGGAGACCGCCAACACCAGCGCCAGAATTCCAGCCGAGGCGCCCAAAGCTCGCCCGGCGGCTCGCCATGAATGTGAAGAAGATCGCCAGGAAGGAAACCTCCCTGAACGGAACAGGTTGCCGGGAAAACGCTCAGGATTCAACATGTACCTCCTTCGTCTTGCGTCTGGGTTGACGGGCGTTGCGGAGTTTCACGGTTACTCTACGGCGGGGGCCTCGATTTCGCCAAACGGTTGGGTGGAATTGGATGGCTGCGTCAATCGGCACCATTTGAGCGGCACACACCATCCGTGTCATTGCGCGGTGCTTCCCCCCTGTGGTAGCCTCGTATCGTGACCACTTTGTACGACAAAGTAGCTTCATCGGTACCCGCGGGGCTCGACCGCAAGGAAGCAGAAGTTTACCGGCGGCTGGAGCCGGCGCGGCTCCCAAAACACATTGCCATCATAATGGACGGCAATGGGCGCTGGGCCAAACGACGGCACATGCCACGCGTGGCTGGACATCGGGCCGGGGTCACCGCCGTGCGTTCGACCGTGGAAACCGCGGCGCGAATACATATTCCCGCGCTCACGCTCTACGCGTTCTCCGAGGAGAACTGGAAGAAGCGGCCCAAGAGTGAAGTCGGATTTCTTATGGGACTGTTGAGCCGCTATCTGAAGGCGGAAGTCCCGACGCTGAACAAGAACAATATTCGGCTCGAATACATCGGCCGGCAGCACGAACTGCCGGAGGACGTGCAGGAGCGCATGGAATGGGCCCGCGAGGCCACGTCGCGCAATTCGGGGATGGTGCTCACGCTGGCGCTCAACTACAGCGCGCGCAGTGAACTGGTGGACGCATTCCGCTCGATGGTGCACGCGGCGGCGCAGAATGGCGGGATCGAGCACCTCCACATCGACGAAGATATGGTGGGACGGCATTTGTATACGCGGCATCTGCCGGATCCGGATCTCGTGGTGCGGACCTCCGGCGAGATGCGGCTGAGTAATTTTCTGCTGTGGCAACTGGCGTATGCCGAGATTTATGTGACGCCAACTTTGTGGCCGGACTTTCGCGGACTGCATTTGCTGGAAGGGATCGCGGAATACCAGAAGCGCGAGCGACGCTACGGCGGACTGAATCACGGCGACGGGCACGGGGCAACATTCGAAGCAAAATCTTAACCCCAGAGGACACGGAGGGACAGAGGAAGGCCACGGTCCTCTGTGATTCTCGGTGTCCTCTGTGGTTAAATTCTTGAATTCGTGCAAAGATCGTAACCACTGATCACAGCGCAAACCCACTTCCCTTGTTAAAACGCATCGCGACCGCGGCCGTCCTCATTCCGATTGTGCTGGTGCTCATCTTGCGGGTGCCGGTGCCTGTGCTGGCAGTCGTGGCGGCCGTGGTGGCCCTGCTTACGATTTATGAATTCCTGAAGCTGACGGAGTCGTACGGCGTGCTGCCGCTGCGCTGGCCCACCTATCTCTTCACTGGGTTATTCTTCCTGGTCGTGGCGATCAGTGCAGGTGGCGAGACGCCACTCGCTTCCAGCGGAAAATTCCTGGTGGTTCTGGCGTTCGCCGCGGCCATTGCGCCGTTTCTTTTTCTGACGATCGTGATGCGACGTGGGGAACTGAGCAGCGGATATCCGGCGGCGGCGGCCTCGGTCTTCGCGTTCACCTACATCGCTCTGCCGATGGGAATGCTGGTGCAACTTCGCGAGCAGGCGGCGGGGGCGATTTACCTGCTTTACCTGCTTCTCGTGGTGTGGGCGGGAGATATTTTTGCGTACTTTGTAGGCAAGTCGGTGGGGCGCCATTTGATGGCGCCGCGCGTCAGTCCGAAGAAGACGTGGGAAGGCGCAGCCGCGTCGATGATCGCCAGCATCGCCGTGGGATGGTTGCTGTTTCGCAATGCGGAGCACATCAGTTCGGCGCTGCTGCGCTACGGATTGATCACGCGGCCCGGCGGTATATATGGACTGGAAATTCCTGACATGGGACCGGTGATCCTGCTGACGATCGTGTTGAACGTCGCGGCGCAGCTGGGAGATCTGGTGGAGTCGCTGATCAAGCGGGGCGCGGGCGTGAAAGATTCGGGAGCGATTCTTCCCGGGCACGGCGGCATGTTCGACCGCATCGACGCGCTCCTGTTTGCGGCGCCGGTGGTGTGGTTTTATACGGCTTGGCGGGTGATGCAGTAGCGGCTGCCTACTGTACTTTGTCCCAAAGACTCCGGGACCTTGCAAAGTCGAGTGACTGCCTCAGGTGGGGACTCAGACCATAAGCGGCAGCCTTCTCGGCAAGGATCTGCCAGAGAACATCATCCGGGTACCGGTCGCGACCTAATCCGAGGGCTACGATGTGACCGCTAAGCTGATGCTGGAGTTCGTTCAATCCTTTAAAGGCGCGGCTTTGCTCTTCTCCTGACAGGTCAAGCCCAAAGCCACGGCCCTGAATTGTAAGGTCGCTGGAAACAAGAGCAAGAAAAATCTGCTTCCGGGAGTCTGTCAATGCCAAATACCAATCTCGTAGGTCGTCGTCATTCACGCTGCTGTCTCCTGTCTTTCGTTGTTCCTGGTTTCTTCTACCGTGTGGTTTCTTAGAGCGGACGTAAGAGGGATGGAGGGCGAACGCGAGGCTTGGAATGCGGAAAAGCTGAATCCATTGACATGGTATTCGAAACAACAAAGGCAGTCGAGCAGAAAAGTAGTCTTTGTTCGGAATCGGAGTAATCGCTGCCTCGACTTTTTCAAGTTTCCACACCCGAAGGCAGAACCATCGTAGAATTAGAGCTTGTGTTGAGTATCGCAACCAAAGCTCTCTCCTTCTGATGAAACGCATCGCCATCCTGGGATCGACCGGATCGATTGGCCGCAGTACGCTGAGTGTCGCCGAGTCGTATCCGGACCGGTTTCAGATTGCGACGCTGGCGGCCGGATCGAACCTTGAGGCGGCGTTTGAGCAGGCGCTGAGCTGGCGTCCGCGCATCATTTCGATGGCGTCAGAAAGAGACGCCGACGCTCTGCGGACGAGGCTAAAGAAAGAAGGCCTTAGCAAGATCGAAGTTGTGCACGGTGCGGCGGGCACGGTTCGGGTCGCAACGCACGCGGAAGTGGACTTCGTGGTCAGCGCCATTGTGGGCGTGGCTGGGCTGGAGGCGACGTTCGAAGCCGTTCGCGCAGGGAAAGTTGTTGGGTTGGCCAATAAAGAATGCCTCGTCGCCGCCGGGGAACTGATCACTGCTGAGGCCCGCAAGCAAGGCAAGCCGCTGCTGCCCATCGACAGCGAGCATAACGCCGTACATCAATGCCTGCGCGGCGGGCGCATGGACGAGGTCTCACGCATCTGGCTGACGGCTTCGGGCGGGCCGTTTCTGAACACGCCGCACTCGGAATTTGCTTCGATCACCGTCGAGCAGGCGCTGAACCATCCTACCTGGAAGATGGGGCGGCGGATCACGATCGACTCGGCCACGCTGATGAATAAAGGCTTAGAAGTAATTGAAGCGTGCAGACTATTTCACATGCCTCCCGGAAAAGTGGAAGTGATTGTCCACCCGCAGTCGACAATCCATTCGATGGTCGAGTTTGTGGATGGAAGTATACTTGCACAGTTTTCAGTGACCGACATGCGGTTGCCGATTCTGTACGCTTTAACATATCCAGAGCGGATTGCGTCGGATATGCGCTTTGCGGTCAGTGACTTGCGTCATCTGGACTTCTGTCCCCCAGACCTGACAAAATTCCCTTGTCTGCGTCTGGCGTACGAGGCCGCGGAGGCCGGCGGCGCAAAGACCGTGGCACTGAACGCGGCCGACGAAGTGGCCGTAGCGGCGTTTCTGGAAGGCAGCATTGGCTTCAACGACATTCCCAGGATTATCGAAGACGTTCTGACGGAAACCAATTCAGGGCACCTGGAGTCTATTGGGAAAGTCCTCGAAGCCGACGCCGAAGCCCGCCAGTTGGCGCAACAGCGGGTGGCGGATAGAAAGAAAATTCACGGGCCCCGGACAACATCTTTCGCATAATTTTGGAATCTAACCAGCTGGAGAGTACGTACCTCGATTATGTCTGATTTCCTGACTTCCCTTGTAGCGGTGGTTGCAGTCCTTGGCTTCATGATCCTGATCCACGAGTTTGGCCACTATGCCGTGGCCAAGTGGCTGGGCGTGCGGGTGGAGCAGTTCGCCATCGGCTTTGGCAAGCGACTGGTGGGCTTCCGCCGGGGCGAGACCGACTACCGCATCAACGCGATCCCGCTCGGCGGCTACGTCAAGATGAGCGGCGAGAACCCCATGGACGAGCGCTCCGACGATCCGCGCGAGTTCATGAATCACTCGCGCTGGCACCGCTTCCTGATCGCGATCGCCGGGCCGACCATGAACATTCTGCTGGCGATCTTTCTGCTGACTACGGTCTACATGGTGCATTACGAGTACCCGGCTTATTACGACAACGCGCCGGTAATTGGATGGGTGGCGAAGGACACGCCGGCTGCAAAGACCGGTTTCCAGATCGGCGACCGCATTACGCGCATCGGTGATGTGCAGAATCCCACATGGGAGCAGGTCCAGCAAGAGGAAGCCTTCAGCCCCGGCCAGTCCCTCGTGGTCGATATTGACCGCAACGGGCAGACACTGGAGAAGACGTTGGCGCCTGAGGCGATGGGGATGGATGGGATCGGATACGCGGGCTGGGCGCCGAAGGAAAAAACTCTCACCATTACCGATATCCAGGAGAAGATGCCAGCGGAGAAGGCAGGCCTGAAGGAAGGCGACAGGATCCTGGAGCTCGACGGCAAACCGGTAACGGCTTTGGGGGAAATGATCGAGAGCCTGGAAGTCACCAAGGACAAGCCGATCACGCTGACCGTACAGCGGAATAACGAACAGAAAACATTTACGCTTCAGCCCGTACTTTCGGAGAAGCGCTATCGCATCGGCGTCGGCACCGTGGAGATGAAGGTCAAGACCTTGCCCTTCGGGCCGGCCCTGAACAAGTCCTGGCAAGAAAACCAGCAGAATGCGCTGCTCATTCTGAAGCTCGTAAAGAAGATGGCGCAGCACAAGATGCCGCTGAAATCGATTGAAGGGCCAATCCGGATTGGCCAAGCCGCGGGAGAAGCGGCCCGCAGCAAAGGCTGGACTCCGCTGATGGGGTTGACTGCTGCCATCAGCCTGAATCTCGGCATTTTCAACCTGCTGCCGATTCCCATCCTCGACGGCGGCGTGATCCTGTTCCTGCTGATCGAAGGCCTGATGCGCCGCGATATCAGCATGAACATCAAGGAACGCGTCTATCAGGCCGCTTTCGTCTTTCTGGTGTTGTTTGCGGTCATGGTCATCTTCAACGACTTGATGAAGATTTCAGGAGTGGGCGGATAGACGTCACTTTTTCGATCTTGCAAGCAAAGGCCGGTGACTGATTGAATCAGCCGCCGGCTATTTTTTTCTACCGACTGGTTCATTTCGACAGGTTCATCCCAATAGGTTCATGCCGATCTGGTTGTGCGCTGGTGTTCGCCCTTAACGCCCTTGGCCGGGGGAAGCAACCGCTTCGACTTGGGCGCACACACCGTGGGCGCCTTCGCGTTGGAAACGGGGAGCATGGCGGCCCGCACACTAGCCATCATTTGTTCCGGCTGCCGGCCCGCAGTGAGATCAGAGACAATGGCTGCAAACACCCTGCCCACCAACTCTGCCGTGCGGGGAGCGAGATGCGCCATCTGCAATGGATTGGCTAGTCCGCCGAAAGGATCGTCGCTGGTGACGCCGTTCGGCAGGTTCTGGATTGCGTTCTGAAAGTTGTTCCAAGCGTTGCTGGCCGAGTCTGACGTAAGGTTCGCGTAGAGCTGCGCCAGAGTTCCGGAGTCGCCCAGGCTTACCATCGCCGGAGCGATCTTCTCCAGACCGTAGCCCTGGCTGATCAGCCACGACAAGAATGCCATGCCGCAGCCGGTGCTGTCGGCGTTCTGGTCGGTGTTGTCGGTCTGGTCGACGAAGTTCGGTTCGCCATCCTGCACCCATTGTGGTGCGGTTGCGAAATCGGCAAGCGCGTTGTTCCCGATCACGCTGGCGCACCAGCGCGAGAGGGCTTCTCCGGTGCTAAAGCCGCACAGGTTTCCGTTCATCGAGCATTCGCTCAGCTCGGCTTCAAACAGGGCCGAAACGCGGGCCGAGTTGCCGAAGGAAGCGTCGACCTCGATCGCGGCTCCTGTGCTGTAATCGCATCCCATGTGGTCGGCCCCGCCAGTGCCATCGGTAGCGCCGCCCAGGGCGAACACAATCACGCTCACCGGTCCCCCGGTGGTGCCGAAGATCCCGTCGTTGGCGGTGACGACCCGATCAGCGTCGTTGACCAGATCCTGAGCGTTCTGCAGAGCCGGCTGGCCGAGCGCGGAGTCAACAAACACGGTGACCCGGCCGCTCGGACTGGTTCCCACGAACTGAGAGTTTCCCTGAAAACTTGGCCATGCTGGCGCGACCGGATTGTCGCGGTGGATTTCGAGTGGTTTCTTCCCGGTTTGAGTTGCTTTGATGCGGTGATTCATAGGAAAAACCTCCATTCGGACAAAGTATGGTGAGAAATCGGAGTGCCGCGTTACAGCGGCGCGTGAATGCCCCAGATAGGTTCGATCGTTCCCAATTGAGTGAAATTGTAGGCCTGCCGCTTTCACAGACGCTAAAACCGGCAATCCGTTACAAATTCCGCGTTTCCGGAGGGTGGACGGGGAAACTCGGTCGGTTAAGCGCTTGGGGGACAGCGATTCACGGGAGAATCCCGGTTCGGGAAAAACACCGGCGGCTGCCCCGCCCGAGTCGTTTCTTGTTACGAAATCCGTAACCCAGTAGAAAATTCTTAACCGATCCGCAGGGGTCAGGAATCAAGATCCGGCAGAAGCGGTGAGCCCCGGCTTTTGGGTGGCGCAGCGCTTGAAGCGCTGCGCCACCCAAAAGCGTAACCCAAAAGCCTCTGGAGTCCGCTTTCCACGTGATAAAATGGAACTTCCCTTATGGCTGATATTCAACGCAGGAAGACTGTTACCGCCCTGGTCGGTGGCGTGCGCGTAGGGTCGGATGCACCGATTGTGGTGCAGTCCATGACTAACACCGACACTGCAGATATTCCCTCCACCGTGCAGCAGGTCGCGGCCCTGGCCCGCGCCGGGTCGGAACTGGTACGCGTCACAGTGAACAACGACGAGGCAGCCGCCGCCGTTCCGCACATCGTCGAACAACTCGACAAGCAGGGCGTTCGCGTGCCCATCATCGGCGACTTCCACTACAACGGGCACGTTCTGCTGACCAAATATCCCGAGTGCGCGCGCGATCTGGCCAAGTACCGCATCAATCCCGGGAACGCCAGCATTGGAAAGACCGGCGACTCCAACTTCCGCACCATGATCGAAGTCGCGGTGAAATATCAGAAGCCGGTGCGCATCGGGGTGAACTGGGGATCGCTCGACCAGGTGCTGCTGACCCGCATGATGGACGAGAATTCGCGGCTGGACGAGCCCAAAGACGCGCGCGAAGTGACCATGGAAGCCATGGTGGTGAGCGCGCTGAATTCGGCGCAACTGGCCGAGCAATTCGGGCTGCGCCCCGATCAGATTATTCTGAGCGCGAAAGTCAGCGGCGTTCAGGATCTGATCGACGTGTACCGCGCGCTGGCGGCACGCTGCAACTATCCGCTCCATCTTGGACTCACGGAAGCCGGCATGGGCGCGAAGGGCGTGGTTGCGTCCAGCGCGGCCATGGGCGTGGTTCTGCAGGAAGGTATCGGCGACACGATTCGGGTTTCGCTGACCCCCGCGCCGGGCGGCGATCGCACCGAAGAAGTCCGCGTCGCCCAACAGATTCTGCAATCCATGGGCATTCGCAGTTTCACGCCGCAAGTGACGGCGTGCCCGGGCTGCGGACGCACTACCAGCACTTTTTTCCAGGAAATGGCCGAGCAGATTCAGACGTACCTGCGCGAGCAGATGCCGGGATGGAAGGGCCGTTACGTCGGCGTCGAAGAGATGAAGCTGGCCGTCATGGGCTGCGTGGTCAACGGCCCCGGCGAATCCAAGCACGCCAACATCGGCATTTCCCTGCCAGGAACGTTCGAGGAGCCCAAGGCGCCCGTCTACGTTGACGGACGGCTATTCACCACGCTCAAGGGCGACCGCATCGTCGCGGAATTCATCGAGATTCTCGACGACTATGTCGATTCGCACTACGCGGCCAGAGAAGCCGTGAAGGAAGAAGTTCCCGCCAAGGCCTAGCGCGCGGTCTTCGCAGATGCCCGCCTTCTATATTGTGCTCCAGCAGAAAATCTCTGGCGTGGACGCGACAGGGCTGGAAGGCCGCGCTTTGTCCAAATTCAGCGACAAGCTTGAGGCGCTGGCAAAGCAGGCCGGTGCGAAACCTCTGCTGTCCTTTTTCAGCGCAACCGCGGCAGATGTAATGGGACTTCTCGATGACGATGAGGCGGGGAAACCAAGAATTCCGATCCCAGAGGAGCAGTGGTTCCAGGCCGCAGAAGGGCTTAAAACAATCGCTGCTCTGCTGCAATCTCTTGCAGACACTCCCCAACCCGAAGGCTCGCGTTTGACGGCGGAGCTGACCGAATTCGAGCGCGTTCTGCAGACTGCCCAAGCGCGGAACATTCGCTGGCATCTCGCGATCGACTACTAGTTCACAGCCCAACCCTGCCCGCCACCTACTGTCCAGTCAACAAAAATACCGGATTCTGCAGTGGCGGTTGCTGGTTCGATTGCGGGGGCCCGGACCCGATCGGAGCCGGTAGGTCGGTGACCAGCTGATCAGGGGTGTTGGTGCCTCCAGCCGCGATCGTGCTGGTCGTCGTGTTAACGATAGCCACCAAACCGCCGTCGCACAGGCTGGAGTACACCCGGCTGCTATCAGGAGCGGCCACCGCGGACATGCGGAAACGGGCCGAGGCCGTGGTATACGTGGCGACCGGCGCACAGAACGTGGCCGGAGCCAGCGCAAACGGGTTCGTTGTCGTCGTGGTCGTTCCGCTGATTGTCGTTACCGGAGACAGCAGCGGGAATATGTTCGTTTTTA
>Ga0210399_10000438_pt1 | contig 33365 bp, 16 predicted proteins | sample IncBWC14MmetaG_FD_150865 | JGI IMG/M metagenome (GOLD analysis project Ga0210399, IMG submission 150865) | Forest soil microbial communities from Barre Woods Harvard Forest LTER site, Petersham, Massachusetts, United States - Inc-BW-C-14-M | ecosystem: Environmental > Terrestrial > Soil >... | reverse complement strand
GGCAATGGGGATTTGCAGGAGGCAAGGGATTCTTTCTGGTGGGTCCGGCGTATGACGCGGGCAGCAATGTCCTGACACTGTTTGAAGTTGTGTTCATGGAGACCGCCGGATACATCATTGTCGGCGCAATCTGCGAGCGCATCAGCTTTTGGGCGTTCCTGCTGTGTGAGCTGTTCATTGGTGGGATCCTGTACCCGATTTCGGGCTGCTGGACGTGGGGTGGTGGATGGCTTTCGCAGCTGGGATCGACCATGAACCTGGGCCACGGGTATGTCGATTTCGCCGGTTCGACTGTGGTTCATGCCGTGGGCGGCTTCTGCGCCATGGCGCTTGCGATCATCCTGGGGCCGCGTCTGGGAAAATTTGGGCCGGGCGGGAAGATTCGTGTCTTCCCTGCTCACAACGTCGTCTATGTGGTCACGGGCACATTCATTCTTCTGTTCGGGTGGATGGGCTTCAACCCCGGGTCTACGCTGGGTGCGACTGACCTGCGCATTTCAGTGGTCGCAGTCAACACGAATCTCGCGGCGGTCGCGGGTTCGGCGGCGGCGATGCTGATCTGGTATTTCCTGTTCGGCAAGCCTGACATTACGATGGCGTGTAACGGGATGCTTGCGGGCCTGGTCGCGATTACCGCTCCTTGCGCGTTTGTGTCTCCGACTTCGTCGGTGATTATCGGCGTGCTGGCGGGAGCGCTGGTCTGCGGCGGGGTGCTGTTCAACGAGCGGGTTCTCAGGATCGATGACCCTTGCGGCGCGGTTTCGGTGCATGGATTCTGCGGCTGGCTGGGCGCTGTCTGCGTGGGGATTTTTGCCGACGGAACGTATGGATCGGGCTGGAACGGAGTCGGCGCGGCCAGCTATCTGGGACATGCGGGACAAGGCGTGACCGGGTTGATTCACGGCGACACGCGGCAGTTCTGGTGCCAGCTCATGGGCGCGACTCTGTATGCGATCTGGGCGTTCGGGGCGACCTTCGTGGTTTTCTGGGTGGTGAACAAAGTAAAGAGCATGCGCGTACCGCCCGAGTCGGAAGAGGACGGCCTGGATGTTCCGGAATTTGGCATGCCGGGTTACCCTGAAGACGCAGTGGTCACGGCTCCCTACTAACCGCGGGTAGCACAGCGGTCTCTGCAAACGAGGGCTGGTTTATGTCGATTCGTCTGGACCGGAATCGCCGGTCGCTGCCGGTGATCCTCTGCGTGGTGACGCTGCTCAGCGTGGGGGTGCTGCTGCTGTGGGATATTGTGCCCGGACTTTTTCCGGCGCGGGCGCACGAGTTCCTGGCTGCGCTTCCGCTCGCCATGATTGCGTGTGCCTGTCTGGTGTACGAGGCGGTGCGGCGTCCGGCGCGGTCGGAATTGGTCAAGGCCATCCTTCTGGCGTGTGCGTTTCTGTTTTGGGCGGCCAACCAGCTTTGGCCGGATTTGCACCAGGCGACACTGTTCAACGACATTGCCATCGCGCTGTTCGTCTTCGACGTATTCCTGGCGATGATCAGCCGGCCGTTTCCGGTTTCCTGAGCGCCGGCAACCTCACGAAAACCCTGAGAAAGAATTGTTTCGAAGACGTCTTTTTTGGGTAACATAATCGTTATGGCAAAACGGCGCCGGGGACCATTCACAGGCTGGATCTTGTTAATCACGGCATCATTTCTCACACTGCAGTCCTGTGGAGGGTCTGGTTATGGTGGCGGCCAGAAAGTATATCCTCCTGCCGCGCCCACGGGTTTGGCGGCGACTGCTGGGAACCAGCAGGTCAGTCTCACCTGGAGTGCGAGCAGCGGAGCGACCAGTTACAACGTCAAGCGCGGTACCGCGAGTGGTGGACCGTATACGACCATCTCGTCTCCGGGCACGACCAGTTATGCCGACTCCTCGGTGACCAACGGGACGACCTATTACTACGTGGTGTCGGCCGTGAATTCGGGGGGCGAGAGTGGAAACTCGAGCCAGGTATCGGCTACGCCCACCGTAGCTCCTCCAGCCGCGCCCACAGGACTCAGCGCCACTGCGGGCGACAAGCAAGTTGCGCTCACCTGGAATGCCAGCACCGGCGCAGTCACCTACAACGTGAAGCGCTCCACCACCCACGGCGGTCCGTACAGCACCGTCAATTCGCCCACGGGAACCAGCTACACCGACGTGGGGTTGACCGATGGCACGACTTACTACTATGTGGTGACAGCGGTGAATGCGGGAGGAGAGAGCGGGCCTTCGAGCGAAGTATCCGCCACTCCGGCCGCCTCATCGGCCTCGGTGCACGTTACGCTGGATGTGCTGACTAACCGGCATGCGATTAGCCCGTACGTTTACGGGGGCGCTTTTCCCAAGGACGCACCGACGATAACAGACAGCGGCCTTACCGCAGTACGCTGGGGCGGGAACGCAACCTCGCGCTACAACTGGAAGACGCAGACCTCCAACTCGGCGAATGATTACTACTTTTCGGATTACACGTACACGGGAATTGGCGACAGCGACTCTGTGAAGTACATCCAGGACGTGAAGGCAGCAGGCGGATCCCCTCTCATGACCATGGTGATGTTGGACTGGGTGTCAAGAGGCGATCCGGCAAATGGCACGGGTAATGGCCAGCTCTACAGTTACTCTATAGCCAAGTATGGCGCCCAGTGCAAGGTCCGGCCGGACAATTCAGACGCTGGAAACGGCCAACAGACAGACTGCAGTACCAACGTTACGGGCAACGACTTCAACGATGCCCACGTGCCGATATTCGACGATACTTCGACCGCGTGCCCATCGAGCGCGAAGGGACCGTGTGTATATCGAAAAGATTGGGCGACCGCTCTCGCCACAGCCTTTGGCGCTGCTCCCCATTTTTACGACATGGACAACGAGATCGACATCTGGGGAGGCACGCATCACGACGTGCATCCGAATCCTTCAGCCTACGAAGAGCTGCGGGATACCTACCTCAGGGTGGCCCGGGGCCTGAAGACCTGGGATCCACTGGCGATTCGACTCGGCCCGGTTAGCTGCTGCTGGTGGTTCTACTGGAATGGCGCGAATGGCAACGACAAAGGCGCGCATGCAGGCAACGATTTCCTGCCCTGGTGGTTGAACGAAGTCTACTGGCAGGACCAAATCGCGGGCACCCGCTCACTCGACCTGTTTGATATTCATGCCTATCCAGATGGTCCCGACACGTCGACCTGGACCTTGGCACAGAAGCAAGCCTTGGCTGTGAGCATCTACCGCGATTATTGGGATCCAACGTTGGTAAGTCCCTCCGGCACAATTAATCAGACATATACGACGAACATCCAGCCCAACAAGACCATCGCATTCCGCATTCCGCGTATGAGGGCGATCGTAAACTCGATATATCCGGGCACTTCCCTTGCCATGACGGAATGGAGCGCCGAGTTCGCCGGGGCGTCGGATTTCTCGACCGCGCTCGGCGATGCCGATGCTTATGGCATCCTGGGCCGCGAGCGAGTGTATCTGGCATCGCGCTGGACTGCTCCCGATCCTGCGAATCCCAACTACCTTGCGCTGAAGCTCTACACCAACTACGACGGCGCGCACCATGGCTTCGCCACCATGTCGATTTCTGACACGAACGACGGCGATCCTAGTTTGTTCAGCAGCTATGCCGCCCTCGATTCGACGGGCAAGACGCTGACCATGATGGTGCTCAACAAGGATCCGAAGAATTCGGTGACCGCGCAACTCACGACCAATGGCTTCACGCCCAGTTCGGTTGTGACCTACACGCTGGCGGCGACTGCGCCTACCACGATCGCGAAGGCTACGCCGGCCTGGTCCTCGACCATGACCTTCGCGCCTTACACGGCCACGCTGCTGGTCATCACGGGGACGACCGCAAGCACTCCGGCTTCTGAGTGGGATTTGAATCCCGACACGGTGATGGTTGCCGCGGGCGGCACGGTCACGCTGCAACCGACAATTACCAGCAGGACAGCGAATGTGTCGCTGGGGTCAGCGCAGTCGGACAACGGAATCACCGTAACAGTCACGCAAGGAAATTTGACGACCGCGCAGAACGGAACGATTACTGTCGTCGCCGGGAATACTGCGGGGTTCTATCACTACACCGTCCAAGGAACCGACAGCGGTGCGACGCAGACTCAGGGTGGATGGATCGTGGTGGGCAATCCGGCGGCAACTTTGGCCAAGACTGGTGGCGACGGACAGACAGGCGCTAAAGGGACTACCCTGCCAACTCCTCTGACCGTAACGTTGACTCCCGGCCAATCCCGCGGCACCAATACTGGAGCAAGCATCCTGTTCACAACCAGTGCGGGATCGCTTTCGAACGGGACCACCAGCGGCTCGAAAGTAATTGCGGTCACGAATAGCTCGGGGGTCGCGTCGGTCACGCTTACATTGCCGTCGACAGCGGAAGGTGTGACTGTGACTGCCGAGGGTCCGTATGGGTTAGGCCATCCGCTGGCGCCGGCGTTTACAGAGACTTCACAGTAGTGATCGAACTGGAATCCGATCGAGTGTTATAGAACTGGCCGCGCGCGTTCGCCTCTTTCAGAACGTGCTATGCTTCGCGTGCCATTTTGTCGTAATCGTTTCCGTAAGCATCTTTTGAAGCCGTGATAAGAGGAGGGTGAATGCTTCGCCAGATTCTGCTGGGTTGCGCTCTTCCCGGTCTGTTACTTCCCTGCTGCTTCTCCCAGGAAGCCCAGCCTGCTTATCGCAATCCCAGTCTCCCCGGCGAGATACGCGCTGCGGACCTGGTGAAGCGCATGACGCTGGAGGAAAAAGTCGACCAGTTGGCAGGAGGCCGCCGGCGCGCGCGGGCCACGTCGGAGAATCCCGAGGAAAAGCAGGCGTTTGAAGCGTTGGGCAAGTTATACCGCGAAGACGCGCAGGTCAGTGCTCACGATGCGGCCGAGGCGCGCAACAAGGCACAACATTACCTGGTCGAAAAAACGCGACTGGGAATTCCGGGACTTTTCCAGGGCGAGGCTTTGCATGGATTCATGGCCTACGGCAGCACCAGCTTTCCGCAGGTGTTGGGCCTGGCCAGCACGTGGGATCCCGAACTGGTGCAGCAGGCGTTTACTGCGGCCGCGGACGAGATGGCGTCGTCGGGAGTCAATACAGCGTTCACGCCGGTGCTGGATTTGGCGCGCGATCCGCGCTGGGGTCGAACCGAGGAGACGTACGGAGAAGATCCTTATCTGGTGGCGCGCATGGGCGTGGCGGCCATCAACGGGCTACAGGGAACGTCCTGGACGATTGACCGGCATCACGTAATGGCCACGATGAAACATTTTGCGGCTCATGGCCAACCGGAGAGTGGCACCAATACTGCTCCGGCGAATTTCTCGGAGCGAGATTTGCGCGAAACGTTTCTGGTTCCCTTCCGCGCCGCCGTGCAGGAAGCGCACGTGGGCAGCGCGATGGCGTCCTACAACGAAATCGATGGCATCCCGAACCACGCCAACCGCTGGCTGCTGGATCGGGTTCTGCGCCAGGAGTGGGGTTTTCGCGGCTATGTGACTTCGGACGCAAACGGCCTGCAGATGCTGGTGGACACTCATCACGTCGCGGCCGATTTTTACCAGGCGGCGCGCAAGGGACTGGCCGCGGGCGTGGACTACGATCTGTCAAATGGCTCTGTTTACGCCACCTTGCTCGACCAGGTCCGCGACGGCAGAGTGCCTGAGGCTGAACTGGATCAAGCTGTGGAGCGCGTGCTGGCGGCGAAGTTCCGTCTCGGCCTGTTCGAGAATCCGTATGTGGACCCCGACTATGCGCAGAAGATTACGAATAGCTCCGAGCATAAGGAGCTGGCACTGAAGGTGGCACAGAAGGCGATCGTGCTGCTCAAGAACGACCAGAACCTGCTGCCGCTGGATCTGAAGAAGGTGAAGACCATTGCAGTGATCGGGCCCAATGCGGCCGATGTGCATCTCGGCGGATATAGCCGCGATCCGGGCCCGGGAAATCAGATCAGCATTCTTGACGGCATTCGCAAACGCGCAGGAGACAGCGTTAAGGTGCTTTACTCGGAAGGCTGCAAAATCACGACGGGCAAGCAGGGCTGGGCGGCATGGTACGAGAATAAAGTCACGCAGCCTGATCCCAAGACAGAGGTTGAAACCATTCGGGCCGCGGCCGCGGTCGCGCGGCAATCGGATGTGGCGATCGTTGTGGTGGGAGAGAATGAAAGCACCAATCGCGAAGCCTGGTCGGAACAGCATCTGGGTGACCGCGACTCATTGGACCTGCTTGGCTCGCAGGAGGCTTTAATTCGGGCCGTCGTCGAGACCGGCAAGCCGACGGTCGTGTTTCTGATCAACGGGCGGCCATTGTCAATTAACTATGTCAAGGAGCACGTTCCCGCGATTCTGGAAGGCTGGTACCTGGGCGAACAAGGCGGGACGGCAGCGGCCAACGTGCTGTTCGGCGACGTGAACCCCGGCGGGAAGCTGCCCATCACGTTCCCGCGCACCGTGGGACAGTTGCCTGATTTCTACGACCACAAACCTTCCCGCAATCGCAGTTACCTGTTTGACAGCCGCGAGCCTCTGTTTCCTTTCGGCTATGGGCTTAGCTATACGCAATTCCATTTCGAGAATGTCCGGGTCGAGCCGAAGAGCATTCGAACGGGTGGTTCCGCCAAGGTATCCGTCGACATTACGAACACCGGCGGTCGCGCCGGGGATGAAGTGGCCCAGCTCTACATCCACCAGCGAGTTGCTTCCACTACTCGGCCGGTAATGCAATTGCGCGGCTTCAAACGCGTCAGCCTGGAGCCTGGACAGAAGGTGACGGTGGACTTCACGTTGACTCCTGAGGATCTGTCGCTCATCGATGTGAACAAGGATCGCGTGGTCGAGCCGGGCACGTTCGATCTTATGGTGGGAGCCAGCTCGGCGGAAACCAGCACCATCGCGCTCGAAGTGGTTAGCCCATAGTTGATTAACCCATGGTTGGTCAACCCATAGCTAGTTAACCCATAGCTATAGCGATGCGGAGATTCACATTATCAATGAACGATAGACATTCACAGCAGTTCTTTGCCTTATTTATGGCCGGTCTTCTCACTTGCCTGTTCTGCGCTACGGCTGCGCACGCTCAATGGAAAGCCATGAATCCGGTCCGCAAGATTCAGCAGGAAGCGGACGGCGTTCTCTTCACCATGGGAACCGGCAGCTTGAAGGTGCAAGTGTGTTCGGACTCGGTGATCCGCGTGCTTTATTCGCCGACGGCCACGTTTCCGAAACGCGCGGACTTCGTGGTGACCAAAGGGAGCTGGCCAGCCGCGCAATGGACAATACAATCCACCGATGACGCGGTCACGCTGACCACTTCCCTGCTGAAAATTACGGTTACACGGAAGGATGGCGCGATTGCATACGCTGAAGTAAATGGCGGATCGCTGGTACAGGAATCGTCCCGCAGCCTGGCTCCCGAAAAAGTGAATGGCGAGGATACCTACCGCGCTGAATCCATGGTCAGCATTTACGGCTCTCACGAAGGGATTTATGGCCTGGGCCAGCACCAGGCGGGCGTGTGGAACTATCGCGGTGAGTCGGTCGACATCTCGCAGGAGAACAGCAATATCTCCGTGCCGCTGATGCTGTCGAGCAAAGGTTACGGTATTTTTTGGAACAACACTTCCCGCGGCCGATTCAACAATCGTTTCGCTAATATTCTCTATATCACTTCCGAAGTTGCCGACGTGATCGATTACTACTTTCTTTACGGCCCAGATTTCGACAAGATTATTGCCAGCTATCGCGACCTGACCGGGCAGGCTCCTATGTTCGGCAAGTGGGCTTACGGGTTCTGGCAGTGCAAGAATCGATACAAGTCGCAGGATGAAATTCTGGGCGTTGCCCGCAAGTATCGCGAACTGCACATCCCCGTCGACAACATCGTTCAGGATTGGTTCTGGTGGAACCGCAAAGGTGAATTCGTATTCAACAAGAATTATCCCGATCCCAAAGCGATGGTGGACGAGTTGCACAAAGAGAACTTTCACCTGATGATTTCGATTTGGCCCTTCTTCGAACCGGGCTCGAAGAATTACGATTACATGCAGAGTAAGGGCTGGTTCGTCGACAAGTTCAAGTACGCGAAACCGCCTTACCATACCGATGCAATGGCGGTGTATGACGCGACTAGCCCTGAGGCCCGCAGATATTACTGGGACGAAGTGAACAAAGGATTGTTCAGCATTGGGCTCGATGCCTGGTGGATGGATACGACCGAACCCGAAACCGAGGGGCAAGAAGAGAACATTCTGCTGAATCACAAGCTCGCGGCTGGCAGCGGAAACCGCTACGTCAACGTGTTTCCCCTGCTCGACACTCAGGCTGTGTATCAAGGACAACGGAGCGTATCCGACCAGAAGCGCGTGTTCATCCTTTCTCGCTCGGCATTCGCGGGATCGCAACGAAACGGCGTGACAGCCTGGTCGGGCGACATCAACTCGGATTGGCTCAGTTTCCGGCGGCAGGTTCCTGCCGGCCTCAATTTCGCGCTCTCAGGGATTCCCTACTGGACCACCGACATTGGAGGATTTGTTTTCGGTAATACCCGCGACCCGGACTTCCGCGAACTTTTTGTTCGCTGGTTTCAGTACGGCACGTTTAATCCCATCCTGCGGGTTCACGGCACACGTCATCCGGACGAGAACGAATTGTGGTCGTACGGGCCCGACGCGCAGACCATTTTGGTGGACTTCGATCGCTTGCGCTACCGCATGCTGCCGTACATTTACTCGCTGGCGTGGAAGACTACCAATGAAAGCTACACGCCGATGCGGCCGCTGGTCATGGACTTCCGCAACGATTCTCGCGCTCAGAACATTGGCGATCAGTTCATGTTCGGGCCGGCGTTTCTGGTGAATCCGGTAACGTATCCTGAAGCTACAAGCCGGCAAGTTTATTTGCCTGGCGCCAAGTGGTATGACTTCTGGACGGGATCTGTGGTGGAGGGAGGGCGGACTATCAACGCGATCGCTCCGCTCGAACGTTTGCCGTTGTATGTACGCGCGGGATCGATTCTTCCTCTGGGCCCGGATGAAGAGTGGTCCACGGAGAAAGCGGCCGACCCCATCGAACTCCGGATTTACCGCGGCGCAAACGGAGACTTCACGCTCTACGAGGATGAGAACGACAACTACGATTACGAAAAGGGCCTTTATGCAACGATCCCCCTGCACTGGGACGACGCGGGGCACACCTTGATCATTGGCGAACGCAAGGGACAGTTTCCGGGAATGCTGGAGAGCCGTTCATTTCGCATAGTGTTCGTGGGCGTGAACCGCGGAGTCGGAGTGAATCCGGCCGACGAGGCGGAGAAGATCGTGCAGTACTCGGGAAAACAGATCTCGGTGACTCCATAATCAACGGGAACTTGCTTGCTCGGACTCGGTCACTTTCAATATCTGGTCAGCGGAAACATTTGGCAGGGTTTGAAGGATTCCGGAGGGCCAGTGGATTTCGATCAGGTCCGCGCGATTGTCGGAGCCCAGACCGAAATGGACTGGGCCATCGCTGGATGACGCGTAACCGACGCTCGTCGTCATGTGGTTATACTGCGCGCCGCTCTTTGTCACTAGCTTGATGCGAGCGCCGATGCCGTCGCGGTTGCTCTTGGTTCCACGAAGCGCGATGTCGAGCCAATGGCCGGACTTCTCGCTGCGGTTCATCCAGATTTCGGCCTCGTGGCCGATCACGCTGACCACTACGTCGACCCGGCCGTCTCCATCGAGATCACCGAAGGCACAGCCACGATGGCGGGCGGGCGGAGCCGCTTTGAAGCCCGCTTCTTCGGTCAGCGGCTCCCATTTTCCGCTCGCGCCGAGGTTGCGGAAGACGGTGTTTGGTTGATCGACCGGCTGCCCAGGCTGGTTCAGCGATTCCACGTGGCCGCGGCTTACGAACAGATCCTTCCATCCGTCGTTGTCGAAATCGTATAACGCGGCACCGAAGCCCGACATCTGGCGACTGGGATCTCTCATACCGCTCTCGGTGGTCACTTCGCGGAAGTCTCCTTTGCCTGTGTTCTGGAAAAGAGGGAAGGTCTGATTGTTCAGGGCGACGAACGCGATGTCGGGATAGCCGTCGTTGTTGAAATCGCGAAAATCCAGGCCCATGCCGGAGATGAAGCTGCCATCTTCGGTGAGAGCGACGCCGGCCTCGAACGCGACTTCCTCGAACTTATTTCCCAGGTTATGGAAGAGCGAGTTGTAGGACGCGTCGTTGGTGACGAATAAATCCGGACGGCGGTCGAGATCGTAATCCGCCATGCCAACGCCCATCCCTTTGCCGACGTGTGCGCGCAGGCCCCATTCTTTCGAAACGTCCTGGAAGGTGCCGTCGCCTTTGTTCAGAAACAGCTGGTTGGGCTGGCCCTTGTAGAACTTCGGACTGCAGTAGTCGGCAACGCCCCCGATCGCGCACAGCGGCTTGTCGGAGTATTCCCACTGCATGTAATTGACGACGAAGAGATCGAGCAAGCCGTCGTTGTTCACATCGACCCATAAGGCCGTGATGGCCCAGTAAGGGCCGAACTCGGGATCGGGACGATTCACACTCGCGTCCAGTCTTGACTTCACCGTCACGTCGGTGAACGTGCCGTCGCCGTTGTTGTGGTAGAGCGTGCTGTGGTGCAAACCGGCGACGAATAAATCCGGATGGCCGTCATTGTCGTAGTCTGCCACGGCAACACCCATGTCGTAGCCGGTGCCAGCCAGACCAGCAGCGTCGGTGACGTCGGTAAAGACGCCGTTGCCGTCGTTACGGAACAGGCGGTTACGGTATTTGGGCGAATCTTTTTTCAGCGTGGCGATGTTGGCGCCGTTGGTGAGGAAGATGTCAGGACGTCCGTCACCGTTGTAGTCGAAGACAGCCACCCCGCCCAGCATGCTTTCAGGTGCATTGCGCGCAGGCGTTTCATCGTTCTGTAGAACGAAGGGGAGCGATTTCAATTCGAACTGAATCGGGCTTTTCGCAGGCGGCGAGCCGGGAAACAGCCACCAGCACGCCACCGACAGGAGGGCAGAAACCGCGAGGGGGAATGTTCTGGTCATCTCCAAGAAAATCTGCAAAAAAGAAGGGTGGCCGAAGCCACCCTTCCAATCTTAACCGACGGTTGCTGTTAGAAGTAGAACTTCGCAGCAAACGTCACCACGCGTTGGCCAGTCTTAAAGTTTGGCTTGCCAGTCGTGGTTCCGTTGGTATTGGTCGGTGCAATTGACACCATCGTGTAGTCGCAGAGGGCGGGGTTGTTAGCATCCTGGTGACCTTGGTTAAGAACGCTGCACGGGTTGGTAGCCATTGGATTCACTAGCCCACTCATTGGATACGTCGCCGCGGTGTTCTTCTGCAGGTTGATCGTCTCGTCGCCAGTTCCACCCAGACCGAACTGATACAGCGGATGATTCAGGAAGTTGGTAGCTTGCACCCTGAATTCGATTCGCTTACTTTCGGTGATCTTGAAGCTCTTGTAGATGCCGAGATCACTGTCAAAGTAAGCGGGCGACTTGACATACGGCCATATCTTGGTACCGGCTTGGCCGTAACCTGGAGTGGTGAAGCAGTTGGGATTGAAGTACAGCCCAGAGGCATGGTGGCGTGGGTCGCAGGTCACTAGTGGGTAAAATCCCTCGTAGCCGCCACCCGTTTGATCGGTTCCGTACCAAGTGCCCGCGTTCACCCCATTTGACCGCAAGCCGTTGGGCAGGGGAATGCTGTTGTCAGGCAGGTTCGGCGCACCCGCCAGCGGAACGGTCAAGCCACCGGCCCAGGTGAAATTCAGGGTGCTGTTCGGCTGCAGAGGGGCGCCACTTTGGTAGGTCGTGTAGCCCGACAACTGCCAGCCATCCACCGCGCCTTCCAGGAAGCGATTGCCATGAACAAACTTGGGCATGTTCCACACGTAGGTCGCATTGAAAATCTGCGTGTGGTCGTAGGCCAGCGGTCCATAGTTTGCTCTCAAGTTAAAGGGATCGACCATGGAGCCGTTGGTTGGCCCGTTGTCCGATTGACCGTCGCGAATACCCATCACCTTGCCGAAAGAGTAGTTAAGGAAGTAGCTGAGCGACCCCGACTGCTTTTTCCACGACGCTTGCAGCGCGTTGTAGTTCGCGTAACTACCGTGGGTTATCAGGTAGATATCCTGATAGTTGGTTAACGGCCGGTAATTGTTTTGAGTGAAAGAGTGAGTGTAGTTCGCTGAGAGCGGGACGGTGCCGGCTGCTCCGCTGTTAGGTCCAGGTTGGCTGCAGTTGGCGTAGTTCGTCAGACTATTGCCGTTGGCGCACGGCAACGCACCGGTTGAGGCATACAGGGGAGTGCCGTTGGGCTGAATTCCCGTTGTCGGATCCCCGAAGTAGTAACCTCCCGGCTGCACTGCGTTGAGGTCATCGATCTTGCCGTTGTTGCCGTTAATCAGCTCATTCCGGCTCTGGTTCCCGATGTACGAGACTTCAAACACGGAACGCCAAGGCAAGGATTCCGCAATGCTGATGTTCCAGTCGTTGGTGTAAGGGGTTCGGTTATCCCCCATTTGCATGACGGAAATCCCGGTGCCGTTAGCCCGCCCGGGAGGGGGGGGAGGAGCGTTGTTGATATCAGCATAGGAAGTGAGGTTGTTCACAAACCCGTTGAAAATGCCGGAAGCCAGGTTTATCGGTCCTCCGACGTCATTCACGGCAACCTGATAGCGGAACGATGCAAACCCACCCCGTATGACCGTTTTGCCATTGCCGAACACGTCATACGCGATGCCGACACGGGGTTGATAGTAGAACATCGGCGACACCCAGCCTGACAGTGGAACACTGCTATTCAGCGAATGCCACGTTATACCAGGGTTAGTAACTGTGGGGTCGTTGGTGTAAGTCGCTGGGTTCCAGACTGCCGATCCGTTACTCGGGCCGTACCACTGGCCGACGTGATCCATACGCAAGCCGTAGCTCACAGTCAGCTGCGAGTTGGTTTTGTACGAGTCTTGCGCGTAAATCGACCACTGATGCATCTTAATATCGAGCACGGTGTCAGCGCTCGGCTGCGTATATTGATTAATGTGTCCGATCAAGAAATCGCCCACGGTGTTGCCGGTGCTGACAGCCCCCCAGTTCAGGTTGTAGCTGCCGTTTGCGCCGGTAAAGATCCCGCTGCTGGTTTGCAGATTTTCGCTGGTATCCCAGTAGGCTCCTAGCTTGATGGTATGGGAACCAATGACCTTGGTGAAATTGTCGTACAGCGAAGGATCCTTCTTTTCAGCGCCGAAGCCATTGCCATTAAAATTACCGTCCAGGTTCATTTCTGCGATGTTGGGGAACGTGCCGCCCCAAGGTCCCTGAACGTTCGGTATTTGCTTGGTGGTGTTGCCGAAAAGTCCCTTCATGGTCATCCCAAGCGCGTTGCGATCAACAGCCCCGGGATTGCTCAGGGTGTTGGGATTCACATAGCGCGCCAGAGTGAACACAGCCTCGTTGGTTGTAGTCGGGTTGAAGGCGTGAACAAAGTTGACCATTACTTCCTGGGAAGTAGTATTGGCCACCACGTTGGATGGGTAAGGAAGCGTCCACGGAGGAGTCCACCAGATTCCCACTGGGTGTTGATCGGCTTCGATCTGCCGGGTGTACGATCCGGTCAGCTTGGTGTTGTCACCAATGGCATAGTCAATTTTGCCAGTTGCTTCCCAACGGTTCTGAGGAGTGCTCGACACGTACTGATAATTGCTCCAGCCGTTGCCCGCAGTTGGGGTGATATTGGCGTGGGGAAGGAGCTTGCCGTAAGCCACAGCGTTCGGATCGAGATCCGCCGTGGGAATGACGCCGTTGGTAGTGTTGGGCGGAGGAGCGTACATGCCGCCGTAGGCGAAGCCCCAAGCACTGTTGAGCTGCCCCGCCAAGGTATTGCCTGTACTCACCACGGTGGAACCCGGAACTCCATTGATCGTGGTATTGCTGAGATCCCCGGTTAGTTGCTCGGCAGTCGGAATGTTGTAGTTAATGATGTTGCCCGCGGGGTGTTGCCGCATGTATTCATAACCACCCCAGAAGAACAACTTTTGCCGCCCCTTATTTAGAAAGGGGATGGGACCACCAGCGTTGCCGCCCATGTAATAGTAGCTTTCTGCGGGAGCAGCGAGGGCGGCAGTAGTTGCGCCCGACACGATTTGGCTATGCGAGTACGCGTCAATTGCGTTCAGGGCGCTGTTCCGCGCGTAGGTATAGACCTCACCATGGTACTTCGTAGTGCCGCTCTTGCTGAAGGCCTGGAAAATCACAGGACCCTTGGCGTACTCAGCGTCGTAATTTGACATCAGCACTTTAACTTCGCTGATCATGTCCTGGTTGATGTTGGCAATCTGGGTACCGGCGTTTCCTGGATCAATGAGGTTTGCGCCGTCCAGCATGAATGCCATGGCGCCGTTGGGCTGGGTACCGTTGGCGGAGAAGTTGCCGATCGGCCCGCTGTTGGTGCCAACAACCTTGTCCGAGAAGCCCGAACCCTGGCTGGTGCCATTGGAAAACGCCATGCCGGGCATGATCTTGAGCAACTCACCAGCGTCGCGGTTACCCATGGGGAAGGAGTTCACCATGTTCTCCGGGATGGTGGCGCTGATTTCGGCGTTTGCGGTGGGCACAGAGAGAGAACCGGCAGAAATCTCCACCGTCTCGGTCACCGCCCCAACCTGCAAGGCGATTTGCGGTATGGTGCGGTCATCGCCCTGGGCGAAGGAGATACCGGCCTGCTTCCACTCCTTGAACCCCGGCGCAACAATGACTAGGGTATAGGTTCCGGGCTGGATAGCGGTAACTGAAAAGTAACCGGTTGAGTTCGACACCGTCGTACGCATGTCGCCGCTCGCCTGGTTCGTCATTGTGATCTTGGCATTCGCCACCACGGCGCCCGTCGTGTCCTTCGTGGTGCCGGACAACGTGCCGGTCAATTGCTGACCGAAACTGAGCGAGGAGACGGAGACGAAAATGGCCAAGCATGCAAGCAGGGTTAGTGTTTTCCAAGCCGACTGTGACTTCGAAGTCATCGAACAGCCTCCAGATTGAGCGGTGGGACGGCCGTCTAGGGCGTCACCTTTAGGCGGGCGGGTCGCTACAGTGCGCCCCTCCCCCGTCGAGGCAATGCGGTGGACGTCATACAAAAGTACTAGTTCCACGTCTGGGGCGTTTTATCGTACCTTGACGAACGGTGTCAAGAAAAAAACGATTTTTCATTGGATCGTAATCGATTCCGGTGGAGGCCGGGACCGGGGGTGGTCAAAATCACGCAGAAATCGATTTTAGGCCCGGCAAATGGGTTCGACGTGACGAAAAAGGCCGGAACTCTTCCAAGAATCGGCTTGAAGATGGGTCTTAACGAACCGCTCCTAAGACCCATCCATGCGGTGGTAGGATACTGACTAGAATGCGGGGTGGGGTTCGGTAGTGCTTTCCGTGGATCTCAATTTGCGGCCAAAAGACGACACACGCCCGGTGGTCTCGATCAAATCGCGGCAATGCCGTGTCTGCGTGGTTCTGATCGCAGCGTTCTTTACCTGTGTGTGGTTCCCGCAGGCAACGGGCCAGAGCGCGCCGGACCAGGGAAACGATTTGATTGCGCGAGCCGCCGCGGCGCAAATGCAAAACGATATCCCACGCGCGATTGAACTCTATTCTCAGGCCGTGAAAGTCAATCCGAAGTGGCCCGACGGGTGGTGGTTCCTGGGTTCTTTGCAATACGGAACCGGGGCCTTTATCCCGGCACGGGATGCTCTTGCGCGGTATATCGAGATGACTCCCAACGCAGGCCCGGCTATTGCGTTGCGCGGTTTGTGCGAATTCGAGACCGAGCAATACAAGGAAGCTCTGGGGGACATTCAACGGGGAATATCCCTCGGCGCTGCGAACCAGCCCCGCAATGAACAAATCCTTCGCTATCATGAGGCGTTGCTGCAAACGCGATTAGGAAACTACTCGAGCGCGCTGAAGACGTATTCATTTTTTGCCAAGACCGGTGTCACCAACCCCGAACTGCTCGTCGCGATCGGACTAGCCGGATTGCGAATGCCCCTGCTGCCAAAAAACGTCAGCGCAGAGCAGCAACCGCTAGTTTCCGCCGCGGGGGATGCTGCCTACCGGTTCTTAGCGGGAGATGAGTCGTCTGCCACAACGGCCTTTCAGGAGTTGTTTCGGCGCTACCCCAACGCGCGCAACGCACATTTTCTTTATGGTTACCTGTTGTTTGCCAACGACCCCGACGCGGCCCTTACCGAGTTCCTGCAGGAGTTGAAAATTGCGCCGTCGAACGCGGACGCAGATTTAATGACGGCGTGGGCACTGTTGTTGCGGAATCGCGTCCGTGAGGCGCTGCCCTACGCGCAGCAAGCCGCCGCCGGGGAACCAAAGCTTCCCTCCGCGCAACTTGTGTTAGGGAGGTCTCTCATGGAAACTGGAGATCTGAATGGCGCGATGGAGCACTTGCAGGAAGCGCTTCAACTGGAACCTGATAACCTCGAGACTCATCTTGCTCTTGCCAAGGCGTATTCGAAATCCGGCCGCAACGAAGACGCCCGGCGTGAGCGGGTCCTTTGTCTCCAGCTTACGAAGGGTACAGCCACTGCGATTGAGAGTCCGTAGAATATTGGCCGTTATCGTGTTTCTTGCCGCCGGCGTCAGTGTGGCGGCACAGACCGCGCGTGAGAACACTGCATCGTCATGTGCGGGCTGCCATGCTTCTCAAGCAGGACCGCAACCTCAAACGCCGATGGGGCGAGCACTGCAATGGCCGGAGTCAAATCCTCTATTTAAAAGCCATCCTGAACTCAGTTTTCGCAAAGGCTCATACACATACGCGGTGGAGACCAAGGGGAGCCAGACCGTCTATTCAGTCACAGATGGGACCCGAACGATTTCCTTGCCGATTCGCTGGAGTTTCGGGAAGGGCGCTCAGACTTGGGTCCTTGAGAAGGATGGCGAGCTCTATGAGAGCATGGTGAGCTACTACCCCTCGATCGACGGACTGGAGATTACGACCGGCGATGCAGCCCTGAACCCGCAGAGTCTGGATGAAGCAGTCGGGAGGAAACTAAGGAAAAGTGAGCCCAAGGATTGTTTTGGCTGCCACTCGAGTAATGCGGTCTCGAACGGTGAACTCACCCTCCAGACACTGGAGCCAGGCGTAACCTGCGGACATTGTCATACTGGCTCCACGGCGCACATGATCTCAGCAGTTCAGGGCGGAGAATTCGACGCGGCGCCGCCGGACTTGAAAAAGCTCTCGACGGAAGACATCTCAAATTTTTGCGGGCAATGTCACCGGACGTGGGAGACGGTTGTGCGCAGCGGCTGGCGCGGCGAGGTGGATGTGCGCTTCCAGCCCTACCGCCTGGCCAACAGCAAATGTTTTAGCGGTACTGACCCCCGCATCAGCTGCATTTCCTGCCACGACCCGCACAAGGAGCTTGCCACCGCAGACAACGCTTACGATGGAAAGTGTTTGGCCTGTCATGCGCCCAAGAATGCATCGGCGTCAGGCGGTGGCCATAACGATGCAAAGGCCTGTACGGTCGCGAATGCAAACTGTGCCAGTTGCCACATGCCTAAAGTCAAGCTGCCGAACGGACTTATGACCTTTCACGATCACGAAATCCGGATCGTGAAACCGGGTGCACCATACCCCGACTGAGACACGCGTGAAGAATTGCGAATGGGCCTGAAAACGCGCTTCCTGCCTGCTTTTTGGGGCAAGAGCGCCCGCAAGCGCCGAGCTTGCATGGGCGACTGGTCTATCTTATAGTCGATTCAAAAGCGACAACGTTTACGGGCGACGCAAACATGTATCGGTTGTGCATCTATCTCGGACTTGTGATCGCGACGTCTGGGCTGTGCGCAGCTGGCTCAAGCGCATGTGTGCCCTCCCCGGACCTGCAAGCCAAACTCCAGACGCAGCCCAAGGCCGATACCTATGCTGAAGCGGGAATGTGGTACGGAGACCATGGGCAATATGCGTGTGCGGTGGGAGCGTATCGAGATGCCCTCAAACGAGAGCCCAGATCTGCTCAGTTCTTGTACCTTTTGGGTCTGAACCTGCTTCGCAAGGGTGACTTTAGCGAGGCGGTGAAACCGCTTCAACAATCGATTGAAATCAAGCCCGACGTTCTCAAGCCTCACCTATTGCTGGCGAGCGCTTTGGAGGAGATTCATCGACCGGCGGAGGCTCGAAACGAGTGGAGTGCAGCATTGAAAATCGACCCGCACTCCGATAACGCACTGGATGGGGCGAGTAGGAACCTCCTCGCCACGCGTGACTTCGATGCCGTAATCGCGCTGCTTGGCCCGGAGCCGAAGGGTGAGAAGTTGACTCTCGACTTAGCATCGGCATACGAGGGCACCGAAGCCCCGGATCAAGTTGTAGAAGTCCTCAAGAAGGGGTTGCAGGCGACGCCCTCCTCCAGCGCCTTGACCAACGCGCTGATCACGACCATGGTCCTACAGGCGCACTACCAGGAGGCCGCGAAGATCGGCGATAAATGGATCCGGCAGCATCCTCGTGATCTCGATGCGCAGATACTCTACTTACACGTGCTCGTGCTCAGCGACGACGAGGATCTCGCGCGGCCCCTGGCAAAGAAGCTGCTTTCGACTGCGCCACACGATTTCATGGTCCTGTACCTTAACGGGGTTCTGGAGAACAGGTCGGGGAACTACGCCGGTGGCCGCACTTATCTTGAGAAAGCGGTGGCGCTGAATCCGAGTCACTACAACAGCCGCTATAACCTGGGCATTGCCCTCGAAAACCTCAACGAGCCGCAGGCAGCAAGGGAGCAATTCGAAAAGGCCCTGGCCCTGGGGGCGTCCGAACCGCAGGTTCGTTTTGAATACGCGAAGGTGCTGCGAACCGTCGGCGAAACCAAGCTGGCAGGAGAGCAGCTTAAGCTCTACCAGCGGGAGCAACAGGCCAAAGCGGATCGCACCGTGGGGGCGAGCAAAATGGCGCAGGCTGACCAGGAACTCGACGTCGACCCCAAGAAGGCGGCCGCGCTCTATCGCGACGCGATCGCGGTGCTGCCGGAGAATGCGCTGCTCAGCTATAAACTATCGGTTGCGTTGGATCGAGCCGGTGACACCGCCGCCGAGCGCGAGGCGTTGCAGAAAGCAATACAGATCGATCCCGCCATGGCAATCGCTCGTCATCAACTCGGTTACTTAGCATTTTCCAGCGGAGATTTCGCAACCGCGGAAGAGCAGTTTCGTGAGGCGGTGCGCGCCGCTCCCGGATACACCGAGGCCTGGATCAGCCTGGCGGCAACGCTGGCCACGGAGTCTCGCCAGCCGGAGGCTCAACAGGCAGTTCAGCGAGCGTTGGAAATCGATCCTCATAACGCGAATGCGCTTGCACTTCAGAAGGACCTCGCGAATGACGCCGGCGCGGCCCATCAGTGACATGATGCAGGTTCTCATCTGTTAGGATTCGATCGAGTATGGCCAAGGGAAAATCGGGAAATTGGACACGGCGCCGCATGCTGGGTACGATTCCCGCAGCCTTGGTGCCATCTTTAATCCCGTCTCACCTTCATTTCCTGGCTCCTGCGGACAAGCCCCCTGCTCCTCCCTTCTCGCGTTTCGTCGATATTGCTGAAAGTGCGGGACTCACGAAGACGATGATCTACGGTGGGGCGGATCATATAACGTACATCGTCGAGATCAACGGCGGCGGTTGCGCTTTCTTCGACTACGACAATGATGGTTGGATGGACATTTTTATTATCGGTGGCCGACGGCTGGAGGGCATTCCTCCGGGTTCGAGCAATCGCCTATATCACAACAATCGGGACGGTACCTTCACAGACGTGACCGAGAAGGCAGGTCTGTTCGATTGTGGATGGGCGTGTGGTGTCTGCGTTGGCGATTACAATAACGACGGATTTGAAGATCTTTTTCTTACTTACTACGGTCAAAACCGCCTGTATCGAAACAACGGAGACGGCACCTTCACCGACGTTACACAGAAAGCGGGCCTGCTCTATCCCACCACCCGTTTTGGCTCCGGGGCGACTTTCTTTGATTACAATCGTGATGGGCTGCTTGATCTGTTTGTCTCGAACTACGTGGTAATTGACCTGGCGACCGCGTCAAAACCCTCTCTGGATGTGCCCAACTGTAACTACGAAGGGGTGGCTACCAATTGCGGACCTACTGGCCTGCCCGCGCCGCAGCACTTTCTTTATCGCAACAATGGGGATGGTTCGTTCACCGATGTCTCCAAAGAATCGGGAATCGCTGCGGTGCGAGGTTCGTTTGGGTTCACCGCGTTGGCCTTTGATGCGGATGAAGACGGCTGGCAGGACATTTTCGTGGCTTGTGATGCCACCCCGAGCTTGCTACTGATGAACAACCATGACGGAACTTTCCGCGAAGAGGCACTGGAGCGCGGGGTTGCCCTAGGGCCCGGTGGCGACCTTATGGGCGGCATGGGGGTATCAGCCGGTGATTACGATCTCGACGGCCACATCGACCTGGTGAAAACGCACTTCCAGAATCAAGCTACAGGTTTGTATCGGAATAATGGGAAGGCGGAATTTGACGATGTTACTGCGCCCGCCGGTCTGAGCATGGACCGCCGCTTCATCAGTTGGGGCACGGCGCTCGTCGATCTCGACAATGACGGTTATCCAGATATTTTCAATGCCACAGGGACGGTGTACCCGGAGTTGGAGCGGGTGTACGCAAAATATCCCGCGCACAGCCCACGCGTCCTGTTCCGTAATCTGGGAAATGGCAAATTTGTCGAACTGGGCGATGAGGCCGGGCCGGGTGTTTCTGCCAAGCACCAGAGCCGTGGCGCTGCCTTTGGGGACTTCGATAACGACGGCGATATCGACATTGTCATCATGAATCGCAACGAGCCGCCTTCGCTTTTGCGCAATGACGTGCTTCCGGGGAACCACTGGCTCAAGGTCAGACTGGAAGGAACCAAGAGCAATCGCAGCGCTCTGGGATCGCGCGTGCTCGTGCACTATGGCGGAAAGGTCCAGGCCCAGTGCCTGACCAGCCAGAGCAGTTTTTTGTCTTCTAATGATCCACGGTTGCATTTTGGTTTGGGCAAAGTAACCACTGCGGACATCGAAGTCTATTGGCCGACAGGCGCGAAAGAGACGTTTACCGGCATATCCGCAGATCAACTCGTGACCATCCGCGAAGGCCAAGGAATTGTAAAAGGACGGCCTTTTCGCTGAATTAAGCGCACATCGCCTTTACAACGGGTCCGCGGGGATGCAAAATCGACGCGCCGGGTTTTTGTACACCTTGGCGGAACTGAGAGATTTCATGTACCGATCCAATTTCCTTCGATCCCTGGTCTACAACGTCTTTTCTTATGCACTTCTTCCCATTATTTTTGCGGGTGCGGTTCACGGTCAGTCCACTCCCGACAAAGAGACCGGAAGTTCGACTTCTACAATTATTAAGAACGTCGACGAAGTTTCCATCGACTTTGTAGTTCGCAATAAGAAGAAGTCTCTCGATCTCAAACCTGAAGATGTCGCGATTACCGACAATGGTTCGGCGGTAAAGCTCTCCGATCTTCGTCTTGTAACCGGGCAATCGAGCGGTAAGCATCTGATCACGTTTTTGTTCGATTCACTCGACCCATCCGCCGCGACCAACGCACGTGAGGTTGCGGGAAAAATACTGAAGTTGTTCCCCGAGCAAGGCTTTACTTTTTCGGTATTCAACACGGACGGACGCCTGCGACTGTTTCAGGAGTTCACGTCGGATCGGAAAGAGCTGCAGCGCACCCTCAGTGTGGTTACCACCGAAAAGAGCCCGAGTCGCGACCAGGCCGCAGCCCTCGCGGAAAAGAAGCTGATGTCTGCCCTGCAGTCCGGGACTGTGCCGGCGGAATCCCAGGGATTACGAGATAGTCGCATTGCCCAGCGAGCGATGCTGGCATCTCTCACAGAAGCGCAGCGAATCATTCAGGACCAACAGACACAAGCCCCGCTCGCCAGCTTGCTGGCTCTTGCCCGGGCGCAAACTGCGGTTCCGGGCCGAAAGCTCGTCATTTACTTCACGGAGGGGCTGCGGCCCGATGCCGATGCGCGCGACATCCTGCGCTCCATCGCCGGTGCGGCGAATCGGGCCGAGGTCAGCATTTATGTCATCAACAAAACCGCGCTTGACACGAAATTAATGGATGGATTGGTGGCCAGCGCGGCCATCGGAGGCATGGCCTCCGCCAGTCGCAGCGCATCGATGGTTCAACCCGCGCAGAGCCCGTTGGCAGCGGGCCTGGCCGCGCAAACCCCGGTGGCATTCGGGCCGGGATTGGCATCGCAAATCAATGATCAGATCACTCGCATCGAGTCCGAAGGGATCGCCGGCGCCAAAGATCCTCTGGCAGGAATGGCAGCAAGTACGGGAGGGGCTTATATCTTCTCAGAGGACAATCTGAAGAAGCCGTTTAAGCAGGCGGTTGCGGACCTGACTACTTATTACGAGGCGTCGTATGTTCCGCCTACGCTGGAGTACGACGGGAAATTCCGTCCAGTCACGGTCAAAGCCCTGCGGCGGGGACTGAAGGTGCAGTCGCGAGCGGGATATTTTGCCGTCCCTCCGGCCGGAGGTGTGCGGCCGTTCGAGGCGCCGATGATGAAACTCTTGACCGAAGAGCAGTTACCGACAGAGCTGCAATTCCGCGCCGGCGTCCTACAGCTGGGCAGTTTTACGACAGGGAATGAAAATACCCTGGTGGTCGAGGTGCCGATTTCCGGACTCGAAACCCGAAGCGATCCCAACACCAACCTGCTCTCCTGGCATGTATCGATTGTTTCGGAAGTCAAGAATAAGTCCGGGGAGGTGGTGGAGCGTTTCAGCGACGATATTCCGGGCCACGGCGCTCTGGATTTGAAGGAGCAAATGCTGCTGGGCAGTGCCACCATGCAGCGCCATTTCGCGCTTCCTCCCGGCGAATACACCGTTCAAACTGCCGTGGTGGACCGCGATAGCGGAAAGGTGGGCGGAGAACGGGGGCGCTTCGGCGTTCCGAGCGTCGCATCAGGTCCATTCCTAAGCGATGTGTCGCTGGTTGGAAGAATCGATCCTTTCCCAGATGAGTTGGACCCTTTCGAACCCCTCCGCTACCAGAAGGGCAAAGTAGTTCCGACTCTTTCCGGGCAAGTGGTTCCGGGAACAAAAAACGTCTCTTTCTTTTTTCTGGTGCAACCGGATTCCAGCATGTCTGACCCAGCGATGCTTGAACTGCAGGTACTGCGGAATGGAGAATTGTTCGGGCAGGTACCGTTGCAGCTTCCAAAGGATCTGGGAGAAGCATTCCCCTATCTTGCGTCGCTGAAAACCAGCTCTTTCCCCGCCGGACGGTACAGCGTAATGCTGTCGTTGACGCAGAACGGGAAGATCATGGAACGCGAAGCCAGCTTCAGCATTGCCGGGCCCGCGTTGGCTAATGCGGCAACGGGGAAACCGGAGTTAGTCGAGCACAGCAACGAGCCGGGAATGGTGGCAGATTCAATTCCGGGAGAGGCTGAAATCAAGCCCATGGAACGACAGCCACTGGTGATCACGTCGTTGCCGGAGGATTCGGTCCCCCGTCCCTCGAACGACGAGTTAGATCGAATCATCGCCGGGGCCAGAAAACACGCAATCAATTATTCGGTGAAGTTGCCTAATTTTGTGTGCGTCCAGGTGACGGACCGTTCCGTCGATCCCGCGGGAAATGGAAAGTGGCGGCGCAAAGATTCCTTCGGGGAGCTGCTCCGTTTTGTCGATAACCAGGAGACGCGGACGACGCTGGAAGTCAACGGCCATCCCAGTACGGTGAGCCGGGCTGACATGAACGAGTGGCCGATATCAGTTGGAGAGTTCGGCGATCTGCTCAATTTGGTATTCCAACCATCATCGAACGCCGAATTCCACTGGAAAGAAGCCGCTGCGTTGGCGAATGGCACGGTGCAGGTTCTGGAGTATAGGGTCGAGCGCAAGAACAACAGCATGGCCCTCACTGACAGCACCCGGAGGATTGACTCCGGCTTTCATGGGTTGGCCTACATTGACAGCGCCACGATGGGCATTCGCCGGGTCACCGTGGAAGCGGACGATCTTCCGGCCGATTTCTCTATCCATGCAGCATCGATGGCGGTCGACTACGATTACGTTTCAATTGGCGCGCACAGCTATTTGATGCCGGTGCGGGGCACGATTCGGCTGAAAAGGGGCCGGCACGAGGCGGACATCAATCAAATGGTGTTCCAGAATTACAGGCGCTACGCCTCACAAGCGAAGGTCATCGTCCCTCGTTGAGACGAGGGTTTGCGCGGGCTGCCGCCGCAGTCTTCGCGGGGAAACGGGAACAAAGTTTCTTGGCGGGGCTACTTGGCGTGAACGCGCCGCTCTAACTGCGCGATTTGTTGTTTCAATAGATCGGCGTTCGGCCCGGGCGGCACATATTTCAGGCTGCTGCGCAAGTGGTCGAGAGCGCCCGCGAAGTCGCCCTTCCTGGCCAGGATCACCGCAAGCAATTGCTCGGTATTTAAGACGGTATGGCGAGGGTCGAGGGCCAGGGACTTGAGGGCGCTTGCCTGGGCAACGTCAGGCCTTCCCAGCTGATAATTCGCCACGGAGTCGAGGTACCAACTTTCTGGAGTTCCTTCGGGATAGAGTTGCGCCATGTGGTTTGTGTCATCCAGGACCTCCCGCCAGTTAGCACTTTGAGCGGCGAGAACCGCGAGTTGTTCATAAGGAAGTACAAATTGAGCATCCGCCGCCAACGCTTTCGAAAACGAATCGCGGGCTGCGTGCGGATCTGAGGCCTCTTCTATTTTACCGAGTTGCAGCCAGGCTTCGGCGAACGTCGGGTCGGTCTGTACGGCTTTCTTGAGGTCTCGCTCGGCGCCGTCGGTATCATGCTGGAGCATCTCGGCCCGAGCCTTTTCGAAAAGCTTGACGGCGTTGGCAGGAGCTGTTTCGGTGGTGCGGCTCAAGGTGGTGGCCGCATCGCGCCCGATCCGGGATAGCATGATCGTGCCAATATCGGGGTCGTCGCGCAGATTATGCCGGGTCAAGGTGACGGCGGTGGAACGAAAGCCAGGGATCGCGCCCTGCACGAGGCAACCTTCGAAATACGTCTCCATCTGCCGCTGGGAATCTCCTTGCTTGCCAAGGACGCCCGGCATCGTCACCGAAACAATCCCGAAGTTGCCTTTGGCATCGGATTGCGTGGTATAGACAACTTTTCCGTCGCAAGTCACGGTCACCAGCAACGGCTCCCAGGGCAGAGGCTCTCCCTCCACCGCCAACTTGCCCAATAAAGCACCTCCGGCGCGGCCCTGGCCTGACATATCCGCCCAATAATCATAAAGACCGCTGTCCTGAATGGACCCCGGTCGCGTGATCGTGCTCGGGGGAGCGGCAGTCGCAGGGGGCCGGGTTTGCCCCAGCGCATTCATCGTAAAGAGAAGAAGGAACGAAGACACAATTCGAAAGAATGCCTTTGCGGTCATCGCAGTAGTCCTGAACACTCATATTATCTTATCCATCTTTTCTGTCCGAAGGGGATATGCGCGACGAATCGGCCTTTCGAAGCCAGTTCAGTCTTACGGGGACTTTTGACAAGAACTGAGAGATACTTGTTGTACAATCCCGGCCATTCATGAACGAGGCCGAGACCGCTGAACCGTTGAGGCGGAATGAGGGGAGAACACATGTGGAAACGCGCCCTTACAATGCTCGTCCTGAGCGGACTGGTTGGCCCGTGGCTTGCCGGGCAAGCTCCCGCTGTTCAAGCTCCCGCTAATCAAGGGCCCGCCGATAAGGACACGCCCACCATTCGGACGACGACCAGAGAGGTGATCCTGGATGTTATCGTCCGCGATAAGCATCACCACGCAATTGCCGATATTCGCCCCGACGAAATCGAGGTGCTTGAAGACGGCGTCAAGCAGAAGGTCAACGCGTTTCGCAATGTGCAAGGGGCGGAACAGTTGCAGACGGAACAAAAGCTGGCGAAGAGCAACGCGCCAGTTCCCTCCCCCGGAGCGCCGGCAACACCTGCTACGGCGCTGCGCGAGCTCAATTTCGTTTCAGTGGTGTTTGCTCAAATTGCCCCACTGAATTTGGAATTTTCACATCAGGCGGTGCTGGAATTTCTCAAGAGCGGCAGCCTGCCAAACACCTATGTAACGATTTATCGGCTGGATCGTTCCCTAAAGGTCATTCAGCCTTACACGACGGATAAGACGTCGCTGCTGAATGCTGTAAATGCCGCCGCAAAAGGCGTGAACGCAGGAGGCGAGGTTGGTATTTCGGCCACAGTTGCATCCGGTGTGAACGCATCAATCCAAGCAACTACCACGAACATCATAGCGTCGCCGCTGACCAGCCCTGCGGCGGGACTAGCGGCCCAGAACGCAGCTTTGAACCCGCTACCAGCAATCGTGACCGATCCTTTGTGGGCGAGAAATGCCGCCTCCGAGGATGCTTCCGTCACCCTGAGCAACGCTCTTTTGACTCAAGCTCACCTGGCAACCGGGCTGCGCTTTGCTGAGAGTCTCTCCAATGGCATGGATGCCCTGGACGCCCTGCGGGAATTGGTGCGAGTTCAGGCAAAACTGCCGGGCAGAAAAGTCGTTCTGTATTTGGCGGACGGATTGTCTTTACCCATGGATCGCCGAGACGCGGTGAATAGCGTAATCAGTTATGCCAATCAGATGGAAGTGGCTTTCTACGCGGTCGACACGCGCGGGTTGAGCGTTGACGATCCTATGGTGCGATCGCTTTCTGACCAGCAGCGGGTAGCCGCTGAGAGTTCGGTGAATAGAGTAAGTCCGCGCCTGGGACACAAGGAGGATGACGACGAGCAACTCACCGCCTCTTCCGATAAGCAACTCGCGATGCAGGAACTGGCGGAGTCGACCGGTGGGTTCGCCGTGACCAACACCAATGAGATCGCGCTACCCATGCAACGTGTTATGGAAGATATTCGCACTCATTACGAGGTGGCCTACACGCCGTCGGCGAAAAATTATGATGGGCATTTTCGACAGATTCAGGTTCGCATTACCCGCCCTCACGTGACGGTGCAGACCCGTTCCGGGTACTTTGCTGTGCCGGAGATCAACGGGGAACCTCTGCAGCCGTTCGAAATGACCGCCTTGCATGCTATCAATGCCCATCCAGCGACAGAGGAATTCCCTTATCAGACGCAGCTGCTCAGGTTCCGTCCCAAGGCTGCCGCGGTCGACTACCAAGTGGCCTTCGACATCCCAGTTTCGAGCCTGCAGGTAGTCACGAACCCGAAAACCGGGAAGGGGCGAATTCGAGTGTCTCTGGTGGCAATGATCCATAGGAGTGATGGAGAAGTAGTAGGCAAGGTGAGCCGTGATCTGGTGCGTGAAGTATCGAAAGCCGAACTGTCCCTGCTGGGAGATGACCACATTCTTTACGCCGAACCGATCGAGTTGCCGGGGGGGCATTACTTAATCGACACGGCGGTTACAGACGAACTGGCCGAGAAGACTACAGTGAAGCGGATATCGGTTTTTGTCGATCCAGGCAAGGACTTCGGCGTGAGTTCGCTGGAACTGGTGCGAGGAGTGCAACCGTTACCGGGACCGCGCGATCACCAGAATCCATTTGAAACAGACACCGGGCGTATCGTACCGACACTCGCGGATTCGATGCCCTCGGGTAAACCGATTGATATCTATTTTGTCGTTTACCCGACGGCGGTATCGGATGTTGAACCAACGATCACTCTGCAGCTGTATCGAGATGGGCGCGAGGTTGGACTAAAGACCCTGCCCTCGCCACCACGCCAAGCGGATGGTTCGATGCCCGTGCTTTTGCGGATCAATCCAGATCCGGGGCAGTGCGATATGGTAGTCACAGCACACCAGGGACCTAAGACATCGGAAGCCATGCTCTCGGTGAAGATCACCGACCACGGAACTGCGAATCCGAATTAGCTGGCAAAAAAACGCTCGGATCTGCGGTCTGGTCCTGTTTGCGGGCGCTGCGGTATGCTAGCAATCATGCGTCTGATGCTCTTCCTCGCTCTGTTGGTAACCGCTTCATCGGCCCAGGAGCGGGATCCCGATCGGCTTTTGAATGACGCGATTCAGGCGCAACGGCGCGGCGATTATCAATTAGCGATAACGGAATATCGCGAGCTTCTTGAGCTTCGTCCCGATAACGTCGAAGCCAAGGTGAATCTTGGCGCCGCTCTGGCGCACGTGGGCCAGTTCGATGAGGCCATCGCCATCTATCAGTCAGCGCTTCCTTCCCTGAAGGATAAGAACCCGGTGCTCCTCAATCTTGGTCTTGCCTACTACAAGAAGGGTGATCTGGCGAAGGCGCGCGAACAATTTGCGACGTTGCATCAATCGACGCCGGGCAACGTTCAGGTTGCGATTCTGCTGGCCGACACTGAGATCAAGCTGGGCGACGCCGAATCCGCAGCCGGCATGCTCGAACCGCTGGAGAAGGCGAATTCGAGCAATCCCGATTTCGACTACGTGCTCGGCTTGGCCCTGATCAAATCGGGACATCGGCGCGATGGCATTCCACACATGGAGAAATCTGCCGAACTCGCAAATAGCGGAGATGCCTACATGCTCGCCGGGGTTACGCTTATGGACCTCAACGAGTTCGAGCAAGCACGGCGCGATCTGGAAGCCGCACTGCGGTTGTCCCCCGATCTGCGCGGTCTGCATACGCTGGTGGGGATGGCGAGAGATAAGACGGGCGATCAGAAAGAAGCCGAACCTGCGTTCCGGCAGGCCATCAAGGAGAACCCGGATGATTTCGATGCCAATCTCTACCTGGGCGCGCTGCTGTATAAACGGCGCCAGATCGAGGAAGCGAAGGTCTATCTCGCTCACGCGGTCAAGCTGAAACCGACCGATGTAATGGCTCGCTACGAATCGGCAATGCTGAAGAGCACGTCTGGCGAATACGAAACAGCCGCACGGGAACTGGAGGGCGTGGTCAAGGACAACCCCGATTGGCTCGAGCCGCACGTGGAGCTGGCTTCGCTGTACTACAAGCTGCACAGGCCCGACGATGGCGCCAAAGAGCGTGCTGTGGTCGATCGGCTCACCGCCGAGCAGCAAGCGAAGGGGCCAAAGTAGCCGTCCGGGCCGGTCGCGGGGAATTCAAAACAAGTTGCACAGATCCTTCGCGGCCAAAAACGCCGCTCAGGATGACAGCGCTGCTTTGCAATGGGAACGTGCGCTGCTACTTCTTCGATGCTGATTCGGTAACCTCAATGCGACGATCTGCGCCGATCCCGCGCAGCGTTTGGACCACACCCGACGGCCAATGGATTTCGATCTCTTCCACACGGGAGTCCGATCCAAGACCGAAGTGGACGGGACCGTCATTGGATGACGCATAACCGACACTGGTCGTCATGTGGTTGTATTGCGCGCCACTCTTGGTTACGACTCTAATGCGAGCGCCGATGCCGTCGCGGTTACTCTTCGTTCCACGTAGGGCGATATCCAGCCAATGGCCGGACTTCGCGCTGCGGTTCATCCAGATCTCGGCGTCCCGCTCGATCGCGCTGACCACGACGTCGATTTTTCCATCTCCATCCAAATCGCCGAAGGCGCAACCACGGTGGCGGGCGGCCGGCGAAGAAGCGAGGCCTGCCTTTTCAGTAAGCGCGACCCACTTTCCGCTGCGGCCGGGATTGCGGAATACCGCGTTGTATTGATCGATCGGCTGACCTGGGAGGGGCACGGATTGTACGTGACCGCCGCTTACGAATAGATCTTTCCATCCATCGTTATCGAAATCATATAAGCCAGCACAATAACCGGACATTTGGAAACTGGCCTCATGCATTCCACTGTCGGTCGTGATTTCCCGAAAACCACCCTTGCCGGTGTTCTGGAAAAGCGGGAACGTCTGACCAATCAGGGTGGCAAACGCGATGTCGGGATAGCCGTCGTTGTTGAAGTCGCGAAAATCCGCACCCATCCCGGAGATGAAACTTCCATCTTCCGTCAAGGCCACTCCGGTTTCGAAGGCGACTTCCTCGAACTTGTTTCCCAAATTGTGAAAGAGAGAGTTGTAGGAAGCGTCATTGGTGACAAACAAATCGGGACGTCCGTCAAGATCGTAGTCGGCCATGCCCACGCTCATTCCTTTGCCGACGTGATCGCGAATCCCCCACTCTTTGGAAACATCCCGAAAGGTGCCGTCTTCGTTGTTCAAGAAAAGCTGATTCGGCTGGCCCTTAAAGAACTTGGGATGGCAGTAGTCTCCAACGCGATCGAACTCGCACCGGCGTTCTGCGTAATAGGTCCACTGCAGGTAGTTGACGACGAACAGATCGAGCAGGCCATCGTTATTCACGTCGACCCAGACGGCGGTGATCGCCCACCAGGGACCAAATTCGGGATCAGGATGATTCAGCGCAGCGTCCAGGCCAGACTTTACGGTGACGTCACTGAAGGTGCCGTCGCCGTTGTTGTGGTAGAGCGTGCTGTGGTGCACTCCGGCAACGAATAGATCGGGATGCCCGTCATTGTCATAATCGCCCACCGCAACTCCCATATCGTATCCCGTGCCCGCCAGACCGGCTGAGGCAGTCACGTCGGTGAAGACACCGTTGCCATCATTGCGGAAAAGGCGGTTGCTGAATTTGGGCGAGTCTTTTTTCAGCGTGGCGACATTGGCGCCATTGGTGAAAAAAATGTCGGGGCGTCCATCGCCGTTGTAGTCAAAGATGGCGACGCCGCCCAGCATGGTCTCGGGCAAATTTTTGGCGGGAGTGACGCCATTCTCCAGTCGGAATGCAATCTTCCTGAGCTCAAAGCCGATCGGAGGGACGGGTGACGAACGCTGTCCGAAGGACGGAAGAGCGGGAATTAGACCAAGGAGCAGAAGTAGTTTCAAACGCACACCGAAATTTGAGAAAAACCTGTCATTCATTGGGCCAGCTATCATTGGGCACAGCCATCATCAACTATCGCTGAGGCGGTGAGTCAGGAGTTGTACCTTGCGCGAAATCGCTGGAATAGGCTAGACAAGGCTGCCGTAATTGAGAACCTTTTGCAAGAGGTTTTGTCTATTCACGCTTAGGGAAGCTCTGATCAAGTACCGTAGGGTAAACACCAGGTCCCTCAACTGCGCGGAATTGCCGAAAAACCACAATTCTGCTCCGCTCGGGATGACAAAGTAGGAGTTTAAGATGACAAAGTAGGAGCTTAATGAGAGATTCCTTAGAAAGTTCGCCCCAGGTTTGGATAAACCAAAAACATTTCGGCTGCGCCGCATGGAGAACCGGTTCATCGCGCGGTATAATTCCACGTTTTTGTAAACCTTTTCGACAGGAAGCTCGAGGGATGGGCCTTTCTATGAACATTCTTGGTTTCGGTGAAGTTTCTTGCGTACCTGGGTCTCCGCGGAAGCGGCAGGTTTCGCCTTCTGGGCTCGCGGTCCCTGCCCTGCTGCTGAGTACGATTCTGCTGACGGCAAGTCCGGGTCGCGCTCAAATGAAGACCAAGGTGGTGGTAGACACCTCGCAATCGAAAGCGATGCTCTACACCACTTCGTTGGGCGTGGCTGCCGATCGTTGGGACCTCAAGGCATTCGATCCGGCAACTGTAGAATTGCTACGGGATGCCGGAATCACGAACCTCCGCTTTCCGGGAAACGGCGGCATCGACGCTTTGTATCACTGGTCCACCGGCGCGATCACGAATCCTTACACAAATGACAGAGCGCCCGCCTTTCCCCGCGAGAAGCAATTTCCCGCACTCGTTCCTATAATTGACAGTCTGGGATCGGCGCTGGTTTCAGTAAATTACGGCAGCAACCTGGACGGCAGCGGCGGCGGCGAACCGGCCGAAGCGGCGGCCTGGGTTGCCTATGCCAACGGGAAAGTGTCTAACACGCAGGCCATCGGCAAAGACTCCAAAGGCAACGACTGGAAGACGGTGGACTTCTGGGCCAGCTTGCGCGCGAGCACTCCGATTGCGACGGACGACGGTTACAACCATCTGCGGATCGGGCATCCAGATCCCATCGGCATTCCCCTGTGGACGGTGGGCAACGAGCCTTGGGGCGACGGCTTCTACGGCCAGAGCCGCACCGTGGGGTCAGACGCGGATAATGAGGGCAAGTACGGCCAGAGCGCCTCGCCCGAGCCCGACCTGCACGCCGGAACTGTGCCAAATTCAAAAGAATGGGGCCGCAATCAACACAATGCTCGCGTGGGTCCAGCAGCCTACGGGGCCGCAGTGGTGCAATACGTCAAGGCTATGAAAGCCGTCGACCCCACGATCATGGTGGGAGCCTTCGTGATGCTGCCTCCCTATGCCGCTGACGCGGACCAGGTGGGAAAGAATTGGAACGCCGATGTGTTGAAGGCCGCCTGCGCCAGCATGGACTTCAGCGCGGCCACGTTGTGGGAGGGCAGAGGAGCGCCGCCGAATTGGCTCGACAATGTGGACGAAAATGACCTGCTCAAGTTGGCGCAGGATCCCATGGATCCGACGAATAACCACTTCAGCCAGAATGCTTTCGAACACGATTACAGTCGACTGGCTCAAGACCTGTGGGAAAAGTACAAGAAATTCTGTCCCAGCAATCATTTCCCTCCACTGGCCTTTACCAGCGTGGGAATATCTCCCTGGTTGCCCGCCAAGAATCCCGCCGCGACCGCCCTGTATACGGCCGACACGGTGGCATCGCTGCTGGAACGGGGGGCCTTCACGGTGGAGTGGGCGCCTATCCACGCGTTAAGTCCGAGTTTCTTGGACAACAAGAACCAGCCCCAACCGGCCTACTACGGCATCAAAATGGTTCACCAGGTGGTGCGGACCGGCGACGTGTTTGTCGGTGCCACCTCGCAGATGGACACACTGGCGGTTCACGCCGTCAAGCGTCGCGATGGCGGGTTCAGCCTGCTCTTGATTAACAAGGACCTCGCCCGCTCCGTTGCGGTCACGGTTTCGGTGAACCCCTACAACTATGCCACGAAGGGGACGCGCTACGACTACGGGAAGCCGACGATTGACGCGGGCAAGAACATCACAGATGCGCCGATCGAAAACCTCGGCGCAACCTTCACCGTGGAAGTCCCGCGCTATAGCATTACGGCGATTGTCATTCCCAAAGCGCCATAGCACCTGGCCGCGGCGCGAGGGATCTAATTTCGGCAGTTGAGCGGCGTTCGGGAGGGGACAATGAAAAATCAGCTTCGGTCTGGCAGCTTTGTAGGAACCTCGGTCTCGCGGCGTAAGTTCTTAGGGCAGACGGCTGCGGCGGCGATTGGATTTTCGATTGTCCCGCGCCGCGTGCTGGGTGGCGCAGGCTATGTTCCGCCCAGCGACAAGGTCAATATTGCGTTCATCGGCGTGGGCGCGC
>Ga0210399_10000437_pt1 | contig 33366 bp, 32 predicted proteins | sample IncBWC14MmetaG_FD_150865 | JGI IMG/M metagenome (GOLD analysis project Ga0210399, IMG submission 150865) | Forest soil microbial communities from Barre Woods Harvard Forest LTER site, Petersham, Massachusetts, United States - Inc-BW-C-14-M | ecosystem: Environmental > Terrestrial > Soil >... | reverse complement strand
GCGGTTGGAGCGATCTCTACGGGAGTAGCTCCGATCCGCAAAACGTAATCTGGCGAGAGCGATTCTGATTGTTGCTGTGCAACGGTCTGGGCCAAACCGAGTGTGCTTCTCAACGGGAGCGCCGCAGCGCACGTAGCCGTTACAGCTAACTTCAGAAAGTCGCGGCGCGATGGAGCCTCTTCTCTCAAGGTTGTTTCTAAAGAGGACAAGAGCCTCTTATCCGCATTCGCTCGATTGAAAGTCTGCCAGATAAGGACTCAATCCCCTGCGCCCAAATCCACCGAACGGAATTTGCACATCAACCTATCGTAAATCGACGTCGGAATCCCAAGCAATCTGCCCGGCCAACGAGATCTGGACGGGCAAATGATGTAGCGATCGCGTGTCATGCAATTGTGTGTTTTTCCCGTTGAACAGGATGAGGCAAGACAACATCTTTCGCGGAGTAGGACAAACCTGGAATCAGCCAACGAAACAGAAATGTGGCTCCCAATCCTCCGATAATCTGAGCAACGACAAAGAGCGGAACGTCAATAGGGCGGATTCCTGCGAACGTATCCGACAGACATCTGGCAACGGTCACAGCCGGGTTGGCAAACGATGTCGATGCGGTGAACCAGTAGGCCGCCATAATGTAGCTCGCAACAGCAAAAGGAACGGCACTTGATCGGGAACGGGAACATCCCCAAATGACCGAGAGTAATCCAAAAGCAGCCACGCACTCGCTCAAGAATTGAGCTGGCCCGCTTCGAACATGGCGGGACAAAGAAATCAGTGGAAGACCGAACATGGCGTGGGCCAAAATGGTCCCTCCAACGCCGCCCGCCAGTTGAAAAAGGACGTAGAGAAGGGTCTCAGACCAAGCCATTCCACCTTCTAGAGCATCCGCCACGGAAACGACAGGATTGAAGTGTGCTCCGGAGATGGGCCCGAACGTGAGTATCAAAGCCACAAGAGCAGCGCCAGTGGCAATGGTGTTGGCGAGAAGCGCGATGGCCGCATTGCCTGCCGACATCCGCTCTGCCATGATTCCGGAACCGACCACCGCAGCTACGAGCAGGGCGGTACCGACAAATTCCGCTACCACGCGGGCACGCAGATCGAATGTCATTGGCGGCCGATGTCTTCGATTTCTTTTTGAAGGGACAGCTTACCAACAGTGGCAAGAGGGAGAGACAGGAACAGGCTAATTCTGCGCTCCAAGATAAAGAAGGCATCCCGGAAGGCACGCTGTATCTCCGCCGCGGTTCCGTGAACGGCGGCGGGATCTGGAACTCCCCAATGAGCTGTCATAGGCTGCCCTGGCCACACGGGACACACTTCTTTGGCGGCATTGTCGCAAACCGTAAAAACGAAGTCGAGCTTGGGCGCGCCTGGTCTGGCGAATTCGTCCCAGTTCTTACTGCGGGCACCGTTGGCCGGCACTTTGGCAACTTCGAGTTGCTTGAGCGCCTCGGGTCGGACGGTTCCGGTCGCCTGACTTCCGGCACTATACGCCGTGAAAGTGGGCCCACCCTTCAAATTCATCAGTGCCTCGGCCATGATCGAACGCGCCGAATTGCCCGTACACAAGAACAAGACGTTGTAATGTGCTTTCATGACAAGAATCCGTTCCGGCTTTGGACTTTGCCTCTGCGCTCAATTGCAGCAAGTTGGGCCGCAGCAAGTTTGTGTCCCGGAGCCTGATGGCTTCACGGCGCGAACGAAGGCGCTCATGAACTTGCCGTCCACTTCCGGTGCAATGGAATCAACGTCAATACCTTCCGCGGAAAGAAACTCGCGCGCATCGGCCACGTGGTAAATGCGGGTCGGTTCGATGTCGATTTGCTCGAAACCTGCTGTGGTGAGTTTGTTCCGGTACTCGTCCTCTTGCATCGCTCCCGCCACGCAGCCCACCCAGAGAAGGACACTCTGGCGAATCTCCGGTCTCATTTCGCCTCGCGTCACCACGTCCGATACGGCGAATCGTCCTCCTGGTTTGAGTACGCGAAAAGCTTCGTTCAACACTCGATCCTTGTCGGCGGAGAGATTGATGACGCAGTTCGAGATGATGACATCCACTGAGTTGTCAGGTAGAGGAATGTGCTCGATCTCCCCCTTGAGAAACTCGACGTTTTCAGTCCCCGCTTTCCGCTTGTTCTCGTTGGCCAGCGAAAGCATTTCATCCGTCATGTCGAGGCCGTAGGCCTTGCCGGTAGGACCGACGCGCTTGGCGGAAAGGAGCACATCTATGCCGCCGCCCGAGCCGAGGTCGAGAACCACTTCGCCAGCATTCAGTTTCGCCAAAGCGGTAGGATTTCCGCATCCGAGGGAGGCGAGGAGAGCCTCTTCCGGGATCTGCTCCGACTGGGCGGCATCGTAGAGATTGGAGGTAATCGGATCGCAGCACAATTCCTGCGCCGCCGATGCCCCGCAGCAACTACTGCCAGCCCCGTTCTTTACTCGAAGAGCGGCTTGTCCGTACTTCTCTTTCACCACGTCTCTTATGTTTGTGGTATCCACGGTCCCTCCTACTTGCAGATTTGAACGATGTCTTGTGGTTTGAGCGCCTTGTTTCGCGTGCAACACTCCGCATACAGGAATTGCAGCAATTCCTGCAATGCGTCCGTGTTCGCGGTGTAGTGCAGAAACGTGCTTTCCCGCCGTGCCTGCACCAGCCCTTCATTTTTAAGCTTGTCCAGATGATGGGAGAGCGTTGAGTTTGGGATATCCAATTCCTCCTGGATCTCCCCAACCACGAGTCCCTCTGGATGAGCGGACAGCAGTAGTTGCATGATTCGGAGCCGCGCCTCGGTTCCCATCGCCGAGAACATGTCGGCATATTTGATAACGCGCTCTATGCGCTCTTTTTTGAGGATGCCTTGCATCATTCCATATTTGCAGAAATATGGGCTCCCTGTCAAGAGTAGCTGGCTGTTTAGCGCTCATAATAAGGTCTATGTCTTCGACCGGACTGGCAGACTCCCAGGCTGTAATTCGACGGATTATCCGGATACAAACCGTCACGGTCGCCTGGATGACAGTCGAAGCCGTTTGTGCGCTCGGTGCGGCCTGGCGTGCCCACAGTCCGGCGTTGCTCGCGTTTGGCGGCGACAGTGCGATCGAACTCCTCTCTGCGGTAGTCGTTTATTGGCGGTTTAGTTCAAAGAGGGCCGAGAGCAGGCAGAACGTTTGGCAGCCATAGTCACGGGAGGACTTCTCTTCGCGTTGGCGGCGTATGTCGCGCTCGTCGCTGCACTGGCGCTGCTCGGACATCGGCCCCAGAAGATCATCTTGCGGAACTTGTTGATAGAAGGCGGCGACCAAGCGTGTGAAACCTTCCGTGCCAATCATCGAATAAACTTCGAGTTCCTGCATGTTCTTAGCTCTCCCTATAGAAATGCGCCCCTATTAGTTCTTCGCGAAGGTGTCGAGCATGCCCGACGCATCTTCGATTTCGGAACAGGACCTCTTCAAATTGCGGATGATCCGTTAGGCGACCCGGAGGGCCGTCCATTTCCTTCTATCCTAAAGGGAGAATTCGCACCTGAGAACTGGCAACGGTTGGGAACCAGCAGTGATTCCGATGGAAACGCCATAGCTTGCCCCTCGATTCGTTCCGTTAGCTCATTTCGCATCTCTTTTTGTGCGGACCACCGGATCGCGGCTGTTTGTGGCCTTAAATTCTTCAGGGAAACTTCCTTTGGCCTATCCTTCAGTTTCTGCGGGCCGACGTTTAACGACGGAGGCAGACATGAACAATGTCACCGAGTGCAAAAATCCTGCTGTGTCCCGACAATCAAGTACCTGTGTGCTTGTAGATCGGCTAGTTTCCGCCACCGATAGGGCGAGAGCGATTTTTCGTCCGAAAGCAATCTCAGGAGAACTGCCCGCAACGATTCGCAGCTATCTTTCCAAACCGAACCTTTTCTAGAAGCCGGTCGTCTGATATTGCAGGACTGCCAGGGCGAGGCGGTAATCGTAGGCGGCCTGCGCGTTACTAATCTGAGCCTGTGTCTGCTGGAGTTGTGCTTGACTCAGTTCAACAATGGAACTCAGCCCCAAGCGGTAACGTGTTTGAGCAAGATCGAGTGCGAGGCTTGACTGTTCCAACAGTTGCCGAGTGACGCTGAGTCGCGCGTAAGCTGTATTCGCATTAAGCCAACCGGTGCGTACATCACGTGAAATCCGATTACGAAGATCAAGCAGTTGGTCGTGGGCCGCTTGCGCTCTCAGACTAGCCTCACGAGACCTCGCTGTATAGAGAAAACCATTAAATAAAGGGATTTCAACGTTCACACCCACCGCGCCATACCAATTAGAGAGAACCGGGTTTCGTACTGGTGTGTCCCCTACGGCACCCACCGCGCGGATATTTGGGAGAAGTAAATCGCGTTCGGCGGTCTGGAACTTCTTAGCAGATTGCTCCCGGAATTCCAGCGACAATATTTCCGGGCGCATTGCGAATGCCTCGGAGATAAGATCATCCACATTGCGGGGAGGCGAACTGATCACCGTCGCATCCTCGACTAACTTATAATCCTGCGTCTTGGAATAGCCCAATATCATCGACAGCGTAGCGAGCGCCCCGTTCTCGCTGTTCTCCGCGTCTAAGACAAGCAGCTTGGCTTGAGCGAGATTGACGTTGGCAAAACTGAAATCCAGTTCGGACCTTAGCTTGCTCTTGAACAATGCTTCCACTTGATCAGTAACTGTCTGCCGTGCACTCACGGTTTGCTGAGCCACGGTCAGCACTGCATGAGCTTGCAGCGCACCGTAAAAAGCTTGATCCACCTCCAGAAGAATCTGCTCTTTCGTAGCTGCGGCGTTTTGATCCTCAGCTTTGGCCGCCAGGTTGGCACTTGAGACCAAATCCGTGGTACGTCCAAAGTCCGTGATCAGCTGGCTGACCACGACACCAGCTGCGGCACGTTGATAAATGATGGGATTGTTGAGTCCACCCGCCGTAATGCGACTGTTAGACTGGGAATCTACGCCCGTCAGATTAGCGTTTGCAGTGGGCCACAAACTTGACCGCACCTCCCGCGTGACCTGCTGCGATGCCAGAGCCACCAGCCGAGCCACGGAGATCTGAGGATTGTTCTTCAACGCAAGTGCTTCTGCTTGCTTCAACGACAGAGATACTGCTGGCCCAGGATTAACCTGGGAAGCGGAGGATGGCTGCCAATTTAGAGACATACTGGGCGCAGTTCGATTGGGAGCTGCCTGCGGCACAGGGGCCGAAGGCCAAGTCTGAGTCGCCATGTCTAACGATGCCTGCGCATGACTACCGAGACAAAGGAACAGAATAGAGAAGACGACCAAGCTGTTGTTCCTCATGCGGGCACCTCTCGTGGTTGTAATTCCTCTTGCTGATGCACCCAGAGATACGCGGCGGGAACGAGATAGACTGTGACCACAACGGAAAGAAGCAGCCCGCCGATGATAGCCCGCGCTAGTGGCGCATAAGCTTCAGCGCCCGTACCAAGCTTAAGCGCCATCGGTATCAAGCCAATCACGGTAGCCAGCGAGGTCATCAGCACAGGACGTAAGCGAATCCGGCTGGCGACCGTCACCGCTTCCTTCAAGGGTGTCCCTCCACGCCACAAGCTGCGTGAAAAATCCACGATGAGGATGCTGTTCGAGACTACGATTCCTACCATCATCACTAGTCCCATTAGCGACATAATGTTCAGCGTAGTCCCAGTGAATAGCAGCATAAACAAAACGCCGGCAAGTCCCGGTGGGATAGCGAAAAGTATGATGAATGGATCAAGGAAGGACTCGAATTGTGCGACTAGGATCAAGTAAACTAAGGCTACAGAAAGCAAGAGCCCTAACCCGAAACTCTTAAAGGAAGAGCGCATGCCCTGAACGGACCCTCGCAAGTCGACGCGAACTCCTTCTGGCAACTTTGTTTGAGCAACAAGTTTGAGAATCGAGCCACTCAGTTCCCCCAGATCTTCGCCCTTAGGAGCCACGTAAACATCGATCACGCGCCGCAATTGGTAATGGTCGACTTCCGTGGGAGAGTCGATAGGCGCGATATTCGCCACAGCATCAAGCTGCGTTGTTTGGCGGCCGGATGAGGCGCGGATCGGAATCTGCTTCAGGTCGTTGAGCGAATGCACCTGGGCTTCCGGATACTGCACTGTTAACAGGTAGTCATTGCCGCTTTTTGGATCAACCCAGTAGCTGGGAGCGATCATGCCGTTGGATGTGAGGGCGGTGATCACATTGTCAACCACTTCCTTCTGGCTGAGTCCCGCCAGGCTGGCCCGTTCGCGATCAATATTCAGGCGCAAGGCCGGATAATCAATATCCTGGGGAATCAAAACGTCACTTACCCCTTTCAAATGGCGGATTTTATTTGCGATTTCACTCGCGGACTGGTAAGTCTTGTCCATATCCATTCCGCTGACTTGTACATCAATCGGCGCGGGTAATCCGAGATTTAGGACCGAGTCAACGAGGCCGCCCGCTTGGAAATAGGTGCTGAGTTCCGGTAGATCACTGCGTAATGCCAGCCGTACGCGGTTCATGTACTCGTAACTGCCAACTTTGTGACCCTCTTTCAGGCTAACTTGGATAAAGGCTGTGTGGGCTGCGGAGTTTGGCGTGTAGATTGCCGAAAATCCTGGGGTGACCCCAATGTTCGAGACAATCATGTCCAGTTCGGCAGGAGGGACAATCTTGCGGATCTCGTCTTCCGCACGCTTCACAGCCTGTTCTGTCAATTCAATCCGCGTCCCCGAAAGAGCCTTCAAGTTGATTACAAATTGGCCGGGATCGGTACGAGGGAAATAGGCCACACCGACTAGCGGGTACAAGGAGAGGCTCAGAAGCGCAATGCCCACCAGTCCAACTGTTGTGGCTGCAGGTCGCAACAAAGACCGGCCAAGCGCGTGGTCGTAGTGCCGGACCAGTTTTTCAAAATAGCGGCTAAACCTGGAAACAACATGGCCGAAGCGGGACGATGTTACCTCGTGTTCGTGCACTAGGTGAGGCGACTTGATCAGTTTGGCGCAGAACAATGGCACAACGGTCATGGCGACGAAGAACGAGGCCAACATCGAGAGCACTACGGCCATTGCCAGGGCGATAAACAGGAATCGGCTCACGCCATAGAGAAATACGACGGGGAAGAAAACTACAATCGTGGTTAATGTGGCGGCGAGAACCGGCCGGGCAACTTCCTGGCCTCCTTTTTCCGCCGCTACTTCGGGCGGCTCGCCCATTTCCATGTGCCGGAAGATATTCTCCAGCACAACTACCGAGTTATCAATCAGTCGCGAAAAAGCGAGCGCTAAACCACCGAGCACCATGGTGTTGACGGTTCCGCCTGTTGCGCTAATCGCGAGAAAAGTCGCGAACACCGAAAGAGGAATCGACAGAAAAACGGCTGCGGTCGCGCGCATGCTGCCGAGGAACAGCAGGATCATCAAGCCGGTGAGAACCAGTCCAATGGCGCCTTCGTGTAATAGGTTGTCAATCGCCTTCTTAACGAAAAGGGATTGATCGAATACGACTTTGGCGACGAGTTGTTTGGGAACGTCAGTCAATTTACCAACGGCATCCTTGATCCCGTTCACCACCGAGATTGTATTGGTATCGCCCCCCTGCTTAAGAATGGGCAGGTAGACCGATGGCTGACCATCCACTCGAACGATGTTGGTCTGGATTGCGTGCCCGTCCATCGCTTTTCCGACGTCTTGCACCATGACAGAGGAATTGCCGACTGTTTTCACCGGCAGGTGATTGATTTCCTCCGTGGTCGGCAACTGACTATTGGTGTAAAGGTTGTAATCGATGGGGCCAATCTTCACGTCACCCGCCGGCAGAATCAGATTGCTGTCGTTGACTGTCCGGACCACATCCATGACACTGAGTTCGTGCGCTTGCAGCTTCAATGGATCGACATAGACCATGATCTGCCGGTAACGGCCGCCGAACGGCTGCGGGACCGAAGCACCGGGCACATTCGCGACTTGGTTCCGCACGTTGTATTGACCGAGATCGCGAAGCTGAGTCTCATTCAGCCCCTCTCCCTTGAGGGTGATGAGGCACACTGGCAGGCTGGAAGCGTCGAATTTCAGAACCACCGGTGGCAGAGTACCGGGGGGAAGCTTTCTCAGGTCCGCCATGGCCAGATTCGAAATCTCGCTCAGATCCGCATCGGCACTCGTTCCTGGCTGAAAATAGATCTTGATCAAGCTGACGCCTGGCAAGGAACGTGACTCGATGTGATCAATATTGCTGCCCAGCGTGAAGAACCGTTCGAAGCGGCCCGTAATGTCAGTTTCAATCTGTTCCGGCGGCATCCCGGAATAGAAAGTGGCAACTACAACAACCGGAATGTTGATTGGTGGAAACAAATCCACTGGCATACGGGCCAGCACAGCGGTGCCTACGATGGCGATGACCAAACAGCAGACAATGATGAAATACGGATTCTTAATCGCAAAACCCGACATTAGTACTGGGCCTCTTTATTTTCCGCAATCGCTTTGGGGGCAACCTGATCTCCAGGCCGGAAGTCGCCGCGGGAACCAATCACCACACGATCCTTCGGGTCGAGGCCGGAGACAATTTCCACCTGATTCACGCCCTCCATACCCAAACGCACAGCGCGCTCTTCGAGGCGGTCTTGCGAGTTCACGAGGAGTACAGTCGTCTCGGAACCGTTGCGGTTGACCGCTTGGATGGGAACGGCCAACACATTGACCTTTTTCGCCAAGGTTAGTGCGACTTCGGCGTACATACCTCCGACGATGGTACCGTCGGCATTGTGAACGTCGACCTCGGTATGCATGGTGCGAGTTTCCTGGTTGACCGCATCGGCGAAGCGAGCTACTTTCCCTTTGAAGTCGCGGTTTAGCGCCTGCACATGGACTGTGACGGTCGTGCCCAGCCGGATCATGGGAACGGCGGATTCTGGCACAGGGAGTGTTAGCCGGAACAGGTCGGTTTGCGCCACGCTGACCACCGGTTGAGCCTGCGCATTCGAACTGGTGCCGGCCTGCACTAGCGCGCCCGTATCCGCCCCGCGTTTGGTGATGACCCCATTGAAAGGAGCAACAATGCGAGCATAGTCACTCATGACGCTCAACTGCTTTTGCTCGGCGAAGGATACGTCCAATTGATTCTGTGCTTCGGAAAGTGCGGCTTCATCGGCGGAAATCTGTGCTTCCCCTTCCTTGTCTTTAGCCATTGCATTGTCCAATTCCTGTTCCGCGATGAGTCCCGGACGCGCTTCGGACGCCTGCTTCAGGCGGGCATAATCCAAGTGAGTGGCGTGATGCATCGACTCTGCCCGATCGAGATCGCCCTTGGCCCGGCGAACCGCGTCTTTGCTGCGCCGTATCGCCGCGTCAGCACCCTGGAGTTGGGCATCCAGTTCCGGAACCTCCAGGATGGCGAGGGTCTGTCCGGTTTTCACGTGGTCTCCTACGTCCACGTAGATCTTGCGGATATAGCCCGCGACCTTGGCGTGCACATCAACCTCCTGAAAGGGGCGAAATTCTCCGGATAGAGTAACCGTGTTGGAGATGGGCGTAAACTCTGCCAGCGCTATGGCGACGGGCCGAATGGAGGTCTCCTCACGCTTTTCAGTCCCGGCATTTTTCCCCCACAAGCGCAGAATCACTATCAGCGCAAGCGCCGTCATTCCAATCAGAATCAAAGATGATCGCTTACGCATGTTTACAGTCACCCATTTCGAACCTCAGTGCCCGACAAATTAGTGGACGGCCTTACAAGAATCTCCTGCAACGGGCTTACGTCGGACGATGCGAAGCTTGACCTCACCGATGCCCGGCACGCTGACGTATAGGAAGTGCTTTCCGGGCCTGACCTCAACGGACTTTCCTGGTTTGAACACACCTGGCAAATAATCAATCGGCGATTCGTAGCGCCCGACGTAAACCAGACAGTTCAAACGGATCGAGACGTCGGCATCATATTCACTCGAAGGCGCAGGAGCGTCCGTGAATTTCCCATGGTGGGGGACTTCTGGTTCATATTTCTGTGCGCTGACTACGATGGCCGTCTGAAATTGTCGAGTTGAGGCATTTAACAGAACAGGAGAGTCCCCGAGAATGAATAAACAACAAATCACTAAGCCCCAAGTTCCTCTCAAGATGACCTCCGAGATAAAGTCCCGATGACGGAGACTGGAATAAATGGGGCGCGTCGCGGTGTTAGTCTTCCGACCGCACCCCGGAAGAACTAGCTACTGCCCATGCAAGATGCGTCCTTAAGACTTCTGTGACTGCCGATACCCATCCGCACTTCACGATCACCGGGAAGGCTCACGTACATGACGCGCTTGTGCAGATCAACTTCAATTGGGTGATTGGGAGCGAAGACTGACGGCAGATAGTCGAAAGCAGAATCGTAACGTGTGCGGTAGACGGTACAGCCCAGCCGTATGCCTATGTCATAGGAGTAAACCTCCGACTGTAGCGGGGCATCGGATGGATTACTACCGGCATAGTTGGATGGAGTCTCACGACTCTCGACACTGACCACAGTGGCCGATTGGTAATCCTGTTTCGTAGCTGCTTGCGCGCTCGCCAACAGCGCGCCGGACACGAGCACAAGTGACGTTAAATTCTTTTTCATATCTCCTCCCGGAGAATGGCTCAAACGAATTGCTGACCCAGTCCTGAGTCACCGGAAATGGCAACCAATTCATCGCCTGTAATTCGGAACTCGTTTCCGCACTGGGCTCGAAACTCGATCAAGCCGCGCTTGAACCTCGCATTCAAGCGAAGTTGCCTCAGTCAATTTCAACGACTGGGGTTGAGTTCAAAGCAGTGATTCACTGCAAAGGACGGAGAAGTCAGCAGGAAGGAGGAGGTCGGTTATAAAGCCAGCTCTCGGAACTTAGATTCGTGGAAGGGACGACGGCCGAGACGGTAAAAACGGAAGACCGCGGCGGCTGAAAGAGAGTGAAACCGGAAGCTGGGGCCGTCCACTGGAGGCCGTTGCTAAGAAGGCGCTGCGTCTTGGCATCCGCAGACTGGGATTTTGCGATTGTTACCTTTTGGGTGTCCGGAACCAGCACCGTGTAACGAGTGGCAAGGCTTACTGTGAGGGAGCTGATGGCTAGGAGAATAACCGCAATCCGGAACCGAAACCGCCAGCTTACTCGATCTCGCGAATGATCTACCATGACCATTTTGAATGATTGTACATGATCCGTCCGAGGACAGCACATCACGCACGTCACCGGTGTCAATTCAATTCGACGCTCGGGAGACCCACTTAGGTTGTACCTTCGAATTCCGCATCCGGCCTAAGCCTTTCCGGCTAATGGTTAATCGCTCCAATGCGGCGAGTTCCCGCACTGCAGCGATAGAGGCCGTTTCCCGCTAAGGAACAATCCCTCGCCCCCAAAAGAAAAGGAGAGAAATCCGGGGGCGAGGTTTCCGTACGTTACGGCAAGTAGTAGCGGAATGAAGTCAGAGCCATGTTTTCGATGCCGTGCGGCTCACCGACCGTGCCCCTCCAGGCGCCTCGGCTAATGTAGGAAAACTGCGGCCCGAGTTGCAGTCTTCCCTTCGGACCGTTGTACAAGCGCAGCCAGAATCCGAACGTGCCCTCGATGACGCTTTGGGTATCGGCATTGCAGTTGGCAAGACCGCCGAAACTGAAGCCGTTGCCTGATCCGGGCAAGGTTTCGGTGTAGCAGCCTGACGTGTTGAAGAGCGGGGACCCATAGCCGACAGCCTTACCTGATACGGGGTCAATTTGCCAATGCCGTTTCACGTATTCCTCACCGCCGTTGAGGTACACATCAAACCTGGGCATGTGCCATTCCAGTGTGGCCAGACCCTGGTAGGTCCGCAGGGGTGCAAGCGTGCCATCGGGGTTCACGGTGGCATCCGGCAGACCCGATGTACCGTAACGGCCCACACCGTTCCCGGCGAGGGCATGAAGGCCGAAATCCACCTGCTTGAACAAAGTGACCCGCGCATTCGCTCCCAATCCCGCGCCATTCTTCGAATCGTTATAAGCTCCTTGCGTGGAAGAGATGCCCCCGTTGCAAAAGTTCACGTTGGCAGGTGGTTCTTCGCAGGGATAAATGCGGTCGCGGAATCGGCTCACGACACCGAAGATTTCATAGTGGCCGAAACCGGGTTCAAAGGCCGCCTTGAGGATGAGATCTGGCGTCGCGTTGAACGAATAGTTGGCGAGCGCTGCGCTGGGGCTACCGGGGCCACCGCCACCGTTATACAGTCCGCCGCCAAGGCCGGGACCACCCAAAGCGAAATTCGAGGCATTGCCGCGAGACGAGAAGGTAGTCTGAGGATTCTCCAACGATGCAGCCAGCCAGACGTGATTGTTGAAGTTCTTGGCAACGCGAAAACCCCATTGCCGCGCCCAACTGAAACCGACCGTGTACTGCGGATCGATCGTCAGGGGCAGAGCTTCGCTACGGTTGTCGACGCCCTTCTTAGTCTCGGTCACCAAGCTCCACATTTGACCGCCTGTGAAGCTCCAGCCGTTGCTCAAGGCAGCCTGACCCCAAAGCTGCCGTTGGCGCATGGTATAGCTGTTGCTCTCGTTGTTGTTGGAAGTTACCCCAGCCGAAAGAAAGTCGGCTTCTTCATAGCCGGTGAGCTTGGTATTGTTGAACTTGCCCTCAGCGAGCAGGGAGATTCGCGACTGGCGACCAGAGCCATAGAATTCAGAAATCGCGTTCTGACCGCTTCCAGGCATGGATACGCTGTTGAAGGGAGTATTGATGTCCGCACCCAACGCGCGTTTGCGATACACGGATTCTGCCGCCATGAATCCGCCGGGAGTGATGGTGATTCCCTTAAAGTGGATGGCGAGCGGGCTTTCTAGATCCCCCATGCGCTTCTGAGTCTCTTGCAAAGTTAGCGCGGAGTTCGTAGCATTCATCTTTAAATCGGTGACATCGCTTTTGAGCGCCATGACCGATTGCTGTTCCTCTGCATTTTGAGCAACCGCGGCATCCGCTTTGGCCTGCACCTGCGTAGCCACAGTTTGGCCCTGATCAAGCCGCTGTTCCAGCTGCTGAATCTTTTGATCGCGGCTTTGAACCAGATCGCTTAACTGCTTGATCTGCTGCTGCTGCGCATCAATCGCCTGCTTCATCTCACTGAGTTGAGTCGAAATGGTCGGCCCAGATGCTTTTGGAGTCGCCCTTTTTCGAACGCTCTTCGTCGTCGTTGGACTTGTCGTGCCTTGCTGAGCCTGCGCCGGGATCGCGCTCCCAGCCAGCGCCATCGACACCACCATAGCGATAATTCGTTTCATTGTTTCCATCTCCTTAAAAATAAAAGTTTAGATAGCAGACAAAGCTCTGATGAACAACGTCTCAGCTCGTAATTCATGATTAGGCGAACCCTCAGCCTAGCTCTCGGTTTGTTAATAATTGATGACAATCTGTTGAATATTCGGTGAATCGAGCCTAATACCACGCTTGGCTCCCATTCATCACCAATCGGGCTTTTAAACTTCGGAGGACTCGGAATTCTAATGGAGAAACTTTGCTATAGTGATTTTCGTTCTGCTCCAGCCCACGATTCGATGAGACTCTTTCCGCACACGTTCGTTTTATTCCTGCCGCTACTCACGTCCCTCTCTGCGACTTCGCACGAGTCGATTCCGATAAAGGTCGCTGAGGGTGCGGTTCTGGTGCCCGTCCGGATCAATGATCGAAGCCTCAACTTTCTGTTGGATACTGGAAGCGGGAGCTCAGCAATCGATCCATCCACAGCCGTAGAGCTAAAGCTGACGCCTCACGGCACAAAACGAATACAGAAGAATTTTCGGGACCTCGTTGTGGATGTCACTGCGGTCGGCCCCGTCAGGATTTTGAACACAGATTTCCCACGTGTGGAATTAGCTGAAGTGAATTTGGCGCCGGTTTCGCAAGCTTTGGGAATGGCCGTAGACGGAGTGCTGGGTGTTGACATTCTTCAGGATGTTAATTTCAAGTTGAACTATTCACAACACACCCTCATCATCGGTCCACTGACGAAACTAGGGGCATTGGGCGCACCCGTTACTCTCCGACGTTCCAACGGGCAATTTCTCGTCAGTACCGATCTGCTATCGGTCGCAACCGAGCTTGTGCTGGATACTGGTACGAATTCGACGAACCTTTCGTCGGGGACCTGGAATCTCTTGACAAAGAAATGGACTCCAAGGCAAGTCGTGGAAGGCATACAACGCGCAGGCAATCCTACGTCGCCGGCAATCTTGGTATGCCTGCCTTCACTCCGCCTTGGCAGGGTGATATTGACAAATCAGGCAGTTCGCGCTCAAACGAGGTCCGACGCCGGTGCGTTCTCCTCAGACGATTTTGGTGGGATACTTGGTTCTGATATCCTGCGGCAATTTGAAATTACATTCGACTTGAGGAAGGACACTATCTATCTCCTGCCTGATGCCCACTACACAGTCGATCCCTATCGGTACACGACTGTCGGGATTCAAATTGCTAGAGATGTTCAGGGGGCAGTCCAGATTATGTCCGTGTGGAAAAATTCGCCAGCCGCAAAGGCCGGCATCCAAGCAGGTGATCTCATTGAGGCGATCAATGGCCAACCGATTGAATCCCAGACTCTAGAACAGGTCTCCAGTAAGCTTCACGCAAGAGAAGGTACGGAAATTGAGCTCGAAATCGAACGAAATACCACATTTTCAACAATCAAGGTTCGGACGCAGACGTTACTTTGCGAGCGGTAGAAGTTGGCAGATTGACCAGTGTTTCCGCAATGTGAAGGTGAATATTTTTATCTCAGGGTTATTAGCGACGGCAAGAATCTTCCTTCGTTCAGCCACGGCTGAGAAGTGGTTCTGCTCACACACGAATAATCATGACCTCTTCGCCGAGCTTTGGCGACCGTACCGTGGGAAGAAGTCGCTGGTTGTGCGTTGTCGGGCTACTTGACCGCGCCCACGGTAAACCCGGCGATGAACCGGTCGAGGAAAATATTGTAGAGCAGCGCGATCGGAAGGCTGGTGATCAGGCACGCAGCCATGAGTGAGCCCCAGAAATAGACGTCGCCACGAACCAGGAAGATGGGTATCCCGACTCCAACCATTTGGTTCGATTCCGACGAGATGAACGTCAGGGCATAGACAAATTCCTGCGTCACCAGCGTGAACGTGAAAATAACCACCGTCAGAATGCCGGAAACCGAGATCGGGATCACCATCTTGACGAACGCACCGAATCGAGTGAGGCCGTCCACCATAGCCGCATCTTCCAGCTCTTTCGGAATTGCTTTGAAGAACCCCATCAGCAGCCAGATTGAAAACGGAACGGTGAAACTGGGATAGACCAGAACCAGCGACCAGAGCGTATCCTGCAGGCCGAGAGCGGAAACCACTCGAGACAGTGGAATGAACAGCAACGTCGGCGGAACCAGGTACGTAAGAAAAATTCCAATCCCCAGCCGCTGTCCCCAGCGGCCAGTAAGTCGAGCCAGCGCGTAGGCCGCAGGAACTGCCAGGAGCAGCGTGATAGAGACGACAAGCACGCCGACAAACACGGTGTTTCCGAGCCAGCGCACGTATCGCGTTTCATAAAGGAGCAGGCGCAGGTGCTCCAGGGTCGGCTTAGCGTTAAAGATGAAGGGATTATTTTCGACTGTGTACAAATCGAGGTTTTGTTTGAAGGCGGTGATCAGCATCCAGTAGAACGGGAAGGCCAGCAACACCGTAAAAAAAACCAGCACGAACCAATGCAGCACGCTGGCGATGAACTCGCGCAAGCGCTTCTTCGCCACTTACGTCGCCTCCGCACGATGTGCCACGCGCAGCATCAGGTAGGCGATCACCACCAGCACAGGGACCAGGAAAAGTGAGATGGCCGCGCCAGCAGCGAGGTCGCTGCCTTGAATCCCAGTCGCAAACGCCAGCGAAGGCAGCGTCTGGGTTGAATCGTAAGGCCCGCCGGCGGTTAGGATGTAAACGACCGTCATATCCGTGAACGTGAATATAGTGCCGAAGAGCACGGCCACGCTGATGATGGACGTCATCATCGGAATCTTGATCTGGAACAACGTGCGCCAGAAACCTGCGCCATCAATCGCGGCCGCTTCCGGGATCTCTTTGGGAATCGCCGTCTGACCTGCCAACATGATGACCGTGGAAAACGGAATCAGCCGCCAGCAATGAACCAGAATCACGGAAGCCATTGCCAGATGCGGCTCGCCCAGCCACATCGGCGCGCCATACGGCTTGAAAACATGCAGCCAGACCAGCACCCAGGTGATGACGCTGTAGATTGAATCCAGAATCCACTTCCATGCGATGGCTCCCAGCGCGATTGGAGCTACCCAAGGCAGCAGAATCAGATAACGGATAGCTCCGCGCCCACGGAACTTATTCTCCAGAGCTGTGGAGAGGATCGTGGAGCAGATAATCACAATGATCTGTGACGCGAGAGTGAAGACGATCGAGTTTTTCACCGCGCTGCGAAAACTGGGGCTCTGCAGGATACTGCGGAAATTCTCCAGCCCGACAAAATGAAGTTCAGTGTTTCCGATGCGCGCATCGCTAAACGCATAGTACATCGCCAAAAAAAACGGCACGCCGATCAGCAACAAAATGTAAAGCGCCGCCGGGGCGAACATTGCCGTGCCGAGCGCGGGGTCCTGCGCCGCCCCCATGGATTTTATTTTGGCCCGCCTCACTGCCATTCGAGTGCCCTCGGCTCAATCCGTTTCCCAGTGCTGCGATCAAAAAACTTCAAGTGGTGCTCCGGCACGGCAAATTGATGGGTCGTTCCTATTTCGAACGATTGCCCCAGCAGAAGCCGTGCGATGACCTTCTTGCCATCGACCCGGCGACCCGCCAGCGATCCGGAGAGAATGTACTCCGCGCCCAAGTACTCCACGTTTTCGACGTGCAAGTCGAAAGTCACTTTCGCGGAATCACCGATGGTTTCGGCAACCCGGAAGTGCTCCGGCCGGAAGCCAACGATGACGTCTCCCATTTCCACGAGGTTCATCGGCGGCGAGCCAAGGAAGGTGGCGACAAATGTGTCGGCGGGTTCGTCGTACACCTCTCGCGGCTTCCCGATTTGCCGCACGACTCCCTGGTCCAGGACGACCACGCGATCGCCCATTGCCATCGCCTCTACCTGGTCGTGCGTGACGTAAATCGTGGTCGTGCCCACGCGCCGGTGAAAGAGCTCCAGTTCTTCGCGCGCCGAGGCCCGTAGCTTGGCGTCTAGGTTGGAAAGCGGCTCATCCAGCAGAAATACGGAAGGCTCCCGTACGATGGCCCGGGCTAAGGCGACTCTTTGCCGCTCACCGCCGGAAAGCTCGCGCGGCTTGCGCTGAAGGAGCGCGCCGATGCCCAGCAGTGACGCCGCCCACTCCACCTTCTCCTTGTGCAATTCTTTTTTTACGTTCTGGGCCTTCAGTGGAAATGCGATGTTGTTGTAAACGGTGAGATGCGGATACAACGCGTAGCTCTGGAAGACCATGGCGATCCGGCGTTCCCTGGGGCTCAAATCATTCACCACCCGCCCGCCAATCAGAATCTCGCCGGCCGTGGGTTCTTCCAGGCCCGCGATCATGCGCAACAGAGTCGTCTTACCGGAGCCGGATGGGCCGAGAAAAACCAGGAACTCGCCTTCGCGAGTTTCCAGGTTTACATCGTTTATTGCTCCGAGCTGTCCTTCTTTGAAAACTTTGGTCAGATTCCGTGTTTCAACAACAGGCATCAAGCCCCCGCCTTATTTCCATCGTGCAAAGATGCGCTTGTATTCGTCTTCGGCTGCCTTGGCCGCATTCTCCGGAGATTCATCGCCGCGTGCGACTTTGGCGAACATGGTGGGAATGATCCAGGTCTTGAAGGCCTCATCAATCGCGGCGGAAGCGTATCCCGGATAGCCGACGTTCGTGGCCCAATCAAGCACGTTACCCAACACCTTGTACTTGTCCGGAGGGTTCGCCCGTGAATCATTGGAAATTTCCTGCTTCAGGTTCGGGACGAGGCTTGGGAAGCACGGAAAATTATAAAACTGGCCGGCGATGAAGCCGTCGTGGAATGCATCCATGTAGTCGATTAGGAACTGCTGCGCGCCTTCTTTATTGTCCGCGAAGTCCCAGATGACGTAGCAATCCATCACGTGCTCGGCGGCGATACGGCGCACCGGCCCCTTGAGCGCCTGGCTGATCATGATCTTGCTGTCGATGGGTAGATGCTCCCTTTCGGACTGGCGCGTGATGGAAATAGCATTCGCCACAAAAGAGACGCGGCCGGCGAGCATGGCCTGATTGTTTGACGGGGGAGTCCAGGTAAACACTTCAGGGGTTTCAGATTCCTGATAGAGAGCCTTCATATACTTCAGGGCTTCGATGGTCTCCTTGGAATTAATGGTCACGTTGCCATTCTCGTCCTGCTCCGCGCCGCCAAACGACCAGAGAAGAGCGCGCATGGCCATACTGGTATCGAGTTCTTGGGATAGCCCTAGACCGCATGGATGGCCGCTCGCATCACGGATCTTTTTGGCGCCGGTGCGCAGATCGTCATACGTATCGGGCCCATTCGGAAAACCCGCCTGCGTCCACCAATCCTTGTGCCAGTTGCCCGGATCCGGAGTGTAGGCATCGGAAAACGCGAAATACTTCTTCGTTTTCGGATTGTATGTGGACTTGTGCGCCAGATCGATCTTTTTGCCGTGCTTCCTTTCGACTTCCTGGTATACGTGCGTCATGTCAATGGTTTGCTTTTCGTAGGCCGCCGGTGGAGAGAGAAACATAAAGAGGTCGTGCCCCTTCCTGGCCGAGGCCTCGGAGGCCCCTTTCGCGGAGATATCGACCAGGTTGATGTGGTCAACGATGACGTTGGTGCCATGTTTCTGTCCCCATTGCTTGCAAAATGTTCCGTCGAACCAGGTGTCGTAAGCGGGGACGAAGTGGCTCCACTGGAGAACCTTCACCGTCTTCTGCTGCGCCTGCGCCCTCTCCGGGAAAAGAAAAGCCGGGCCCAGTCCCGCTGCCACCGCTCCGGTGCCCGCGAACTTAACGAATTCCCTTCGAGACACGCCCTGGTTTTTCTTTTTCGCCATCGCAGTATTCCTCCTTCGCATTAACGTTTCACTGCATTCCCCCAATTGCAGTTGCCCATTCCGATAAACGATAGCTTCAAGATTCTCTTATTCGACAGATCCAAACTGCTTCACGTCCTCCGGCCCCTCCTTCGTCACCACGGGGCCTTTCCCTTGGACCTCCACGCGGATCTGTTCGACGATCTCCATATTCGCCAGCGTCGTTATGTCGCCGACATTCATATTGTTGGAAATCGCGGCGAGGACGCGTCGCATGAGCTTGCCGGAGCGGGTCTTGGGCATGTCGGGCACAATGTGGACTGCTTTCGGCCGGGCAATCTTGCCGATCATTGTCTCGATCGTGCGAATCACCTTATCCGTAATTTCCTGGGCACTGGCAGTGACTCCCGGTTTGAGTGAAACGTAAACTTCCGGCATGCGCCCCTTAATCTCGTCCACAACGGGTACGACGGCGGCTTCGGCTATCTCCGGGATCGCCAGGCAGGCCGATTCGAGCTCTTTCGTGCCTAGCCGGTGGCCCGCCACATTGATCACATCGTCCACGCGTCCAAGGATTCGGAAATAACCATCTTTAGCGAGCAGTGCGCCGTCTCCAGCAAAGTAGGGCCAGTCGTGCCAGTCTTTGCTTTCCGGATTCTTGCAGTATTTCTGATAATACTGGCGGACGAAACGTTCCCGATCTCCCCAAATGGTCTGGATAATCCCTGGCCATGGATTCCGGATGCAGATATTGCCTGCCCGTGCAGATCCCGCGGGCAACTCTTGTCCATTCTCGTCGTAAATGACCGGGTATATGCCCAGCACACCCGGCCCTGCGCTGCCCGGCTTCATCGGATCGAGAGCAGGCCTCGTGCTGCAGAGAAAGCCGCCGGTTTCTGTTTGCCACCAGGTATCCACGATCACCGCTTCGCGTTTTCCGACGACATCGTAATACCATCGCCAGACTTCCGGCTCAATTGGCTCGCCGACTGTAGTCATATGCTTGAAATGGTAGTTGTACTTTTTCGGCTCTTCGGGCCCTGTTTTTCTCAACATGCGGATGGCCGTCGGCGACGTGTGGAAGATATTCACATCGAGCCGCTCTGCAATTCTCCACGGACGCCCGGGGTCGGGATAATTGGGAACTCCTTCATAGATGACACTCGTGGCTCCGAGCGCGAGTGGACCATAGACAATATAGGAATGTCCCGTGATCCATCCGATGTCCGCCATGCACCAATAGACATCCTCGGGGTGCAGGTCCTGGAAGTATTTCGTCGTGCCGGTCACGTAGGCCAGATAGCCGCCAGTTCGATGCTGGCATCCCTTCGGCTTGCCGGTGGATCCGCTCGTGTACATTAAGAAAAGAGGGGCTTCGGAGTCCATCGAGACGGGCTCGACCTTCTTGCCCCGGAAATCCTTTAAGATTTCGTCTACGAGAAAGTCACGCCCTTTGACCATGGCTGCAGCGGAACCGTAACGTCCGGGGTAGCGGCGCCACACGAGCACCTTATCGATGTTATGCCCTTCGCGTTTGGCGGCTTCGACGGCGATATCTGCGGAAGCCTTGTGATCGATCAGTTTGCCGCTGCGATAGTAACTGTCGGTGTAAATCAACACCCGGCTGTCCGAATCTGCTGCGCGAAGTCCGCAGGCTTCTCCGCTGAATCCGCCGAACACAACCGAGTGGATGATGCCCAATCGTGCACAAGCCAGCATGGTGATGGGCAGCTCCGGAATCATCGGCATGTGTATGGTGACGCGATCGCCGGTCTTTAATCCGGCAAAATCGCGAAGGAGCGCCGCGAACTCGTTCACGCGGCTATAAAGCTCCTGATATGTGATTGCTACCGGGGCTTCTTCTTCCGGCTCCGCCACGAAAACCAAAGCTGCCTTATTCTTATATTTGTCCAGATGGCGATCGACGCAGTTGTAGCAAGCATTCAGCTTTCCGCCGGCAAACCACTTCCAGAAAGGCGGGTCGTTCGTATCGAGAACGATTTTCCAGCGCTGATACCAGGTGAGCATTTCGGCGTACTCTTCGAAGCAGTCAGGGAAATTCGTTTCGCTAAACCGCTCCGCTGCCGATCTATCTTTCAAATAGGCTTGAGCGACGAACTTTGGGGAGGGCTGGTAATTTTCCTCCTCTTTCCAATGCACGGCAATTTGCGCTTCGTTAACTTCGGGGTTTCTTTCCTTGGCATCGGCCACCGCTGCGGCTCCTTAAAGGAAGGACTAATGAATAAGAGCAAACGCTCGTCAATCGGCCGGACTCGCTTTCGGTTCTCCTCGTCCGCCCACCTCGTCCCAGATTTTCACGCCATACGTCTCCTTCAATAAGACGCTGCCCACAATAAACGTCATGGACGCCACAATGATCGGGTAGTAGAGTCCCGCGTAGATGTTGCCCGTCGCAGCGCACCAGGAAAGCGCGATGAGCGGCAGCATCCCGCCGAAAACGCCGTTGCCGATGTGGTAAGGCAACGAGAGTGATGTGTACCTGACGCGGGCGGGAAACGCCTCGACCAGATACGCGGCAATGGGCCCGTACACCATGCACACCCAGATCACCTGGATGAATATCAAGAACACCAACTTAGGCTGGTTGGGATTCGTGGCCTCCTTGGCTGGGACCAGCGTCCCTGTGGCGTCGGCGGCCATCGGCGTCAAGCTGATGGCGTTGGTAACCTTGTTGCGAGTTGACCGTACCGTGACGACGTTATTCCCGGCGGCGCTCTCCATGGCATGGTAAATCGGGAAGTAGCTGATCACGGCCAGCAGGCATCCTGCCATCATGATCTTCTTGCGCCCGATCTTGTCGGACAATGCCCCGAAGATGGTGAAAAACGGCATCCCAATCAACAAGGCGATAGCCATGATGATGTTGGCCGTGCGTGGGTTCACTTTTAGAATGGACTGCATGTAGAACAGCGCGAAAAACTGCCCCGTGTACCACACCACGCCCTGGCCAGCCGTCGCGCCGAACAGAGAGATCAACACTTGCTTGAGGTTAACCCACTTAGTGAACGCGTCCTTGAGCGGCTGGATCGAAGCCTTACCGGCGCTCTTGATCTGCGAAAAGATGGGCGACTCCTTCAACTTCAGGCGGATGTACAGCGAAATCGCCACGAGGAAGATGGAGATCAGGAACGGAATGCGCCAGCCCCAAGCCGAGAACTCTTCCTTACTCATCGACGCTTGCGTGCCCAGAATGACGAGCAGGGAGACAAACAGTCCGAGTGTGGCGGTAATTTGAATGAAGCTGGTGTAGAAGCCGCGTTTGCCGTCAGGGGAGTGCTCACCCACGTACACGGCCGCCCCTCCATACTCGCCGCCCAGCGCCAATCCTTGCAGGACGCGGATTGCAATGAGAATGACCGGCGCAAACCAACCCGCCGTAGCGTAGGTGGGCATAAAGCCGATGAGCGCTGTGGAGCCGCCCATCACCGATAGCGTCACAATGAACGCGTATTTGCGGCCGATCAGGTCGCCAATGCGCCCGAAAAATATCGCTCCGAATGGCCGGACCATGAAGCCCACTGCAAAGGTCGCTAGGTAAGCAATATAGGCAAACGTATCGTTTCCGGGTGGATAGAACTTCGCCGACAGAACCGCCGCCAGGCTCCCGAAAATGTAGAAGTCATACCATTCGATCATCGTGCCTACGGACGATGCCACGATGACCAAGGGCAGACTATAGGTATGCTGAGCGCCTGCTCCCCCATAAGCTTCTGCTCGAGTGGCCATGTTGTTAACCCTCCTCGGATATAGGGGGTAGGAACTTACCGCATTCTTACCCGATATTCAACTGCTATTTGGCAAAGGGGCTCCTGCCGGATATCCGGGAAACCGAACCCAGGAGCCACGGTTGTCTGCGGTCTGGTTAAAACGTGAACACCGGCCCGAACTCGTTGCGCCAGTCATGCGCCTGAGTTACTTTCTTTCCTTCAAAGAGCTTGGAATCCTTCGTGGCGGAACGGGTTACGATGTAGCTGGTTTCATTTATGAATGACACCCACTTATTCAGTTTGTAAGTGAGCGCCGCGGTATCGAGGTCAGTGCGAGCCAATCCGTTTCCGTGTCTTGCATCGGCAGCCTTCGCCCGGTCCGTACCATATTGCAAGTGCAATACCCATCCTGAATTGCGGCCCTCGGGATCGGCGTGAAAGATCCGTGAGAGTGGGAAACTCAATTCCGAGAATCCTCCCACGCCTCCAATGGGTTGGAGGTTAGCGGAGAGAACGGGAGTGCCCTGACAATCGATGGTGGCCGCAGGCTGGCCGGTAGTGGTTCCACCTGCGCAGCCGAACAAGATGGGCCGTCCGCTGAAGGAAACACCGTTCCCCACCTCGAACAAGCCGTGCAGGTCGGAAAATACGTCGTTGAACTGGCCGCCGAAGAAGAAACGCATGTCATTGCCTTTGTAAAACTTAGCATCGAACGTCACCCAGGGAGTGGGCAATTGAATCTCGGTCGTCCAGATGTTCTGAGGATTACCGGCCTGAGTGCCCCGTGGGAACAACTCCTCCAGATTGCATATGCCCGACGATGTAGTGCAATTGGAAGCATTAAGGATCGTGTTGGCGGTTGTGAACCCGACATTCGGCACACTGGGGTTCGAGAAAGGTGTGCAGGGTAAAACAACGCAAGTTGTAGACGCCTGCGCCGCATGGGGAATGATTTCATTCATTCGCGCATGGTGCCCGCTGACGATCAATTGTGCTGGCACCACTCCCTTCCAGCTATGTGAAAGCGGGAACTGGAAGACGACCCGGCCCTCTATGCCCGGCTGGTTGGATTCCGCGCCCGCCCGGTCTCCAAAACGCGCACGCTGTTCATCCGTAAGTGCCGCCGACCCCGCTATCGGCAGCACGATGGCTACTTCGGGTTGGATCTTCAAATCGCCTGCGTGAAATTGTACGCCCGTTTTGAACTGCGGCATGCGCTCCCACAACGAGCCCATTCCCAGGCCCAGCCCGGTGGTCTCGAACAGGTTCGGCAAGGTTGAAGAAAGGAGCGACCAATCCTGGCCAAATTGTGCGAACCAGGGCAGGGTTCCACCGAGTTTGTCGTCGAGCCGCATATAGGCGAGTCGAATGGAGAACTGGCTGGAACGCACACCGCTGATGTTCCGGTTGTTGACATTGGTGTAGTCGCCTTCAAAGTCGGCCTCGACCTTAGCGGTGACCGCGAGGTTCGAGTCTTTCGGAACCCATTCGAAATTGCTGCCAACGCGGAAGCTGCGAGCCTTGATATGAAATTGAGAGTCCGGGGTGGGCCCTGTATCGCCGCCGAGTAAAAGTGGAAGCGGGAAGTCATTGCTGCCGAAAGTAGCCCCGCCGCTCGATGCTGTGTCTTCTACGGCTGTCGCCTTAAAGAAACCGTAGGGCTTGAGGTTCGCGCCGCTGCCTAACTTGATATCGGGAATCATCCCGCCTTGCTTCGGAGCATCAATTGGCAAGACGCGCAAAGGCGCCACTGCGGAGATCACGACGGGTTCTTTGGGTCCTTGCGGTGCCGGATAGCCCGCACCGCTCTGTTCCACATACACTGGCGAAGCGGCGGTACTCGCGCTAAGGACCGCAGGGACCAGTTGGGCACGTGAATCGCCTCCCGCAGCAGGCACAACCGACGCTTCGAAAGTCTCCTGGTAATCTTTCTGGCTGATCAGGCCTTTCGACAGGAGTAACTGGGCAAGCCGATGATCGGCTTCGCTGGGGGATGAGGCCTGGCTTATCATGGCCACCTCCTGGGCGGTCAAAATCCCCTTGGACTGAAGCAACCGAACGAGCGGGCTCGTGGTTGCTTGATCGTTCTCCTGCTGAGCCGCGGTCGGTATGGCCAGGAGAACAGCACAAAACATTAATACCAGCACAGATCCTATTCTCTTCATTGAATGAGCCTCCACGGTGGAATTTGAAACCCCAAGCCGGTGTAGACAGCGCAGGTACCCTCACTTCCCGTCGAAACCGACATCAGTGGGCCTAAATACTCCCGCCACGGCTGAAAGTCAAGCGCCTTCTACAAGAGCTACAAGAGCGCCCATAGGGCGAGTGGTCAGCGAAAATCTCTACGGCAACAGCCAATGCCCATTCTCGGTCGAGTGGATGAAAACGAAGATATGTCTCCCGCCACGAATTCTGCACTGTCGGGATCCGACGCAACGAAGATCTTCCGAAGGGCAGATGTGATCACACACGAATGATCATGACCTCGGTTGCTTTAATTAAAGCAGCCGCAGTCTGGCCCGGTTTGAGTCGCATTTCACGGGCGGAAGTGGCAGTGATGATAGACGTAATCTGCTGTTCGCCAATCGAAATCCTTACCTCAGCCATCAGTCCGCTGATGCGCACACTATCGATCCGCCCCACGAGCTGATTCCGCCCGCTGACACGGCGCACCACCTCCCTGCGCTCGGGCGCCGTCTTGCCTCTAGTCCGGTATAACAGGCGATCGATTTCGCTCTGGGGAATTCGATGGTGTCCTCCGGGGGTGCGAACGCTCTTGATCTTCCGCGCATAAATCCATTGTTTTATGGTGGGAAAACTGATTCCAAGTTGCAGAATCGCTTCACGCGGTTTGAGCATCTTTTCGTTCTTCTGAGTCACGCGAACCAGTTTGGTTTGCATTGAGGAACGAAATCCTACAACGAGTGTGAGCCGAGGTCAAAGTCTTTGGAAATCGGGCGAGTGGTTCTTGACAAATCCGTCAGGTACATTGACAGCAGCGTTACCGGGAAGGATAAATACATATCATTCTTGCATTTATAAACGTATTGAATATATAAATACGTGCAGTGTATTCCAAACAGAAGTGCCTTGAGGGAGGATATGCGCAAGACCATCTCGTTGTTCGTATTAGCAATCATCGGCTGCACCCCTAACCTATATGCGCAGGAAGGCTATTTTGCAGACTGGTTTGCTCGTGTCGACAAAACCAAAGACGACCAACCGCACTGGGTCACTCCGTTGGCCACTACAACGCCGCGTTTAGAAGAAGAATATCGTTACGATCAAGTGTGGCAGACAAATGGCAAGGGGATCACCACCGACAACTACGATGGTGGCAAGGGGCTTGAATTGATTCCTTTCGAGAAGGTAGAAGTGATTTTCAATCTCCCGCCATACATCGACCACAATAGCACGAGCGTGAAGAACGGCTGGGGGGATGCCGCGTTTCTGGTCAAGTACCGATTGCTCTCGGCGAACGAAGAACACGGCAGCTACATTCTTACTGCTTTTCTGGGCTGGAGTGTGCCGACCGGCCAATTCAGCAATGGCGCCTTGCACGCGGTGATCACGCCGACCATCGCCTACGGAAAGGGATTTGGGAACTTCGACCTGCAGGGTACGTTCGGAATAGCATTGCCGGTTGCCGATACGAATCTCGTCGGACGCAGCTACCTCTTCAACAATACCTTTCAATATAGAGTTTTGCGCAAGTTCTGGCCGGAGATCGAGCTCAATTCAACGATCTTTCAAGATGGCAAGAACGATGGCATGAAACAGAACTTCGTGACTCCGGGGCTCGTCATGGGACGTTTCCGTTTGTTAGGGAGGGTGGGCTTTACCGTTGGCGGTGGATACCAGATCGCGACAACCCACTTCCATACGAGTAATCACAACGCCATTCTGTCGATCCGATTCCCGTTCTAGATAACGTAGTTCAAATCTACCGCAAATGAATGTGGTATTGCTAACAACATAAAGAGCAGTGATCCGCATGTATGTGATGAAACCATTCTGACTGAGCTCTTTACCCGTCAAGACGTAGTGGAAGCGCAATGGCGTGCGGTCGATCCGATCCTGGGCAACGTTACGCCGGTGCATTCCTGTGAGCCGGGGACGTGGGGGCCCGACGAGGCTGACCAACTCATCGCCAGCGACGCAGCGTGGGTTAATCCCACGGTGCAAGAAGAAAACGAGAAGGAGTTAGAAAAATGAACCAGCGATTGACGGAAGCGCCTTCGTGGCATGCGCTGGGATGTGTCGGCTTGAGAAACACGGCCGAGGTCGGCGGACGAAATATTCCGCATCTTGCAGGGCCGCAGGTGTGCCCCACAGGTGAAGCAGGGAGGCAAACTTGGACCTGGTATAGCATTACCCGTGTCCAGAGGAGGAACAACCATGCGTATACTAGCCATTTGCTTTGTGTTCGTCAGCCAACTGACTCTCCTAAGCGTCGGCCAGCAGGCCGCATCGACCGGTAAGACCGCCGAAGTCATCTGCGCGTTTGAAGACGGCAAAGAAATGAAGGTTCAATACTCCAGTGCACCTGCGAATCGGCGGGAGGAGTTTCACGAGGGGAAACTTTGGGAGCCGGGTGGATCGCCGATGTTCTTATTTACCCAGACTGCGCTCTCCGTTGGCAGCTCCGTGATTCCAGCGGGAGCATATAGTCTGTATCTCATTCCTGAAAAGCACGCTTGGACTCTGGTGGTGAACAGGAACGTCGTCGCCGGTAGTAAGTACGACGAGAAGCAAGATCTGGGGCGCGCAGCCATGCAAATTGGAGAAAACGAGGGCTCTGTAAAACAAGCTCAGATCGTCCTCGCTCACATAGCACCGAAACAGTGCAACCTGCGGTTGTATTACGAAAAAACTGGAGCGTGGACGGAATTCAGGGAGAAATGAAGCTGAACCTGGCGATTTCGTAGTCCCGATATTTCGGTGATTAGCGGGCAACCGTCGCCGGATCTGGGTCTGACCGGAGAAGACCGCCGTGACAAAACTCTGCCCATCTGCTCCTCAGAGCCAAAGAACCCCTGCCCCGTTTGACCAAGAGCATGATCAAGCAAATCCTTCTTCTCGCAGTGCTATCTTCCGGTTTTTTTTGCTCAGCAGGAGGTTGACACTATCATCCAACGTTCAGTCGCGGCCAATGAGACGGACTGGAAGGCCGCACATGAATACGATTATGTCGAACGTGACCGGCAAAAAGGAGGAGGAACCAAGACATCCGAGGAGCTCATGATCTTGGGCTCTCCCTATGAGCGACTAGTGGCCGTGAACGGGAAGTCGCTGTCCCCAGAACAGCAGGCACAGGAACAACAAGAGCTCGAAACAATTTTGGTCGAACGCCGGAAAGAATCTCAGCAACAGCGGGGCGAGCGAGTCGCGAAATACGAAAAAGAACGCGGAAGCGATCACCTGCTGATGCAGCAATTAACAAAGGCCCTCGACTTCAAGTTGGTGGGGGAACAAAAACTGGGGCCGTATGAGGTTTATGTGCTCAAGGCGACACCTCGTCCCGGCTATGAGCCTCCCAATAACGAGGCCAAAGTGTTGACGGGCATGGAAGGCAAGCTCTGGATCGACGAAAAGACGTTCCAGTGGGTAAAGGTCGAAGCTACGGTCATACGACCCGTGTCTTGTGACGGACAGCATCTGGCTCCCGAAGCATTTTGCGATGAAATCGCAGGCCAAGGTCCTATTCTTTTTCACACGGAAATCGCAAGCGGACGAAACCTGTGGCGGCTATCACAAACCTCTTCCCATTCAAGCATCCGCCGCTGACAGAAGATAATGTAATTCTGTAGAACGCTTCCATGTATTCCGGGAACTCGGACATCCGTTTCACAATCCGCGTTATAGTCAACAGATGCGAAACGGGCCGAACTCTGGCACCGACAGAGTCGTTCGGCACGACATGCCGCGCGGAATAACTGCCGTCGGCGTTTTCTTGTTCTTCGGTGCCACCATGGCGTCGCTTGCCGGGACAACATTGACTTGGCCCGGTACATCCCTTGATAGGCTGTGGGTTCTCAATCCCACAGCTCATACGCAGCTCGCGAGTTTGCCAAACCAGCGGGAATCCTCTTTCTGCTACTTGCCGCAGTGTTGGCGCTGGCAGGGACCGGTTGGTTCAAACACCGCCTTTGGGGGTGGAGACTGGCCGTGGCAGTAATCGCGACCCAGGTCTTGGGTGATCTGGTCAATTTCTTCAGGGGCGATTATTTGCGAGGCGGTGTTGGCTTCAGCATTGCGACCGCGCTGTTGTTTTATCTCTTACGTCCAGTGGTGAGAGCAGTTTTCAATGGGGCCATTCTGCCATGACGGCGATTTCCGGAGTGGAATTCCTGATCTGGCTTCTGATCGCCGCGTCGACCATTGCCGTGCTGACGAAGTATCTCCGAATTCCCTATACAGTGGCTCTTGTTCTTGGGGGATTGTTCCTGAGCCTGCTTCACTTGCCGTTGCTGTCGCCAGGCCGACTTCCCCGTCACCCTCAGACTGTAGCCGGGTTGGGGATGACCAGGATTCTTAGCGGAAGATTGCTGTCGAGTCACAGGCAATCCCAATCCCAATCCCCAAAACTCCCATTGATCGAGCGGTCCGAGACCTACGATATAATGGAGAAACCTAGATGATTTCTCGCCGCATCGGAAGCAAAGTGGCTGTGATGGCGGGTTTTCTCGTTCTGGCGATTTTTTTCTTTCCCTCTACAAAGGGTTCGTATTCCGCAGTGCACGGACCGGTAACTGCTCTTCAGGCAGCGCGATCAGCCGCTCGCTTGCGGGTCGCTATCGTGCAAGGAGTATTGAATTGCCTGGGCAATTGTCCGATTTCGCCCCTCGTAGTTCTCTCTTGGATGTCACGCTCGAATACGGGATTTCAATCGTTTAGCCCTCCCGCGTGCAATACCATCCTCCGTTGCTGATTCTCGTCGGGCTGACATTTTAGAACCCACCAATCTCTGTCTCTGTCGCCGGAAGTGTTTCGTTCTGGGTATGCACTTCTTTTGCGGCGTAGCGGAAATTGTCTAGCAGTCCTTTGCTCCACTTGAATCCAACGTTTCGTCCGAGTAAGGAGGACCAAGTAAAATGACACCGAAAAGAATCAAGGCATTTGCTCTGCTCGTAGCGCTCGTGGGTGTGTTGTCACTAGGAGGATGCGCCAAGAAGGTAGCCAAAGTGACGCCACCACCTCCGCCTGCGCCCGCACCCACCGCACCGAGCGCCACTCTAGCAGCCAACCCCAGCGTGATTCAGCAGGGACAGCCGTCCGTATTGACTTGGCAAACCAGCAACGCCAGTGAAATTACCATTGCCGGTCTAGGAACTTTTCCGCCGTCCGGTTCCCGGTCGATCACGCCGAGTGAATCCACTACCTATACCCTGGTCGCGAAGGGGCCGGGAGGAACGAGAGACGTCTCCGCCCGCATCACGGTAAACGCGCCCGTCGCCAAAGCAACGCCTTCACCCACGGATGAGGAATTGTTCAGCAAGAACGTCAAAGATGTGTTCTTCGACTACGATAAATCCGCCATCCGCTCTAGCGAGACGACAACCGTCCAAAATGACGAGGCTTTTCTCGCGCAGCATCCGAGCATCAAGATTCTCGTCGAAGGCCATTGTGACGACCGCGGATCCGAGGAATATAACATTGCCCTCGGAGTTAGCCGGGCGGAAACCGTAAAACGAACGCTGGTGCAGGAAGGAGTTCCCGCCGAACGCATACGGACCGTCAGCTACGGCAAGGAAAAGCCTTTCTGCACCCAGGACAACGAACAGTGCTGGCAGCAGAACCGGGTTGGCCACTTCGCATTCGAACGCTAACCAGTTGTAACGGAGGGCGGCTCACTCACGGGCCGCCTTCCAATTCCGGTGCTTTATTCTCTTAAAGAAGTGATCCTTGAACGATGACTGAACCCGTCCCGACGACGAATACAAGCGGTTGGAAAGCATGGCTCTCAGATCGCGTGGGCGAGCTGCGGCAGCGGGAGAGCCAGATCTTTTTGGTTTTGGCGCTGGTGATCGGCGCCTTGACCGGCTTGGCGGTCGTAGCCTTCATCGTGTTGACGGAACGAATAGGAATGCGGCTGTACCCCGTGGGTGGTGCTCCGTGGCGGCGACTGCTGCTCCCGGTCGTGGGATCGCTCGGCATCGGCTACTTACTGTATCGCTATTTTCCGAATGCGCGCGGCAGCGGCGTGCCGCAGACCAAAGCCGCATTGTTTGCGCGCGACGGGCGCATCACGCTGCGCACCGTGCTGGGCAAATTTTTCTGTACCTCAGCTACGCTCGCCAGCGGAATCCCGCTGGGACGCGAAGGCCCTTCGGTTCAAGTGGGCGCAGGCATTGCTTCGGTGCTTGGACGCTTCCTCGGATTGCGCTCCGAGCAGGTAAAGAACCTGATTCCAGTCGGAGCGGCGGCGGCCATCGCAGCCGCATTTAATACGCCTCTGGCCGCGGTGGTGTTTTCGCTCGAGGAGATCATGGGCGATTTGCACGCGCCGGTAATGGGCGCGGTGGTGCTGGCCTCGGCGACAGCGTGGATCGTGCTGCGGGTGTTCCTGGGCGATCATCCTCTCTTCAAAGTTCCGCAATACCAACTCGGTCGGCCGGCGGAGCTTGCCGTCTATGTGGTGCTCGGCATCGCCGGCGGCGTGGTTTCGGCCGCCTTCACGAAACTTTTGCTGGGCATGCGGGCGCGCTTCCTGCGGTTTCCGCAGAAGACGGTCTGGTTGCAACCCGTGGTGGGCGGGCTACTGGTCGGGCTGATCGGCTGGTTTGTGCCGCAGGTTCTGGGCGTGGGATATGGCTACGTGGGCGACGCGTTGAACGGAAATATGGCGTTCAAAGTGATGATGCTGCTGGTGGTTCTGAAACTTGTCGCGGTTACCACCAGTTATGCTTCGGGGAACGCGGGCGGTATCTTCGGTCCGTCCTTGTTTATCGGCGCCATGTTGGGAGGAAGCGTGGGAACGCTGGCGCACCATTTGTTCCCGGCGTACACGGCGACACCGGGCGCCTACGCGCTGGTCGGGATGGGCTCAGTGTTCGCAGGGATTGTGCGCGCTCCTATGACCTCGGTGCTGATGATTTTTGAGATGACCCAGGACTATGCGGTGATCGTTCCACTGATGATTGCCAATCTGGTAAGCCTGTTCGTCGCTTCACGATTGCAGCACGAGCCCATCTACGAAGCCCTGGCTGTACAGGATGGCATACACCTGCCAACGGCGGAAACGCGGCAACGAGACGGTCGGCGTCAGGTGATAAGAGTTATGCAGACTGCGAGCCAGTTGCTGCCGGCCGAAGTCACGGTTCGGGAGGCGCTGGAACGGGTTCGCTCAAGTGAATTCCAAACTTGGCTGGTGACGGATCGACGAGGTGTAATTGGCGTGATCAACCTCTCATGGCTACGGCGTGAACTGGCGGAAGGTGCGGATAGGAAGGTCGGCGAGTTGGTCGATGCCGTCGTTTTTCCGCACGTGCACCCCGATCAGAGGCTTGAATTGGCGCTTGAGCGCATGGGCGCCAACCAGTTCGAAATCCTGCCGGTGGTGAACCGTGCGGACGTGCACAAGTTGGAAGGGGTTGTGACGCTGCGCGACGTTTTGGACGCATACGGCGTGACCCGCGCCTGATCGGGTTTAACCTCACCGGCGGATTCCTCCCCTAGTTGCAGGACGTCATAACAAGCGAACCCAAGTACTTGCCCATGGACGCCTGTCCGTTGACTGTCCAATAACGGCAAACGTGCCCAAGAGTAGAGCGGTAGAGCCGGCCGTGCGATATCGCGCTATTAGATCGCCTGCTCGGCGTGAACCGAACCCCTGGCGTGGGACTGCCATTCGAGGACTTACATTCACCCCAGACTGAGGTGATCGAGCAGGACTGAGACGGTCGAAGCACCACTACAAGAGATTGAAAACATTTAGCACGACTCCCGAATCCCGTTTTCGGGACCAGGGGGTCGGAGGTTCAAATCCTCTCTCCCCGACCAATTATTGGGTCCAATCTTGAGTTTCCGTTGTGCCCAAAATTGTGCCCACTCAGTCTGTCCAGTGCATTCAAGAACTGCATCTTCACTCGGATGAACATACCTTGCCGACATCGCCACTGAGCTGTGAGGAAAGCATTCTCCGCTTAGCGCAGCCAATTCTGTAGTTGAAGGTCCTCGACACGCGAGAATTCCCTTTCGTTGTCGGTGATGATCGTGTAACCAAGTGCAAGCGCGTGGGCCGCGATGAGCAGGTCGTTAGCGCCGATTGGCGTGCCCGCCTGCTCAAGGCGAGTGCGCAGCGATCCATAAGCTGCATCCACAGGCGGCTCAAGGGGTAAGACTTCAAGCGCCCCAAGCACCGCTTCCAACTGCACCGCGAGCCGCGGTGATCCTTTCTTGGCTGCGCCATAACGCAACTCCGCTGCGACGATAATGCTGGTACAAACTTGCGTCTCGCCAACCTTGCGGATGCGCTGAGCTACTTTTCCCTGCGGGTTGCGGACAAGATCAGAAACGATATTGGTGTCGAGTAGGTAGCGCATCACAGATCGACCGGATCAGGGTTCAAATCCTCAATGGGAGGAAAATCCTCGTGCAACGGCGCTAGCG
>Ga0210399_10000436_pt1 | contig 33366 bp, 21 predicted proteins | sample IncBWC14MmetaG_FD_150865 | JGI IMG/M metagenome (GOLD analysis project Ga0210399, IMG submission 150865) | Forest soil microbial communities from Barre Woods Harvard Forest LTER site, Petersham, Massachusetts, United States - Inc-BW-C-14-M | ecosystem: Environmental > Terrestrial > Soil >... | reverse complement strand
GCGAACGCGATGGCTTCTGGATACCCTGCGTCCACATGACGGACTACCCCCATTCCGGGGTCGTTCGTCAACACTCGTTCGATGCGCTTGGCCATTTCTTTGGTACCGTCCGCGCACGTCACTTGCCCCGCGTGTTGCGAATATCCAATCCCCACACCGCCGCCGTTGTGAATCGAAACCCAAGAAGCCCCGCTGGCGGTATTGATCAACGCATTCAGCAGCGCCCAGTCTGCAATCGCGTCCGATCCATCTTTCATCGACTCCGTCTCGCGATAAGGCGACGCCACCGATCCGCAATCCAGGTGATCCCGCCCAATCACAATCGGCGCCTTTAATTCGCCCTTCGCCACCAGATCATTCAGCGCCAATCCGAACTTGTCCCGCTCTCCATATCCCAACCAGCAAATCCGCGACGGCAATCCCTGGAACTTCACCTTCTTCTGCGCCATCGTAATCCACCGCTGCAGGTGCTCGTTCTCCGGAAACATCTCCAGCACCAGTTGATCCGTACGCGCAATATCGGAAGCCTCTCCTGAAAGCGCCGCCCACCGGAAGGGCCCTTTCCCCTCGCAAAACAGCGGCCGGATATACGCCGGCACAAATCCCGGGAAGCCATACGCGTCCTTCACGCCTGCTTCAAACGCAAACGTTCGAATATTGTTTCCGTAATCAAACGTCACCGAGCCCAGCTTCTGCAGCTCCAACATCCCCTGGACATGCTCGCCCATGGCCGCAACCGACCGCTTCCGGTACTCCGCCGCATCCTTCCTCCGCAGCTCCAGCGCTTCCGCCAAAGTCATTCCGTTCGGCACATATCCGCCGATCGGATCGTGCGCGCTCGTCTGGTCGGTCAGAATATCCGGCACCACGCCGCGCTTCGCCATCTCCGGAATCAGGTCCGCGCAATTTCCCAGCAATCCCACCGACGTCGCTTCGCCCTTGCGCACCGCATTCTTCAAAATCCGAAGCGCCTCATCCAGCGAAGTCACCATCACGTCGCAATAACCGGTCTTCACGCGCCGTTTGATCCGCTCCGGGTCGACATCGATCCCCAGAAACGCCGCGCCATTCATCGTCGCCGCCAGCGGCTGCGCTCCGCCCATCCCTCCCATTCCGCCGGTCACCACCAGCTTCCCGCTCAGGCTTCCGCCAAAATGCTGTCGCGCCGCCGACGCAAACGTCTCGTACGTTCCCTGCAAGATTCCCTGCGTCCCGATATAAATCCAGCTTCCCGCCGTCATCTGGCCGTACATCATCAATCCCGCGCGGTCCAACTCGTTGAACTTCTCCCAGTTATTCCAGTGTCCCACCAGGTTCGAATTGCAGAGCAGCACTCGGGGCGCATACTCGTGCGTCCGAAACACAGCTACAGGTTTCCCCGACTGCACCAAAAGCGTCTCGTCGCCCTCCAAAGCCCGCAGCGATTTTACGATCGCATGAAAGCAATCCCAATTCCGTGCCGCCTTTCCCGTCCCGCCATACACCACCAGATCTTGGGGCTTCTCCGCCACCTCCGGGTCCAAATTATTCAGCAACATTCGCAGCGCCGCCTCTTGCTGCCACCCCTTGCAGGAAAGCTGCGTCCCCCGCGGCGCCCGAAACGGCCCCCGGCCAGTCGCCGGATCATTCACCACCGGTGTCAAAGCACTCATCTCTCTAATCCTCTCCCGCCATCTTATCCCACCCCATCCCGATAAAAAACGCCAGGCTAGCCCTGGCATCCCGGTAGCACAGCCATTCCTGGCTGGACTCTTGCTTTTTTCCTCTCTGCGAGATCTCTGCGTCCTCTGCGGCTGTGCGTTAAGTTTTCTTCGTCTCCCCGCCCATTGCACGAACATTCCCCATCATGTAAATTCAACTTTCCAATGTCCTACGGCACCCTCCCCACCCGCTTTCTCAACGCCGTCGAAGAGCACCCGTCTCCCCGTGCCCAAATGTTCCGTGGCCCCGACCGCTGGGAATCCATCTCCTCGCAAGAATTCCTCCGCCGGGTAGCCGGCTTGGCCAACGCTTTCGTCGAACTCGGCGTAAAATCCGGCGACCGCGTCGGCCTCTTCGCCCCCAACTGCCCCGAATGGCATACAGCCGATTTTGCCATCTCCGGCTCCGGCGGCGTCACCGTCCCGGTCTACTTCAACGAATCCCCCGACCGCATGTTCTACATCCTCAACCACTGCGCCGCGCAGGTAGTCTTCATCGCCGGTCACAAACAGCTCCAGAAATTCCTCGCCGTCCGCGACCGCTTGAAAGAAGTTCAGCAAGTCGTCGTAGCCCGCGCCACCGACGATCTCCCCACCGATTTCCTGCGCTATGAAACGCTAATTGCCGCCACTGGCGCCACCGAGATCGCTGCGTACCGCCTGCGCGCCGCCAAAGTTCTTCCCAGCCAACTGGCCTCGCTTATCTACACGTCCGGCACCACCGGTGAGCCCAAGGGCGTCATGCTCACCCACACGAATTTCTGCTCCAACGTCACCGACTCCTGCCACGAACTCGACCTCCGTCCGGGCACTGATCTAGCGGTCTCCTTTCTCCCGCTCGCCCACGTCTACGGCCGCATGCTCGATTACGTCTACATTTTTCATGGCTGCCCGGTAGCCTACGTCGAAGTCGTTGAAAACGTTGCGCAGGCGCTCCTCGACGTCCACCCCACCGTCCTCGCCGCCGTGCCGCGCTTCTTCGAAAAAATCTACGCCCGCTTGATGGAGCAGGGAAGCAAAGTCGCTGGCGCCAAACGACAAATCTTTGATTTCGCCATGCAGACAGCACGCGAATCCGCCGCCTGGCGCTGCGGGGAAAAATCCGCCAGCCTGGCCATTCGCTTAAGGTGGGCCATCGCCGACAAGCTCGTTTATTCCAAAATTCGCGCTGGCACTGGCGGCCAGCTCCGCACCATTCTTTCCGGCGGAGCTCCGCTCTCTAAAGACCTCTGCGAATTTTTCTGGGCCATCGGCATTCCCATTTATCAGGGCTACGGCCTGACGGAAACTTCTCCCGTCCTCACCAGCAACCATCCGCACAACCGCGCGGGCAGCTCCGGCCGTCCCATCCGCAACGTCCAGCTCCGCATCGCCGACGATGGCGAAGTTCTCGCCAAGGGTCCCTGCGTCATGCAGGGTTACTTCAAATCTCCTGAAGCCACCCACGAAGTTCTTTCCGACGACGGCTGGTTTAAAACCGGCGACATCGGCTACCTCGACAAAGACAACTACCTCTTCATCACCGACCGCAAAAAAGATCTCCTCAAAACCGCCGCCGGCAAATTCGTCGCCCCGCAACCCATCGAAAACGCTTTGAAGACCAGCCCCTACATCCTCAATGCCATGGTCGTCGGCGATCAGCGCAAATTCGTAGTCGCGCTGATCGTTCCCAACCCGGTCACTGTCTCCGCCAAACTCGCGGAGGATCGTCTGGCCTTTTCCTCCAACGCCGAACTCGCCTCCCACGCTGCCACCCACGCCCTGATCGAAAAAGAAGTGGCCCGCCTAACCACCCACCTCGCCCAATACGAAACCATCAAGCGCTTCGCTCTCCTCCCCGACGATTTCACTTTCGACGGTGGCAGCTTAACCTTCACCATGAAACTAAAGCGCCGCGTAGTTGAGCAACAATACTCCGACGTAATCGACAAACTCTACGCCGATGTAGCCGAACCCCGCCCGGTTGTTCTCGATTAATCCCTTCATGTGACGCAGTCATTCCTGGTTGTGCTCTTGGGGTTTGTCCCCTCTTTTCTGCGCCTTCTGCGCCTCTGCGTTCATCTCCTCTTCATCCCATCGCCTCCCCTCCTCAAAAATCCATATCCTTTCCTCCCCCCAGAACATCTCATCCCCAGAACCACTCCATTTGAGGAGGTCTTCCAATGGCAAAAGCAGCAACCGCAACCGTCCGTACCTATCCCAGCAGCGTCGGCGTCCCCGACAAAAACCGCCAGGCGATCATCGCCCTTCTGAATCTCCGCCTGGCCGACAGTATCGATACGCACAGCCAGGTCAAATGGGCGCACTGGAACGTAAAAGGGAAGGATTTCTACCAACTCCACCTGCTCTTCGATTCCGTGGCCACGCATCTCGAGGACCACATCGACACGATCGCCGAACGCGTCTCCGCCCTCGGGGGCGTCGCCAACGGCACGATCCGCGAATCCGTCGCCAAGTCCAGCATCCCCGAGGCAGATCTCTCCGCCTACGACGGACCCGACATGGTGAAATTCCTCGTTCACAACGTAGGTCACTACACCAACGCCCTGCGCACTGCCATCCAGGAAGCCGACGACCTCGACGACGCCGTCACCGTCGACCTCTTCACCAGCATCACCCGCGAAATGGACAAAGACCTCTGGTTCATAGAAGCCCACATCCAATCCTGACGTCCCCGGTAGCACCGGCTTCAGCCTGTGTTCTTTTCTTGCCCTTGTGGGAGAGGGCCTTGGCCGGCTCTCTTGCTTTTTTCATTCTCTATTCCGTCATCCCTACCGGAGCAGAGGCGCCGTTTGCCGCTGCGGAGCGGAGGGACCGAGGCAAGATCTCAACTTATTCGCGCGTTGCCGTTGTAGGGCCCGCCGACCGTGGCGGGCCGTTTTTTTACTCTCCGCGCCCCCGCCCTTCACATCTTCTCCGGCGCTTCAATCCCCAAAAGTCCCAACGCCAACACCAGTTGCCTCTCTACCAATTCCGTCAATCCCAGTAGCAACGCCCGCTTCTTCTCATCCGCTTCCGACAAAATATGGTGTTTGTGATAAAAATTATTAAACGCCTGCGCCAACTGAAACGCGTACTTCGAAACAAACGCAGGCTCCTGCGCCCCAATTGCCGCGTCCACCGCGTGATCCAGCGACCCTGAGGCCAACAACACCTCCCAAATCGCGCTGCTCTCCGGCCCCTCTACAATCTTTTTCAGCGTTTCTAATCCGATTTCGTGCCGCGTCCCCGCTACCTCCGCACCCTTTCGCCGAATCCCCCGAATTCGCACAATCGCATACTGGCAATACGGTCCCGTCTCGCCCTCAGCGCTTAACGCATCTTCAAAATCAAACGCGATGATTGTGTTGCGCGTAACCTTCAGCAGAAAAAACCGCAAAGCCCCGACCGCCAGCGCGTTCGCCGTCTGCTTGAGTTCGATCCCCTCCATGTGCGCATGCTTGTGCAAAACCCGCGACTCTGCCGCCGCCAGCATTCGTGTGATCAGGTCGTCCGCCTTAACCCCGAACCCTCTTCTCCCGCTCACTTCAACGTAAGGCCTCCTCGCATCTTCGGCTGAAAGCTCATAGCCCATCTCCGCCGCACACCGAGGCGTCAGCGCCACAATCTCGTAATCAAAATGGATCGAATTCCCCGCTTCCTTCGCATGTCCCAGCGCCCGCAGACCTTCCGCCACCACCTCCTGCAGGTAAGCTTGCCGTGCATCAATCACGTTATAAACCGCCTCGGCCCCCCCAAAATGCGGCGCGCCCGCCTCGTTCGGCCCCGCAGTAGTGACCCACAATTCTTTCTTGTCCGGCGGATTCAGCCACCGGCGATAATGAAAATCCTTCCCAAGCAGCCCGAATTTCCAAAGCTGGTAAGCAATATCTTTCCCAACGTAAGTAACAGTCCCATTCGACCGCACAATAATCTTCGACTGGTCCTCTTCATCAGCGTAGGCGGAAGCGGATGAGGCTGAGGAGTCCTTCGCGTCCGCAATTTCCTTTACTTCCTTTACTTCATTCCCCCAAGGCATCACCCAACAACCCGCGTTCTTGCCGTTCGTCGCCAGCTGAATCGCCCCGCTGGCCTTCAACTTCTCAAACGCCGCATCCCAAAAATGGAGGTGCAGAATCTCGCTCTCCCGCGCCAGCAATTCGTAAAAAATGTCCAGCCGCGCCATCGTCCGCAGATGAAATCCCACCACCGCGTCCGCAATCACTGTAGCCATCTCTGCGGTCGCACCTTCGCCGGCTTCGATCGCCTTCAGCGTCTCCCCACGGAGTTTCCCCGCGCGAACCTTGTCCTCTTCAAGGAACTGCGTGGCCTTCGCGTAAAGGTCCCAGCACAGATAATCGAAATCCTTGCCCGCGGCCAGCGCCTTCACCTCCGCCAGCGATTTCTTCTCCATCTGCTGAAACGCAATCACCACGTCCGCCACCTGCACTCCGGTGTTGTCAATGTAGTTCTGCACCGCCACGTCCTGCCCGGTGTGCCGCAACAGGCGCACCAGCGTGTCTCCCAGCACCGCATTCCGCAGGTGCCCGATGTGCGCCGCCTTATTCGGATTGATGCTGGTGTGCTCGACAATGACTTTCCTGCGCTCGCTTGCCGTGAGCATAAGCGAAGGGGCACTCGCTTCCTTCCACGCGCTCTCCCAAAACCAAGCGCGATCCACATACGCATTCAGATACCCCGCGCCAGCAACCTCGACCCGCCCAATACCATCGATCTTCGGCAGGGAAGTCGCAATCTCCTGCGCAATCTGCCGCGGCGCTTTCTTCAACCGCTTCGCCAGTTCGAAGCACACCGGAGACGCAGCCTCTCCCATCTCCAGTTTCGGCGGCCGCTCCAGCACCACCGAGAGTTCCACCCGGTATTTTTCACGGATATGCCCGGCCAGCGTTTCCCGCAGCCGCTTCAAAAGTGTCAGATACACGTTGCCTCAGTTTGAATGGAATTAGCCCTGGAAAATTCCAGTATAGCAGGGCAAATCGCGAGACGCGGCTCGAGAACAGGCCTGCTTCTCGCGCTCAGCCAGGAATTCCACAAATTCGGAAACGAATTCGAGTGCGCTTTGGGCAAGTCCGGGTAGAATACGCGGCGGAGGCCACATGGCGAAAACACGGCGGGAATTTTTGGCGGAAACGGCAGTCGGTTTGGCGGCAGCGGCGGCAAGCGCGGCAGGCGTTGCCCCGGCGGAAGCGCAGGATCCAGGTCAGCAACAACCCGCAGGCGCGCCACCCGCGTTCGGCACCGGCGCCGGCGTTGGCCCGCAAGTTTCCGTCAACACCTTCACCGAAGCCGAAAAGTTAGTCCAGATCGAACTCACCAAACCGCAACTCGAAATGGCCGCCTCCAGCTGGCGCGGGAATCTCGCTTCCGTCTACGAACGCCGCACCGGCCCCCACAAAGTGGACTTGCCTGCCTCGGTCGTTCCATATTCCAGTTGGAATCCCGTCCTCCCCGGACGCAAGGCCGGCCCCGACCGCGACCAGTTCGTCCGCAGCAAAACCGATTCCGGCCCGCTCCCCAGGAACGAGGACGAAATCGCCTTCGCTCCCGTCACCCGCCTCTCTGGCTGGGTCGAAACGCGCCAAATCACTTCCGAACGCCTTACACAAATTTATTTGAAGCGTCTCGAGCAGTTCAATCCGAAACTCCGCTGCGTCATCACGCTCACCAAAGATTTTGCACTCGCGCAAGCCAAACAAGCCGACGCCGAAATCGCTGCCGGAAAATATCGCGGCCCGCTGCACGGCATTCCATGGGGCGGCAAAGATCTTCTCGACACCGCCGGAATTCCAACCACCTACGGCGCCGAACCTTATCGCAACCGGATTCCCAGAGATGACGCCGCCGTTGTAAAACGCCTTCACGCCGCTGGTGCAGTCCTCGTCGCAAAACTTAGCCTCGGCGCCCTCGCCCTCAACGACATCTGGTTCGGCGGCCAAACCGTGAATCCCTGGCTCCTCGAAGAAGGCGCATCCGGCTCCAGCGCGGGTCCCGGCGCCGCCACCGCCGCGGGGCTCGTCGGCTTCTCCATCGGCAGCGAAACCGGCGGCAGCATCGTTTCGCCCAGCATGCGCTGCGGCATCACCGGCCTGCGTCCCACCTACGGCCGCGTCCCTCGCACCGGCGCGATGACCCTCTGCTGGTCCCTCGACAAACTCGGCCCCATGACCCGCAGTGTCGAAGATGCATTGCTCGTTCTCAACGCCATCTCCGGCCCCGATCCCGGCGATCTGCAATCCGTCCCCAGCAAACTCGATTACGACGCCGACGCCAGCGTGAAAGGTCTCCGCGTCGGCTATTTTCCCAAGTGGATGAAAGAAGCTCCCGCCACCGATGTAGACCGCGCTGCGCTCGAAACCGCTAAGAAAGTCGGCATGGTCCCGGTCGAAGTTTCCATCCCCGACTGGCCCTACCAATCCCTGAATCTCATCCTCTTTGCCGAAAGCGCCGCCGCCTTCGAGGGGCTCACGCTGAGTGGTGAAGCAGACCAACTCAAGGTCCAAACTTACGATGCCTGGCCAAACCTCTTCCGCCAGTCGCGCTTCCTATCCGCCGTCGATTTTGTGCAAACCGATCGCCTGCGCCGCAGAGTCGCCGAAGAGATGGTCCGCGTTTTTTCAGAAGTAGACATGCTCCTCGTCCCCTCACTCCGCGACGAAATGCTCACCATCACCAATTTCACCGGCCAACCCTCGCTCACCATGCGCGCCGGCTTCGTCGAAGTCGCCGAAGCCCGCACCGATTGGGCCCCCGACCCCAGCCGCCCCATTCCAAAATTCTCGCCAGCACGCCGCGTCCCCCACGGCATCACCCTGATCGGCCGCCTATTCGAAGAAGGCACTCTGGGCCGCGCCGGCCTGGCCCTGGAACGCGCCTTCAACGTCGTCGCCGAGCACCCGCCTGGTTTCTAATTACGAACGGCGGTGCAATTGCATCGGCAGCCCGTATTTGGGCCGCAGCGTGATGCTGAAAAACGGCATAACCACCGCTTCCGGCGCAAGCGTAAATCGATAACGCTGCGCAATCGTCGCCAGCAGCAGCGTCGCCTCCATCATCGCGAAGCCTGCGCCGATGCACACCCGCGGACCGCCTCCAAACGGGAAGTACGCGAACCGTGGAACGCGTCCCTTTCGAATCGGGTCGTCGCGCCAGCGTTCCGGATCAAACCGCTCAGGCTCCGGAAAAAATCGCGCGTCGCGGTGCGTCACCCACTGCATGATAAAAACGTTCGTGCCAGCCGGAATCCGGTATCCGCCAACCTCGAAATCCCCGAGCGCGCGTCGACCGACTCCCCACGCCGGCGGATACAATCGCATCGATTCCTTCAGCACCATCTCGGTATACGGAAGTTTTGGCAAATCCGCCAGCTCCGGCGCCCTCCCTTGCAGCACCGCATCCACCTCCGCCGCTAATTGTTTCTCCACCTCGGGATTTTGCGACAGCAGATACCACGTCCATGTCAGCGCGTTCGCCGTCGTCTCATGCCCGGCGATGAATAGCGTCATCACTTCTGCGCGGAGTTGTTCGTCGCTCATGCGCTCGCCCTGCTCGTTACGCGCATCCAGCAGCCGCTGCAGCAAATCACTCGCCGGCGTCTTGCTCCCCCGCCGCTCCCGGATAATCGAAAGCACGATCTCGTCCAACCGCTTCTTCGAACGCATCAGCCGCAGCGTCTTAGGAATAGGGAACTTATCTGGCAACATGAAATGAAGCGCCGCCTGTGTGAAAAACCGCTCCATCACCGCTTCCACTTCCTCGCCGATGGTCTCCGCCACGTGGCCAACTTCCGCCCCAAACAACGCTTTCGCCACGATGTCCAGCGCCAGTTCCCCCATTTCCTGGTGCAGGTCGCGCATTTCTCCATCCTTCCAGCGCGCGAGGTGCGCGGCGGCCGAGTCCGACATAATCTCCGCATACGCCGCGATATTTTCATGCCGGAATGCGGGCTGCACCAGCTGCCGTTGCGCCTGCCAGGATGCGCCTTCGTTCGTCAGCAAGCCATTTCCCAGAAAAAACTTCAGTGCGCCATAATCCCGCGACTTGTGAAAGTTCGCGGCGTTCTTCACCAGCACAAGCTCAATGTGGTCCGGATGCGTAAGCTGGCAGATCGGCACATGCAGAAAGCGGTAGCAGACAACGTCTCCGTATTCCCGGGCACACCTCTCCGAATGCCCAGGCCAACTACGCGCCAGGTCCCGCGCGCTTCCCAGAAAAAAATTCCCCCTCGGCCCGGGTGGGAAGGGAAGCTCGGGAGACATCACAGCATGCGCCATTTAGAAAGTGTATCCCTTTTGCGTTGCGCGCGAGAACATTCAACAATCAGACACGGCGCGTTTATTCGTTTATAATCCGCTGCAGCATTTCCGCCAGCTCAGCATCGGATTCGCATTCATATAGGTTGCTTTGGAACGGCATCGCCCACTCGGCGAGGGGAGAGTCGGATGATCGGCAGCGCATCGAACTTCGGGGCTATCGCGAGATTTCTGGCGGCCGCAATTTGCGGGTTGTCTTTAACCACTTCCGCCCCGTCACAAGTCGCCGCGCAACAGAACGACAACGCCACTCTTCCCAGCGAAACGCCGGCCCATTTCCAGCCGGTCACCAAGGATTTCGATTACGAACGCCGCGACGTAATGATCCTCATGCGCGATGGCGTAAAGCTCTACACCGTCATCCTCGTCCCCAAGGGCGCAAAAAACGCCCCCATTCTCCTCACCCGCACGCCGTACAATGCCGACGGGCAAGTCAGCCACAAAGCCAGCACTCATCTCGGCCCCGCGCTCTGGGGTTACGACAATGCCACCGAAGTCATCGTCGAAGACGGCTACATTCGCGTCATCCAGGACGTCCGCGGCAAATACAATTCCGAAGGCGACTACGTCATGACCCGCCCGCTCCGCGGCCCGCTGAATCCCTCGCCCGTCGATCATTCCACTGACACCTACGACACCATCGACTGGCTTGTAAAAAACATTCCCGAATCCAACGGCAAAGTCGGCATCCTTGGAATTTCCTACGACGGTTTCACTCCGCTCATGGCCCTCGTCAATCCGCATCCCGCCCTCAAAGTCGCCGTTCCCATGAATCCCATGGTCGACGGTTGGATGGGCGACGACTGGTTCCACAACGGCGCCTTCCGCCAGCAAAACATGCCGTACATTTACGAACAGGTAGCAACTCGCAAGAATGAGATGAAGTGGTGGTCCGGCGTCCACGACGACTACGATCTCTACATGCGCGCAGGCTCCGCCGGCGAGCTAGGCCGCCAACACGGAATGGAACAACTCGGCTTCTGGAAAAAAATCATCGAGCATCCCAGCTACGATTCCTGGTGGCAGCAGCAGGCCATGGACAAAATCCTCGCGGCCCAGCCGCTCAAAGTTCCCACGATGATCGTCGACAGTCTCTGGGATCAAGAAGATATCTACGGTGCGCCCGTTCTCTACAAAGCGTTGAAGGCAAAAGACACCGGTAACGACAAAATATTTCTCGTTCTCGGCCCGTGGCACCACGGCCAGGAAATCGAAGACGCCAGCACTCTTGGCGCCCTGCACTTCAGTAGCGACACCGGCTTATATTTCCGCCAGGAAATCTTGCGCCCGTTTCTCGGGCGCTACCTGAAAGACGGCGGGCCGCAATCGGAAGTCGCGCCCGTCAACGCCTTTGAGACCGGCACTAACCGCTGGCTCAAATTGAACAGCTGGCCCTCCGGCTGCCCCACCGGTTGCACCGTCAAACCCACGCCGCTCTATCTCGCCGCCGGTCTCAAGCTAAATTTCTCTGCCCCCGCAAAAGACGATGCCGCCTATGAAGAGTACGTCTCCAATCCCGCCAAACCCGTCCCTTTCCGCGCCCGCCCGATTCAACCCGTCGGCTACGACAACGGCATGACTTGGCCAGAATGGCTCGTCGACGATCAACGCGAAGCCTCCGGCCGTCCCGACGTGCTCACCTTTATCTCGGACGAACTAAAAGACCCGCTCAAGATCAGCGGCCAGCCCATCGCTAATCTCGTCGCCTCCACCACCGGCACCGACTCCGACTGGGTCGTCAAACTAATCGACGTCTACCCCGATGAGGTCGCCGGCCAACCCAACATGGGCGGCTACGAACTGATGATCGCCGCCGACATCTTCCGCGGCCGCTACCGCGAAAGTTTCGAAAATCCAAAATCCATCCCGCGCGACACGCCGCTCGTCTACCGCTTCGCGCTCCCCACCGCAAATCACGTTTTCCTGGCGGGCCACAAAGTAATGGTCCAAATTCAATCCAGCTGGTTCCCCCTTTACGATCGCAATCCGCAAACCTTCGTCCCCAACATTTTCTGGGCCAAGCCCGACGACTATCGCAAAGCCACCCAACGCGTCTATCACACCCCAATCCAATCTAGCTTCATCGAACTACCAATAGCCACAAAGTAGGGGCGGCTTTACGCTGCCTTCTTTCTTTTCTCTTCGCCTTTGTAGGGCCTGCCTTCCGAGGCGGGCCGTCTTACCTCAACCTCTCAACACCCCACCTCAAATCTGTTGCCCCTTCCACTTCCCCCGGCGAAACAACAAAATCCCGGCCAACGCAATCGCGCACTCCGCCACCACAATCGAAACATACGCTCCCTTAGCCTGCCACCCAACCCGCAAAGCCAAAAAGTAAGCCAAAGGAATCTCCAGCATCCAAAATCCAAAAAAATTAACGATCGTAGGCGTCACGGTATCTCCCGCCCCGTTAAACGCCTGCAGCATCACCATCCCATACGCGTACCCGATATTCCCGTAACTTAAAATCCGCAAGCACGAAGCCGCGAGCGGCACCACTTCCGGATCGTGCGTAAACAACCGCACCACCGGCGTCGCATAAATCAAAAAGAAAACCCCAATCACCCCAAGAAAAATCATGTTGTAAAACCCGGTCCGCCAAACCGAAATCTGCGCCCGCTCCGGTTTCCGCGCCCCCAGGTTTTGCCCCACCAGCGTAGCCGCCGCGTTGCTCAAACCCCACGACGGCATCAAAATAAAGATCAAAATGCGAATCGCGATCGTGTACCCCGCCAACGCCGCCGAACCAAACACGCTGATGATGCGCACCAGCCCGATCCAGCTCGTATGCGCAATCGCAAACTGCAAAATCCCCGTCAGCGAAACACGCACCAGTTTGAACAAAATCACAAAATCCAGCCGGATCTGTGAAACTAGAATCCGAATCCGCTCCGTTCCGCGCAGCAGACGGTAAAACTGATACAGCACACCAATGCTGCGGCCCGTAAACGTAGCTACCGCCGCTCCTGTTACGCCCAGCTTCGGAAACGGGCCAATCCCAAAAATGAAGCACGGATCCAAAATCAAGTTGATAATGTTGGACACCCATAGCAACCGCATCGCGACGGCCGCGTCGCCTGCCCCGCGAAAGATGGCGTTGTTCAAAAACAGCAGCAGCACTACGCCACTTCCGCCCATTGCAATTCTCGCGTAACCGCTTCCTGTTGCCACAATCGCCGGCGAAGCCCCCATCAACCGCAGCAGATCGCCTCCGTAGATCCAACACGGAATGCCGATAACCGCCGAAACGCCGAATCCCAGAAAAATCGCCTGCGCCCCGGCTACTGCCGCGCCCTGCGGATCTTTTTCTCCAATCCGCCGTGCCACCATCGCCGTCGTCGAAAGGCTCAGTCCCAATCCCACCGCAAACACCAGGCTCAGCAGCGATTCGGTCAGGCCCACCGTCGCCACCGCATCCGCGCCCAGCCGCCCCACCCAGAAAATGTCTACCACCGCAAACAGCGATTCCAGCACCATTTCCAGCACCATCGGAATGGCCAGCAATAGAATCGCCCGATTCAAACTCCCGGTCGTGAAATCCTGATGCGACCCGCGAAGCGCTTCGCGAATCGAACTCCACAACCCGGGTGAATTTGCCGGAGTCCCCTCAGCACTCGGTGAGTGAAGATCCTGTACGGACATGGATACCTGCACGGTCTGCGCAAACGCGGCTCAGATATGCCGGCGCCGGCGCGGAAAATGGTTAGTAGAAAAACGGGAGAACGAGGGTTCCGCAGGCGATGCGGCTTTTAGAGGAGTGCGACCATTCGTGCGATGAACATTGTTCGATCCTTGCGGCGCTCTTCGCACGCGCCTTGAAGTAGAGAGTTTCAGACGTCAGTATACATAGGCTGCCAAAGTCGTGCCAGCAAAAGTTTGTGCCTTGCGAAACGGCTTCTACAGGAGCTTAGGTGCAAGACTTCGATGTGATCGTTCTGGGGGGCGGCGCCGCTGGTCTAATGTGCGCCATCGAAGCAGGCAAACGCGGCCGCCGCGTCGTGCTCCTCGAACGCGCCGAGAAAATCGGCCAAAAAATCCTGATTTCCGGCGGTGGCCGCTGCAACTTCACGAATCTTTACACCCAACCGAAGCATTTCCTCTCCGAAAATCCTCATTTCGCCAAGTCTGCCCTCGCCCGTTACACCCCAACCGATTTCATCGCGTTGGTCGAAAAACACGGGATCTCCTACCACGAGAAGACCCTCGGTCAGCTCTTCTGCGACAACTCCGCCACCCAAATCATCACCATGCTCGAATCCGAGTGCCGCTATGCCAATGCAAAAATCGTCGTGGATGCCAACATCCGTGAAGTCCGCCGCGACACTGTTTTCGCCGTCAGCACCGGCGAAACCGAATATCGCGCGCCCGTCCTCGTCGTCGCCACCGGCGGTATCTCCATCCCCAAAATGGGCGCCACCGGGTTCGGCTACGATCTCGCCCGCCAGTTTGGCCTACACATCGTCCAGACACGCCCCGCCCTAGTCCCTCTCGTCTTTCATCCCGCCGACCGCAAACGCTACAGCGACCTCGCCGGCGTCTCCACGGAAGTCATCGCGCAAGCAGGGAACTGCGCCTTCCGCGAAAAAATGCTCTTTACCCATCGCGGCCTAAGCGGCCCCGCAATCTTGCAAGCCTCCAGCTATTGGAAAGAAGGCGAGCCGCTGCTGCTTGATCTTGCCCCCGGCCGCGAAGCCACCGAAAAAATCCGCGAAGCCGGCACCCGCACCACTGCCGTCGCCGAAAAAGCTCTCCACGAATTCCTGCCGCAACGCCTCGCCGAGCGCTGGCTGAAGTTCCACCCGCCAAAATCTTGGACGAACATCGCCCTCGGTGCGTTTGAAAGGGAACTCCACGCCTGGACCATCCACCCAGCCGCGACCGAAGGCTACGAAAAAGCCGAAGTCACCGCAGGCGGCGTAGACACCGCCGACCTCTCCAGCAAAACCATGGAAGCGCGCAAGATCCCCGGCCTATTCTTCATCGGCGAAGTCGTCGACGTCACCGGCCACCTCGGCGGCTTCAATTTCCAGTGGGCCTGGGCCTCAGCTGTAGCAGCAGGCAGCGCCCTCTAATTTGGAGTGCGGGAGCTCTGCTCCCGCTTTCGAAACTTAATCCTCACCACCAATCAAATGTTCCAGCTGTATTTCTGTAATACCTCAGATTCCGGGCAGCGCTTTCAGGCAAATCGTTCACTTCGGCTGCACTTCCACCGGATCAGGCAAATGAACCGCTCCCCGCATCAACGGCCCAATCGTCAATTCCTGCCCGTGCTGCACATAGCGCGAAAGCACTCCCGGCTTTAACCATTCAAACCCCCAAGCGTCTTCCACCGCCACAATCGTGTAAGTGCCCGGAACAATAAACCCCAGACTAAACGTTCCATCGAAATCGCTCTGGTCGCGCCGGAAATATTCCCGGTGCGTCTCCGGATCCTTCGGTATCAGCACCACCATCACTCCCGAAACCGGTTTCCCCTCTTTTTGCACAACTCCTTCCAGCTTCACCACTCCCCCGGTCAACCACGCCGTCAATTCCTGCTGAGCGCCCGGAGCCAGCGGCACATCGTGGCCCGCAGCCTTCAACGTTGCCGTTTCCGTCCGCGTCACGGCGTACGCCTTCCCCTGCGTGTTGCAAAAAATCGCATACTTTCCCGCAACCACCCCACTAAAGTTTGCCTCTCCCGAGGGATCCACTAAACTCCCTGCAACGATGCGTCGCCGGCTATCCTGAAGATAGATCAACATCCGATTTGGGAACGCCTCGCCTCCCTCCATCTTAAATGTGATCTTCAGGCTAGCCAGCAGCTCGCCGTGCGAAGCGTCCAGTTCCTCACCGTCTCGCAACAAGTTCATTTCGCTCGCCTGCGCCATCTCTCCTGGGGTTCCGGAATTCATGCGCACTGAATATTTGCCCGGCGGCACTCCCACAAGTTCATACACGCCAGGTTCCACCGAAACTACGCCGCCGGTTTGCACCGGCTCCGCCCAATCAAACACCCGCTTTTGCAATTGCGGCACCTGAATTCCGTTTTGCCCGTTGTCCCGCGTCCGGAAAATTATGTGCAGCGCCGCAACCGGATTCATTTGCACTTCAATCTCCGGATGATCGCCGGCCTTCACCACAATTGGCGTAGCATCTGCTGCTTCCGTCGCGCTGCTGTGATACGTGTTCGGATAAGCGGCATCGAGAACCGGCAACACGCCCGAACGCCCGTTGTCGCTACTCGTCTGCGTGGAAGGAGCGTGCACCGCGTACCACGGCGTCGCCGACACCGACACAAAATACGTCCCCGGTATCAAGCTTGAAAAATCAAAGTACCCCAGATCATCCGACGTCGCGTTCAACAACCGGTTCACCCGGCTCATCCCCCCGCCATGATCCTCTCGGAAAAGGGTCACCCGTGCACTCCGAACCGGCTCGCCACTCTCGTCGTGCACGTGGCCGCTGATCATCGCCACCGGATTCAGGCGCAACACCAGTTCATCCGTCTTCAGCGCCGGCCCGGTAACGATCGCCGTCGAATACTGTTCATGCTGGTCGTAACTCGCCGAAATATATCCGTGCTTCGATCCCTCCAGCGAAAACTTTCCCGCTGCCAGCCCTCCGAACTCGAAACGCCCTCCTTCCAAAGTTTTCTGCTGCGCCGCGCTCTTGCGCGTTTTTGTGTCCACCAACGAAATGCGCGCCTCCGCGAGGGGCGCTCCGGTCACGCCGTTCACCACCACGCCCGCAATTTTGTAGCTAGTTTCCGGAGCCCCACTATTGGATGTTGTGCTCTGGCCAACCGCGATGCTTGGGTCCAGCCAAAACGCCAACAGCGCCAGACTGCCACGCAAACAAATCCTCAGTCCGTGCAGTCTGCACTCGCGTCCCGAACGTTTGTGTTTCATGGCTCCTTCACCAGCGCCAACGGCGAAGAAAGTCGCAGCGTTTGTCCCGCCGAAAGCTCCACCACCACGCCCCTGGATTCATACCTGCGCAGAAATTCGGCATTCGCAGGGCCGATCTCCGTGTTCAAATGATCGAACGCCAGGATGCGATACGTCCCCGGAGCAATTTGTTTCTCGTCGAACGCTTCGTTCTGCCAGACCTGCGTCCGTCGCAGCTGGCCCCCATTTTCGCCCAGCGGCACAAAGTAGATGAACACCGTCGGCATCATTGCCGGAGCCTCGTTCAATTTCTGCGATCCTGCACTCTCGTGAATTTGCACTTTTCCGGAAACCTCGGCTCCATCATTCCGCAACGTCAGTTCAATCGGCGTGCTCGCTCCCTCCGCCTCGACCGTAATCGGACGGTGTAGCACATCTCCTCCGCCCCAGGTTGCCGAAGCCGGATAGCAATTCACAGTCGAAATCTGCATCCAATAAGTTCCCGCCGCCACATTACCCATCATTAATCGCTCTGCCGAACCGCCCGGCACCGGTTGCGACATCACAGTTTGCCCCATTCCAAACTGCTCCACGGGTGCCAGCGCTATCGTCACATTGCCCCGCGAGCCAGCGCCTTCCTCATTGCTCTCGCCTGTTCCTGTCGGAGACTCCCCGGCTCCAAACTCCCGCGTGATGTTCACACTCAGTGAAACATTCGGATACAAATTGACAACCGGTCCTTCCACCGCTCCGCCACGAACCGAAAAGTTCAAACTCCCGCTCGACCCTTCATCTCCCTGGGAGGAGACCTTCAGCGTGTAGCCCCCGTCGGGCAGAAATCCCCTGACTACCTGCTCCGCGGCATCGTAGCCCATCGAATATCCTGGCCCTGGGCGGCCTCTCAGAAAAACCTCCACCGCCGGATAGACCGCGGCCGGAGGATTCATAACCCCGATCTTCACCTGGTAATATTCCCGCCGTGTCATCGTAAGAGTTGCTTGGAACGTCGTACCGGCCGCCAGCCGAATCGCCGCAGCCGTGGAAAAATCGCCGCCATTGGGATAAAACACGGGTGGGAAGCCATAAAGCTGATCCCGTGGATTAAATATCGCCGGATCCCGCTCGAGTCGCTCCACGGTGAACAGCTTGTACGTGCCCGCTGGCAATTCTGGAAACCGGAACTCTCCGCTCGCCCAGGTCGTGAATTCGCCCGCTTGTGTCCACCGCTCCTGCCCCTCTTCAAACTCCTGCCGGTAAAGCTGCAACTGCACGCGATCCGTATTGTCCACTCCAGGCAATTGTACGTGCCCCACAATCAATGCTTCCGGTTCCAGAGTGATCACAATTTCGGCACGATCTCCACCTGTCTGCGGCACTCGTGCGCCGTTCGGATCCGGAAGAAATCCTGGTCGTCGCGCAAGAAAAACTCCCGGCCGCGCATTCCGTTGATACCACTGTTGGTATTTGTGCATGCCTTCCGTATCAGAGCCGGAGGTGGGAGGGGGCGGAGATGATTTCTCCGGGGGCGGGAATTTGAATTCGAAATGCCCGCGGTCGTCCGTCAGCGTGGCATACCGGTTGTCCGGCGTATAGACCAGTGCTTTGGCGATGGGTTCGTGGGACGTGGCATTGATCACGGTCCCGTGCACGCTCGCGGGGCTCGAAGCGATGGCGGAACTGAGTCCACCGCTAAAGGTCTGAACCGCTGCACCGTCTTGAGCCAGCAATCGGGGCCCAAGCGCCAGGCAGAACGCAAGGAGAATTGCCGGGCGGAATCCGTTCCGTTCGCCGGTCCAGCGCACCCCCGCGGTGCGGGGAAGGAAAGTTCCAGTAAGGCCCATGGTAGGTACCAAATTCGCCGACAAGTATCGCACATCAGAAATCTATCGGCGATACCCCGCTGCTGCACCCAGGTTTGACGGAAATCCGCCCTGCCGATAGTATCAAATCAGGTTTCAGCCCATGAAATGCGCTTATTTTGACTGTTTTAGCGGCATCAGCGGCGATATGACCCTCGGCGCCCTGCTCGATGCTGGTGTGCCTCTCGAACATTTGCGGGGCGAATTGCAAGCCCTGAGCCTCCCGGGTTGGGAACTCACCTCAGAAAAAGTCTGGAAGAACGGCATGGCTGCCACTTACGCGAAAGTGCGCGCCGAAGACACTCAGAGGCATCGCTCGCTGACCACGATTCTCGATATCATCGAAAAATCCAGCCTGTCCCACAACGTGAAAGATCACTCCTCCGCCATTTTCAGAAAACTGGGTGAAGCTGAAGCCGCCGTCCATGACGTCCCCCTCGAAAAAATCCATTTCCACGAAGTAGGCGCGGTAGACGCCATTGTTGACATCGTCGGCGCTTGCGTCGGATTCAACACGCTCGGCATCGAATCCTTTGCTTGCTCGGCTCTAAACGTAGGCGGCGGCACCGCAAATATGGCTCACGGAGTCTTGCCCGTTCCTGCGCCAGCCACCGCGCGCCTTCTCCTCGGCAAGCCCACCTACTCCAACGGTGTCCAAAAAGAATTGGTCACTCCGACAGGCGCCGCCATCGTCGCCACGCTCTGCACCTCGTTCGGACCTCAGCCGCCAATGACCGTCAACGCCATCGGCTACGGCGCCGGCACTGCCGATCTCGAAGGCCAGCCCAACGTCCTCCGCCTCATGGTCGGCGAATCCGCAGAAAAACGCGCTGCTGCGGAATCCGAAACCATCCGTGTCCTCGAAGCCAATCTCGACGACATGAATCCTCAAATTTACGGCTACTTCCTCGAAAAAGCGCTCGCCGCGGGCGCCCTCGACGTTTTCAGCACTCCGGTGCAAATGAAAAAGAATCGCCCCGGCATGCTCGTCACCGTACTTTGCAAGCCGGAAGACGAAGCCAGATTTCACGAGATGTTCTTCGCGGAGACTACTACCCTCGGGGTCCGCACCTACACCGCCGGACGCCGCGTCCTCGCGCGCCAGTGGGAAACTGTGCATACCGCGTTCGGCGATGTCCGCATCAAAGTGGCCCGGCTCAACGGCCGCATCCGCCAGGCATCGCCCGAATTCGAGGATTGCCGTAGACTGGCAGAAGCAAAAAACGTGCCGTTGCAGCGGGTCATGGACGAGGCCATGCGCTCCTGGTCAGTCAAGGCCTAAGCGACAAGCAGTCAGTCCTTTTGAACTCTTGAACTTTCGACTTAAAACTTAATACGTAAAACTCAAAAAATGCCCGACAAAAAAGAAAAATTCTACCTCACGACGCCCATCTACTACACCAACGGGCTCCCGCACATCGGCCACACCTACACCACCGTCGTCGCCGACGTCATCCGCCGGTACAAGCGCATGCGCGGCTACGACGTCGTGATGACCACCGGCACCGACGAGCACGGCGTCAACGTCGAACGCGCCGCCAAAAAGGCCGGCGTCCCCGAATCCGAATTCGTGGCCAAAATGGCCGACGCCTGGCGCGCCCTGTGGGACGAGCTCGGCATCCCAGCCGACGAATTCATCCGTACCACCGATCTCAAGCACGTCCGCACGGTCCAGTGGTTCTTCAAGCTCTGCAGGGAAAACGGCTACGTCTACAAAGGCCACTACACCGGCCAATACTGCATCTACGACAACGCCTTCGTGCACGACGCCAAGCCCGGCGACAATTGTCCCGATTGCGGCCGCCCACTAGAAACCGTCACTGAAGAAAACTATTTCTTCAAGCTTTCCTCGTTCCAAAAGCCGTTGCTTGATTTCTACAGAAAGAATCCCGAGTTCATCCAACCCGACACACGCCGCAACGAAATCATCAGCTTCGTCGAAGGCGGCTTGAAAGATCTCAGCATCACGCGCACGACGATTCGCTGGGGCATTCCAGTTCCCGGCGAAGAGCCGCACGTCTTCTACGTCTGGTTCGACGCGCTCACCGCCTATCTCAGCGCCGTCGGCGGCCCCGAATACGAAAAGCACGGCTACTGGCCCGCCAATCTGCATCTAGTCGGCAAAGACATCATCCGTTTCCACACCGTTTACTGGCCCGCGTTCCTGATGGCCGCCATGCTCCCGGTTCCCAAACAAGTCTGGGCCCACGGCTGGTTCCTGATGGACGCCGCGAAAATGAGCAAGTCCAAGGGCAACGTTGTCCTCCCGCGCCCCATCGTCAACCTGCTCGGCATGGACGCGCTCCGCTATTTCCTCCTGCGCGACGTCGTCTTCGGCCAGGACGGCAATTTCAGCTACGACGCCCTCCTAACCCGCTACAACAGCGACCTGGCCAACGGCCTCGGCAACCTCGCCAGCCGTACCGCCGCGCTCCTCGAAAAAAACTTCGCCGGCAAGATTCCGAAGCCGGGTTCGCCGAAGCCGGCGGACGAAGTTCTCGCGAAAGAAGCTCAAAACGCCATCGGCGAGGTCCTTGAAAATTTCGACAAGCTCAGCTTCGCCCGCGCCCTAGAAACCATCTGGACCGTCATCGCCGCCGCCGACAAATATCTCACCAGCGAACAACCCTGGGCCCTCGGCACTTCCGAACCCGAACAAGCCCGCAAGGCCACCGTCCTCTGGACCACCGCCGAACTTCTCCGCATCGTCACCGCACTGTCATTTCCGGTCCTTCCCGCCAGCGCCGTAAAAGTCTGGACGCTCCTCGGTCAATCCGAAGCCCTCGGCAAATTCGAACTGGACGGCCTCCGTTGGGGCCAGTTGGCGCCCGGCACTCCGCTTGGCAAATCGCAGACCTTGTTCCCGCGTGTGGACAAAACCGAAGCAATAGAGAGGATCGAATCAATGGCAAACGAAGAACTGAACCCACCAAAAGCAGCACCCGTTCAAGTGGCGAGCACCCCTGCCACCACCGGCGCGTCCGCAGCGGCGGCAGCCGCCCCGGCCGTCTCCGACAAAATCGGCATCGAGGATTTCGCCAAAGTCGAGATGCGCGTGGGCCAGATCAAAACCGCCGAACGCATCGTAGGCGCCGACAAACTTCTCAAACTCACCGTGGACATCGGCACCGAAATCCGCCAAATCTGCGCTGGCATCGCTCAATACTACGAACCCGAATCCCTGATCGGCCGCAAAGTAGCGGTAGTCGTAAACCTTGCCCCGCGCAAACTCCGCGGCGTCGAGTCCAACGGCATGATCGTCGCCGCCTCCGTAGGCCCTGAGGGCCGCCCAGTCCTCACGGGTTTCCACGAAGAAGTAGAAGTAGGCGCCCGCCTGAAATAACTCGGCGTGCACCCGTGTGTAGCGGCGCGATAAATCGTGCGCTCCGGCCGTTTCCCCTCCTTGTAGGGGCCGGGCTCGCCCGGCCCTCTTGGGTTTCTTGTCCCATGCTTACCAACGCCGCCAGGGTGCCCACTCGCCGATCCCCCCTATCTATTTTCCAATTTCTATTTTCTAATTTCTATTTATGGAACTAATCGACTCCCACGCCCACATAGACGGCCCCCAATTCGCCGACGACCGTGAAGCCATGCTCCAACGCGCTCAAGCCGCAGGCGTCTCCACCATCCTAGCCATCGGCACAGGCCCAGGCCCTGAAAAACTGGACGCCGCCCTCCCTTACGCCGAAGCCCACGACTGGATCTACACCACGGTAGGCATCCATCCCCACGACGCCAAAGAAGTAACTCCCACGCACCTTGAAACTCTCACCGTCCTGGCAAACCACCCCAAAGTAATCGCCTGGGGCGAAATCGGCCTCGACTATTTCTACGACCGCTCCCCGCGTGATATCCAGGAAGAAGTCTTCCGCCAGCAAATGGAACTCGCCAAAGCCGCAAAGCTCCCCATCATTATCCATTGCCGCGACGCCTGGGACGACTGCCTCCGCCTACTCGACGAAGTCTGGAAGCCCACCGGCCTCGGCGGCATCCTCCACTGCTTCACCGGCACTCTCGATCAAGCAAAAAAAGGCCTCGACATGGGCTTCCTCATCTCCTTCACCGGAAACATCTCGTATCCAAAAGCGCAAAACATCCGCGACGTCGCGAAAGCTTTGTCTCTTTCAAACATTTTGATCGAAACTGACTCTCCCTACCTCGCGCCGCAGCCCCATCGCGGCAAACGCAACGAGCCCGCCTACGTTCTCGAGGTAGCAAAGGCCCTCGCGAATGTGAGAGACTGTGAGCTATCAGAAATTGCCGCCCAGACCACCGGAAACTTCCGGAGGTTTTTCAGGCTGACTCGGCCGGACACATCCACGGCCGAGGTGTCCCGCTGACAGGGGGCGGGCCCGGAGAACGCCCATCGCTTTATTGACGGTCAAAGAGATTTTTGAACTGGTGCGCGATGACCTCGTGAAGGTCGAGCAGGAACTCTCGCGCCAGAGCGCCTCCGCCTACCAGCCCGTCTCCGAAATCACCAGCTATCTACTAGGTGGGGGAGGGAAGCGCCTCCGCCCTGCGTTGCTCCTGCTAGCCCACGGCTACGCTGCCGGAAGCGAAGGCGATGCGCGCAGCGCGATAAAGCTCGCCGCTGTCGTCGAACTCCTCCACAGCGCCACGCTCATTCACGACGACGTCATCGACAGCGCCGACACCCGCCGCGGCCGGCCCTCCGCCAATTCCCGCTGGGGCAATCACCGCAGTGTCCTCTCCGGCGACTGGCTCTACATGCAGTCCTTCCACATCGCCTTGCAGGAGCGCAATTTTCACGTCCTCGACATTCTGATCGAGCTCACGCAAAAAATGGTCGAAGGCGAACTTCTTCAACTCGAAAAAATCGGCCGCATCGACGTGTCCGAAGATGACGCCCTGAAACTTTCCACCTACAAAACCGCCTGCCTCTTCAGTGGCTGCGCCCGTCTCGGTGGAGTCCTCGGCGGCCTCGACGAAGAGCACGAAACCGCGTTAGCCGACTACGGCCGCTACTCCGGCTTAGCCTTCCAACTTGTGGATGATCTCCTCGATTTCACTGCCTCCAGCGAACAACTCGGCAAGCCAGTGCTAAGCGACCTCAAGGAAGGCAAAGTTACATTGCCGTTGATTTACGCGATGGAAAACGGTCACAGCGAAGCCCGCGAGTTGGTCGCCCGCGTCCTCGAAGAAAAAGAGTTCGACTCCGTCCAACCAGAAACCCTCGTCGCCCTGGTCCGCGATTCCGGCGCCCTCGACCGCACCCGCAACCTGGCCCTCGAATACGCCGTCCGCGCCAAAGCCTGCCTCAACGGCAGCGGCTTCTCCGAATACGCGCGCGCCCTCCAAACCCTCCCCGACTTCATCCTCGACCGCGAGTCGTAATGTTTGGTAGCACAGCCATCTCTGGCTGTGCGCTTCTTCGCTGGGAAGCCACCTATGCTACCTTTGAACCCGGGACACCTCATGCTGCCCTTCAAACTCGTCTACCACGAGCGCTATGACCTCAACCTCGGCGCCCACGTTTTCCCTTCCGAAAAATTTCGCCTCATTCACGACCAACTCCTGAACGACGGCATCGCCGAACCCGACGACTTTCTCCGCCCCGAACGTGCAACCGACGCCGACATTCGCCGAGTCCACACCGAAGACTGGGTCCAAAAACTAAAAACCGGCACCCTGACCGCCAGCGAGCAGATGAAACTCGAAGTCCCCTATTCCCCGGAACTAGTCCACGCCTTCTGGCTGGCGGCCGGGGGTACAATCCTCGCCGCCGAATCCGCTCTCCAGGACGGCTTTGGCTGCAACATCGGGGGCGGCTTTCACCACGCCTACCCCGGCCACGGCGAAGGTTTCTGCGCCGTACACGATGTAGCCGTAGCCATCCGCACGCTCCAAGCCCGGGACAAAATCAACCGAGCCATGGTCGTCGACACCGACGTCCACCATGGCAATGGCACCGCCGCCATTTTCGGCAAAGACGATTCCGTCTTCACTCTCTCCATCCACCAACTCAACAACTACCCCGCCCACAAACCCCATTCTTCTCTCGATCTGAATCTCGAAGACGGCGTAGCCGACGAAGAATATCTGGCCACACTCCTACCCGCCGTGAAAAAATCCATCGCAGACTTTCAACCCGACATCGTCTTCTACGTCGGCGGAGCAGACCCCTACCGCGAAGACCAATTGGGCGGCCTGGATTTAAGTATGGAAGGTTTACGAAAACGCGACGCCGGCGTGTTCGCAGAAGCGCGCGCCAGAAATATCCCGATAGTCACCACGCTAGCCGGCGGCTACGCCCGGCGACTCCAAGACACAATCCAAATCCACGTAAACACCATCCAAGCCGCCAAACAAATAGCCGAAAACGCGTAGCGCCTACTTTCAAGTGGCCCGTCCTTCTTCTTTTGTAGCGGCGATTTTCCGAAGCAGGCGCCTCTCGATTCCTGCTACTCCGCCACCGCCGCGGGCACTGGCATTTCCGTGGGATGCAACGTCTTCTCAATCGCCTCAACCAGACTCGCCTCCGGACTATCCATATCCACTCCCTCTGCCCGGTAAGCAATCTTCCCACTCCGATCCAATACCAATGTCGTAGGAAACGAATCCACTCCCAGCAACCGGTCCAACCCATCCGCAAACACCACGCTGCTCTTCGGTTTCTCCTCCGCCAGATAAGCCCCCACCAGCGTTTCATCCTCGTCGCAATTCACTTCCAGAAAAACGATGTCCTTCTCCTGCCCAGCGAACTGCCCCGCCACCTTCTCAAAATGCGGCTCCCATTCACGGCATGGCCCGCACCATGTCGTCCAGAAATTCATCACCAGCACTCTTCCTTTTATCGCTGTCAGCGCATACGGGATTCCATCCGTCGCCCGGCGGAGCGCAAACTCCGACGGCTCCTTCAATCCCAAATTGCGCGCAGGTTTGGGCGGTGCGGCCGCAGCTGCATTCTCATCATAAGCACGCAACAAATACTCCCCGAGTCCATCCTCCGATCCATGAGCCAGCCGCCAAACATTCCCCACCTTCTTCCGCAACTCTGCGCGCGAAACTCCCGATGCCGTTCCATCTACCAGCGCAAATGCCAGCGCATACCCATGAATCGCTCCAGCCAGATCTTTTCGCAGCTCCGCTAATTCTCCCAATCGTTCCGCAGCTGCCGCCCCCGGCGCCCGGCGAAAACTCTCCTCAAAATCCTTCTGCGCGTCCGGCATCTCATTCAGCTTCTGGTGCAACCGCCCCCGCACCAGAAGAATCGCCGCGGCATCCCGCTGCTTATCTTTTTCAAATTGCGCACTCGAAACACGCGGAGATTTTTCGTTCGCCGATTCCCGCCCGATCAATTCAATCACTCGGGAGCAGTAATTCACGGCCCGCCGCCATCCCGCGGCATCGCCATACCGCTCCAGCAACTGCACCGAAAGCACGTTGGTCGAAAGATCCCCAGGATCCAGCGCCACCATGCGCTCCGCATACTCCGTGGCCGTCGAAAAATCCCGCAACTGCAGGCTCGATTCCACAATCGCCCGGTAAATCTGCCCGCGCTGCGACGATTGTGGATACTTCTTCAAATATCCCATCAGGTTGTGCATCAGCGCTGCGCGATCATTGCTCGCCTGCTCAATCGCCTTCTGCAAATCCTGCTGCTCTATCGCCGCCGCCGACGCAGCTCCCTGCTTCGCGCCACCAGGCTTAATCGCAGGCGCAGGAACAACGGCAGGAGCCGAAGCCGGAGGAATGGCCGCAGGCGCATTCTGGCCCGCGTCCGGCTTCTCCTGCGCCCAAACAAAACCAGCGCCCGCCCACGCGAGCACACCAATCCCCATAAAAATTTCCAGCGATTTTGTCCGAAAGACCTTCACAACGCTATTGTACTAGGATTTAAAACGAACAACCGGTAGCACAGGCTTCACCCTGTGTTCCTCGATCCAACCGTTCCCACAATCCCCCAACCGCTACGACCCGCTCGAAACATTCACGCTTCCCGAAACCGTATGCACTTCCACTCGCCCCGCCGAACTCCCGATATGCGCCCGCAGAGAATGCTTATTCTGCTCTTCTAAAATCACTGGAATGCTGGTCCTTATATCCCCCGACGTCGATTCCGCCCAAAGCAGAAAACTCGCATTCGACGGCACACGCAGCTCCACCGAACCTGAAATCGTCTTCAATTCCCACAATCGGCTCGCACCCGGATTTCCCGTAACCTGGATTGTCCCGGAAACCGCATGCACCTTCACATCGTTATCCGCTCCCACCACTTCAATCGACCCACTCGCCGTCGACGCATCCACGCGATCGCTCGGATGCTGGATCCGGATCGATCCGGAAGCCGCGGTGACCTTTACCTCACCCTTCACATCCGTCGCTCGCGTGTCGCCCGATGCGCTGGACACGCGCAAAGTTCCCCCGATTCCCGACACATCAATCGATCCGCTCGCGACATTCAACTGCGTGTCGCGCTCCACACGATAGACGTGTACATACCCCGACGCCGAACTCGCTTTCACCGGCCCTTTCACGTTGTCGATCGTAATTCCGCCCGACGCCACGCCCGCGTCAATCTCCGTGTCATGCGGCACTTCCACCTGGTAATCGATGGAAACATTTTTTAACCACGAACTATTCTTCCCGATTCGAATTGTGCTTCCGCTCTGTTCCAACGGCGGATTCGCTGCCACCTCTTCCACGTTCTTCGCGCCGCCGCCAAATATCGACCAGCCGCCCGGCGAGACCTTGCCATGCACGTGAACTGTGCCGTCCGCGCTTCCTCGGATTTCCACGTTCCCCGACCCGTTGCTCAGCTCGATCCGCACCGGCGCCGTCACCGTGAAGGTCTTGTCAAAACTGGCGTTCTCGGCGGCAACCGCAGGCAGCGCAGAAGCGGCAATCGCCGCAAACAAAAAGACTCTGGAAACAATTGTGGCGTGGCGATTTATCATCAGATCATAGCGCTCGAAACCAGACCTTTCTGGTGTCCAAGCCCTCCTGGTAAAAGATACGCAGTCAAGCCTCAGGATGTTCCCGCTGTCTTGGCCAACGTCCTGTTCAACGATCCTTGCCTGTAACCCTCTAAATCTAAAGCCACATACGTGAACCCAACCGCCTTCAGAGCCTTCGCAATCGCGGACGCCATCCCCGGCTCCAGCGCCCTCGTAAGCTCATCCTGGGCGATTTCCACCCGCCCCAGCTTGTCGTGCAGCCGCACCCGGAACTGCTGGAACCCCAGCTCCCGCAGCGCCGCCTCGCCCCGCTCAACCAGAGACAATCGTTCTGGAGTAACCTCCGTCCCATACGGCAGCCGCGAAGACAAGCACGCCGACGCCGGCCGATCCCAGCAGGGAAGTCCTGCCCGTTTCGCCAGTATTCGTATTTCTTCCTTGTGCAGTCGCGCCTCCAGCAGCGGAGTAACCACGTGGTGCTCCGCCGCCGCCCGATGCCCGGGCCGAAAATCCGAAGTGTCGTCCGCGTTCACTCCGTAAGCCACCGCCGCAAACCCGCGTTCCTTCGCCATCCCATCAAGCACCGAAAAAAGTTCGTCCTTGCAGTAGTAGCACCGGTCCGCTGCATTCGCCCGATAAGCCGGATTTTCCATTTCATGTGTCGCCACAAATTCGTGCCGCACACGCGTCGCCTTCAAGAAAATCTCCACTTGCTCCCGGTCATAAGCAGAATAACTTTCCGAAAGCGCCGTAACCGACAGTGCCTTCTCGCCCAACGCCCGATGCGCTGCCCACGCCAGATAAGCCGAATCCGTCCCCCCCGAAAGCGCCACGATCACAGAACGCAACTGCCCCATCCGACCCAGCAGCACCCGCTCTTTCTCCTCGGCGGTCTCCGCCGATCCCTCTCCCATCCAGATCTTCACCAAACTTCCCATCTCGTTCCCCTCCTCTGTCCGCATCTTAGCGCACTCAGAGCCCTCAGCTTCCTGCGCGTTAACTCTTTCCCACTTGCTTTTCTCCGTGAACTCCGTGAAACCTCTGTGTCCTCTGTGTGAACTCTTTCTTCTTCTCTCTCGCTTACTTGAAATCCAACAAGACCTCCACCGTTCCCTTCGCCGGATCCGTCTGCAAAAAATGCCCCACCGTATCGTAATGCACTGGCAATTCCTTGAATATCAATTCCCGGTGCGATTCCAGCTTGAACAAAAAATCTTCGAACACCTTCTTATCGAACAAATCCCCCGTCTTCATGCTCCAAGCTTCCTGAATCATCCGTTCCCCGGCCAGCGACATCCCCGAAATCGTCATCGACCCGTAGTGAAATACCGGCCCCTCCACAATCGAAACCTCATACGAAGTCGTATGCGCCGCATCATCATAACTCGCCAACGGTGTCACCTTCGCCTCCAGAAATCCCCGTTGCCCGTACTCCTCCCGCACCCGCTCCCACCCGCCTTCAATCGACTGCCCGTTCGCCACATCACCAATTTTCATTCCCATCGTGTTCGTCAGCGTAATCGAAGAAATAGCCGCGTTCCCCTTCCACTCCACGCCCTTCCATTTGTAAATCGCCCCCGGCACGCACGGCACGTATACCGGAATCCGCTCCTCCAGTTTTTGCTGGTTCGGATTTCCCGAAAGCCGCACCTCTGCCGGTCCTATCTTTGCCAGCAGAAATCCCTGCTGCTGATAAATTGGCCGGATCTGCTCCGCCAGAAAAATATCAATCGTCATTCGCGAATAAGGATGACCCACAATCTCCGCAATGTGTGCCCGTACAGCCAGATCCTCCGTCAACTTAGGATCGCTGAATTCCAGCTTGGCAATCTTCGGCACCGGCCCTTCCACCTTGAATTGCTGCTCCGATCCATCCGACAGCTGGCTCGGCACCACCTGGTGTGTAATCTCCACATGAGGCTCCCGCGTGGCCACAAACGCTTTCAACACCGCCGCCGCCCGCTCTACCACTTGTCCCGCCTCGGGTAGATGCCCGTCGTAAAAGGGAAGTTCCTTGCGCACAGCGTCATTCAACTCCGAATCCGCATACCATGGAAAATTATCGTAGGAAACCGGCAGCCGCGCATTTTCCTCGATATGAAAGGTCACCACCAGATTGTCGTTGTGGGTGTCGTACTTGAAATTCACCTTCGCGAATAGCCCTGTTCGGACCAGCGCATCGGCAGCATCCTGCAATTCTTTGCGCCCCACTTGCGTTCCGAGCGCAAGCCCGGTCAACGGAACAATTTGTGGCTCCGAAAGATGTTTGGCGCCATCCACGCGCACTTCGCGCAGCGCCGCCGTCTGTGATTGTTGGGGGAGAGACTGTTGGGCGTAAGGAAAGACCGAGCCGAGAAGCGCAGCAAATAGAATAACAACCCACCGGAGCCGCATACCCGCCATTCTATCCGATTTTCGCTGTTCCTGTAGTCCGCGGCTGACTCAAGCTGGCTGAGCTGGTACCACCTGTGTGCCATAGGCCGAACAAATTGGCCCGCGGAATTGTGCTCACCAGGGACTTTTGCTTCACCTTTCTTCAATAGAAAATCGCCGGTTCCGGCGTCTGCTTCGGTAGCGCGTTGGCCAGGTCAATCACCCACTGCGGAAACACCGGCTCATCCCGTGGCGGCTGCCCTCGCGTAATCGCCCAATGCTCCAGCCAACCCGATCCTTCCAGCCCCACGAACTCATCCGGCGTGCTATACGCTCCGTCGTTCAGCGCCTCATCCAGCGTTACAAACGCATACCCCCGCTTCCGCAGCAGGTCGATCAGATCTCCGATGTGGTCCGCCTCTAGCCAGTTCCCATGCAGCAATAAAACCTGTGGCGGCTCATAGCCAAACAAACTTCGCGACAATTTCTCGAAATAGTCGAAAACATTTGTCGTGTGCTCCAGATACGCCGCCGTCAATTTCTCCTCCAACGCCTTGTCGTCCCGCTTGTGCGCATCGTCATACACTCCGCCAAACATCCAGTCCCACGCATCCATCGTCACTGGCGCGATCCGGTAGCCCCGCGAAACCAGAAACGCCTCCGCCTCCCGTCGCGTCTGCAAATCCCGCCCGGTATCCAGATACGGATGCCGGAAATAGCGCAACTTCTGCTGATGCCCGGCCAGCAGCATCTTCGTCACCGTCTCTCCGCGAATCACTTCTTCTTCCCAAACGGGCAGCGGCACGTGATTCAGAGATGTATGCCCGAAGGTGTGATTCCCCAGCTCGAATCCGTTATCGAGCCACAAACTCAGCGTCTTGATCCGCGCATCAGCCTCACCGGGCTTGTACAGCTTCCGCTCATTCACAAACCCAACCGCCGGCACGGTCTTCGCCTTCAACGTTGCAAGCAACTTGCTCGTCAAAGCGATCAGTTCGTCGCCACTCATCCGGTTCGCGCCTCCCGCGGGCAGGTCGTCAATGGTTATGGCAATAGTCCTTTGCGGCTTGCTTTGTCCATGTACGGCGGAATGAAAAAAACTGAGGAAGATACAGCAAACAATAGAAAAGGGTAGTGTTCGCATCCGGACATTCTAACCGAAAGCTTGGATCACCTATTGCTCTGTCAAAAGAAAGATGTGTCACGAAAGGAATGTAGTGTCGCGAGGTGCCGCGTTACCTGCCTCGCATCGGTTTTCTGAAAATCGTGGCGTTAGCGCCCGATGAACGGCAGCTACTCGACCGTCACCGACTTCGCCAAATTCCTGGGCTGATCCACGTCGCACCCTCGCCGCACCGCAATGTGATACGCCAGCAGTTGCAGCGGAATAATCTCCAGCAGCGGCGAAAGCAAATCCGGCGCAGCCGGCAATTCAATAATCTGATCCGAAGCCTCGCGCGCCAGATGATCGCCCGAAGTCACCACCGAAATCACGATGCCGTCTCGCGCCTTCACCTCTTTAATATTCGACACGCTCTTTTCGTACAGGGTCATCGAAGCCGGATCCGTTTCGTCGCGCGTTGCCAGCACCACCACCGGAAGATTCTCATCGATCAGTGCGTTCGGCCCGTGTTTCATCTCTCCAGACGGATAACCCTCCGCGTGAATATAGGAAATCTCCTTCAGCTTCAAAGCACCCTCGAGCGCAATCGGATAATGAATCCCGCGCCCCAAATAAAGAAAATCCGCCTGCCGGAAATACTGCCGCGCCAGCGTCTCGTAAAATCCCGTCTCTTCCGCTTGTAAAATCGTTTCCATCTTATGTGGAATGCGCGTGAATTCCAGCATCAGCTTCCGCGCCGCGTCCGGGGCCATCTTTCCTCGCACCTGTCCCAGGTACGACGCCAGCAGCACCAACGCCGCAAGCTGCCCCGTAAACGCCTTCGTCGATGCAACGCCAATCTCCGGTCCCGCATGGGTCAAGACTGTCCCAGCGGCCTCCCGCGTAATCATCGAACCCTTCACGTTGCAAATCGCCAGGCTAGGCGACCCCTTCTGCTTCGCCTCCCGCTGCGCCGCCAGCGTATCCGCCGTCTCGCCCGATTGGCTGATGCACACCGTCAGCGTCCGCGAATCAATAATGGGATCGCGATACCGAAATTCGCTGCCATAATCCACTTCCACCGGTAGCCGCGCCAGCCTCTCAATCATGAATTTTCCGGCCAGCCCGGCGTGCCAACTCGTCCCGCAAGCCACAATCCGCACATTCTCAAATTCCCGAAAGGCCTTTTCGGTAATCGCCATTTCATCGAGGAAAACCCTGCCGGTATCCTGCGAAATCCGCCCCAGCATCGTGTCCCGCACGGCTCGCGGCTGCTCGAAAATCTCCTTCTGCATGAAATGCTTGTAGCCACCCTTTTCCGCCATGATCGGGTCCCAGGTAACCTGGTGCGCCGGCCGGTCCACCGGCTTCCCATCCAGATCCGTCACCCGCACTCCGTCGCGGCTCAGCACCGCCACATCCCCATCGGCCAGGAAGAAAATCTTCCGGGTATGCTCCAGCAGCGCCGGAATGTCGCTCGCCACAAAAAATTCTCCGTCCCCCAGTCCGATCACCGAAGGCGGCCCAATCCGCGCCGCAATCAATTTCTGCGGATCCTTCGCCGAAAGAAATACCAGCGAATAGATCCCGCGCAATTCCTTTAGCGTCTTCCGCACGGCATCTTCAAACGGCAGGTCCTTGGCGTGCTTCTCCACCAGATGCGCCACAATCTCCGTGTCCGTTTCCGTCACGAATTTGTGCCCCTCACGTTGCAAGTTCTCCTTCAACTCCAGGTAATTCTCAATAATTCCGTTGTGCACCACCACATACTGCCCTGTGCAATCACGATGCGGGTGCGCGTTCTCTTCCGTCGGCCGCCCGTGCGTAGCCCACCGCGTGTGCCCGATCCCGTAGCTACCCTCGATCGGCGACTCCTTCAGCACCTCTTCCAGATTTTTCAGTTTTCCCGGCGCCCGGCGAATCTCAATCTTCCCCGTCCCATTCACCACGGCAATTCCCGCGGAGTCGTACCCGCGGTATTCCAGCTTCCGCAGCCCCTCGACAATCACGGGGACCACCTTCTTAGGCCCGATATAACCGACAATTCCGCACATGCGGGATTCTCCTTGAATTTGTACGTTTAGGTTAACACGCGCATTCCGACGAGCATACCGAATGCAGCAATACAGTTGCCAAACTAAGGCCGGCCGGGCTCGTTTACGGGCCGTTGCAACTCGAATGTATTCAACTTCCGGTTGGCGTCAAAATAGAAGGTAACCCGTGCCAGTACGGG
>Ga0210399_10000435_pt1 | contig 33391 bp, 26 predicted proteins | sample IncBWC14MmetaG_FD_150865 | JGI IMG/M metagenome (GOLD analysis project Ga0210399, IMG submission 150865) | Forest soil microbial communities from Barre Woods Harvard Forest LTER site, Petersham, Massachusetts, United States - Inc-BW-C-14-M | ecosystem: Environmental > Terrestrial > Soil >... | reverse complement strand
GCTGGTCCTGACCGGAGGGGGGCTGGCCATCGGGGCGATGCTGTGCGGGGTTTCGGGCCTGGCCTTCGCCATCGGGGTCTACCTGCCCCTTGCCACCATGGCGCCGCTGTACGTGGGCGGCTGTGTGCGCGCGCTCTGCGATCGGGGAAGAGCCGGCAGCCCCGGGGGGGATCCGGGCATACTGGCCGCGTCCGGGCTGGTGGCGGGGGAGGGGCTGGCGGGGGTGGTGGTGGCGGGACTGGTGGCGGGGCAGGTCGCCCCCCGGGCCATCCCCCCCCGTTTGCCTGGGGCCCTGGGCGAAGGGGCCGCCCTGGTGATCACGCTCCTCCTTTGTGCTTTTCTCTACCGGGCGGGAAGCTCGCGCCGAGCGTCGGGGCCCTGAGGCGGCCAGCGCTTTCGGTCGGCGCCCACTTCAGGGCTCAAGACGGCGGCGACGCGGGTCTTCATCCGGAAGGCGAGGGAAGGGGGGCGAAGCCGAGCCGGAGGAGCGACGTACGGGCGGGATCACCCGCTCTTCCGGCGGGCCGTCGCCATGAAAGGCGTGTTCGCTCGTTCGACAATCGAGCCCTGGGCGTCCAAGGCGATGAGGCCGGCCGCGCTCTGCACGGCCTCGAGCTCACCCATGACCCGTTGGGCCGCCAGATCCAGGGGCTCTCCGTCGGCTACCAGGTCGCAGAGCCGCTTGGCAGAGAGGAGGACCATGATGCGCTCTCCCACCCCCGTCATGGAGACTCCGACCCTGGGCGTGCAATAAGTCCCCGCCCCGATGATGGGGCTGTCCCCCACCCGCCCCGGATAGCACTGGCCCGTGCCTCCCGTGGACGTGGCCGCGGCCAATCGGCCGCGGGCGTCGAGGGCCACCGAGCCCACCGTGCCCAGGCGCGGGTTCCCGCCTCTCCACTCCGCGGCCATGGCCGCGTAGTCGAGGCGGCGGTAGGGTTCGGTAAGGCGCTCCTGCCAATAGGCGATCTTGCCGGGGGTGGCCACAACCGCGGGCTCGTGGGCGAGGCGTAGGGCCAACTGCAGGGCCTCCGCCCCCGTGAGCATGACGTGGGCGTCCTGGTCCAGCAGGTATCGAGCCAGGCGCACCGGGTTCTTGAGTCCGGGTACTTGGGCGACCGCTCCCGCGCGCCCCTCCCCCGCCATGATGCTGGCGTCCATGCGGGCCACCCCGTCGGCCTGGAGGTAGCTTCCCGTACCCGCGTTGAGGAGAGGCTCGTCCTCGAGGCGCCGTACCGCCGCTTCCGCCGCATCGAGCGCGCTGCCCCCGGCGGCCAGGATGGCCCACCCCGCGTCCGCGCCTCGTTCACAGGCCGCCCGCCGCGGCTCCTCCTCCCCGGGTGGCGGGGTGCCGCAGCCGCCGTGAACGATCAAAGCTGGTCTCATGAAGCTCCTCGGGCCGCCCGGGACAGGGCGTCGACGCTCGCTAAGGTAGCGGATCCGGCGCCGGTTTCAACCCCGGGCCGCGGACTCATCGAGAAGGGGGCCGCGGTCTTCCCGGCTCCCGCGCGGGGGCGGCCGCAGGCTATACTTTGCTGTTTGCAGCCCGGAAGCGGGCTGCGGAGACGCCCCTTGTACCTCGCTTACAGCCTTGGTCTCGCGCTCGCTTTTTTTCTCGCCCTGCCCTGGTTCCTCTGGAAGGGCCGAGCCACCGGGAAGTACCTTCGCACCTTCCGCGAGCGGATGGGGCGCCTTCCCGTCTACCTGAACGTGGACGGCGACCGCTCGATTTGGATCCACGCCGTGTCGGTGGGTGAAGTGCTGGCCGCCCGGCCCCTGATCGCGGCCTTGAAAGAGCGCTTCCCCGCCCACCGGGTCTTCGTGTCCACTACCACCATGACCGGAAACGCGGTCGCGCGAAAGAGCGTGCGGGGCACGGATGGCCTCTTCTACGCGCCTTTCGACTGGCCGGGGCCGGTGCGCAAGGCCCTCGACACCTTAAACCCCGCCCTGCTCGTCCTGGTGGAGACGGAGCTCTGGCCGAACCTCATCCATGAGGCCCGCCGCCGGGGCACGCGGGTGGCGGTGGTGAACGGCCGCGTCTCCCTGCGCTCTTTTTCCCGCTACCGCCGCGTGCGCCGCTTCCTCAAGAAGGTCCTGGCCGATGTGGACCTCTTTCTCATGCAGGGCCAAGCCCACGCCGAGCGCATCCGGGAGATGGGGGCCCCAAGCGAGCGCGTGCGGGTCACGGGCAACCTCAAGTTCGACGCCGTGGAGGCAGCGCGGCCGCCGGAACGTCTGGCCCGCCTCATCCTGGGCGACGGCCACCACCGCCGACCCTTGTGGGTGGCGGGGAGCACGGTGGCGGGGGAGGAGGAGATCATCCTTCAGGCTTTCCACCGTGTGCGGGAGGGCCTGCCGGGGACGGGACTCATCGTGGCTCCACGCCACCCCGAGCGGTTCTCCGAGGTACCCGCCCTGATCGAGGCGGCCGGCTTCCGTTGTCTCCGGCGGACGGGTCTCGACCCCGGCGTCTGGCGGGACGGAGAGGTGGTGCTCCTCGATACCCTGGGGGAGTTGGCCCAGCTTTACCCCCTGGCCACGGTCGTATTCGTGGGGGGCAGCCTGGTGCCCTCCGGCGGGCACAACATCCTGGAGCCGGCCATGGCGGGCAAGGCGGTGGTGGTGGGTCCGCACATGGCGAACTTCCAGGAGATCGCCGACCAGTTCCGTGCGGAGGGTGCATTGGTCCAGGTCTCCTCCGCGGAGGAGCTGGCCCGCGAGGTTCTGAGCCTGCTCACCGACGACGAACGGCGGCGCCGCCTGGGGGAGCGGGCGCGGAACCTCATCGATCGGAACCGGGGCGCCCTGCGCGGCACGGTGGATGCCCTTTCCGGCCTGGTCGCGTGAGGCGGTTGCTGGGTTCACTCTTCGGGACCGCCGGCCGGCTGCGCGTGGCGGCCTACCAACGGGGGGTGCTCAGGCGGGCCCGGCTCCGGGGGCCGGTGATCAGCGTGGGCAACCTCAGCGTGGGGGGGAGTGGCAAGACTCCGGTCGTGGCCCGCCTGGCTGAGATCCTGCGCGAGGAAGGCCTTCCCGTGGCCATCCTGAGCCGGGGTTATCGGGGGGGGTTCGGGGGCGCCGCCCTCCTGGTCAGCGACGGAACTGTCGTGCAGGTGGCGGCGGGGGTGGCGGGGGACGAGCCGGTCATGCTGGCCCGGGCCCTGCCCGGCGTGATCGTGGCCGTGGGGCCCCATCGCGACGTCGTGGGCCGGTGGATCGAGGAACGCTTCGGTCCCTGCGTGCATCTGCTGGACGACGGGTTCCAGCACTTGCGGCTCCACCGCGACTTGGACCTGCTTTGCCTCGACGTCGCGGACCTCGCGGACCGGCCGCTGCCTGCGGGTCGGCTGCGCGAGGCTCCCGCCGCCGCCCGGCGGGCGGACGTCGTGCTCCTGACCCGCCCCCCGGGGGGGCCGGCAGAGGGCGCGGCCGCCTGGGAGGGATTTCTGGGCCGGGAGCGCACGTTTCGGATGGGGCGGCGAGGGCTGGGATTCTTCGATCCCCAGGGCGACCGCCGGCCGGCCCCCCTCCGGCCGTTCCTCCTCGCCGGCATCGCGCGGCCCGAGCGCTTCGAATCCGACGTCAAGGCGCTCTCGCCCGAGGTCGCGGGCCACGCTTTCTTCCCGGACCACCATCCCTATTCGGAGGGAGACCTCGCGGAGGCGGCCCGGCGGGCGCGGGCGGCGGGAGCGGACGCCCTCGTGACCACGGCCAAGGACGCGGTGCGGCTGCCGGAGGGCGCCCCCGGCCCGCCCTTGCTCGTCTTTCGCATCGCGGCCGAGATCGCGGACGAGCCCCGTCTGCGGGCGCGGCTCTTGGCGGCGGCCCGGAGGGTGGCCTGAGTCAGCCTGCGCACGTGGACCAGGTGGCCGCCCTCGTGAGCGCGATCGTCTCCCCCCTCCCGCGACGGGCCGCCCTGGCTCTCGGCCGGGCCCTGGGGCGGGTCCTGGGAGACCTGGACCGCCGGCACGTGGCCATCGCGGTCGACAATCTGCGGCAGGCCTTCCCGGACTGGGACCGGAGCCGCCTCCTGCGCACGGCCCGGGGGGTGTACGCGCACTTTGGCCAGGTGCTCTTGGACATCTTGTGGCTGCAGGGCCGCTCCCGCGAGGAGGTGCTCTCCTTGATCGACGTGGAAGGGGGCGAGCACGTTCGGGCCGCCATGGCCGCGGGGCGGGGGGCCATCCTGGCCACCGCGCACATTGGCAATTGGGAGCTGCACGGCATCGGCCACGGCTGGACCTTCGGGCCCATCGGGGTGGTGGCGCGACCGCTCGACAACCCCGACCTCGACCGCCGCCTCTGCGCCCTTCGCACCGCGGGCGGGAACACCGTGATCTACAAGCAGAGGGCGCTCGCCCCCGTCCTGCGCGCGATGCGAGAGGGCCAGGGGGTGGCCATCCTCATCGACCAGAACGTGCAGGAGAATGACGGCATCTTCGTGGACTTCTTTGGCCGTCCCGCCGCCACCACCACCGTGGTCGCGGCCCTGGCCGTCAAGACTGGCTGCGCCCTCATCCCCTGCCATACCGAGATCGGGCCCCGAGGGCGGTACCGGATGATCTATGACCCACCCCTCGCCTGGTCGCCCTCCGGCGACCGCCGGGCGGACATCGCGCATCTCACCCAAGAGCTGACCCGGAACATCGAGGTTTGGGTCCGGGGGGTCCCCGAGCAGTGGCTGTGGATCCACCGGCGATGGAAGACGTCCCCGTCCGGGGTGGGCGGCCGAGATGTCTCCTGAGGCCCTGCTCGTCCGCGCGCCCAACTGGGTCGGCGACGTGGTGCTTTCCCTGGCCGCCCTCCGGGACCTGCGCCGCAGCTTTCCTAAGGCCCGGCTCGAGGTTCTAGCCCGGCCGTGGGTGGCTGACATCTACCGTGCCCTGCCCGAAGTGGACGGCCTGCGCGTGAGCGGCGGCCTGCGCGCCGACGTGAAGGCCATCCGGGGACGCTACGACGCGGCCGTGGTCCTGCCCAACTCATTCGCGACCGCGCTTTTGGTCTGGGCCGCCGACATCCCCGAGCGCTGGGGCTACGCCACCGACGGCCGCGGTCCCCTCCTGACCCGGCGGCCGCGCGTCCCCCCGGATGTCCGGGGCCGCAGCCAGGTGTACTACTATCGGGCCATGCTCGCCGGCCTCGGCCTCGATACCTCGCCTCCCCCCGATGTGTCGATGCGCTGCCCGCCGGCCTTTCGGGCGCGGGGGGAGGAGATCCTCGGCGCCCCCGGCCCCTGGCTGGGCCTGAACCCGGGGGCCTTCTTCGGGACGGCCAAGCGTTGGTACCCGGAGCGCTACGCGGCGGTGGCCGACTTCGTGGGCCGGCGGACGGGGGCCAAGGTCGCGATCCTGGGCGGGATCGCCGACCGCCCGCTGGGCGAGGAGATCGCGGCCGGGCTTCGCGTGCCCGCCCGCGTCCTCTGCGGGGAGACCACCTTGACCGAGCTTCTGGGCGTGCTCTCCCATCTTCGCGCCCTCGTGACCAACGACTCCGGACCCATGCACCTGGCCGCCGCCCTCGGGGTTCCCGTGGTCGCGGTCTTCGGCTCCACGGATTGGAGAGAGACGGCCCCCGTGAGCGACCGAGCCCGACTCCTACGAGTGGAGGTGGAGTGCGCGCCCTGCCTGCTCCGCGAGTGTCCCATCGACCATCGCTGCATGCGGCGGATCCCCGCGGACCGCGTGGCGGAGGCGGTCCTGGAAGTGCTCTCGGAGTCGTGATGGCGATGCCCGCGATCTTCATTGACCGCGACGGCACCCTCTCGTGGGAAGTGGGGTACGTCAACCACACCTCCCGTTTCCACCTCTATCCCTGGTCGGTAGACGCGGTGCGCCTGGTGAACCGTGGCGGCTTCCGGGCCGTGGTCGTCACCAACCAGGCGGGGGTCGCCCGCGGCTACTTCCCGGAGGCGCTGATTGGCGAGGTCCACGCCGCCCTCCGCTCCACTTTGGAGGCGGGGGGCGCCCGGCTGGACGGGATCTATGTCTGCATGCACCATCCCTCGGTGGGGGAGCCGCCCTACCGGGCGGACTGCGATTGCCGCAAGCCGCGGCCGGGTCTCCTGCGCCGCGCGGAGGCCGAGCTCGACATCGACCTCGGCCGCTCGTGGGTGGTGGGGGACCGGATCTCGGACCTCCAGCTGGCCTGGAACGTCGGCGCGCGGGGGGCGCTGGTGAAGAGCGGCTACGGCCGGGGCGAGCTCGCCTACCATGCCCCGGCCGCGCCCCGCCCGCCGGATCTGGTCGCGGAGCACCTGCTGGAGGCGGTGGAGAGGATCATGGCCGGGGGGGCGGGCGGATGAGGAGCGCCGGGCAGGCCCCCTCGCCCGCGCGGCTCGCCGACCTCGTCCACGCCTTCCGGGACCGGCGCCTTCTCGTGCTCGCCGATCTCGTGGCCGACGAGTTCGTCTACGGTCGCGTCCAACGCGTGAGTCGGGAGGCCCCCGTCCTGATCCTGGAGCACGACGGGGCTGAGGTCCGTCTGGGGGGTGGCGCCAACGCCGTCCACAACATCCGCACGCTGGGGGGCACGCCCCTCCCCCTGGGCATCTTGGGCGCAGACACGCATGGCCGCCAGCTGCGCGCGCTCCTCCGCGAGAAGGGAGTGGCGACCGCCCGCGTCCTCACGGGGGCCGGCTACCGCACGCCCGTGAAGACCCGCATCCTGGCCGGCGGCGCGCACTCCACCAAGCAGCAGCTGGTGCGCATCGACCGGGCCACCCGCCTGGACCCCCGAGATCCCGCCCGGCGGGCGGTGCGGCGGGCCCTGGATGGCTTCCGGGGGCGGGTGGACGGCGTGCTCGTGAGCGACTATGGCTTCGGCCTCCTCACCCCCGACCTCGTGCAGGCCGCAATCACTTTCGCGCGCCGCCGTGCCGTGCCCGTGACGGTGGACTCGCGCCACGGCCTCCTGGCCTTCCGGGGCATGACCGCGGTCACGCCCAACGAGCCGGAGGTCGAGGCCGCCCTCGGAATCACGATCGGACATGACCGCGGGCACCTGGAAGCGGCCGGCCGCACGCTGATCCGACGCCTGGGCGCCAAGGCCGTGCTCATCACGCGCGGTAGCGACGGCATGGCCCTCTTTGAGCCCGCCCGCCCGACGGTGCACATCCCCATCCATGGCAGCGACCAGGTGGCGGACGTGACGGGAGCCGGGGACACCGTCATCGCCACCTTCACTCTAGCCCTGGCCGCGGGGGCCAGCCCCGCCGAGGCCAGCGTGCTCGCCAACGTCGCGGGCGGTATCGTGGTCATGAAGCGGGCCACCTCCACCGTTTCCGCCGCCGAGCTTAGGGCGGCGGTGGCTCCCCGGGGCGCGGCGGCCGGCGGGGCGAAGGCGGCCCGGACGCGCTCGTGAGGAGCATGCGCATCGCCTCCGCCAAGATCGGCAGCCTTGACGAGGTCCGATCGCGGGTGGAGTCGGCCCGCCGGGCGGGCCAGACCATCGCCCTCGCCAATGGCTGCTTCGATCTCTTGCACGTGGGCCACGTGCGGTACCTGGCCGGGGCCCGCGAGGAGGGCGACCTGCTCGTGGTGGGGGTGAACGGAGACCGGGCCGTGCGCCGGCTCAAGGGACAGGGGCGGCCCATCCTGCCCGCGGCCGACCGGGCCCTTCTAGTGGCCGGCCTGAAGGGCGTCGACCAGGTCGTGATTTTTGAAGAGGACGACGCGGCGCGGCTGATCCTCGCCCTGCGCCCGGACGTGCACTGCAAGGGAACCGACTACACGCCGGAGACGGTCCCCGAGGGAGCGCTGGTGCGCTCCTACGGCGGCCGGGTGGCCATCGTGGGGGACGCCAAGACCCACGACACGCGTGCGCTGCTGGCGAGGATCCGAGGGTGAGAGCGCTCCTCGTGCGCCTTTCCGCGATCGGGGACGTGGTCCATACCCTCCCCGCCCTGGCCGCCCTCCACCGCCACGGCTACGAGGCGGGCTGGGTCGTGGAGCCCCCGGCCCGCCCCCTCCTCGAGGGGCATCCCTTCCTCTCCCAGGTCGCGGCCGCCCCCGCCGCGCGCGCCTTCCGGGGAGGACTGGCCTGGGCGACGATGCGGGAGCTGCGGGGGCGGCGGTACGACATCGCCCTCGACTTCCAGGGGCTGTGGAAGTCGGCGGCCTGGGCGCGCCTCTCGGGGGCCACGCGCGTCATGGGCTACGCCCGGGGGGCGCGCCGCGAGCCGCTCTCGGCCCTGCTCGCCCACGAGCGGGCCCTCCTTCCCGAGGACCTGCCCCACGTCATCGACAAGAACCTTGCTCTCCTCCGGCTTCTGGGCATCGAGGCGGTGGGGGCCCGCGACTTCCCGCTCCCCCCTTCGGGGGCGGAGGCCGCGCGCGTGGAGACGGCCCTCACCGCTTCGCGGCTCCACGACTTCGTGATCTTGAATCCCGGGGGCGGGTGGGCGAGCAAGCTCTGGCCGCCGGAGAGCTTCTCTGAGCTGGCCCGGGGCCTGCGCGAGCGCGGCCTCATCCCGCTCGTGACTTTCGGCCCCGGCGAGGAGGCGCTGGCCACCCGCGTGGTCTCGGCCTCGGGGGGCGCGGCCGCCACGTCCTTTCCCACCACCCTCCTCGAGTACGTGGAGCTGGCCCGCCGTGCCCGCCTGGTGGTGGCCGCCGACACCGGTCCCCTGCACATCGCCTGTGCGGTGGGGACGCCGGTGGTCGGCCTCTTCGGGCCCACGGACCCCGCCCGCAACGGCCCCTTCTCCCCCCAGGATCTGGTGGTGCGCCGTGCCCCCTCCTGCGCCCCCTGCCACCGGCGGCGGTGCGCCGTCCATGACGGGGTCATGCGGCAGATCCCGCCCTCTGCGGTGCTCGAGGCCGCCCTTCGCCGCCTGGGCCGAAGCGGGCCCGAGAGCCTTGCCGTCTAGGCTCCGCGTCCCCCTCGGCTACGCCGTCGGCCTCCTCGTCCTCCTTCTGTCCCGCCCCTCGCCGGTCTCGGTGCTCCTCGGGCTGCCCCTGGGGGTGATCGGAGAGGGGATCCGGGTCTGGGCCTCGGGCCACATCGACAAGACCCGGAGCCTGGCCACGGGCGGCCCCTACGCCTTCACCCGCAACCCTCTCTACCTGGGGAGCCTGCTTCTGGCCCTGGGGGTGGCGGTGGCCTCGGCCAGCCTCTGGGTCGTTCTGGCCGTGGCCGCGTACTTCACCGCCTTCTATCCCTCGGTCATGCGGGAGGAGGCGGGGTTCCTGCGCGAGAAGTTCGCGGTCGAGTACAGAGGCTGGGCGGCGGAAGTGCCCTCCTTCCTACCCCGGCTGACCCCCGGGGGCCCGCGCGCCTCGCGCTTTACCTGGGAGCGCGTGGGCAGGAACCGGGAGTGGCGCACGGCGTTCGGGCTCCTCCTAGCGGCGGCCCTGCTTTACCTCCGGCATCTCCTGGCCGCTTGCGGCGTCTTGTAAGAACGGGCCACGAACGATAGGATCGTCGCCGGTCAACGCGCGACTCGCGGAGCTCGCCGCCATGTGCCAAACCATCCTCGCCCTCACCCTCCTCCTGGCCGCCCTCCCCGCCCCTGCGGCAGAGCCGACCGCCCCCCCCACGCGCGAGCTCGAGCGCATCAACTGGATGGAGTTCCGCGAGTGGGTGCCGGGCCGGATCCAGACCGTGCTCCTCCCCCTGGGCACCCTGGAGGCGCACGGCGTCACCGCCAACGGGGCGGACATTCTGGCTCCCGTGGCCATCGCCCGCGAGATCGCCCCCCGCCTGAACGCCCTCGTCGCGCCCGTCGTTCCCTACGGCTTCACGGGCTCCATGGACGCCTACCCCGGTGCGTTCACGGTCCCCGAGGAGGCCTACCGGGCGTACGTGCGCGCCGTGCTCCTGGGGCTGGCCCGCAACCGGTTCCGGAACCTCATCCTCCTGAATGGCCACGGCGGCGGGCAGACCGCCATCCTCTCCGCCCTCGCCCAGGAGGTGGGGCGCGAGGAGCGGGTGAGGGTCTTGGTCGTGAATTGGTGGTCGTACTGCTCGGACGTGACCATGGAGGTCTTTGGAGAGGACGGCGGGCACGCCGGCAACAACGAGACCGCCTTCCTGCAGGCCATCGATCCCTCCCTGGTCCACGCCGAGCGTTACCGACCGGATATGGCCACCGCGTACCCGGCCCCCAACACCTGGAGCGCGTACCCGTATCCGTCCAGCATCGGCCTTTATAAGGAGGGGCAGGGTTATCCACAGTTCGACCCCGCCAAGGCCAAGCGCTACTTTGCCCGGGTCAACGAAAAGGTGGCGCGGCTTGTGGAGGAGACGATCCGGAAGTGGGACCTGGCGGGGGCATTCAATTGAGGGGAGTGGCGCGGGGCCGTGCCCCGAGCCGTCCCTCCTCCGCCGCGGGGGAGGCGTTTCTACCCGCGCCGCGACCGCGGAGGGAGACCGCCCGACCATGCCGGGGCTGAGCCGCCGTGAGTTTGTGAAGGCGGGGGTGGCCCTGGGCGCGAGCCCGCTCCTGACCCGAGCCCCCACCGTCCTTGTTCCCAAGCCGACGCGCCCGGTGGTGGTCTCCTCCGCCAACGGGAACAAGTTCAAGAACGGCGGGCCACGCACCTGCGTGCAGGAGGCCTTCGAGCGGATCACGCGCGGCGAGGACGTGCTGGACGCTCTGATCGCGGGGGTCAACATCGTAGAGCTGGACCCCGAGGACGACAGCGTGGGCTACGGCGGGCTCCCCAACGCAGAGGGCGTGGTCCAGCTCGATTGTTGCTGCATGCATGGGGGGAAGAAGCGCGCGGGGGGAGTGGCCGCGCTCGAGGGTGTGCGTACCCCGTCCCGGGTGGCCCGGCTCGTGATGGACGAGACGGACCATCATCTGCTGGTCGGTGCGGGGGCCCAGGCTTTCGCCCGCGGCCAAGGCTTCACCATCGAGCCCGACCTCAACACCGAGCACTCCCGCGCGCTCTGGCGGGAATGGAAGCGGAGGACGGACCCCGAGCACTACCTCGATCCCGCCCGCCGGTCCGAGGAGTCCCACCGCGTGAGCCTGCAGATGATGGCCGAGGGCCTCCTCGACCCCCTCCGCTACTGGGGCACCATCAACTGCAACGGGGTCAGCGCGGGGGGGGAGGTGGCGGGGGTCACCACCACCAGCGGCCTGGCCTTCAAGATCCCGGGCCGGGTGGGGGACTCCCCCATCCTGGGGGCGGGGCTGTATGTGGACGGAGAGGTGGGGGCGGCGGGCTCCACCGGGCGCGGCGAGGTCAACCTCTATAACCTCTCCTCCTACCTGATCGTGGACCAGCTCCGCCGCGGGGCCCATCCCAAGGACGCGGGGATGACCGCGCTCCAGCACATCAAGGAGAACACGGTGGAGAGAAGGCTCCTCAACGGGGACGGCCATCCGAGATTCAACGTCAGCTTCTACGTCCTGAACCGGTTGGGAGAATACGCGGGGGTGAGCCTCTATAGCAGCTGGGGGGGCAAGCCGCTGTCCTTCGCGGTCTGCACGGAGAGGGGTCCGGAGACCCTTCCCTGCGAGGGCCTCCTGGGCGAGGCCCCCCGGGAGTAGCGTGGAACCGCCCACCCTGGAGGCGATCCGCGCCACCCGCGCGCGGCTGGGCGACCACGTCGTCGTGACCCCCGTGCGCCTCTGGCAAGACGGCGCCCTCGAGCGCGCGGTCGGCTCCGGGACCCGGGTGTACCTCAAGGAGGAGCTCTTTCAGCGCGCGGGGAGCTTCAAGCCGCGGGGCGCCCTGGCCGTCATGCTGGACCTGACCCCCTCCGTCCTCTCCCGCGGCGTCACCGCGGTCAGCGCGGGCAACCACGCCATGGCCGTGGCCTACGCCGCCCGTGCCCTCGGCACCACGGCCAAGGTCGTGATGATGAAAACCGCCAACCCCTTCCGGGTAGACGCCTGCCGGGAGCTGGGGGCGGTGGTGGAACTCCAAGAGGACGTGCACCGAGCCTTCGCGCGCGCCAAAGAGATCGAGGCGCAGGAAGGGCGGACCTTCGTACATCCCTTCGAGGGGCCCTTGACCGCGCTGGGGACGGGCACCCTGGGCCTGGAGCTCGTGGAGCAGGTGCCGGACCTGGACGCGGTCTTGGTTCCTATCGGCGGGGGCGGGCTGTGTGCGGGGGTGGCGGCCGCGGTCAAGCTGGCCCGTCCGCGCTGCCAGGTCTTCGGGGTGGAGCCGGAGGGGGCCGATACCATGCGCCGGAGCTTTGCCGCCGGCTCCCCGCAGGCCATCGACCAGGTGCGCACCATCGCGGACAGCCTGGGGGCGCCCTACGCCGCCCCCTATAGCTTCGGCCTCTGCCGGCGCTACGTGGACGACCTGGTCTTGGTCGACGACGACGCGCTGCGGCGGGCCATGCGTCTGCTCTTTGCCTCCGCCAAGCTCGCGGTGGAGCCGGCGGGAGCGGCGGCCACGGCCGCTCTCTGTGGCCCCCTCCGCGACCGCCTGAGCGGCAAGCGAGTGGGGGTCATCGTCTGTGGCGCCAACATCGACCCCGCCACCTTCAGCGCCCACCTCGCCGCCGCTGGTTGACCGCCCCTCCCGCGCCCTTCCCTGCGAAGGGGGCGGTGTATAGTGGGCGCTTCATGTCCAACCCCTCGGATCGCCTCTTCACCGGCAGCTTCTTCATCATGTGTGGGTTCACCTTCACCGTCTTCCTCTCCGCGTTCCAGCTGCTGCCCACCGCCCCCTTCCGGATCCTCGAGCTCGGAGGCAGCAAGCTGGCGGCCGGCCTCTTCCTGGGCCTGCTGACCTACGCCTCCGCCCTCTCCGCCCCCTTCACGGGGGCCCTCGCGGACCGCATCGGCAAGCGCCGCATGCTTGTGCTCTGCAGCCTGGCCATCACCGGCTTCTCCGTGGCCTACGGTCTCAGCACAACTTACGTCGTCCCCCTGGGCCTCGTGTTTTTCCACGGCCTCTTCTGGTCGGGGCTGCTCTCCGCCTCCTCCGCCTACATGACGGACGTGATACCGGAAACCCGGCGCGCGGAAGGCATCGGTTATTGGGGCATGTCGAGCATGCTCGCGGTGTCGGTGGCCCCCAGCCTGGGGCTCTGGGTCTTCCACCGGGGCTGGGGCTGGCTCTGCGCGATCACGGGAGCCCTGAACCTGGCCATGGCCATCATCGCCACGACCCTGCCCGAGACGAGCGTCTCCGCCTGGCACAGCCACGAGAAGTTCTTGAGCAAGAACCTCGTGGAGTGGCGGGTGCTTTCCGTCTCCCTGGCCCTCTTCCTCTACTCGTTCGGCTACGGGGGGGTGACCAGCTTCGTGGCCCTCTACGCGGAGGCGAGCGGGATCTCTCCCCGCGGAATCTTCTTCACCACCTTCGCGATTGTCGTCATCGCCACCCGGCTGGCCTTTGGCCGCCTGGCTGACCGCGTGGGCCACCGGAAGGTGTTCCTGCCCTGCCTGGTCTTGATCGTCGTCGGCTTCATCCTCCTGGCCTGGACCCGGACCTTTTGGGGGATGGTCCTCTCCGCGGCCGTCTTCGCCACCGGTTTCGGGAACGCCTATCCGGCCTACGCCGCCCACGTGACCCGCTACGTGGCCGCGGCCCGCCGGGGCGCGGCCTTCGGGGGGATCGTGGCTGCCTTCGACACCGGGATCGGGACGGGCTCGATCTGCACGGGCTGGATCATCCAACACTTCGGTTTCCGGCCCGCATTCGCGACCGCGGCCACGCTCTCCGCGCTGGCCATGCCCTATTTCCTGTTTGCGGAAGGGCGCTGGCTGCGGCCGCCCACCGAAGCCTGAGCCCCTAGCCCTCCCCCGGGGTCCAGAGCCAGGCCGCGCCGCGCACCCCGCTGCTGTCGCCGTGGAGGGGGGCGAGGAGGGGGGTGTCCAGGCGGTCGGAGAAGCCGTGCCTCTGCCACCGCCGGGGGACGTTCTCGTAGAGCCGGCCCAGCTTGGACATCCCGCCCCCCAGAACGACCGCGTCGGGATCGAGGATGTTGATGAGGACGGCCAGGGCGCGGGCCATGCGGTCCTCGTAGCGCTCCAGGGTCGCGCGGGAACCAGGATCGCCGGCCTCCGCGCGGGCCGCGATCTTTGCCGCGTCCAGGGCCTCGCCCGTTGCCTCTTGGTGGTCGCGGGCCATCCCCGGTCCCGAGAGGAAGGTCTCCACACAGGCGGTCTTCCCGCAGTAGCAGGAGGGGCCGGGCCACTCCCCTTCTTGCGGCCAGGGCAGCGGGTTGTGGCCCCACTCCCCGGCGATGGCGTTGGGACCGGTGAGGATCCGGCCCTCCACCGCGATGCCGCCGCCGGTGCCCGTGCCCACGATCACCCCGAAGACGACGCGGGCGCCCCTCGCCGCCCCGTCGACCGCCTCCGAGAGGGTGAAGCAGTTGGCGTCGTTGGCGAAGCGCAGAGACCGTCCGAGCCTTTGGGTGAGGTCCTCGACCAGGGGCTTTCCGTTGAGCCAGACCGAGTTCGCGTTCTTGACGAGGCCGGTGGCGGGGGAGATGGCCCCCGGCATGCCCACCCCCACCGTGGCCCGCCCGCCGAGATCGCGTTCGAGGGCGCCCACCAGGCCGACGATGGCGTCGAGGGTGGCCGGGTAGTCGTGGCGGGGGGTGGGGATCCGGCGCCGGCCGAGCACCTGCCCCTCAGCGCCGAGGGCCAGGGCCTCGATCTTGGTGCCCCCCAGGTCCACGCCGATCCGCATTCAGGCCTTGGGGAAGGACAGCACCGTCGCCCCCCGGGGCTCGGGGCCCACGAACTCGTTCATGAGGCGGGCAAAGCGGGGGGCCAGGATGAGCTCGTAGGTCGATTCCTTGTCGGGAAACAGCGCCAGGGCCTGGCCCCGGGCCGCCGCCACGAGGGCCTCCGCCTCCGGGCGGGTGAGCCGCCCCTGCGCGAGCACGGCGCAGGTGAGGTCCACAACCGTGCGCAGGCGACGCAGGCGCTGCCCCTCCTCCGCCACCGCCCGCGCGCGCGTTTCGCCCTCGAGGTCGATGCCGGCCTCCCCGATCAATGGATCTCGGCGATCTTCTCCAGCTTCTCGCGCTGTCCGAGCCGGTAGAAGCGGCGGGCTTCGCGGGGAAGGTCGGCCAGGCGGGAAGGCCGCAGGAAGCGCGCCTCCAAGTACCCGCAGTAGCGGTAGGCGAGCGCGCTGGCCGCCCGGTAGCGCTGCGCCCGCTCCGGGCTGAGGCCCCCGGCCAGCCGGTAGTTCCGGAAGAGGCTCTCCCGCAGGCGCGAGGAGACCGCTCCCTCGTTCTGCAGGGAGAAGAAGAAGACGGCCGTCAAGTACTTGTCTACCTCCCCCTGCAGCTCCAGCTCGAGCTCCGTGACCGAGCGCGCGCGGCGCGCGCAAAAGAGAAGATAGAGGAAGTGGCTGACCTCTTCGGTCAGGACGCAAAGAGGGTCCAGGTTGGTGGCGTCCAGGTGAATGCGCGGGTCCCGACGCGCGAGGCCCTCTCCCACCGAGTCCTCGAAGATGACGCCCACCGCCACCTCGTCCCCTTCCTGGGTGAGCAGGGTGCGGCTGCCCCCCCCCGGCAGGTGGGCCGCGTCCGCGGAGGGGATCAGGAACTCGGTGACCGGGGCCTCGGGCTCGAGGGCGTAGAGCGATTCCAGCCGCCGCTGGACGTCCACGAGCAGGCCGGCGGGTATGGCCACGCTCAATGGAGCCGGCCCTCGCCGGGCAGGAGGGGCGTGATCCCGCGCTCGGCGAGAAGGGCCGCCGCCCGGCGGCTCCCGGTCTGGAGCCAGCGCTCGTAGAGCCGCAGCAGGGAGGCGGGCGTGCTGAGCTGGCTCGCCTCCGAGACTTCGGAGAGGACATCGGCGAACAATCGGAAGCGGCCGGCGAGCTCGGAGAAGACCGCGGGGCCGAAGCCGCGGGCCTGCTCGTGCTCCCGGCTCAGAGAAGCGTAGGCGCGGCCCCCCAGGGCGCAGTAGTAGCTGGCGTCGGCCACCCGGCCGTGGAGGCTGTCCGCGAAGAAGCCGGAGACGAAGAGCGCGGTGTCGCCCATGGCCCGGAGGAGCCGGGCCCGCTCGTGGCGCGAGGCCGCCAAGGCGCGCAGGTACAGGAGGGCGAGGGGAGTCTCGTCGTAGCCGGGCTCGCGGCCGGGCAGGATCTCCCCGCGCAGGCAAGCGGCCAGAAGATTGACCAGGTACGACTCCGTGAAGGCTGAGGTGGCGACCCTCTGGTGATCCATCGCCTTCAGAAGCTGCTCGCGGAAAAACTCCACCGGGGTCTCGCCCTGCACGAGCTTCTCAGGCATCGCCCTGCTCCTCGCGCCTCACCGGGCGCCTACCCCTCACGATGCACGAACCGTGCGAGCACTCGGGTACCCCCAGTGCCAGGCAATAAGTGACTGTAGAACAATCACTTAGGGCCAAGCGGCGGGATCATCCCGGCTTCCGGACTCGCTCCCCCGCGTCACCTCCCGTGACAATCTCCGCCCCTGGGCGAGTCCAGTCCCGTCCCAGCAGGCGAGCGTGATCCACCATGAGGCAACGGTCCATGACCACGGTGACCCCGGCTTCGGCGGCCCGCCGGGCTCCCTCGTAGTCGATGCAATCGAGCTGCAGCCAGAGCGCGGGAGAGCCGGCGGCGAGGACCTCGTCCACAACCTGAGGCAGGGTCTCGCTTCGCCGGAACACGTCCACGAGGTCCACGCCTCGCGGGATCTCTTGCACGCTCCGGTACACGGCCTGGCCCAGGATCCGCTCCTCGCGCGGGTAGACGGGGACGACTTCGTATCCCCGCTCCATCAGGTAGCGCGCGACCCGGTTCGAGTCGCGATGGGGTTTGGGGGAGAGGCCCACGATGGCGATCCGCCGGAGGCTTTGCAACAGCCGGCGAAGGACGTCGTCATCCGGGTTCCGGAAAGGTTCCGCCATCTAGGCCTTGGATTCCTGGACCGGATGCTAGCATGACCTACGGACGCGACGGGTCCGTTCGCTTGTCCGCTCTCGAGGGTCCGTCCCTAGCGGGGGCTGCCGGCGGGAGGCGCGGGTGGGGACGGGGAGGAGGGGCGCGCGTCCGGGCCCGCGATGTAGCCGATGGCGCCGAGGTCCTGCAGCACGTCCTTGTCCACCTCCGGGCGGCCGGGGTCGGCGGCCACCCTTCGGGCTTCCGTCTCGTAGCTGGGGATGGTCTTCACGGGAAAACGCCTGAGAAACCCGTCCTCGAAGGCCTGGCGCAGCACGGTGCCGTCCATGTCTGCCGCCACCGGCTGCCCCATGGCATAAAGAATGGTGGGGGCGATGTCGAAGATCACCGCTCCCGACAGGCCCTGACTCCGCTTCACCCCTGGTCCGGCCAGGAAGAGGACCCCGTCCGGCGGCGCCTGGGCCGGGTTGGCGTGGCTGTAGGCTCCCTGGAAGAAGCGAAAGCCGTGGTCGGAGCAGACGACGAGCAGCGTCCGCCCATCCAGCCGCCCCAGATACTTCGCGATCGTGCGGTCCATCGCCTCGTAGATGGGCGCCATGACCCGGGCGAACTCCCGGTCGACACGCGCCTCCGCCTCGGCGTCAAACGTCCCCGCCTCCTCGCGCCGCACGGCCTCCTCGTAGAGCCGGGGGTCCAGATAGTGGTCGGCGAGGTGGCTGGTGACATCCACCAGGCGGAAGTAGGTCGAGAAGACCTGCACCGGCTGATGCTCCCAAAGGTAGTCGCTCACGCGGTCGATCGTCATGTCGTGGGCCACGTAGAAGCCGTAGGCCTGGAGGATGCTGCGGGTCGTGGTGATGGGGACGGTGGCGTCCTCCTCCCGCCACTGGGGGATGCCGAGCCGGGTCATCTCCGGGACCACGTCGTCGGGGTAGTAGAGTCTCAGGGCGTTCAGGCCCGCGAACAGCGCCTGCGGGTGCACGGTGCTCGGATCCGAGCGGGCCTTGAAGGCGTTGCTCACGATGTAGCCGTTCGCGATGGGGGAGGGTGGGTAGGAGACCCACCAGTTCAGGGTCCCCGTCCGGACGCCGCGCTCGGAGAGGATTTCCCAGTACGTCTTCACCCGCCGCTTGCGGTCCGAGTAGGGCACGGTCAGGCCGGCCTGGTTCACATAAGTCCAGTCGATGATTCCGTGCTTGAGCATGGTCTTGCCGGTCGAGATCGAGGTCCAGAGGATGGCGCTCTTGGTGGGATGGGCCGACCGCAGGGGGCCGTAGGCCCCGAGCTCGATCAGCCGCTTCATGGCGGGCAGCCGACCCGCCTCCAGAAGGGGCCCGATCAGGTTGGGAGCGGCGCCGTCGAAGCCAAGCAGGATGACCCGCTCCACGCGGGGGGAATGGACGGAGGACCAGAGCGCCCAGGCGGCGGCGGAGACGGCCAGGAAGGCCGTCGCCGCCCACAACGCTGATCGCGGCCCACGGGTCATGGGATCCTCGTTTGACTCAAGGGGCAGGACTGCCCGACCAGCGGGATGGCGGGGGGGCGGCGCCCGAACTCCCGGCGACCAAACCGAGCCTAGCACGAGCGCTCGCGCAGCCGCAACGCAGGGGGTGTTGTTGACGCGGGAAGGCTTGGGCGCTTAGCCTTCGGAGGGCCGGCTTAGGAAAGGAGCTGATGAACCCGAAGTGGATCTGGCCGTTCGCGGCCGCGCTGGTGACCGTCGGCTCCTTCCCCGGCTGCGCGGCCCGCCCCCTTCCCGAGACCCGGCTGCGGAAGCCCAACGTCCTGCTCGTGGCCCTCGACGACATCGCGCTGCGGCTCGGAAGCTACGAGCCGGGCGTGAAAACGCCCCACCTCGACCGCCTGGCCGGACGGGGACGCCGGTTCGACCACGCCTACCGTCAGTACCCGCTGCGCGTGCCGGCCCGGGTCTCTCTGCTTCTCGGCCGGCGCCCGGAGACGACCCGCATCTGGGGCGACCTCGAACCCGGGGACCCGTGGCCGGGATCGGCACCCCTCCCCGACCAGTTCCGGAGTCAGGGCTACTTCACGGCCCGGGTGGGCCGCTTTCTCGGCCCTCCCGGAGACGAGGCCCTCCACTTTGACCTGGCGGAGGAGGCCTCCCCGGACGAGGCCGCGGCGCGGACCGTGCGGATCATGGAGGAAAAAAAGGACGGCCCCTTCTTGCTGATCGTGGGGTTCAACCGGCCCCGCCCCGGCTGGGTCCCTCCCCCGAAGTACTTCGAGCTCTACAATGCCCAGCAACTCCCCCTCCCCCCCGAACCGACCGTCGACTGGGACGGGATCCCGCCCCTGGCCCTGGCTGACGCGGGCGTCGCCCCGCCCTCCCGGTCGGCGCCGCCCCCGCTCCCGGAGGACCAGCGGCGCCGTGCCCTGGCCGCCGAGCTCGCGTACCTGTCCTACCTCGACGCGCAGGCGGGCGCGCTCTTGGAGGCGCTCGAACGGCTGAAGCTCAAGGAGAGCACGGTGGTGGCGGTGGTGGGCGACGATCCCCCCTGGCCGGGCCCGCCCCTGCCGCGCCCGGACCTGCTCCTCGAGGATGCCCTCAAGGTCTCGCTCATCGTGGCCGCCCCCGGCCTTCGTCAGCCGGGCGCGGCCAGCGGGCAGGTGGTGGAGCTCATCGACCTCTACCCGACCTTCCTGGATCTCGCTGGCCTCCCTGCCCCCCCCGGGATCGAGGGCGCGAGCCTCCTGCCCGCGCTCCGCGACCCTGGGCGGGCCGTGAAGTCATCCGCGCGGTCCAGCGTCCGGCGGGAAGCGGGGCCCCTCGGGCGCAGCGTGCGCACGGACCGCTACCGCTACACCGAGTGGCCGGACGGCAGCCGGGAGCTGTACGACCACAGAGCCGATCCCCACGAGTACACCAACCTCGCCCAGTCCCCCGCGCACGCGGCGGCCCTGCGCGACGCGAAGGCCCTGCTCGACGCCGGCCCGCGGGCGGCCGCCCTCCCCGCGCCTCCCGGCCCCGCCCCCGCCCTGTCCGCCCCCTTGAACGTTCTCCTCATCATCGTGGACGACTTGAACGTCCGCCTCGGCTGCTATGGCTACGACGTGAAGTCGCCCAACATCGACCGTCTCGCCCACGTGGGGCGCGCCTTCCATCATGCCTACTGCCAAGTGCCGTCCTGCAGCCCGTCGCGGACTTCCCTCATGACTGGCTGGCGTCCGGAGCGGACGGGAGTCTGGGACAACCTGCAGATACCGCGCGACAAGCTCCCGGGGGCGGTCCCCCTCCAAGAGCACTTCCAGGCCCAAGGTTACTTCACGGCCCGCGTCGGCAAGATCTACCACGGCCCCTTCGAGGATGAGTTCCGCTGGGCGCTGGCCGAGCACACGCCCTACCTGCCCGGGGACGAGGCCAACGAGCCCCCGCCCAGGAAGGAGCGTCTGCTGGCGGGGGGGAGCTCCCTGGCCTGGACCGCCACCGACAACAAGGATGAGGACGAGCCGGACGGACGCACCGCCCGCCGGGTGGCGGGCCTCATCGAGGCCCACCGTGGGAAGCCGTTCTTCATCGCCGCCGGCTTCAACAAGCCCCACATCCACTGGGTGGCTCCCCGCCGCTACTTCGACCTCTACCCGCCCGGGCGCATCCTCCTCCCCCCCGAGCCGTCGGACGATTGGAAGGACATCCCCGAGATCGCCATTGCGCGCCATCCCCCCCGCTGGCCGGGGGCGTTCCTGACCGGCCCCGTGGAGGCCCCCGACGACGACCTCCGCCGCCGGGCCACCGCCGCCTACTATGCCTGCGTCTCTTTCGCGGATGCCCAGGTCGGCGTCCTCCTGGAGGCGCTGGACCGGCTCAAGCTCTGGGAGCAAACGGTGGTCGTGCTGCTGAGCGACCACGGCTTCCATCTCGGCGAGCACACCGGCCTCTGGCGGAAGAACACCCTCTTCGAGGAGTCGCTCCGCGTCCCCCTCATCATCGCCGCGCCCTCCGTCCGGGAGCCCGGCTCGCCCAGCGAACAGCTGGTGGAGTCGGTCGATCTCTACCCGACCCTGGTCGAGCTGGCCGGCCTGCCGCGGGTCGAGGGCCTGGAGGGGGTGAGCCTGCTCCCTCTCCTCCAGGACCCGCGGCCGCCGGTGAAGCGGGCGGCCTTCTCGCTCGTTCCCCGGCAGCCCCCGGAACTGGGGCGGAGCCTGCGCACCCGGCGCTGGCGCTACACCCAGTGGCCCGACGGCAGCGAGGAGCTCTACGACCTTTGGGGCCAGGGGGGCGCTTGGCGATCTTTCCTGGCGCGGCTGCTCGGCCGCAACCCGCTCCGCAACCTGGCCGGCGACCCCGACCACGCGGCCACCCTGGAGAAGCTCCGCAAGCGGCTGGAGGGGGGCCCCTAGTTACTGCACGAAGGTGACTTTGTTGATCTCGCGCAGGGTGGTGACGCCGGCAAAGACCTTCTCCAGCGCGGAATCGCGGAGGAAGGTCATCCCCTCCTCCCGCGCCGCTTGCTTGATCTCCGCGGCCGGGCGTCGCTCCAGGATCATCTGCCGGATGCGGTCCGACATGTCGAGGAGTTCGGCCACCGCCGTCCGGCCCCGGAAGCCCGTCCCTCCGCACTCCTCGCACCCGATCGACTCGTGGAAGGCCTGGTCGTGGTAGATGTCGGGGTCGAGGCCCGACTCCCGAAGCTGGGGCTCCGCGATCTCCGCCTCCCGCCGGCAGCGCATGCACAGCACTCGCACCAGGCGCTGGGCCATGACGCAGTTGAGGGCGGAAACGAAGTTATAGGGCTCCACCCCCATGTGGAGGAAGCGGCCGATCACGTCGAATACGTTGTTGGCGTGCACGGTGGTGAAGACCAGATGGCCGGTGAGGGCGGACTGCACCGCGATCTGCGCGGTCTCGGGGTCGCGGACCTCCCCCACCATGATCTTGTCGGGGTCATGGCGGAGGATGGAACGCAGCCCCCGGGCGAAGGTGAGCCCCTTCTTCTCGTTCACCGGCACCTGGGTGATCCCCGGGATCTGGTACTCCACCGGGTCCTCGATGGTGATGATCTTGTCCTCGGGGGTGGCGATCTCGGAGAGGGCGGCGTAGAGGGTGGTGGTCTTGCCGCTGCCGGTGGGGCCGGTGACCACTACCATCCCGTAGGGCTCGGTCACGTACTTGCGCAACTTCCTCAGATCGGCCTCGGAGAAGCCCAGCACGTCGAGGCGCAGGCGCCGGAAGGCCGCGTTCAGCGACTCCTTGTCCAGGATCCGGATGACCGCGTCCTCCCCGTAGATGGAGGGCATCACGGACACGCGGAAGTCGATGGTGCGCCCCTTCACGCGCAGCCGGAAGCGTCCGTCCTGGGGAACGCGTTTTTCCGCTATGTCCAGCTCGGACATCACCTTGATCCGGCTCAGGATCGTCTCGTGGTGCCGCTTGTCCAGGGGCTCCAGGGCCGGGTAGAGCACGCCGTCGATGCGGTACTTGGCCAGCACCTCGCGGTCCTTGGTCTCGAGGTGGATGTCCGATGCCCGTCGGTCGATGGCCCCCAGAATGAGGGAGTCCACCAGGCGCACGATCGGGCTCTCCGTGGGCCGGCCGCGGTCGTCCACCGCGTCCGTCTCGTCGTCGGCCACGAACTGCAGGCGCAGGCCCTCGCTGGCCTGCTCGAGCAGGATCTCGCCCCCTCGGTGGCGGCGGAGGAGCGCGGCCACCCGCTCCGCGGGCGCGACCACCGCCTCGAGCGGCCGCTCGAGCAGGAACTCGAGCTCGTCGACCCTTGAGAGGTCCTCGAGGTCGCCGAAAGCCAGGATGAGGCGCGCCCCCTCCCTGCCCACGGGGGCGCAGCCGAAGCGCACCAGCAGCTCCAGGGGCGCCTCTGACCAGAGGGCGGGATCATCCGGGACCCCCTCCAGAGGCTCGAAGGGAAGGCCCAGGGCCCGGGCCTGGGCGCGGGCCCTTCCCCAGTCCCCGGACGTCAGCCCCGGCTCGGCGTCGGCACGCAGGGGCACCGCGAGCTCGGCCATCGATCGGATGGTAGCATGAGCGACCCGGCCCGAGACCGCCGCCTTCTGCCGGGAGCCCGGCCTCAGCGCATCATTTCCGTGAGGGCGCGCGTGGCGTCGAGCTTGGGGTAGTCGAGCCACAGGAGCCGAGCGAGGGTGAAGGCGATGTCCTCCGGGCCGCAGGGCTCGGGGTAGGAACCGGGCTTGATCGCCGCCCCCAGGAAGACGAGGGGGACGTGGCGGTCGTAATCGTAAGCGGTTCCGTGGCCCGTCCCTCCCGTCCTGTCCCCGACATAGACGTGCTCTTTCACCCGCGACACGATGTGGGGGCTGCGCGGCTCGAAGAAGGCGTTCTGGAAGAGGGGGAAGAAGGGATCGTCGGGGGGCGCCTCCCCGAGCAGACGGGCATGGGTGTAGACGGCGGCGATGGCCCCCGTTCCCAGAAGGGCCTTCTCGATCGTCGCCTCCACCTCCTCCCGCCGCAAGCCCTGGCGGCGAAGGGCGGCAAGATCGAGGTAGAAGTCGGGGCCATCCGCGCTCGCGACGAGGCCTTTGGCTCTCGGGAAGCGGGCGGCCAGAGCCTCGCTCACCGCCTTCTCGAAGACCCCGGGGGGGACGCGGCGGGCGTCCACCCCCCGCGCCTGGAGCACCTCCACCAGGGGCAGGACGCCGTGGTCGGCGGTCAGGACGAGAAGCGTGCGGTCGGGGCCGACCCGGGCCTCGACCGCGTCCAGCAGCCTTTGCAGGGTGAGGTCCAGCCTCAGCATCTGGTCCATGAGCTCCTGGCTGTCGGGCCCGTAGGTGTGGCCGATGATGTCGGTGGCGGAGAAGCTGATGGCGAGCACGTCGGTCGCCTCGCGGACGCCGAGCTCATGGCCGGCCATGGCGGCCAGGCTCAGGTCAAGGGTGACCTCGTCCGCGAAGGGCGTGCGCCGAAAATCCTCGTAGAACTCCCGCGACGGGGGCATTCCCCGGATCCGGTGGGGGAACACGGTGTCCTTGCCGTCCCACTCGCCCTTGACGTCGTCCTCGCCCGCGAACTGCCGGTAGACGCTTTCGTCGCTGAGCAGGCGGTTCCAGGTTCCACCCCCGTGGGCGTCCACCGGGTGCCTCTGGTTCCACGCCTCGAGCCAGGCGGGAGGGGTGGACCGATAGTAGGTGCTGGTGACGAAGCGTCCGCCCTCCGTCTCGTACCAATAGGCGCCGTCCGCGCGCGGGCCGGCGGGGAGGATGGCCCCCCGGTCCTTGAGCGACACCCCCACCACCCGCGAGGCCGGGGAGCGAAGCTTGAGGAAGTCACCGAAGGTGAAGCCGATGAAGTTCGCGGGTGAGGCCCCCCGCCCCGAGCCCCCCACCGTGGACACCACGGGATCGTCCACCACGTTGATTCGTTGACCGAGCAGGGCGTCGAACCAGGCATTGGCGATCACGCCGGAGTGGCTGGGGTGCCGACCGGAGAGGATGGTAGCGTGGCCGGGGCCGGTCTCGGTGCAGGCGTGGGCGTAGCGCGCATTCGTGAAGACCGCCCCGCGGTCGAGCAGCCTCCGGAAGCCGCCCTTGAAGAGGGGCCCGAAGCGCGTCAAATAGTCGAAGCGCATCTGGTCGATGGTCAGCACGAGGACCAGCCGGGGCCGGATGGGTGGCGGCTCCGCGGGCAGCCGACCACCGGGGGCGAGGAAGAGGAGGGCGGCGAAGACGAGCAGGCGGCGGGGATGGTGATTCACGCCCGGGAGTCTAGCCCAAGAGCCCCTCCCCGGGCCCCTGCCCCGGCCGGGCTCCGTCACGCCGCCGTCATCGGTCCCGCCGCGCTCAGCGAAGCCGTCGCGACCCGGCGGGGGGCTCCTCCGCGTCGGCGGAAGAGAGCGGGGTGGGGCCGAGGCCCGCCCCCGCGCTCAAGGCGTCGAGAAGCCTGGCGGCGCGCCGCCGGCCCGAGATGGAGGCCGCGAGCTGCTCATGTAAGAAGCCCCGCGTGATCGTGGCCTGGCGGGCGGTGACGGTGTTGTGGGGAGCGTCCCAATCGAGAACGGTGACCTCCACGCCCTCCGCGGGGGGGCCCGAGGCCAGGGCCTGGAGGCGGGGCCTCTGGTCGCTCCACCAGACGGTCAGCGGGCAGCAGTAGACGCTAGGCGATTCGAGGAGCGTGGTGGACGTCAGGGGATCGCTCGGGCTGAAGGGGGGTTGGAGGGCGAAGGGAAGGGCGAACTCCCACATGCGGATGGACCCGAAGCCCCCGGGCGCCCGCGGGGGCACCCCCCGGAGGATGGCCAGACCGCCGCGGGGCCGCGTGTCCAGGAGTCGCTGCATCGCGGCCCGGGCCGCCCGCGAGGCGCGACCCGCAGCGACCCATTCCGCGTCGCACTCGACGAAAGCCACCGCGTACAAGCCGAGGAGGAGGGTGGCCGCAGCCCACCGCCCGGGCGAGGGGCCCGCCCCGCGGGAGGGCAGGACGAGAAAGGCGAGAGCGATCGCCACCCCGGCCGAGGGGAGATAGAGGTGCCGCGGCGTCCGATAGGTCACCACCAGGGGCAATATGGAGATCGCGTACCAGACCACGCCGAAGAAGAGGACGGGGGCCAGGCTCCGGAAATCGCGGGGCCGCCGCAGGAAGGGCAGGGCGCCGCAGGCGAGGAGCGTCCCCGCCACCAGCCCGGCCAGCAGGAGATCGTGCCCCGCGGCCCGCCCGTCGCGGATCAGGGTGCCGAAGGGCGTCAGAAGGTGGACGGCATAGATCGGCTGGTCATGGAGGAACTCGCGCACCGCCTGCCCGGTGAGCAGGTGCTCGCGTCCCAGACTCCCCACCGCCAGCCGCCGGAGGAGTGCGTAGAGGGCCGCGAAGGCGAAGAAGGGGACCACGGCCAGGAGGGCTCGGGCCCGGCCGGCCCCCGCCGACGGCTCCCGCCGGCTCCGCAGGATCTCGTAGGCGCACAGCATCACGGGCAGGGTGAACAGGATCTCCTTGACCAGAAGACCCAACGCCATCGCGAGCAGAGCCAGGACGTAGGCGAGCCGGGAGCCCGAGGCCCGGAAGCGCAGATAGGAGAGGACCGCGGCCAGGTAGAACACCACGGGCAGGGAGTCGGTGCGGCCGGTGACCCAGCAGATCGCCTCCGCATGGACGGGGGCCACCGCAAAAAGGAGCCCGGCCAGAAAGGCCGTCCCCCCCGCGCTCCCCGCCGCCTCGGCCGCGATCAGGAAGACGAGACAGGTGGCCAGGCCGTGCACGATGACGTTCGTCAGGTGGTAACCGACGTCGTTCACGCCCCAGAGGGCCCCGTCGACCCTCCAGAGGAGCCCGAAGAGCGGTCGCCACTCGTCGAGTTGAAAGCCCCAGATCCCCTCCGAGGTGTCGCCCAGGCGGAGAAAGTCCAGGAGCGGCTTGTCGTGGAAGAGCTTCAGGTAGCCGAAGTCGTCGGCCGCCAAGTAGGCTTTGAGAGTGGGGAAGCAGACGAGCAGGCAGATGAGAAAGAGCAGGGCGCAGCCGACGAGGCGGCGGCTCAAGGGCGGCTCAGGAACGAGCGCCGGCAGACAGAGCCGCCCGGCGCTCTCCCCGCAGGCGGGCCCATATGCGGGCGAGGGCGAGGACCGTGGCGGTGGCCGCCGCCGTCCGGAACGCCCGCTCGATGTTGCCCTCCTCGTTGTAGGCGGGAAGGACGATGGATAGCGCCGGTCGCATCAACCCGGAAATGGTCTTACAGGGGCCCGGGGCCGTCAAGCCGGGCCCCCGCGGGCGCAGGGGGCAGCCGCTTGTCGACCAAGGGCCGGATGGCCCGCCAGATGGCCTCTGCGGCCACACGGTTGCCGGCCGCGCTCCAGTGAGGATCGTTGTCCAGGTACAGGGGAAACTCCTTCGCGGCCTGGAAGTCGGGGAGCAGGGAAACGACCGGGTAGGGCACGTGGCCGCGCAGCTCGTCGAAATAGCGGAAGGGCTCGAGGGCGTAGGGTCCGAGCCGGGTGTACTCGTGACTCTCCCAGTTGTGGGGTGCCTCCCGCGCGCTGTATTGGTGCGAGCGGGGGAGGAGCACGAAGACGAAGTCGGCGCCCCGCCGCCGGCACCAGGCGTTGATCCTGTCCAGGTTGAATACGAGGGGTGCGAAGAAGGGCCGGGTCTCGGAGAGAGGAGCCTCCGTCACGAAGTAGCGCTTCACGGGAATCCCCCCCACCGTCCAGGACAGGAACCGTTGGTAGGTCTCGGGGGCCAGCCGCTCGAAGGTCGCGAGGGCGATCGGGATCCGGTCGTAGAGGGCGTACAGGCCCCGGCGGTCGAGCATGAGCTGATAGCGGATGTCCTCCGAGAAGTCGGTCATGTCCACGCAGAGGACGACGATCTTGGGCTTGTACTGGTCGCCGATCTTCTCCAGGCGGCGGTAGCTGAGGAGAGGGGAGGAGCTTATCCAGCCGAAGTTGGCCACCTCCACGTCGCGCCCCGGATAAGCGTCGCGGAGGAGCCGCCGCAGGCAGCTGGGAAAGGACTCCGTGGCCTTCACCCCGTAGCCGTAGGTGAAGGAGTCGCCGAGGATGATCAGGTTCAGGCCCTCCGCATGGAAGGCCTCGCTGTCGGGGGTATCACGCAGGGCGTCCGCGTTGAACTGGCGGCTGCCGGTGTCCCGGGGCCAGTGGTCCACGTCCCGGATGATCTCGTACTGCTCGGGCAGAAACGGGTAGGAGAGGAACGGGGGCACCGCGCGCTCGACGCCCAGCCACCAGGCCACCGCCGCGAAAGGCAGGAAGCGGCGCCGCTTGGGTACCCCCAGGGTCCACACGACCACGAAGAGGGCGTAGAGGGCGAGCGCGCCCGCGAGGGCGGCGGCCAAGACGCTGCGCAGGGGGGTGTGCCCGTACTTGATGGCGCCCACCAGAACGCGGGCCAAGGCGAGGCCGAGCACGATCAGGGCCGTGGTCAGGCTGACGGTGAGGAAGGCCAGGGAGCGCGGCTTCATGCGGGGAGCGGCGCCCCCGGGGCGGGGGCGTTGTTTTCGTGAGCCCGGGGGCCTGATTCCGTCCCGCCCTCCCGGGCCCGGGGGAGCCCCGCCACGAGGGCGGGGAGGCGCGGAGCCCAGAGCACTAGCCGAACTTGACGCTCACGAGCTTGGAGACGCCGGGCTCCTCCATGGTCACCCCGTAGAGCTGGTCGGCGATCTCCATGGTCTTGCGGCTGTGGGTGATCAGTACGAACTGGGTCTGGTCCTTCATGCCTTCCAGCATCTTGGCGAAGCGGCCGATGTTGGCGTCGTCGAGGGGAGCGTCCACCTCGTCCAGGATGCAGAAGGGCGAGGGCTTGTGCTGGAAGATCGCGAAGAGGAGCGCGATAGCAGTGAGGGCTTTCTCCCCTCCCGACAGCAGCATGACGTTCTGGAGCCGCTTGCCCGGGGGCTGGGCCATCACGTCGATGCCGCTCTCCAAGAGGTCCTCCTCGTCGATGAGGGAGAGCCCGGCGGTGCCGCCCCCGAAGAGCCGGCGGAAGATCTCGCCGAAGTGCTGGTTGATGACCTGGAAAGCTTCCGCGAAGCGCTCGCGGGACGTGCGGTCGATCTTCTTGATGGCCTGGTCGAGCTCGGCGATGGACTCCAGCAGATCCTGGCGCTGGGCCACGAGGAAGGTATGGCGCTCCTCCAACTCCTGAGCCTGCTCCACGGCCAGGATGTTGACCGCTCCCATCCGGTCCAGCTTCTCGCGCAGCTCCTGGACCCGCGCCTCCAGGGCAGGGAGGTCCTCCGCCCGGTCCTCCTCGCGGAGGCCGGCGGCCGCCTCCGCCGCGGTCTGGCCAACGGCCTGGTGGCACTCGCGGGCCAGGTGGTCCAGATCGGAGGAGGTTCGGGCGGCCCCGACCTCCAGCTCGGAGAGCGCGTCGCGCAGCAGCTCCCGCTCGCGGCGGCGTTCCTTGAGGCCGAGCTCGCGCCCCTCCAGCTCGTTGCGCACATCGCGCACCCGATCCTCCGCCCCCGCCACCTCGCCCGTCACGCGGTCGCGTTCGACCAGGGCCTCCGCCAGTTGCCGCTCGCCCTCCCGAAGCTCGGCCGCGAGCTGCTCCCCCCGGGCCTCCATCTCCCGGACCCGGTCCCGGGCGGCCGCGATCCGCTCCCCGAGCTCGGTGTGGTCCTGTTCCAGACGCCGGCCCTCGGCCTCCGCCGCGGCCAGGCGCTCGCGAAGGGCGGCCAGAGTGCTCCGCGCCTCCGACCAGCGGGCCTGGGTGGCCTCCGCCGCGGCCCGTGCTTCCACCACCAGCGTAGCCAGGCCTGCCAGGCGCGAACTGCCCTCTTCCCGCTCCGCCTCTGCGGCCTGGAGCGCATGCTCGATCTCGGCCATTCGGACGGCGGCCGCGCTCTGCTCCTCCTCGGCCTGGCTCCGCTCCGTCTCCAGCACGGCCGCCTTGCGGTCGAGCCGCACTCCCTCCTCCTCCGCCGCGGCCGCGTCGCGGCGGACCACCACCAGCTCCTTCTCCGCCGCGTGGATGCGCTCGTCCAACCGGCGCGCCTCCTCGGCTGCGGCCTCCGCGCCCCCGGCCTCCCTCGCCTCTTCGCTGCGGGTAGCCGCGAGTAGCGCCTCCAGCTCCCCTTGCCGGGCCGTGATCTCGCGGATCTCCCGGCGCGGGGCGAGCAGCCCCCGGACGTCGCGGCCGCCCTGGACCAAGGACCCCCGAAGCGTCTCCCCGACCAGGGTTGCGCAGGCCACCCCCCCGTGACGGGCCGCGATCTCTAAGGCGTCCTCCAGGCTCTCGACCACGAGGGCGTCGGGCAGGGCGGCGTGAATGGCGGCGGCGTGAGGGCCGGTCACGCGGTAGTGGTCGCTCAAGAGACCGCGCACCCGCGGCTCCTTTTCCGCGATCTCGCGGAGGGGGCCGCCCGGCCGGGCCGCCCCCGCCGTGGCCAGGGGCAGGAAGGTGCCGCGGCCGGCGCCCGCCTCCTCTAGGTAGCGGATGCCGCGGAGGGCATGGGAGGCGTCGGGGGTGAGCACGGCCTGCAAGCTGTCGCCCTGGAAGGCCTCCACCGCGCGCTCATGGGCGGAGTCGGTCTCGAGGGCATCGGCCACCACCCCCAGCACCTCGATCCCGGCCGGTCCCGCGAGCAGTGCCCGCGTGCCCTCGTCGAAGGCGGAGTGCGTGGCCACGATCTCTTCGAGCGAGGCCCGCCGGCCGGCCAGGCTGTCCCGGTCGCTCTGCTGGAGGTCGGCCTCGTGGGCCCGGGCCTCGGCCCGCGCTCGGGCCTCGCCCGCGCGCCGGGCCGCGTCGTCCCTCTCCCGAAGGAACCCGGCCCGGAGGGACTCCGCCTCCTCGCCCAGGATGCGGGCGCCCTCCCGCAGCTCGACGACCCGCGCCTGCTCGCGCTCCAGCTCCTGCCGCTCCGCCGCCAGTTTGAGAAGATCGGTCCCCGCCCGCTCCGCCCGCGCGGAGACCGACGCGCGCGCATTCTGGAGGGCGGCGGTGCGGCCCATGATCCCCACCTGGCCGTCGCGGGCTTGCTCCTGCTTGGCCTCGAGGGCGGCTTGGTGGGCGGCCGCCTCCTGAACCGCCGCCTCCGCCGTCTGTGTATCCTGCTCCGCCGCTTGCCGCTCGGCCCGCAGCCGGCTCTCTTCCCCCCGCCGTACGAGCAGCGCCTCCGCGAGCGGGCCCACGCGGGCCTCCAGCTCGGCCGCTTCCACCGCCGCCTCCGCGGCCCGGGTGCGCGTCTCGGTAATCTGCTGCTGGCAGTAGCCACTCCGGCTCTGGTGGCGGTCTACGGACAGGGTCAGCTCGTGGAGGCGGTGGCGGACCGCCTCCAAGCGGGCCTCTTCCTCGTAGAGGGCATGGCGGCGGGCTTCGGTGTGGGCCTCCTCGGCCTCGAGGGCGATGGTAACCGCCTGCTCGCGCTCGGCCTCCACCCGCCGGCGCTCTTCGAGGCTCTTGGCCCGCTCCTGCAGGTCGAGGAAGCGGCGGCCGAAGAGCACCCGCTCCACTCCCTGCATCTCCTCGCGCACGACCCGGTAGCGCCGGGCTTTGCTCGCCTGCCGCTTCAGGCTCTCGAGCTGCTTCTCCACCTCGTGGACGATGTCGTTGACGCGGAGGAGGTTCTGCTGGGCGGCCTCCAGCTTGAGCGAGGTCTGGCGCCGGCGCGCCTTGTACTTCGTGATCCCGGCCGCCTCCTCGATGAGGGCCCGCCGGTCCGCGGGCTTGCTGGAAAGGATGAGCCCGATCTTGCCCTGCTCGATGATGGAGTAGGCCTTGGAGCCGAGGCCGGTGTCCATGAACAGCTCGTGGATGTCCCGCAAACGGCAGACGTGCCCGTTCATCAGGTATTCGCTCTCGCCGTTGCGGTAAAGGCGCCGGGTCACGACGCATTCGGGGTTGCCGTCGGGGCTGGTGCCGTTCAGGCCCGAGACCTTGAGGTTGACCTCGGCCATGCCCAGGGGCTGGCGCGACTGGCTGCCCGCGAAGATGACGTCCTCCATGGCGGCGCCGCGCAGGCTTTTGACGCTCTGCTCACCCAGGACCCAGGAGATCGCGTCGGAGATGTTGCTCTTGCCGCAGCCGTTGGGGCCGACGATGCCGGTCACACCGGCCTTGAAGGACAGCTCCTGCCGGTCGCAGAAACTCTTGAAGCCGATGATCTCGACCGTCTCCACGCGCATCGAAGCTAATTCAGACCCCTAGATATTGTGAACTATTGGCACTGTAGCACAACCGGCAGGGGTGAGTGCAAATCATTCAGCCGAAAGCCGCTACCTGGACCGGCACTCCGCTGAAACCCGCATTCCCGCAGAGGGCGTCGACGAGGCGCTCGTCGGTCAGGTCGTTGAGGCTCACCCCGGGGGTGGCCCTGGCCACGGTCAGGCGGGTTCCCTCCCGGGCATGGCCCCACCCGTGGGGCAGGCTCACCACCCCCGGCATCATGGCCTCCGTGACCTCGAGCGGAGCCACCACCGAACCCGCCCGGGAGGTGACGCGCACGCGCCGGCCGTTCTCCAGACCGCGGTCGCGGGCGTCCGCGGGGTGCATGTAGAGGGTGCAGCGATCGCGGCCTTTCGTAAGGCGCGGGCTGTTGTGCATCCAGGAGTTGTTGCTGCGCAGGTCGCGGCGGCCGATGAGACGCAGTCCCGTCGGCCTCGGGGCGGCCAGGGCAGTGCGGGCGCGCGCCACGTCTTCGACCAGCCGGGAGGGCGCTAGGTCAATCCGCTTCCCGCGCGTGTAGAGGCGGTCGGGCAGGCAGGGCTCGAGGGCCCCCAGGTCGATCCCGTGGGGAGCCCCTCTCACCGCGCTCAGGGTCAGGCCCCGGCGAAACGGCAGCCAGCCCGCGCCGTAGGGTCCGTCGCGGAGGAGGAAGGCCACGACACCGTCGGGCCCGATGGCCTTGAGAAGCGCGCGCTTCAGGGCCGGGCGGAGCCGCCGCCCGTCGCGGGCCACCTCCAGGGCGGTGGCAAGATCGAGCAGGATCTTCCAGTCCTCCCGCGCTCCGGTCGCGGCCGGGAAAAGGGCGGGGGAATACTTGGCGGTGTTGCGCACTGCGAGGGCGTGGAACACGAGGTCGTAGTTCGCGTGCTCAAGGGCGAACGTGGGGGGCAGGATGAGGTGCGCATGGCGCGTGGTCTCGTTCAGGTACACATCGATCGAGACCATGAAGTCCAGCCCTTTGAGGGCGCGGTCGAGCCGGGCTCCGTTGGGGGCGGAAAGGACGGGGTTGCCCGCGCTCGTCACGAGGGCGCGTATCTGGCCCGGGCCCGTGGTCTCGATCTCCTCCGCGAGCACGGCCAGCGGCCACTCGCCGCCGAACTCCGGGAGGCCGCGAACGCGGCTGCGCCCCTTATCGAAATGCCCGCGCTGGCCGATGCGGTCGGCGAAGGCCACAATGTCGGCGGCGGGGCGCGCGAACATGGCGCCCCCCGCGCGGTCGAGGTTGCCCGTCACGATATTGAGCACGTTGATAAGCCAGCAGCAGAGGCCGCCGAACTCCTGGGTGGAGACACCGACCCGGCCATAGGCCACGGCGGCGGGGGCGGCCGCGAAGTCCCGGGCCAGCACGCGGATGGCCCGGGCTTCGATTCCCGTGTGCTCGGCCACCGCCTCGGGGGAGAACGGCCCCACCGCTTCCGCCACCGCCCGGAGCCCGTCCGTGAGGGGGAGGAGCCTCCCCTCCCGGATCCGTTCCTCCTGGAAAATCACTTGGAGCAGCGCGAGGAGCAGGAAGGCATCGGCGCCGGGCCGGATGGGGAAGTGGCGGTCGGCGAGGGCGGCGGTTTCCGATCGACGCGGGTCGACGACCACGATGTGTCCGCCGCGGGCCCGGAGGGCGCGGAGCCGCTTCTCCACGCCGGGAGCGGTGAGGAGGCTGCCGTTGGAGGCAACCGGGTTGGCGCCCAGGATGAGCAGGAAGTCCGTGCGGTCGAGGTCGGGGACGGGCAAAAGGAGTTGGTGTCCGAACATCAAGTAGGAGGCCAGCATGTGGGGGAGCTGATCCACGGAGGTGGCGGAGAAGCGGCTGCGCGTGCCCAGGCTCTTGAGGAGGAGCTGGCCAAAGAGCAGGGAGCCGTAGTTGTGGACGACCGGGTTGCCCTGGTACACGGCCACTGCGTTCCGCCCGTGGACCCGTTGCACCGCGGCCAGCCCCTCCGCGGCCAAGGACAGGGCCTCCTCCCAGCCCACCTCCTCCCAGGTCGCCCCCGTCCGGCGCAGCGGCCGACGC
>Ga0210399_10000434_pt1 | contig 33409 bp, 42 predicted proteins | sample IncBWC14MmetaG_FD_150865 | JGI IMG/M metagenome (GOLD analysis project Ga0210399, IMG submission 150865) | Forest soil microbial communities from Barre Woods Harvard Forest LTER site, Petersham, Massachusetts, United States - Inc-BW-C-14-M | ecosystem: Environmental > Terrestrial > Soil >... | reverse complement strand
AAACCGTGAGCTCCTGGAGCTCCGGAGGGTTGCATGAATCCACCGGGCTTAGAAGCGCAAGACAGCTGAGCACACCGCTCTTGCGGTGCGAGTCGCGAACGAACCGGTTGAAGGCTAATCCGCTCGTCAAGCGACGCAGCAAAAGAAAAAAGAGGGCCCTCATGGAGGGCCCTCTTCTTATTTGGTCTCTCGTCAGATTTTGGTTTGCTCGCCGGCCTGCGGCGAGTCTCGCCTAGTTTTTACCACGCCAAATTGCAGTGAGCGCGCTTTATCAAGCTGTGGGCTTATGTGAGGCGTGCTGGTGTTTGCCATTGTGCTTTCTGGAGTGGTGTCGCCTCTGATGATGCTTCGACGCGTGCTGCGTTGAAGGATTGGTGGACGATTCCGGCGCCGTAGCCTGTTGGGCGGCGGAAAATGTCGACAGACAAAATACTGCGGCTAAAACCAGAACGATGCGTTTCACACGAATCTCCCTCAGGAAATCCCCCGTAGAGAGAATTCAAGCACAATGCGGGCGGAAAGTCAGGAGAAAGAAAAAGAAAGGCGGGTTTCAAGTATCGAAAAAGGAAAGGATGCGGGGTTCAGCCGCCGAATCTCGATTCCATCATATGGATGACGGCGTTCTGCTTGGCGATCACCTGGGCTTGCCAAATCAGGGCGACAACCATCAGGCTCATCGAAAAAATACAGAGAGCCAGCGTCAAGCCCATTTGTGTTTCCGAAGCAGGTACACCGAACATGCGACGCATCCAGGCCATAGGGGCTCCCAAGCACGATGAGTTGAGCGAACGAAGGAGACGGGAGCAATCAGGAGGCCAAATTTGGAGCGTGGTTTTAGTACCATCATTACCATTATTTTTCAAGCATTTGGGATGGTTCCCAGGACTCGGGTGTTGAATTGGAGCAAGCGGTGTGCAAGTTTCGGCACACTTTGGCCAATATGCTTCCAAACCCTTTAGGTGTTTTGCGACGGAGTAAGTCTGTCGGTTGGCCCCAAGCGATGCGCGGCTAGAGTTCGCGGCTCAAAATCATCTCGAGCGCCACAGGCCATGTATCCGCGGAGGAAAGCGGCAAGATTTTGCATTTGGTTGCGGACTCGGCCGCCACAGGTTCGCGCCCGGAAAGCAACAGGCAGCGGTCGCAAACGGGGAACAGCTCCGCGGCTTCTTCCGAGGTTGCGATTCCTATGTTGTGAGGATTGGCGCGGAAGGATCGCTGGTAGAGGTGGGAGAGATCGCGCACACAGGAGGCGAGGTTCGCACCGACTGCCAGCGACCAGAGCCCTCCGCTAGGACGCACCTGGGCCTTGCGTTGAGCAGCGGCTTGCCGGAAGCGCTCAATATCGGCATCCGAGGCCCCGGCAAAAAAGAACAATTCGTCGAAATCGCGCTGGCGGAGGAGCTCCGCTTCGCGTTGCGGCAATCCGGTGTTTTGCGAGAGTTCCCGCGGAGAAAGCTCGCGCAACGCCACGGCTTCGATACCGGTTTCTTCCGCCACATCATCGAGCATTTCTGCCGCGGCCGGCTGCGGAGATGCCGCTGGGATGCACGTAAAGCGCCCCAGGCGGACGCTACGAGGAGGCTTCAGGTGGAAGTAGTCCTCGGGAAGGAAAACGCCGCAGCCGCCTTCTGCAAGGAATGGGTGGCCGAAGCCGAATTTGCGGATGGTGGCGTCAAACTGGAGCCGACTGCGGCTGGTGACAGGCACGACTGGAATATTCGCTTCGCCCAGACCCTCCAGGAAATCGGCAAAGCCGCTCAGTGCCTTGTTCGTCGTAGTGATCAGATTGTCTGTCGAGCAATAAACAACGGTCGTGTTCGAGCGCAAGCGCAGACTCCAGGCGTGTCAACCGGAAGATAGCCACGAATAAAAAAAAGGCTGCGACCAGTGTGAGGATTGCGGCCGGCAAAGGCAAGCGGGGCAGGGCCAAAACAAAAAAGGGCGGGAAGCTGTCGCTCCCCGCCCTTGGTTCGATTTGATCGTTCTTGTTAGTTACCAGACTTGGAGGCGGACGTCGCCGGCTGCGCGCCCGACTTCGGCACGCTCAAATAGCCGCTGATCGAGTTCTTCCCGATCTTGTTGATGACCAACTCTTCGGCCTGGGGGGCCCGCTGACCCGTCGGATAGAGGATCATGGGCGAGTTGATGTTGCGGTTCTTTTCCTCAAGCTTCTTGTCTTCCAGGACTACGACGAGGTTCGCGCGGTTACGCTTCTCGTTCACGCCCTTGAGCTCGACGGTGACATTGCCCACCTTCTGGGGCTGATTCTTGCCGGCGATGGTGAATTCGATGTAGTCGCGCTCGCCCATGCGGCGGAGCACATCGATTTCGTCGTGGTTCTTGGCAATCAAAGTCCCCAACTCGCTGCGGGCCATGCTGAGATCATTGTTGGTCTTGTCCAGATTGGTGCTGACGGTGGTGACCTTGGTGTCCACGGTCTTCACGTCATCTGTGGTCGCCTTGGTCGCGAGTTCGGTGTGCACGGAGGTATCCAGAGCCGAGAGCTTCTGGGTGGTTTCCGTGTTGAGTTGCGCGGCTTCCGTGCGAGCCTTCTTCAGCTGGCTCTGGGTAATCTTGAGCCTGTCGGTGACAACCTTCAGATCGCCCTGGAGGTCGGTGTTGGTCTTTTCATCCGTGGTCAGCCGGTCTTTCATTGCGGTCAGGTCCTGCTGTGTAGCGGTCTGCACAGCCTTAACCTGGTCGGTGACGGACTGCTTGGCGGCGTCCATCTTGGCCGAGTTCGACCAGCCGAAGAATAGCCCGCCCAGCGCAATCAGGGCCAGAATGGCGATCGCCGGCATTTGCCAGGAGCCACCCCTATCAGTATTCGTGTATTCAGGGATCTCAGACATAGTAGATATTTTCTCCTCACCCATTCGGGTAATCATTCGAATTTCAGAAAGGCAGCTCTTAGCGGCTGCCGGATGCTGTTATGTTTCCCTTATGTGCAAGCGAACTGCCGTCATGGGGTGGAGAGGATGAGTGGTCTAAGTACTTGCCAGATGGCCAGTTACTGAGCCTGCCCGTGAGGGCAGGTAGTACTAGTTCCTGCAATCTTTACGCGAGTGGGAACTTCTGCGATGAATTCCTACGTAGTGCAAGAATCTTCCACTTTCAAGCCCGCCTGCCTCAGGTCGGTGTACAGCTGGGAAGGGGACTGGAAATGGATTCCGGTGAAGCCGAGGCGCTGGGAGGCTTCGACATAGGCCAGGATGTCATCCACATAGACGGTTTGCTCGGCGCGTACCTTGCAGGCCTTGAGTGCCTCTCGAAAGATCAAAGGGTCGGGTTTGCTGGCGCCTACTGAGCAGGAATAGGTTCGGACTGGCCTGGGAAAATGGGCGAAGAAGTCGTAGGTGGACTCGAGTTTTTCGACGTGGATCGGATCCGTGTTGGAGAGCAGGCCGAGGCGATACTTCCTGGCGAGGCCTGCGAATAGAGAAGTCTTGTGGATCGGTTCGGGATCGAGCGCGGAATTCCAGACGTTTTTGAACTGCTCAAAATCGAGTGGCAGATTGAACCGTTTGCACAGATGCAGGTGCCAATCGCGAGGGGAGATGCGGCCTTCCTGCCAATCGGGCCAGCGGGGATCTTTTTCTATGGCGGACCACAGCTCTTCCGGAGTGAAGGGCAGGCCTTGGGCCAGCGCGGATTTCACTCGCTGGATATCCACCCGAATCAGGACTCGGCCAATGTCAAAGATTACAGCGCGCAATTTGGGCATGGGCTAGGGCTTCTCTGGCGTGATGGCGGGGGAGGAAGCGGGAACATCTGTTTCGCGGCGGGCGCGAAGAATGCTGATGACAGCTGGTAGAAGCGAGAGGACAATCACGACGAGGATGACGTAATGAATGCGCTGGCTGATGTTGGGAATGGTGCGGCCGAGGAAGTAACCGCCGAGGATCATCGTTCCGACCCAGATCATTCCACCGAAAATATCGTAGGTGAGATAGCGAGAATAGGACATCTTCGCGGCGCCGGCTACGGGCGGGCAGAAGGTTCGAATAATGGGGATAAAACGGGCGAGGATGATAGTCTTGCCGCCATATTTTTCGTAGAAGTCGTGAGCGCGCTGCAGGTGCCGCCGTTTGAAAAAGAATGAATCTTCGCGCTTATAGATCGCTACCCCTGCTAATCTGCCGATCCAGTAGCCTATCTGGTCACCCGCGATGGCGCAAAACATTACGGGGATAAGCAGCCACTTGAGGGGAATGAAGCCGGCGGCGGAAAAGACACCTGCGGTGACCAGAAGGGAATCACCAGGCAGGAAAAAGCCAACAAAAAAACCTGTTTCGATAAAAACTATGATGCAGACGAGCAGGGGAGCCGCAGGACCGGCGCTCTGGATTAGTCCTTGTACATCGAAGAGCGTGTGGAGCAAGTGACGGATGGATTCCAACAAAGCGGCTCATTCCTCACGGGAACGCGGATTGATATCAACTGGTGGGAACGCAGGCTGGAAAATGTCCCACTACCCATAAGGTAGCAGAAAAGGAACGGATTCTCGCCACTTTCCTGCCATGCGGTGACGGCGCCGCCCATCAAATTCAGCCACCAGCCGCGGTAGTTCATCGCAGCGCCTCCGCCAACATGACTTCCCCCTGCTTGCCGAACGGAGATTGCATGTCGTTCTGGCGCTCCAGCAATACCTTCAGGCGGGGAATTGCGGATCGCGCTTCAGCGCTGCCCGCCTCGATGGCTTCGTCGATGCGGTCGAAATCGTCCCAGGCCAGGTTTTGTACCGCCGGCCGAAGGACCAGGTCGGCGTGGCGTTCCCAGGCCTCCAGTTGATGCTTCTGGGCGGCGCTTACCGCCCGGCTAACGACCTGAAAGATGTTTGTGGGCGCGCCTCGTTGGCCGTCATGGAGCCCCACGGATACGCCGACAACGATATCAGCGCCCATTTCGCGGGCCGCGCGGGTTGGCACGGGAGCCACAATGCCGCCATCGGCCAGGCAGCGGGTGCCGATTTGTATGGGCTCGAAAAGACCGGGGAAAGCGCAACTGGCCCGTATTGCCTCCGCGAGGTTGCCCTGACGGAAGACGACCGGATCGCCTGTGCCCAAATCCGTGGCGACAATCGCCAGCGGAATGGTCAGGTCTTCAAACTGTTTTGTGCCGAAGAGCTTCTGCACCAGGGCGCCGAGGCGTTCGTTGCTGGCCAGGCCAAAGCGCGAAACCCGCCACTTGGCGAAATCACGGAAACGAATCTCGCGGCACTTGCTGATGATGCGCGGCAAGGGCACTCCGCTGGCATAAGCCGCGCCCAGGATGCTGCCAATACTGCTGCCGGCGATGGAAGTGACCGGAATGCCGTTCTCGCGCAGGGTGCGCAAGACGCCCAGATGCGCGTAGCCGCGGGCGAAACCACCGCCAAGCGCCAGGCTGACGCCCAGGCGGGCCTCGTCGGGTTGCGGTAAAGCGGGTGGAAAGTAAAAACGTTTCTTCACGGGGATAAGAATCTCAAAGACTGTGGGGGAGGGCGATGGCTCAGGCGTCCCGAATAAGAGGTACCAAAGTACCCGCGTAAGAAATGCTCAAAAAAGGGCCTTTGCGGGCGGGCAGTACTTAAATACTAGTCCGGTAACCTCGCTGTACCATTGCTGGACACTGCCTCAGAAGCGATTCTACCCATGCAAGATGCGTCCAATTCATCGCCGAGGGAGACCCAATGGAAGCAGGGTATAACGCATGGTTGGGACAGGCGGTGGTTTTGCAGGTCGCGCTTGGGGATATCAAGGTTCCGCTGCGCGGACGGCTCCTGAAAGAAGGCGGGGAGACGGTGCGCATGCGGGTAGGCGATGGATGGGACATCGACATTTATAAGGCGATGATCCTGACGGTGGAAAAAGACGGAATGGCACTGATTCCAGCATGAGGGGAGAACAGAAAATGGATAATCATATACCGAAGTACGTCACCCAGTCGCGCGCGGCATACCTTTTGGGACTTTCCGTTGCGGAGATTGGCCGCATTTCCCAGGAGACGGGAATTGGCCATGTGGAACGCGCCGGCCACATCGAAGAGCGCTTTTTCACTTACGAAGAATTGCAGCGGATTTGCGTGCTGGCCACGCAGGAAAATGTGGTCACCCACTAAACGAGATTGAATTTCCTCAGGCCCCCCCTCAGGATGTACCCCCACCCCGGCTCGTTGCCCCCAGCGAGCCGGGGTTTTCTTTATCTGGGATGAGAATTCGCCAGCATTGAAACGATTCATAAACCCTTTGACAGAACGGAGTATCGCAGGGAAACTAGGCGGCGATTCTTCCGGGGTGCGGCGTTCTAATGATAAAAACTCTGCTCTGCGCATTTGCTCTCGCAGCTTTGCTGGCAGGGCTCGCTTTGGAAACCCCCAAGGTCCCAGCCGGGCCCGCGGATCAGCAGACTCTGGACGTGGTGATTTCCGGTGGCCGGGTAATGGATCCGGAATCGGGCCTCGATGCGATGCGCAACGTCGGTATTCGCAGCGGCAAGATTGTTGAAATTTCCGAGAAACCGCTTCAGGGAAAACAGAACATCGATGCGCACGGCCTGGTGGTCGCTCCCGGTTTTATTGATTTGCATGAGCACGGCCAGGAGCCGCGTAACTATGAATTTCAGGCTCACGATGGCGTGACTACTTCGCTGGAGCTGGAAGTTGGAACAGAGGATGTTTCCGGCTGGTATGCGCGGCGCACTGGAAAAACTTTGATCAACTTCGGTGTGAGTGTCGGGCACATCCCTATCCGCATGCGGGTCATGAACGATCCCGGGAAATGGCTGCCCACAGGAGCCGCGGCTCACAAGGCCGCTACGCCGGAGCAACTGCGCGCGATGCAGCAGGCAATGGAAGCCGGACTGAAGGCAGGCGCTCTTGGCGTAGGAATGGGGATCAACTACACAGAGGCCGCGACGCATCAGGAAATTATTGAGATGTTCCGGATCGCGGCGAGCTATCAGGCTCCAGTGCACGTTCATGTGCGATTCGGCGGGACAGGAGAACCGTCCACCGGTCTGGCGGCAGTGGAGGAAGTGATTGCCGCGGCCGCTGCGACCGGGGCTCCGCTGCATGTAGTGCACATTACCAGCATCGGATTGAAGGAGACGCCGCAACTTATACAACTGGTGGAGGGCGCGCAGCACCGGGGACTCGACGTCACCACGGAATGTTATCCCTATGTCGCGGCGAGCACGGGCCTGGAATCCGCGCTATTCGATCCTGGGTGGCAAGAGCGCATGGGAATTACCTTCAAGGACATCCAGTGGGCGAAAACCGGTGAGCGGCTGACGGCGGAGACATTTGAAAAATACCGGGCCGAGGGCGGAGCCGTAGTGATTTACGCGATTCCGGAAAGCGCGGCGCGTGCCGCGGTCAGCAATCCGATCGTCATGATTGCCAGCGATGGCATGATGATTACCGGCGCCAGAGTGCATCCACGCGGCCAAGGGACTTTCTCCAGAGTGCTTGGACACTATGTACGCGAGGAAAAAGCGCTGGACCTGATGACGGCGCTGCGCAAGATGACATTAATGCCCGCGCTGCGATTGGAGAAACGCGCGCCGGCTTTCAAGGATAAAGGACGCATTCGCGTTGGCGCCGATGCGGACATAACCGTGTTCAATCCCGATACGATCATTGACAAGGCCACCTTCGACGAGCCGTTGCAATATTCTTCCGGCATCTCCTTCGTGCTGGTGAACGGCGTGCCGGTGGTCATGGATGGAAAGCTGGTCGAGAATGTATTTCCGGGGCGTGCCGCGCGTGCGCCCATCACACAATAGTCAGGGAAGTTCGAGTCGCGAATTGCTTCAACAGGGGAAACGAACACATTGTCGCTAACAGCGCTCGATTGGGCCGCCATCGCGGGCTACCTGCTGATCACATTAATTCTGGGGTTGTATTTCCGTCGGAAGTCGGCGCAAAGCACTGCGGATTATTTTGTCTCGGGGCGCCAGGTGAGCTGGTGGCTTGCCGGAACCTCGATGGTGGCGACGACGTTTGCCGCCGACACGCCCCTGGCGGTGACCGGGCTGGTTTACACGCAGGGTGTGGCAGGGAACTGGCTGTGGTGGAGCTTTCTGCCGTCGGGAATGATGACAGTTTTTCTTTTTGCGCGCTTATGGCGGCGGTCGGGACTGATCACCGACGTGCAGTTTGCGGAGTTGCGTTATCACGGAAAGCCAGCGGCGTTCCTGCGCGGGTTCCGCGCCGTGTATCTGGGCTTGCTGATGAACTGCCTGATTCTCGGCTGGGTCACCAAGGCGATGGTGAACATTATCAGCACTTCACTGGGCATCAGCGACGCGAAGGCGCTGGCGATTTGCGTGTTTTTTCTGATGCCGTTCACGGGGATTTACGTTTCGCTGGGCGGTTTGTGGGGCGTGCTTTGGACGGATTTGTTTCAGTTCGTACTGAAGATGGCAATTGTGATTGCTGTGGCCTGGTATGGTGTCCATGCGGTTGGAGGAATGCCGCAGCTTTTGGAGAAATTGGCGGCGAAGCGGAGTCTGGCTGGACCTCACGCCAGCGACATCACCGCATTATTGCCCGATTTTTCGCGCGGGCTGACCGGCGAAGCGCTGTGGACGCTGCCGGTGATTACATTCGTGGTGCATCTGGCGGTGCAGTGGTGGGCGTTCTGGTATCCAGGCGCGGAGCCGGGCGGCGGCGGCTATGTTGCGCAGCGGATTTTCAGCGCGCGCGATGAGCGCCACGGCTTGCTGTCCGTACTGTGGTTCAATCTTGCTCATTATGCTCTGCGGCCGTGGCCGTGGATTCTCACAGCACTGGCGGCGGTGGTTCTCTATCCGGAGCTTGCGCAGCCGGAACGCGGGTACATGCTGGTGGCTACGCAGCACACGCCGCACGCGCTGCTCGGAATTTTACTGGCCGGGTTCATGGCGGCGTTCATGTCCACGGTGGCGACGCAGTTGAATTGGGGCAGCTCCTATCTTGTCGAGGATTTTTACCGCCGATTCGTGAAAAAAGATGCCAGCGAAAAGCATTACGTCAACGCATCGCGGCTGGCGACGATATTCCTTGTGGTTGCGGCGGCTTGGGTGTCCATGCAACTGCAATCGGTGAGCGAAGGCTGGAAGATTGTGCTGGAACTGGGCGCGGGCACCGGCGGCGTGTATCTGCTGCGCTGGTATTGGTGGCGGGTGAATGCGTGGAGCGAGATTTCCGCAATGGCCGCGGCGCTGGCGACCACGCTGGCTCTGCACAGCCATTCGCTGTGGATGAGCCTGGTGGGGCGGGCTGCGCCGTTCGAAGGTTCGGATCCCGTCGTATTCGCGAAGACCACTTTGTGCACCACGGGTGTAACCACATTGGTATGGCTGGCCGTTACGCTGCTGACGCCTGCCGAGCCGCAACAAACACTGGTGGATTTTTACCGCAAAGTTCGCCCGGATGTCCGCGGCTGGGGCCCCGTGGCGCGTGCCAGCGGCAACGTCGAACCGACTCGGGATCTGGGAAAAAATCTTTCCAGCTGGTTGATTGGCTGTATTTTCGTATACACCGCACTCTTCAGCATCGGGCAGCTCTGCTTTGGGCAACTCGGGTCAGGACTATTTTTCGCGCTGGTGTGCGTGGCAAGTGGTGTGGCATTGTATCGCCTGATGCCCAAGCCCGGGGAATGGCAAATCTCCTGAAATGACCAACGCAGCGCCGCAAAAAGGCAGGCACCACGCCCTGCTGGCCGGATTTCTCGGCTGGACGCTGGATGCGTTTGATTTTTTTGTGATCGTGTTTCTCTACGACACGCTTTCCCACCAGTTCGGCGTCACCAAAAAGGCCATTGTATTTACAACCACCGCTACGCTGGCCCTGCGTCCCGTCGGAGCCTTTATTTTCGGGCTGCTTGCCGATCGTTATGGACGCCGCATCCCGTTGATGGCCAACGTAATCTATTTTTCGATTATCGAGTTGGCTTGCGGGTTCGCTCCCAACTACACCGTGTTCTTGATTCTTCGCGCGTTGTTCGGTATTGGCATGGGCGGCGAATGGGGCGTGGGTGCCTCGCTGGCAATGGAGGCGGCCCCGACGCGGTGGCGCGGCATCCTGAGCGGCATTTTGCAGAGCGGCTATTCGATCGGCTATTTGCTGGCGGCGATGGCCGCGCGTTTCGTGCTGCCTGCGTGGGGCTGGCGGCCGATGTTCTGGTTGGGCGCTCTGCCGGCGCTGCTGGCTCTCTACATTCGCACCAAAGTGCCGGAATCAGAGGCGTGGCAGCATCATCGCGCTGGAAGCATGGGCGACGTGCTGCGAGTGGTGGGGCAGAACTACAAACGCTTTTTGTACCTGGTGGTGCTGATGGTGTTCATGATGTTCCTCTCCCACGGCACTCAGGATTTGTATCCGGACTTTCTGAAAGAAATTCACAAGGTGGCGCCCTCGAGCGTGGCGAATATCGCCATGATTTATAACGTCGGCGCGGTGATCGGAGCGATCATTTTTGGGTCGCTGTCGCAATCGCTCGGCCGGCGCAAGGGAATGATGGCGGCGCTGGTGCTGTGCCTGCTGGTGATGCCGTTCTGGGCGTTTGGCGGCAGCGTGCCGGTGCTGATCGTGGCCACCGTGTTCATGCAGATGGGCGTGCAGGGCGCGTGGGGCGTGATTCCCGTCCACCTGAACGAACTGGCGGCGGACGCGGCCCGCGGACTGATGCCGGGGATGGCGTATCAACTGGGAATTTTGTTTGCCGCGCCAACCAACACCATCGAGTATGCCCTGCGGGAGCGATTCGGCTACCAGTGGGCCCTGGCAGGATTTGAGGTTGTCACGATCGTGGCGCTGGTCTTGCTCCTCTGGCGCGGCGCCGAAGAGCACAGCCGCAGCTTCGTTCAGCGAGCGCAGCCCGCCACCGATCCCTGATGTATCCCGCCGTAGCTTCAGCGGAGGCGGGTTCGTATGCTACAATTTTTGTATCAGTTGCTTGCCTCGTTGCGCCCTTAGCTCAGCTGGATAGAGCGTCTGGCTACGAACCAGAAGGTCGGGTGTTCGAATCACCCAGGGCGCACCACTTTTCCACAATAAAACAAAGGCGATTTCGAATCAGGTCAAAAAGCAGTATGTCCACAGGTGTCTCCGTGCAACCCTCGTGCAACCTTCCCGGAGGTTTTTGAGTAGGCCTGCCAAGATTGCCAGTCATCACTCGGACAAAGAGAGCGAACCCGATTCATTCTGGGGCCGCACACGCCCAACGTGTGAGTGTCTCAGAACGAGAAACCGCCAAAGGATAATATCCACAATACGCAGAGGATCTCCGGTCTCTTTTGCAATAGTCGCGCAAAGGCTATGGACATCATAGAATCCCTGGGACGCCGCGAGTCGAACAAGATGGCGGTCAGGCTTTGCCACGTCGGCGCCAAGGTTCTTTGCCAGGTGATAGGCAGTGACTTCGCCTATGTATGGAAGGCGGCGAAGGGCCAAGAGTGGATCTTCCAAAATCTCTTTCTTGTAACCCTCAAATCCAACCGCATTGATGTACAAGGCGGTCCGGACAATGGCGTCTATCTTTCGCTCGTTCCTAAACGCCGCCAAGGCCGTGGCACGGCAGAGTTCCGAGCTCGCAGAGATCACCGCAGCGGATTCCCATTCACAAAAGCATAAAGAGATAAAGGAGAACGAATTCCGTATTACAGACTCGCGAAACCCACTGCAAAGAATGACCCACGCGGCCTCTCTGAGCAGGTCCTGTTCGGTGAATTTGTCGAGAGTTCGGCTCGCTTGCCACTGAATTTCCGATTCAAAGATGGATTCCCCAAGGTGGATTTTTGCTGCTGCGTAGAAGGCAACCGCCGCGTCAGTTCCCACCTCGATCCTCCTTCTCGGACTTCACATTACTTGTCCACCAAAGTTTGAGACGAAGCAGAAACAAGGATGCGGCGGGATGCGTATCAAGATGGCGGCTCATGGCCACCTTCAATAAATGTCTTCGTTTTTGCTTCAGAAATTCCTCTTCAGGAATCTGACTTCCTACGTCACTCGCAAGTTCGAACTTCGTCAAAGCGCTCTGACACATTTCGCGAGTTAGGATGCCGCCCGACGACAGGAGATACCTACACTCGTTCTTGACTTCCGCATACAGGTCGAAAGATCTCTTGTGAGCATCCGACTGACCCTTCCAGTCAACCCGTAGCTGCACGATTGACAAGAAAAAAGTACCTATGCCCAACAGACCTACCCAAACCTGGGGATCAAGGCCATCTGGTGTCAGCTTCAGATTCAGGCGCGGTTCAACAAACACAACAGCTGTGAGCCAAATCGATAGCCCTAAGATCGTTAGATCGAGAATCAAGGCACGCCGAGCGTACCTCTCCCTTAGATGTGCGTGAGCCGTTACCAACATGTCCGACACTCGCAAAACGCGATCAATTTCAGGACGGCATTCCTTTGGGTTGTCTCCACTCAATTCCATGCACCCACTATTCGTCATAGAACAGCTCTGCCCATTGACCTTTCGATCGGGCCGCACTTGCAGTGCGCATTCTCTTCGTAATTCCACCAAGAACGTGGCTCACTTGCTGCCTTACTTCGCTGTTGTCCGGCCCCAAATACTCGTCCACGTGAGTTGACTGACCACTAACATCTCGAATACCGCTCAAGACCAAATTCTTCGCGCCTTCAAAGAAGTGGGGCAGCATATTCGTCGTCGTTTTTTCACCCTTATACCCCCTAAACGCCGCAACAGCCAAACTTTCAATGTGATATCCCGTTAATCGATACTTCTCAGGAAGGTTTCCGATGATGGCCTTCGCGAGCTTAATCGTCGGAATGAGTTTGCCGCCACATTCCCCATTCCGTTTAATCAACGCACTCCGAAACCGGTCCGGGTCAATGTCCGACCACTTGTTGTTGCGACCCGATGGGATACGAAGGCCAGCCTCGGTGCGAATGGCCGGCAGAAGCTGGATGACCATTTCGTCGTCATAGGCGACTGTTACAGCCAATCTCCCATGGTCAACGGTGGCGCCCTGGCCGAGGTGGCTTCGAAGGACCTTCACAATCTGTCGCAACACCTTTTCCGGTGTCTCACGCACCAGCCTGGATTCGTTTATAACCAATAATGAATCAATGTCGCTCAGTCCATCTACGTAAGTGTGTTTGGCCACCGAGCCGCCGAAAATCTGATCGAAAGTCGTCTCAAGCTCTTCCTGCAACGCTGTTTTTATTTCATCGAGTCGGCTGTTCACAAGTGGAGCGTCGCGATCGTTGAAGCCACTAAGAAGTTCTCCAAAGTAGCCGGCGAGACGCGCATCGTAGTCAGCCGCCGCTTCCTCCGCATCTTTGCGCACATCCCTCGCCAGTTGATCGCTCTTCCGATTCCGATATGAACTACCCCCACCGCCCATTAGACCTTCACCTCTTCGTCGATACTCTGAAACGCAGCTTTGAGCTTGTCACCGTGATACTTAAAGACTCTAAAATCATTTCCTTTGAGGAAACGTCGCATCTCAAGCTCCATTTCCTTCATGTACTGGTAGTTTCTGGCCCAACACAACGCTTCGACCCGCGGAAATTTGGCGGCGATGCCCAGGTCGGTTATCCCAAAGTCCTGCCTGTACAAAGTCCGGCCATCCTTGAACGCATAGCGGAGCCAGGTCAACCCGTCGAAAATATCGGCTCCTGCCACGAAGTAAAAAAGAGTTGTGATGGTGTCGAGACTTCCGAAGACATGGATCGGACTTCCAATTCCTGCCTTGTTCAAGGCCAAACGCATCGTTGCGATATGTTCCATTCGTTCCAACACAGAATTGCCGATCTCTTTCTCGGTGACGCCGATTATGTCGAATTTTGAAAGGCCATGAATATTCTTCCGAATAGAATCAATCTGTACAAAATGTTGATCGTCTGTTTCCGGCTTTATGAGAATTTCTCTCAGGGCATTCTTCGGCAAAGCAAGGTCCGCGGCGGCAGCAATCTGTTTCGGTAGCGATAAGCGAACCTTTGGATGGTCGTAACTAATTATGACTGCAGGGACCTTTGAAACCCAATTGGTCAATACACCCAAGTGTTCGCTTTCTGTCCAATCGTTGCCCTGCGGAGGCAAACTACTTACGTCAGACAAATCCGAGTCAGTGGACGCCTCGTATCCGCCGCTATCCAGAAAAATCGCGTTCCCCAAATCAAAGGGAGGATTTAGGTGCTTGTGCTTGACATCATAGGCGCTTATCAGGATGGGGCCATCTATGAATTCTTCACCTGTGCGGAAGATTTTCTCGACGTTGGGAATACGGCTTGAAAAGGACGGAATGAGAATGGGAGTCCGAAGGCATGTACCGTCCGGAAACTTTAGCTCGCGTCTCTCCGCTAGGATAGGCAAGAAAGTATCCTCCGGTCGCGACAAGAAAGGCAAGAGCCACACGGCGGCGTTTCCCCGGATTCACAGCTATAGGAAACATCAATGGGAATCCCAACATCGGTGCAGTATTCAAATATTTCCTGTTTGGTCCAATCGATGAACGGAGCAGCTACCCGCGTACGACCATCAGTATATTCAGCGACGAGCCGACCGATAATCTCAAGAAAAGCTGGGCTGCAATCGTAGTATGGGGTACCCGCATGAATACCAAGAGCAATCGCATCCAACCCCTCTCGACCACCCGCAACCAAGAGGCCGCAGAAAACGAGAAAAGCATTTCGTCCAGATATCTCGCCAGCCCCAAAGGATTGCGGCGTCTTAACCTGGATTGTTGAAAGACTGATTCCTAAAACGGTGCTCAGTCGCTCGGCAGCGTTCAGTTCGGGAAGCGCTGCCTTTTGTCCATAGTCAATGAATATTCCATGGACCAATTGTCCCTTTTTTTGGAGGTAGTGAGCACACGCTGCCGAATCCATTCCTCCACTGAGCAAGATGGCCACATGGGTCTCTGAGTTCATGTTTTGCATAAGTGTATAGCAAGTATCGACAGGATTAGGGAAATACTTTTTCGACAATATTCTATAGGAGACCCGTCCGCTTCTCTTTTGTCCCGCCCCAAAAGACTTCATAGTTGCGGTTGGAGTTAAACGGCGGTAAACGGCGGATCAATATAAATCAAATCTATGCAGGCGTCCGACTGTTCTTGAGCTGCTCCAAGTTGTCTCCGCAATAGATTACTTTAGTGTCGAGCAGTGAGGAACGCTTCCGAGGGGAGGCCCGCCATATGGCGAGAATTCTACCCGCTGTTAACCAGTTGCGGCAAGTAGCGGCATTGATAGCAAGTTCCTAACTAGAACCATGCCCAAAGAGAATCGCCTGGACCTCCGGATTGGCACCTGTGCCTTCACTGCGACGTGCGGGCCGGACTCTGAAGACCTTCGCTGCCCTCTGGCGTGAGGGTAGACACGAATCAGCCGAATACGATTTCCACATTCCGTTCACATGGTAAGCCGGATTATGACTTGCCATCTTTCTTGGTTCTGGCGTATCTTGCCTGCCTTTCATGCTGGAGAAAATCATCCGACGCCCCGAGGCGTTGAGACGACATCAGGCTGCTCCTTTACGGAGACAGCGTGAAGAATTTCTAGCACACCTTGCTCGTGCCGGACGGAGCCGGGCAAAACTCCGGGATGCATCAACTTACATTGTTCAATTTGTCGTCCGGGCGAATTTCCGCAGGATGCGTCGCATTGATCTATCCGAGATTCGGTGCTCTGCCGAGAAGTGGCGCAAGAGAAATCCTACGTATCCTGCAGGCGCTCAAGCAAGAAAGCATTTCTTGCGCTACGCAAGAGCTTGGCTGAGGTTCCACAACAAGCTGATCGAGCCGCTGAAATGGGATGACCCCAAAGATCGCAGGGTGGCTGCCTTTGCCAAATATCTACGTGTTGAATTGGGATTCGCTAAGCGAACAATTCAGAGCAGGGTTTGGGAGCTTAACCGCTTTCTAAAATGGCTGGAAGAGAGGCAGCTCTCTCTTAGTCAAATCACAACCGCCGAGGTCGAGAAATATGTTGATTCGAAAGCTGCCATCGGATGGTGCGGGACTACGGTCTCCGCGCACACACAGAATCTGAAAGTATTCTTTCGCTTCGCGGAGCGCCGAAGATGGTGCCGAAAAGGCCTCAGCCCCGGAATATTCGGGCCAGTTCTTAAGAAACGAGACAAAGTGAGAAAAGGACCCTCATGGGGCGACGTGCGGCGACTCATAGACAGCGTTGGCAAAACCAATCCGAACGATCTACGGGCACGTGCGGTGCTGCTTTTGCTTTCGATGTATGCGCTTCGGGCAAGCGAGGTCTACAACCTGAATCTGATGGATGTGAACCTTGAAGAGAATCTATTGACAATCCGGCGTAGCAAGAACCGCCTGATACAGCGTTTTTCTATATTGCCCGATGTTCGTGATGCACTGAAGGAATATATCCAGAAGGGTCGTCCAGCCAGTCGATGCCCCCGATTGTTCTTGACCCTGAAGCGTCCCTACGGGCCAATTCAGCAGGCATCTCTCTACAACATCACGAAGAACCGGATGCTGAAACTTGGCATCGTTTCGGTGACTCACGGGCCACATAGTCTTCGTCATGCGTGCGCGACTCATTTGTTAGTCTCAGGAACTCCCGTTGGGAAGGTTGCAAGTTTATTGGGGCACGCCACCACCAGATATATTGGGAACTACGTCAAACACTCCATCGATGAATTAAGGGTGGTGTCCGATTTTGATTTGAAGGATTTGCATGCTGCTATCTGAGGCGGTCGAGGCGTACGTTCGCAGAAAACAGTTAATGGGGCGAAAGTACGACTGCTGCGGAAAAGAACTCCGTGCTCTTGCCCGACTCTATCCAACGCTACAGCTTTCCGATCTGCGCACTCATCACGTGCAGAACTTTTTGAACTATAGGCCACTGTGCCGGGAGACTTGGATAAGCAGATACAAGCGACTGCGTACATTCTTCTCCTATTGGATTTCGAGACACCAATTAATTGCGCTTCCGATGCCTGCACCTCGTAGACCCGGGCGCCGAAGTTTCACAGCGTATGTCTTTACACCTCTTCAGATGCGGACCATGTTGGCAAGGGCACCGGAAATCCAGTCACGAAAACTTTCTGGGATAACGCCAGAGATGTTTCGAACTTTGATCGTTTTTCTCTACGCGACGGGTTGCTGGATAAGCGAGGCACTCGCGCTAACGTGGTCTGATATCGATTTCGATAATGCGACGATTACCGTAAATACTCGTATTGGTGCCAGTAGGGATATCACCATCGGAACTGACCTGAAACGAATACTGTTCCGTCATCGAAAACTCTCAAGCACGGACTACGTTTTCGCCACACTTAGCGGGCGGCGCATCAGCTATCACCGAGCTACAGTACATTTTCGGCGTGTGCGCAAACTGGTTGGGATACAGCGAATGGACAGTTTCAGGTATGAACCGGGCTTTAACGATTTGCGGCACACATTTGCGGTAGAACGAATTGTCGATTGGTACCGGAAAGGGGCCGACATTGAATTACTGCTCCCACGTCTTGCCCACTATATGGGACTTTTCACATGCACGATAACAGAACGGTATTTGCCACTTGCCCCGGAACACTTCCGCAAGCAACTCGAGCAGCTATCAAATTCCTGAAAACGCGCGGGCCACATCCAGGCGATGCTGGGCGCTGGTGAGTTCGAGCTTCGCGGTTTTCGAGAAGGCTGATGTACGTGATGCTCATATCCTTTCCCCATTCAGGGCTCGCCTCATTCTCCAAACAAGTGACCGGTCGCAGTGAAAGCGCCGGGCTATGCTGACATAGCCTTCCCCTGTTTGAATGGCGGCGACAATGCCCGCTCGTTGCTCCGCGGTCAATCGGCGCGCGATTTCCGGCAGACCAGCTCGACGGCGAATCAGACGAATGGATTTTTCGCTGGTGTCAAATTTTCGGGCGACATCAACTTGGCGCATTCCTCGCTTGAGTGCAGCGAGAATGCGTCTTTTTCTCTCGGCGGGAAGTTTGTGACCGCGCTTCATTTTCAGTTCACGTATTGGCGGGCTTCGCGCGCGCGGATCGCCGCCTGGATCCCGGTCGCGAGGTGAGTTCGATATTCCTGCCACTGTTCCGCGTTCATCTTGTGCTGGAGTTGAGCCGGCACGCTTTCCGGAAAGTCGGTCATGACTTTGACCAGTGCATCTGTGTCTGCGGGGAGCTGGCCCTTGAAAAAGCGCTCCACGGCTTCGTCAACCAGTTTCTTGGCAAACGTATTTTTCCGATATCTCCGCGTAGGTGTGCTGCGAACGATGGGGAAACGCGGCGGCAACCCGAGTTCGAGTTGTAGTTTTCGGACCGTGGGTTTGGTCAGGTTCATGATCCGAGCGATCTGCGCCTGATGACAATTATGCTGTGTCATCAATTCCAAAACCTCCTCCCTCTGCAACCGACGAATCTTTTCCTTTCGCTGCTCTCTTTTCATCATGTCCCCCTATTTTGTTTTCCTTCTTTTCCGTGACTGGGTCTTCGGGAAGTTGCCCAGGCCGTTGCCCTCGTGCATTTCTTGGCGAATTGAGGTGACTTTTACGCGGGTAGTTTCCTGCACGCGGGTTGGGCATTTTTGTCGATCGTCTAGGACTTTCAGGACCGCGGAGATTCGCAGACCAAGCCTCTGGGCAATCGTGGCCGCGGACTCCTCTTTGGTTTCCGCTCGAAACAAAATGCGTTGGGCCAATGGGCCGGGCACGTTGCGTCGCATCGCGCTCTCGCTCCTCAACTTTTTTCGAACGGTCCGTTTTTCGAGTTGCCCAACCAGGTTCCGGCGAGCTGGCCGGGCTGCAGGGCTCTTCTGGCCGTGTCTGGCTGGACGTAAACGGCTACGGGTGCACTCAAATTCAGCGGATTGCCGGATACAGCGCCGGGCTGGTGCGGTTGGACGCTGACCTGTGGATTGGGCGTTGGGTTCCCGCTGTTCGGCTGGATGTAATTTCCCATTTGAAATCCTCGCTATCAGCCAATACTTTTCGTGACGGATCGTTCTTCTTCCGCGTCGTCGACCGCGAACATTTTTTCGAATTGTGGATCGACGTTCATTTTTGCCGGCACGGGTTGACCAAATCTTGGAACCGGCGTCACGCGATTCGGATTGTTCGGCGTCACACCACTGATGCCGATTGGTGCCAACTTGTTCAAATCGCCAGAATCCATGCCCTTCGCGCACGCTTCGGCCGCCCCTGCGTGATACGCAGCTTTCGCCTTGTGGAGATCCGCAATATCGTAATGGTGCATTGCGAGTTGGGCGTGTGGACCGTCCTGGTCAGCGGCCATACCGCTGGGCTTGTGCAAGGCGTGATGGAGTTTTGCCATTTCCCGGTGGTGCTTCTCCATCTCCAGGTGATGCGTCTTTGATTTCTCGTGTCCCTCTGCGAGATGTTCCCTTGCGGTTGCCATTTTGTCTCCCTCCTAAACTTCGACTTGCCAGAACTTTATGCCGCCGCCGTGAGCGTGAGAGCCTCATTGCGCGCGTTGATGAGCGCCAAACGAGCAATTTCAATTGCTTCTCGACACTCTTGCGGATGCCCCGCGAAAACTTTTTCGACTGCCGCACGCATTTTCTCGAGGCGCCGGTTGCTGCGTTCGAGAAATGCAGGCGACAATTCAACCGCCTTTATCAGCGGTGCATCCCAACTTGCATCTTCGAGGCCGGCAATCTTCGCGAGCCGGTCCCGTTCATTCTTAGCGAGGGTTTCTCTGACCGGATCCTGGATGTCGGCGGCGCCGGTGTCGAATGGCTCGGCTTTAACGAAATCAACCGGACCGCGTGCGTCTAATTCCGCCAGTACATCGTGGGACCCATACAATAACGTCGCCAGATAGCCTTCCATGTTTCCTCCTATTTTCTCAAACCCAACCGCATCAGCTCGTCCGCCTCGGTTTCCTGAGCTGCGTAAAATTCCCGCCTTGCTGTCTCCATTGCGCGGATACTGGCAAAAAGCATTGCTCTCTGTCTTGCGACTTCCTCGCATTTGCCGCGGAAGGCGTGATCGGCGACGCGGCGACGGTCTTGTATTTCGACCAAGCGCATCTCGTCCGTCACGCGTGTCGGTTCAACGACTTCGACCGTTCTTGAGAACAACGACATAATCCGCTCCTGCTCACTGCGCCGTAATCGAAGTGATTGATCCCCAGGGAACGAAAGTGTTCACGCCCGTTGCAGAGAGATACCAGAATCCGCCGTTCTGATAAATGCTTCTCACGGCGAGCGTGAAATCCGCTGGCATGACCGTTTGCGCTACGCCGCCGACGGAGCCGGCTATCGGTGTGGGAATTGGAATTGTCTGCGGAGATCCACTCCCGCCGGTGTAGCTGATGGTGAGTGTTGCGGGCTGCGCCATGCCGAAAATGGTTTCATATAAACGTATCACCGTCTACTAGCAGATTTATGGGGGGGTAAGATATTTAATATGCTAATCTGCCTCAGGCATCTCGCCCGTGCTTGCGGGGTGGTAGACACTTTTCGGACAATTCTCTTGCCGTGGCACGCATGAAGAAATAAAAGAGGAGGATTGCAACTGTCGTACCGCCGACCCACAGCAAAACAGCCACAAAAGACGGATTCATCGCTAAGCCTTGTGCGGCTGGTAGCCGGTTTTCGGAGAGCGTGCCTCTCGTGCGGCGTGAGCTGCACGTGCAATCGGGTCGCGCACCAGGTCAAACGAATGGCCACACTGATTGCAGCGCTTTTCGTTTGCCAACGGAACAATCAGCGTGCTTCCGCATTTCGGGCAAACCGACTTTGTCTCTTCCGTCATCAAAACCTCCCACGCGAAGTGCGAAGAGCGTATTGCCCGAGCTTGGCGAAGTGCGCCCTGCGGTTGATGCCCGGCGGTGGCACTGGCTCTTCCGGCCGACGTTGCATAAATTGCCCATGATTCATGCACCAGGGAAATCCGCCGCGGATTTGCAATCGTAGACCGCAGTCAGAAACTGGACACATGCTCTCAAGGTTCGGGCCAGGATCCTTGCCTGCATCTCTGGCACATTGCCTGCAGTGAATTAGCACGCCGCCTTTTCCATCGCTGTGCCAGGCCGTGCAAGTCGATTTACAGTGTGGACATGGCGGAACTGCTTCCTGCCAACGCTTCGCGCCCTCCACGCGCGTTTCTTTTTGCGCACGCACCGGAACGGGTATAGGCGCCGGCTTCGGTTCTGGTTTGTGAACTAATTCGCCGGCCCAATCGCGGATCCCTTCGGCGATCTCCTTGGCGCGCCGTTTGAGGAGATCGAGCACGCCCAAAACGGCGCCGCGCGCATCGCGATAGGCATGCACTGCCAGGGCGAGCGAGAACACCGTGTCATCATGCCCGGGCGCCGCGTATTTTGCCGTCTGGCCGTCGAGCACATATTCAAAACTTTCCAGCTCACTGCGATAGACCCGAAACTTTTCCGTTGCCGGCACGGTGAACTCGCGGTTGTCGCAGGCGAGAATCAATTCTTCGAGCAACGCTTTTCTGCTGGGCACGGTAATTTGGTAACGCTCGACTTCGAGGCCCAGGCCTTCCAGTTGCTCGCAAACCGGATCTCCCACGCCTGTACTGTCCGCGACACACTTCACGCATTTGAAAGTTCTATAGAGTAGCGCGACTTTCTGGACCTGCAGCGACCAGTCGAGCAAGGAAAATCTTTCCATCGCCACCACATTGCCGTCGGAGTCGATGACCGTCGCTGAAGTGAAGTCGGATTTCCGCGCCAGGTCTACACCAAGGAAATAACGCACGCCTTCGGCCGGTGTGTCCCGTTCCATCCCGGCAAAAATCCGGTCCAGATTCCTGAACAAACTGCAATCGCTGTCGGGAACGCGGCCGAGATACAACGCTTCGTAAAGCGGAAGCGGCATCTGCGTCTTCATCAGCTCGATCACTTCGGCCGACACCAGGCCGTCGCCACCTGTCGGAAACGTCAAACAATCTTCGCCCGTTTTCGCGCGCTCTTCCGGGCTCATCCGCTGCACGCGCAGAAAATTCGCAACCGCCCAATTCTTGCTGCCTAATTCGACGTTGCTCGCCAGCCGCAACTTTCCGTTTGTCGCGCTGATCGTCGTGAGCGCCGCCGGAAAAATTTCCTTCGACATGCGGCTCGCTTCATCCAGAACCGTGCGGTCGTAATTTCCGCCAAACGCCCCCATCGGGTTGTCGCCCGAAGTGAAATCCAGATAGCCGCCGGCAGCGGAGGTAATCTGCAATCTCGCTTCGTTCGCCCGCACCGACCGCGCCTTGATCCATGGCGCCAATAGATTCTTCGTTTCCGTGAAACTGCGCTGGCTTCGAAAAAACCACGGGCCCACATAGCTGCAAGCCTCGCCCTTCAACAAACCTTCGACCAGCCAGGCCAACAAGCCCATCGTTTTTCCGGTTTTCGTTCCGCACGCAATGTGCAGGATCTTCGCCTGGCTCTCCATCATCAGTTTTTGCCGCGGCGTCGCTGGAAACGAAAATCTCATTCGTTCACCGCCTTCTTTATGGTCTTTGCCCTTCCGCCTTCAAACACAACCGCGTAGTCACCATCCACCGGTTGCGGTATCAACGCCCTATGCGTCGCATCCAAAAGGCCTTCCCGCCGCAACATCAGCTCCAACAAACTCCGTTGCGCCACCAACACCCGCAAACTCCCGTCAATCTTCTCGCCCGCTTCCGCCAGAGCCCGCAACCGCGCGAACTCGAATTCCAACTCCACCAGCTTTCCCTCCGTCGTTGTCGCCTTCGGCGTGTTGTGCTTCCTCCACGGCAAATGCTTCTGCCGGTGGTACCGCAGAATGTCTTTCTTGATCCCGAACTCCGCCACCACCGCCGTCATCTGTCGGCCGCGCAAGAGCCACAAATTGATTTCCTTCGCCCGTTCATGGGAACAGATGCTGCACTGCGCCATCGTCAATTTCCTTTCCCCACCGTTGGGGTATCTCCTGTGTGAGCCATAAGACCTATCTTGGCCAGGTCGCTTCTCTTCGAAGTTATGACCCTTGACCCTCGCAGGGTAACACGATTTGGGCCTGACCATATGGTTAGCAACCAGCCTGTTATGCCACATTCTGTATGAGATGCTCCGTTGTTTCAGCATCTTAGTACTTGAATACGGCGCGTCTCCTGTCGTGTGCAACCGCCATGCAACCTATCCCACCCTTCCCACGCTCGGATCGCCTTGCTGCGGGCCGCTGTGCTTCACGGCTGGCCCATTCCTTGACGGGTTGGACCCAGCGGGGCAGGGCGTGGGCGAGGGGCGAATGCTAGTCTGGCGGTCCACTCGACGGTTTGAGCTTTGGCACACGGACAATGCGGTCCATCACTGCGTGATACTGGTCAACAGTCAGATGGCCAGCAGAGGGGACATGGAAGGTTCTCCAGATGTAGTTCCGCAGTTGGGCGGCATTCATGCCGCGTTCGCGGGCGTGCCTTCGCAGAGTCTCGGCCGCATTGGGGTCGATTTTTGATTCTTCCGGCTTAGGTTCGGGTTGTCGTGCCTGTGGCGATGGGTCAGGCTCCTTCGTGACGAGTTCCAGCAGTTCAGCGGCGGACCGTTGAGCGCGGATGACCACGGCCTCGTCCGCTGGAAGATGGAAGTGATTGACGGAGCTGGTAAGGTGGCGCCAGACATCTCCTGCTCGGACGCCACTAGGATTCTTCCTGAGGAACAAACGATAGAAATCCTCAGCTTGTTCGATGAGGTAGTCTTCGACTTCGACCGAGAGATTATCCAGGAACTCAGGCAAAGCGGCATGGACGTAGGCGTGTGTGGAACGAACTTCAGTCCCGCTGCTTCTTGCTCGTAGCAGGATGCGGGTGGTGATCCAACGTCTCAGGTCTGGATGGATATTTCTCAAGCGCGCCCTGTCGTCATCGGCTTTCAGTGCTGGTGAATCTTGACGACGACGAGGGGTAGCGCGCTCTCCCAAACCAACACCCGAACCAACAACCCCGCCCGCGCCACCAAGGTGCTGTTCTGACAAGAATTGATCGACCAATCCTTGTACCGTAGGTGAATTGGTCGGTAGGTGGCCATTTTCGGGAGATTGGTCCGTAGGTCCTGGGGCCTGTTCATGCGGTTTTTTGGACTGGTCCGTAGGTGGAGCCTGCACTGCGGGCGGTGATTCTGTTTTTTGGTTTGCGGGATTGGTCTGTAGGTGGGGGTTTTTTAGTTGCAACAGCGTGACTTGTGCGTCGCCTAAGACTTTCAGTTCCCGGCCGTCAATCTTGCGGTCAACATACTCGCGGTCAACTCGGATAGCGTTGAGGGCGATCAACTCGCGCATGTACTTCTTTCGCGTGTTGTGGGAGATGCCCGCCTTCTTTTCGATGGTGCGGAGTTTAATCCAGTTCTTGCCGGGAATACGCAATTCGCCAGTTTTGTGATCGGCTAGCGTGCGAAGCGTAAGGTACAAATGCCGCGCGCCGTCACTAACCCAGTCTTGCCGACTCAGGAGCCAATCGGCAGTCTCGCGGACCACGAACGGCTTTTTGGCTTGCGCCACAGTTCGTTCCTTTCGTTCTCCGGGCTGATCTCCGGGCCTTTCTTCGCATACAAAAAAGGCACCCACGGAAGGACAAGCCTCCCGGCGGTGCCATTTGTTTCTCCTTTTGCCACAGCCGCGAGCTATTTACTCGCGGAAACTTTCGGCGGTACCGGCCGCGTGCTGCACTCGGTCCACGGCCGCACCGGTTCCGGTCCCGAATACACCACGGGTTGAACGATTCCGGTGCGTTGCTGAAGTTCTTGCGCTTTTATATCCAGCATGCACAGCTCGGTAAATTCTTCCTCGGGCAAATCGGTCTCCATCAGCCGCGCCGTATGGCATTCTGCGAGAAATGCTTCCGCTACTTCGCGGTCCGTGAATGTCCTCGCGTCGACTAATTGGTCATTCGTTCCCATCCAAACCTGATACACACGCGTTTTGCTCTGGAAGGTCATCAGGCACCTTCCGCTTTCTGTGATTCTGTTTTTTCCTGCCGCTTTTCGACAATCCATCGGACCTCTTCAAATTTGTCGCGGAAGAATAGGTTAATGTAGCCGGTCGCATCCACGAAAATCTCGAAGTCGAATCCGTTGATGCGGATACTATCCCCAGGCACCTTGAGGTTGAAGGCTCTCTCGCTCATCGGATGCCTTCCATCCTGGCGATGATCGCCACAACATCCGATAGCACCAGTGGTGTGAACTCGCCGGCGACCTTGATCGTGGCCTGCAGTTCGTACAACGCCTGCCCGTTCGGTCCACTGGCGCCGGCGGTGCGGTCCTTCACCAGTCGAAGCCCATGTCGCCTACACATGCGCCGGACCTGATGGATGCTGATGGGTTTTGGGACTGGTGGTTGCCGATTGATTTCTGGACTGCTGAGTGCTACGGTTGCAGTTGACATTTCGATTCTCTGCTTTCCGGCCAGGCGCGCAAACGTCTGGCCTTTTTATTTTTTGGGAAAACTTTTTCATGCTGTCGCGCGCTTCCGCGTCACGGCTATGCGCTTCCGACGTGGTGCCGGCTTCGGCCGCGGATTCTTCGGCGTATAGGGCGCAGCTGGAACATGTGGACCATTGATGAAATCTAAGACCGTGTCGCCCGAATAGAGAACTTTGTGGCCAGCTTTCTTCGAGACGAGGGCGGGATAGCGATTTGTCGTCCGCCAAATTTCCAAAGTTTCCCGCTTCACTTTCAAGATGGCCGCAGTCTCATCGGTGGAATACCAGGCGCCGCGTACCGGAATGATGGGCTGATTGGCCCGCTGGAGTTCTTCTCTGGTCATGTGCGTTCCTTCCTGTAGCAAAAAAAAACGCCACCTTTCTCATGCCGACGCTGTGACATTCACAGCAATCGTTTAGAGAAAAGTGGCGTGTGTTGCGTGCTTGCGCCGCTTCGCTAAAAACCGCTCTTATTCAGAGCAAGACCTTTGTAAACCTTACGACAGCCTTTTGCAACCAGAAAAATTTCAGGCACCTAGATCACGCGGACAATAATTTCCGCGCTTCCGCCTCTTCCATCCGGCGCTTCTCATGCTCGGCGCCCTGGTCGAGCGCCTTGGCTACCTGGCCCTTGGCGAATCGCCCATATGGCCCCATCGAACTCAAGTTGCGATGCCCGGCCGCTTCCGATGCGATGGGAAGTGGAACGTTGGCCATCACTAGGTTGGCAACGAAGGTTCTCCTCAAATCGTGAAATGTAAAATTCTGCTTGCCGCATTCCGCGCACCTTATCTCGCCTTCGGTCGTTCTCTTTGTGTGTGGCTTGTCGGTATCCTTGAATAGTTTCTTTGCGCGCTCGCAGCAGGTCACGCCAGCCAGCAGTCCCGCAACCGCCTTAACGCGCGTGAACTGATTTTTGTAATCCTGAACATGCATGCGTTCACCGTTCTCGGAAGCGAACTTGGACGGAAATACCCATGGATCGCCGGGCGAACGGCGCTCACGCCGCCGCTTAAAGAGTTGGACGGCTTCCGGTCTTAACTTGATCAACATGGCGTAACCGTTCTTGGATTTCTCTGCGGGGATGGTCCAGGTCCTGTCATTCTCTTTTACTTCCGCCCACTCGGCCGAATAGAGATTCGATACGCGGACGCCAGTCGTGAGCAGAAGCGCAAGGAACTCGGCAAAATCAACATTCTCTTCCTTGTCCAGCGCATCGTAGAACGGCTTCAACTCGTCATCTTCCAGGATGCGCGCCCTATCGTGCTTCGGGGCCCGGGTCGCGCCGACCGATGGGTTGACTGTCGTCCACAGGCCTTTCTTGATTAAGAGATTGAACGTGGCCCGCAATACTTCGTGCGCCCGGTTGGCCATAATCGGGCCGAATTTTTTCGTGAGATTCTTGTGGTAATTGTCCACAAGCGCGGGAGTGAACTCATCAATAGGGCGTCCGGCCAGCGGCTTGAGACAGTGATTGAAAATGTACCAGCGGCGCGCGTCGGCCTTCTCATGGTTTACGAAACGCTTCCCCTCACCCCTCAACGGCGCCCTCAAGTATTTTTCAAAGGCGCTCTGGAATGTCATGGGCCCTTCCTCCGAATCCGGCAACGGCCGCAGTATGGGGTTTGGATCTTTACGGTCGCCAGCTACCCAATCAGCTACGGCGGCGAGCAACTTGAGCGCGTGTTTGCGGGCATTTTCGACCGACATGTTAGGGTGGGTGCTCAGTGACCGGCGATAGGTTTTGCCGGCAACTTTTTTCAAAACGAAAAAGAGTTTCTTGCCGCTCGGTTGAACGCGCAAACACAAACCTTTCACATCGGCATCGTAGAAGACCGCGGGGCCATCCTGCGGCGCCGGTAGTGCTTCGATTTTTTCCTTCGAGAAGCGGAAGCGTTTCTGTGCAACCTGGGACCCGGACTGACCTTGTGGTTTTCTCATGGTGTTTCCTTCCGTCCGCTGTGCAACCGCCATGCAACCTTTCAGGTCTAGTTGCATAGCTTTTGGTCAAGTTTTGTAAGGTTGCATGACACCCTGATATTATGCGGGTAATCGCGTCCTGTCAAGGTTGGTAAGGGTCTAGAAAGCCAGACGGCCACGACCTGTATTTGTGGCTACGAACCAGAAGGTCGGGTGTTCGAATCACCCAGGGCGCACCATTTTTCCAATAAAAACAGGGTTTTTCAGGGCTATCGGGATTCCGCGAAAGCCTTGTTTGTCCCTTTGTTTGTACCCCCGGTAGGATTCCACACCATTTGTTGGACGGTCGAAGGTTGTAAAGATCAACGCCGAAAAATGGCTGTTCCATCAGTTTTGGATAGTCGTTTCCAGGGAATTAAGGGAAACCACGGAACACGGAAGATCTCGTTTCCTGGCGACTGCCACAACACTTCTTCGGGGGTTAAGACCAGGGGAAACGTCAGTCGGCGGCGGGCTGGGGCGCGCTGACGAGCGGCCTAGTACGAACTTGTCCGGTTAGGGCGTTTACCAGGACATTGGACTGTTTTTCTTCCAGCATAGTAGTCTTGAGCCTAATGGATGTGGTTCGTGAGGCTCTATGGACAGAACGGGAGATTTGGAGGCAGCTCTGAGCTTCGTGGTTGGACGGATTGTGGAACAGGCGAGACTTTCAGGTGAACGACTGAGCCAAGAGCAGCGGTTTCTCCTCGACAATCTACCTTCCGCGCCCGCCTCAGGGCATTCACTAGCGTCAGGACACCCGGAAATTGTGGAGCTTGTTCCCAGGGATATCAATTATGAACGGCTCTGCAGCTTGGCAAAGTCCGCGTACCTCAATGACCGCGAGATAAATCCAGCGTCTCTCGACTGGGAGTTTGCATTCGCTATTTTTGCGTTGGAGCGTCATCCGATGTGGGGTCTCTTGCACTGGGCGGGAGTAAGAACTTACCAAAGGTCGTCGAGGGACGGTCTTCTTCTGCTTATCGCTGGTCTGTTGCCCGTCCTGGTTGTGATATTGCTTGCTTCGAACTCTGCATCGAAAGCAGCTTGGAGCCTATTCAAAGTGGCGGGAATTGTTTGTGGATCCGCTGCAATCATGTTCTTTATTTTCCGCGCCTCGCAACTTGTCAAACGGCGACAGATGCAGAATCACCTTGAGAGATGCAGACTTGCGTCACGATTTGTCGAGTAACTGGACAAGTTCGTTCCAGTACCCACATGTCCGGTAAGCGCGTTAATCGGGACTTGGCCCACATCCCTATTCTTTTGGACTTAGCATCTGACTCCACGCGTTTATATTGGCACTCGATATAGCGAGATATCGTATGCGGCCGCGGATGCAAGAGGAGCGCTGATAAATCCGCGTTCTTAGTAACCATTGGTTACCTGAACGAAAGCAACTCTATTCATTCTCGCCGGTCTTCCCGCGTGTGCCACGCGGACTTTTGAGAAGCAGCGTCGCTTTTTCTACATGGCCCTGGGCGCGATAGACTGAGGCCAAATTCTGAACGCTAATTGCAATCCGATGATCATCGGGCGGCAAGTATTTCTCTCGAATCGCCAGAGCACGGGAGAGCGACACCTCTGCCTGGTCGAGTTTGTTTAGGTCGCGTTGGCAGACGCCCAGGCGGTTCAGCGTTGTGGAAACCTCCAGACCTTCGTGCCCGAAGACTCTTTGTTGTATTGTTAGGGCGCGTTCCGCGAAAGATTCGCAACGCCCGTACTTCTTCTCGAAAAAATAAAGCAGCGCCATGCCACTAACGGTCGAAGCAGTTTCAGGACTATCCGGCCCAAAGTTCTTTTCCCGGATGGCAAGCATTCTTGCGAATAGAGGTTCGGCCTTTTCTATCGGGAATCCATTTTCATCGCGATACAACCCTGCTAGGAAGCTTAGGTCGTCCGCAACTTTCGGGTGGTCCGGGCCGTATTTCGCCTCATCGGCCTGGACAGCTTGTTTGTAGAGAGATTCGGCCTCCCGGTACTTGCCCTCGTCAGCTCGCGACTGACCTCGGCGATTGAGCAACACGGCTTCGCTGATGGTTTGTGACGGACCGGCGGTCTCGTAGATCGCACGCGACCGCGATCTGAGAATCGCTGCTTCAGAGGATTTCCCTTGATTGGAAAGGACATCGGCCAATCCATCCAATGTGCGGCCCAACTCCGCGTCATCTGGGCTCAATTGGGCTTCCTGAATCGCCAGCGCCTTCTTGTAGAGCGCTTCTGATTCTGAATATTTGCCCTCATCTTCATAGAGCTCGGCTAAGGTCGTCGCAGCCAAGGCCAGATGAGAACTGGCGGGGCCCTCATACCTTTCGAAATTCGCTACAGCCTCGGCTAGAAGTTTTTGAGCTTCCTCAAGCTGGCGTCGCTCAAAAGCGAAATGGCCAGCATTCAACTGACACATTGCGAAGTCACGGCGATAGGTTTCCGGGTGCTGCCGATAGATCGCGAGGAGCTCTCGATTGTACTGGTCGGCCTCCGTGTCATGGCCTTCGTTACGGAGGGCTTGCGAAAGCCCCGTGAGTGAGGAAATCAATTCCGGATCATCCGGCCTCAACAGCTTTTTCCGAATTTCGATGGCTCTCTTGTAGTAAGCCTCTGCTTCCGCATCCCGATGCTGCAGAAGTGCCACCGCCGCAAGGCCATGCAAGACGCTTGCTTCATTTACGGAACCCGGAGAGTCACGCTGTGTTTCTTGCAAGAGGCTGGCGAGAATTGCTTCTGCATCGGCGTATCTCTTCTGCTGGAAGGCCAGGAGGGAGTCGCTGAATGGCTTTGAAAACCGCGCTTCGCGCTCAAGCGATGCCTTTGCTTGAGCACGCTTCCAGAGTGCCAGGGAGCCAAGAACGAGTGCGAGAGATAAGAAGCCGAGTAGAATTCGGAGCCGCATCGTGGTTGTCCCCTTAACTAGAAACGGTTCGAGGATATCGGACCGTTAGTAACCCGATTCATTCCAATGTCCACCAGAACAAATCATAATTCATAACAATACTGAACTCAGTTCAATCGGAGCATAATTGCTTTAGTGGTAACTGCTCGCGAGGATTTGTTAGCTAAGCGAGCTGGAACGAAAAGCCCCAATCCACCTCCGTGCTTCCTCCCGCGAAAAGCTGACAAGTCCTGGTAAGTTTGGCCTGCCAGATCTTGCCGTTAAGCCGACTGGGCGAAAGAGCGTGAGCTCTCGATGCTCCCGTTGATAAGTTTCGAGACTGGCAGGAAAACACAAACTCAATCTTCTGTTCAAGACCACTCGCTGGTCTGAGACAGCAAATGGAAGTCTGGTTCTCCCTGAGAGGAACCCCGGCTGAGAAGCCAACACACGCGGCGAAGAATCAGAAGGAATTTACACCCGCGCTCCTCCCGAGCGCGTCAGGAGAGCTTTTGCCCTCTTGACAAAGACCTATCATGGAAGTCGGCTTACCGGACATGTGGGTTTTAGTACCTAAGTCGGTTTTCTGTACCATAGCTCGGGGTTTTGTCGGGTTTCTGGGTTCCGGGGGTTACCACGGGAGGGGCGGAGATCGTCGTTATAGCGGCTGTTGGAGTGGGGTTCTAAGGGGTTGGGACCGGGGAACGTCAGTTAAGCGGCGTGCTGCCCTCGAAGCCTGGGATACCCACGATCAAGGAAGGCTCGCGTCCGTATCGCGCACCACCATCTTTCTTTCCATTCAAACATTTGTAACAATGCGCTCACGGTTTAGAGACCTTGGCAGTGGAAGCCGCGAAACGAACCCACCAGGAGTTAGCGCATGACAACATCACGCTCACTAGACGAGCAAAGGATGGAGTTTGCACGACGTCGCGGTCTCGCGATGCCGTTGGCGGGTCTCATCGCATGGTCCGTTGTCGGAGTCGGCGGGGCCGTGCTGTCGCCAGGTCTGGAAGTATGGCTACTATTCATCGTGACCGGTTCGATTGCCTACTTGGGAATGTTCCTCTCCCGCTTCACTGGTGAGAACTTCCAGGATCGGACTCGACCCAAGAACGCCTTCGATGCCCTGTTCTTTCATACGGTCGGCGAGGCCGTGCTCGTGTACGCCATTGCTATCCCTTTCTTCCTGAGGGACTATACCTCCCTTCCGCTAACAGTAGGGGTCCTGAGCGGCTTGATGTGGGTGCCGCTTTCGTGGATCCTTGAGCACTGGATCGGGTTGTTTCACGGAATTGCGCGGACGCTCCTTGTCGTGGCCACCTGGTATTTGTTCCCTCACATTCGTTTTGTCGCTGTTCCGGTGGTGATCGTCGGCATTTACGCCATTACGATCTTCGTCCTCGAGAGGCGCTGGAGGGGAATCAATCTGGCCCAGCAGGTCGTCGCTAACGCTCCGAGTGTTTAGGGGGATAACACTCAAGATTACTCCCAGAGTTCTAAAATCGTCTCCCAGGGCGCACCATTTCCCCCAAATTTGCACTTACTTGCGGCGCATCCGATTCGTGTTTCTGCGTGTGGTTTTGTATTATGGGGCGTCGAAAATTGCGGCTAATCCGACGTTGAAGTGAGAGCGAATCCAAATGAAACTTTGCCGGTTTGGCGAGATGGGGCGGGAGAAGCCTGGTGTGGTGACGGCGGCGGGTGCGCGGAAAGACGTTAGCGCGCACGTGCGGGATTTTGATGATGCTTTTTTTGCTGCGGAGGGCGTGAGGGAATTGGAAAAGTGGTTCCGGGCGAATGAAGAGAAGTGCCCGATTGTGCCGGAAAACGCGCGGTGGGGAGCTTGCATCGCGCGGCCTTCTAAAATTGTGTGCATTGGGTTGAATTATGCGCGGCACGCCGCGGAAACCGGGAAAGAAGTGCCAAAGGAACCGGTGATTTTTATGAAGGCGCCGTCTGCTTTGTGCGGGGCGTTTGACGACGTGGTGATTCCGAAAAATTCGCAGAAGACGGATTGGGAAGTGGAATTGGCGCTGGTGATCGGCAAGCGTGCCTCGTACGTATCGGAGGCCGAGGCGCTGGGTCACGTGGCGGGATACTGCCTGATGAACGATTACAGCGAGCGGGCATTCCAAATCGAGCGCGGAGGGCAGTGGGTGAAAGGGAAGAGTTGCGACACGTTTGCCCCGCTGGGGCCGTTTCTAGCCACACCCGATGAGATTCGAGACCCGCACAATCTGGCGCTGGGGCTGAGCGTGAACGGCGTGGTACGGCAGAACTCCAACACCTCCGACCTGATTTTCGGATTGCCGAAAATAATCAGCTACTTGAGCGAGTTCATGACGCTGTTGCCAGGCGATGTGATTTCCACGGGCACTCCCGAAGGCGTGGCGCTGGGAATGAAGCCGCCGCAATACCTGAAGCCGGGAGATGTCGTGGAACTGTTTATCGAAGGGCTGGGAAAAGCCAAACAGAAAGCCGTCGCCTACCGCGCGAGCTAACCCACCCAACTCGCCTGCTCCGAAGCGTAACGAGGGAATCCAAATTTTCTTGTCCAAAACTGAACAGACGCCACCGCCTGTAGTTTGTAAGCTTTGCCTGCCTTAGTCCGCTCTGCAAGCACAGCCTCACCGATGGAGCGATTACGGCAAACCTTCCCAGCAAGGTGGCCAAATGAAAATACTTCTGATTTCCTTCACCGTTCTCCTGTCAATCCTTACTTTGTGCGCGCCCCGTGCTCACGCCGACGACATCCTTGGGCCTGATTTGAGCACTTTCGCAGTCCTGGGTGGCACGCCGGTGGTAAGCTTCGCGACGGGCAACGACACCATTACCGGAAATGTGGGTGTCTCCCCGGCTGCCTCGATCACCATAGCTAGCCCTTCGACCTTCACCCTAACTGGGACGCAGCACGCCGGTGACGCGACCGCGCTGGCGGCTCAGGCTGGGCTCACCAATGCGTTGACGGTTTTGGGAGGCTTGGCGTCCGTCGGTACCGCGCAGAGCAACCTGAATGCTGTTAGCCTCAACCCGGGTGTCTACAATATTGGCGCGGCCGATTTGACGGGAACTCTCACACTCACAAACACACTTGGCGTCACCAATCCAAGCTGGGTATTCATAGGAAGTTCGCTGACCTCCTCGGGAGTGGTCATGTTCGCGCCCGGCCTCGACGCCACCAACGCCGGCGTGTATTGGGATATCGGCAGCTCCGCGGCCCTCTCGGGTGTGATGCTGGGAAATGTTCTGGCG
>Ga0210399_10000433_pt1 | contig 33518 bp, 34 predicted proteins | sample IncBWC14MmetaG_FD_150865 | JGI IMG/M metagenome (GOLD analysis project Ga0210399, IMG submission 150865) | Forest soil microbial communities from Barre Woods Harvard Forest LTER site, Petersham, Massachusetts, United States - Inc-BW-C-14-M | ecosystem: Environmental > Terrestrial > Soil >... | reverse complement strand
GGGTTGGCCTTGGGGTCATCGCAGACAATATAATTCAGATAGGTCGCTGCCTGGCTCTGCAACGAGCCTGAGGTCCCAACTGCCACGACTCGGGACGGAACGGGCCGAGCGGCAGAAATCGAAACGCGCAACAGAATCAGACGGTCTCTAGAAACGAATAGCTCATTCAGAGCGAGCTATTTTGCGACGGAAAGTAGCTAAACAAACAGAGTCAGCGAATCCATCGCATAGGCCCCTCCCAGCCGCCATTTCTACTTCAGGAACTCCCCATATATCCCCCCTCTAGGCGCACGCATCCAATTCGGAGTAAAATGGTCGGATATCTCCCGCACGCGGGGCAGGGAGTGGAGAATGGAGCTTCGTCACATGGTTACGGCTGGCCACATCGCCGCATCTCCCCGCGAATCAAAGGGTCACGAGGGGGCTCAGACGGACCGGGCGGGGGAGTCCTTGCTGGACCGCATTGGGAACACGCCCTTGCTACGGCTAGGGCGCGTCGGCCTGGAATTCCCAAACGTTGCGTTTTGCGCCAAAGCCGAATGGTTCAACCCGGGCGGCTCCGTCAAGGACCGGCCAGCACTGAGCATGATTCAGGCAGGCATCGCCAGCGGTGCTCTCCGCCCCGGCAAGACCATCATTGACGCGACGAGCGGCAACACTGGCATTGCCTATGCCATGGTCGCCGCGGCAATGGGTTTTCCCGTGCAGCTTTGCCTGCCGGACAGCGCTTCGCACGAGCGCAAGCGCATCCTCGCAGCCTTCGGCGCGGAACTCGTACTCACTCCCGGCGACGAAGGCACCGACGGCGCGATTCAGAAAGTGCGTGAAATCGTCGCGGCAAATCCCGACAAATATTTTTACCCGGACCAGTACAGCAATCCCGCGAACTGGCAAGCGCACTATCGCACCACGGCCAACGAGATTTGGCAGCAGACCTCTGGCCGCATCACGCATTTTGTAGCCGGACTCGGAACCAGTGGCACATTCGTCGGAACGACGCGCCGCCTCAAAGAGCTGAATCCCGCAATGCGCTGCGTGAGCTTGCAGCCTGACGCATCCTTTCATGGACTGGAAGGCTGGAAGCACATGCCGACTGCCATCCGTCCGGCGATTTACGATGACACGCTGGCCGATGAAAATCTGGCCGTCTCCACGGAAGAGGCTTACCGGCTGGTGAAACGCCTCGCGCGCGAGGAAGGCTTGCTGGTCAGCCCCAGCGCAGCGGCGGCGCTGCTCGGTTGCTTTCAAGTGGCGGCGCGAATTCCGAAGGACGCCAACGCCGTTATCGTCACCATCTTCGCCGATTCCGCTTCGAAGTACCTGAACGAGCGTTTTTGGGACGAAGAATAGCCATGGCCGACGCACCAGCACTGTGGATCAGCGGACATCTTGCGGAAAAAATTCGCGCGCATGGAGCTGAAACGTATCCGCATGAATGCTGCGGAGCCCTCCTCGGACGCGATTCGAATGCTGTCCTCGAGAGCGATCAAGCACAGGGCTCGCTAACAGCCGCGCGGGAGATCCTGCAGCTTTTTCCGCTCGTCAATCGGCGAGACGATTCCCCGCGCAACCGTTTTTCGGTCACCCCGGCGGATGTCATGGCGGCAGAAAAAGCGGCAAGCGCCCAGGGCCTGGAAGTTGTCGGCTGGTATCACTCCCATCCCGACCATCCGGCGCGGCCCAGCGAGTATGACCGCGATCACGCCTGGCCATGGTACAGCTACATTATCGTCAGCGTGCAAAACGGCGCGCCCCAGGATATGACCTCCTGGCGTTTGAACGACGACCGCGCGGAGTTTTCACCCGAAGGAATTGAGATTCGCCACCGCGCAGCAGTTTGAACCGCGGTTTCAGCACCATGGAGAAATGAAATGCCCGTGAAAGTAATGATTCCGTCGCCCCTTCGCCCCTACGCGGGCAAGCGCGAGTCGGCCGAATTCAATGCCCGTACAGTAGGAGAAGCGCTCGGCCATCTGACCACGGAATTCGGCGAACTTCGCAAGCATCTCTTTACCGAAGAAGGCAAGCTGCGCAGCTTTGTCAACGTGTATGTGAATGACGAGGACATTCGCTACCTCGCGAAAGAAAATACGCCCACCAAGGATGGCGACACCATCAGCATAATTCCGTCCATCGCCGGCGGATGTTTCCCGCTCTATGGTTCACCCAGATTCTGCGGAACGACTAAGGAGCGACCGCGCGATTGATGAGGCTATTCTCTCTCTGCTCTCCCCAGCCAATGGGCGCTGGAAGAAGGTTGCGATGGTGATCCGTAGGGTTGCGGATGCCATGGGCAAGGATTTTCCAGAGGGAGACCATGGCTATCAACTCGTTGCCCGACCCATTGAGGTTCTTGTTGGTGAGGGTCGTTTAGTCGCGCAAGGGAACACCCGGAACTGGCGGTGCAGTGAAGTTCGGCGACCCAATTAGCCCATTCTCCCAACGCATCTGCTTCAGTTATTCTTTATGGATATGAACTTGAACTGAAGGAACCGAGGAAATCGCCATGGCCGCAAGCACTCAGCCGCAGACCGGCACAAAGCCGGCCGCGAGCCTTTCGAACGAAGAAATCCTGCGCTACAGCCGCCACCTCATCATGCCGGAGGTCGGCATGGAAGGGCAGCTCAAGCTGAAAAACGCCAAAGTGCTGCTGATCGGTACGGGTGGGCTCGGCGCGCCGCTTGGCTTATATCTAGCCGCCGCGGGCGTCGGCAAACTCGGCTTGGTGGACTTTGACGTCGTCGATTTCACCAATCTGCAGCGCCAGGTCACCTTCGGCACCAGCGATGTTGGCAAGCCGAAAAGCGAAGCCGCACGCGCGCGCCTTTCGAATCTGAACCCGGACATCCAGATCCAGTCGTTCGAGACGCAACTCACCAGCGCCAACGCGCTCGATCTTTTCAAGGACTTTGACATTATCGTCGATGGCACCGACAATTTTCCCACCCGCTATCTCGTCAACGACGCGTGCATTTTGCTCGGCAAGCCAAACGTCTACGGCTCGATTTTTCGCTTTGAAGGGCAAGCCACGGTTTTTGGCATGCCCGATGGCCCGTGCTACCGCTGCCTCTATCCCGAACCTCCTCCGCCGGGGCTAGTCCCTTCCTGCGCGGAAGGCGGTGTCCTCGGCGTCCTGCCCGGAATCGTTGGCTCCATTCAGGCGATGGAAACCATCAAGCTCATTCTTGGTCGTGGCGACAGTCTCGTTGGACGCTTGCTGCTTTTTGACGCTCTCGGGATGAAGTTCCGAGAGCTGAAGCTGCGCAAAAATCCGAACTGTCCGGTGTGCGGCACGCATCCCACGATCACCAAGCTGATCGATTACTACGAATTCTGCGGCGTCCGCGGCGAAGAAGCCCCCGGCCCGTCCGTACAAGTGCCGGAAATCACTCCGCACGAGCTCAAGGCCAGGCTCGATCGCGGAGATGATCTATTCATTCTCGATGTGCGCGAGCCCCACGAATACCAAATCTGCAATCTCAAAGGGCACCTTCTCCCGCTCGGGGAGCTGACGCGGCGCGTTCACGAACTCGATTCTTCGCGGGAAATCGTGGCGCATTGCCGCAGCGGAAAGCGTTCCGCGGAGGCCGTGGATTTCTTGCGCAAGGCGGGCTTCCGCAAAATCCTCAACCTGAAGGGCGGCATCCTCGCCTGGTCCGACGAGGTGGATCCGTCCGTTCCGAAATACTGACGGCATAATTTTGACTCGTCCGCAAGGCTTCGTCTGGCCCGAGGAGCATGCCCCAACCCACACGGAGCATGGGTCGTTTGTGCTTGTAGCTGCCCGCAAGAGTGGGCATACTCGCTGTTGCTTAGGAGACTAAATGCCGGCCACAAAGATCACTGTGAATCACAACGGTTCCCTGCGCATCGAAGGCGAATTCGAGATCTTTGATCCGGAAGGAAGGCCTTTTGGTTTGGCTGGCCGAACGACGATAGGTCTCTGCCGCTGCGGTCACTCCGCGAACAAGCCGTTTTGCGATGGTTCGCACAAGACCTGCGGGTTTGCCGATACTGTGGCGGCCCGGGAGCTTCCTCCTCCAAAACCTAAGCTTTAGCTGTCGCCGTGACCCCCTTTTCGACTGTTTCAAATCGTGAGACTGTCTCAGGCTGAGACAGCCGTCGATATTCCTGTTGATACTGGCCATCCGCCCGGTAACTCTAACGAAACAAAAATGATAGCGTCTTAATCCGCGGGATTGTAAGTGGCTTCCGTGTCTCGCCGCTTTCCGCAGAATATCCTCGCCTCTTCCTACGCCCAAATAACTTATTTAGTTTCAATGTGTTGTGACGGTAGATTTTTTGGCCAGAGAAGGTCACAAACTTGCACTCCTTGGTAGTTGGTAGCTTTTCTTCGGCATTTGGGGGATTTCGTGGGTAGTTGGGGCAGAATGACCGGGTTTCTCCGCAGTGACCGCCATTCGGTCTCGGCGCGGAATTTTCATCGCCAGGCTCTGGTGGTCTCCGGCGCTGCATCCTTGGTCCTTTTCCTGGCCCTGGTCTTCTACTTGCGGCAAGTCAGTGTTGCAGGTTCTCCGCAAGGCTATCTATATGTTGAAGTTGGCGGCACGCTCCTGAGCTTCTTCTATGCCGCCATTGCCCTGGTCCGCTTCCGTGGTACCCATGATCGCACTTCCTTGATCCTGGCCTTCGGGTTTGTACTTTCTGGAATCATTGAAACCGTCGGCTGTTTCGGCCTGAATGATTCGCTTCACTCCGGGGCCTTGTCGCTGTCCCAGATTCCGATGGGCTGGATGGTGAGCCGCACCTTGCTTGCCGTTCTGTTGCTCGCTGCCATTGCCGTCGAGCGCTACATGCCCACCGCGCGTCAGCCTAGCAAGGAAACCGCGGCCGCTTTGCTGGTGGTGGCCCTGGCTGCTTATCTGACGAGCGCCGCCTTTCTTGCCGCGCCCGCCGCACCGGTTGCGAGCGCCGCAAGTTTGCTCTCTCGCCCTTGGGAGCTGCTTCCCGCTGCGCTGTTTTTGATTGCCGTGGTTTGTTTTCGCCAGCGCCTCCAGAACGACAAGGACAAGAAAGGCTCGGCAAGTCTTTTCGATCACTGCCTCTTCCTGGTGGCCTTGCTTAATGTCGTCTGCCACGTGGCAGCAGCATTTTCGCGGCAGCTTTTTGACGGTCCATTTTTTCTGGCGGAACTAAGCAAAACGTTCAGCTATGTCGTTATGCTCTCCGGCGCCTTGCTCGACCAGGCGCGTCTTTTCGAGCAGGTGCGCTCGATGGCCGTTACCGATTCGCTCACGGGGTTGGCGAATTACCGCCGCCTTATCAGCGTTCTCGAAGCGGAGTTTGACCGATCGCGCCGCACGCAGCGCCCCTTTAGCGTCGTGCTGCTCGACATGGACGGCCTTAAAATCATCAACGATCAATACGGCCATTTGACAGGCAGCCGCGCGCTGGTGCGCATCGGAAAAATTCTGCGCAATCATTCCCGCGCGATTGACACTGCCGCGCGATATGGCGGTGACGAATTCGCTTTGGTGCTGCCAGAAGCTGGCAAGGATATCTCCTCGCGCGTAGTCTCGCGAATCCGCGAGCGCCTCTCCGCCGAGCCGGAACACCCTGCGCTGGCCGTCAGTGCGGGAGTTGCGGCTTTTCCGGAGGATGGCGATACACCGGAGAAACTTCTTGGCGCGGCCGACCGTGCCCTTTATGCCATGAAGCACCGTGGGCCGAGCAGCGTTCAAAATCTCACGCGTATTGCCGCGTGCTTGTGAGGATGAATTAAGCGATGCCTCCTCACAGGAAGAAATTTCTCTTTCACCGAGCTGAACGGCGCATACCGATGGAAATCCCCGTTCTGATTGACGGCCATCGCCAGGCGCCCGGTTCGGAATCTACTTTTACTGAGAATGTCAGTGCGCGTGGCGCGCGGGTGGTGAGTGTGCGCCGCTGGGAACAAGGCGAACCTTTGGTATTCGCCTCACGCACTGGAGAGTTTCGCTCCCCGGCTCGGGTTGCTTACTGCGAACCATTGCAAGGCGACGGCTTTGCGATTGGCGTGGAGTTCCTCGAGCCAAAAGGGCGATGGGTTGTTCAATCCCCAAGATAGCTTGACGTAAGACGGTGAGCGGAAAGGAGGGAAACGCTGGAAAAAGAGAAGACAGTTAACTTGCGCAAAAGTTTTAAGAAGGCCTGAAGCGCTTAGCGGATCAAGAAGGATCTGCTAGGCGCTTCACCCTTTTTACTTCCCATTCTTCGCAACCAAGAATTCGCCACGGCGGACTTTGACCTGCGGGTGACTCAGAAAGACCCAGCTTCGAGCGTCGGGTTTGATTTTCGCGCTCTCCTTTCCTTTAGCACATCCTCATAGACACGAATCGTGTTTTCGACCATCCGTCCCGCCGAAAATCGTTGCTCCACTTCTTGGCGGCCCGCCTCGCTGAGATTCTTTCGCAACGCTTCGTCATTGATCAGCCGCAACATCATGGCGGCGAATTCTTTGTCATGGGGTTCAGCAACCAGCGCAGTTCGTTGGCTATCCACGACTTCGCTCAACGCCCCGCGTTTTGTGGAAATGCAAGGCAATCCTGCGGCCATCGCCGCTTGCAACGCCGTTCCAAGTCCTTCGAATTCGGAAGGAAAAACGAAGGCATCAAGTGCGGCGTACACCTGTTCGACGTCCTTAACGAATCCGGGGAAAAGCACGGCTTCCGTTTGCCTAAGTCGTTTTGCGAGCATTTCCAACTCGGCGCGGCACGGGCCGTCGCCTGCCAGCAAAAGGCGCGCCTCCGGATGCAATGTTCTAACCAGCGGAAGCGCCTCGATCAAGTGCCGCTGGCCCTTTTCCGGCACAAAAACACTGACGCATCCAAACAAAAACTCGTTTTCTCGCACCGCCCAGCGCTTCCGAGCGCTGCTCCGTTGCTCCGGAGTTCGCAAGGGAAGGACTTTCACGCCTTCATTCACGATGGAAATCCTCTCTGACGCGATGCCGGAATCGATCAGGCTTTGCGCCACGTCTTTGCTGTTGGCCACAAACCGCGACACCGCCCGGAACCGTGCCTGCGATGCGGCGTTTTTCTGAAGAGGGAATCCGATTCGGCGCGAAAGTAGCAGTGGGACTCGTTTATGAGCCCGTGCCATCCATGCCGCCGTCAAGGAGTGCGGCTCATTGACGTGAATCAGTTCGAATTGACTCGAAGCGATCAAACTACGCAACGCGCGGGCGGCCCATGCGCGCAAGCCGAATCGTGCTACTTGATGAACCGTGATTCCAGCTTCCACCGCGCGCTTCGCAAGCGGCGAATCCCGCGCTGCCAATAGCTCGACCTCCTGCCCGCGCTCTTGCAATCCACTGAGCGTCAGCAAGGCCTGGCTTTGCCCGCCACGCCATTCCCTCTCCAGGTCGACGTAGAGTACTCTCATGTCGTTCGAGCTTTCCCCGCGTGCCGCTCTGCCGCGACGAGCTTCCCAAGCTTTTTGAATTTCAGCCAGGTGCTGCGAGCGGCCATCCAGGAGATCACCCACCCACGCGAGCCGTCGAGAAACCCGAGGTGCAGCACGTAGCTGTTGAACCAGTTCCAGGGTGTGGCCAGCCACAGGGCGGCGCGCCAAGTGCGTTTTCCGTTGGCGTACATCTGCTGGGCGGCAAGCGTGGTGTAGCGCTCGACCTTTGCCTGGTGCTCGGGAAGGGAGCGAATGGTGTAATGGAGCAAGTCTCCGCCGAGGCGTCCTGGCTCACCCTTGAACTGCAGTGACTCGTGGACGATTCCGGAAAAACACGCCGCATCCCGCCGATACAGACGGCGCTGCCGATCCGGATACCAGCCCGAGTGGTTGATCCAACCTCCAACATACCAGGCTCGCCGCGCGAATTCGTACACTACATAGCCAGGTCCTTTTCCCTTCCAGGTGAGCAATGCGTTGCGCAGTTCACGGCTCAGCTCTTCGTCGGCATCCAGCGATAGAATCCAATCGTTGCTCGCGGCGGCGGCGGCGGCATTCTTCTGCTCCGCAAAATTCGTCCACGCTTTTGTGATTACCTTCGCACCGTATTCCAACGCAATTTCTGGGGTGCGATCCTGGCTTCCGCAATCCAGCACTACGATTTCGTCGGCGATTCCTGCAAGCGAGGTCAACGCGCGCGGCAGGTTGTGTTCCTCATTGAACGTGATCAGGCACGCGGAAAGGCGGTTCATCAAACTCCGGATCGTTCTGGAATCGGCGCTAGTATCTCACAAAGCCAAGGGGGGAAATGGAACCAGGAAAGAACCGCGCTGCGGGAGAGGGAAGTCCGTCTACTTCGGCAGGAAATTCACACGGATCAAGCTCACGCCAACTCGAAACTCTGTGCCGTCCCGCAACATGGCCGCGCGCACGCGTTCTTCTTCGTAGAAAGTCCCGTTCGTGGAATCCATGTCCTTGAGGTTGATGTAGGTGTCCCGCACTTCCAGCAGGCAGTGGTGCCGCGAAATTTCGGGATCATTCAGAGGAATGTCCGCTCCTTTGCGGCCAAGCACCACGCGCGGCTTGCTGAGCGTGTGGCTTTCGCCTTTCGAAGGGCCGGTCAGGATGCTGAGCACGACCTTCCCCTTTTCCGGCAGCCGGATTCCAGGGTCGGGTGGCAGCAAATTCAGATTTGAACTCGTGGCGTTGGCCCTGGCAAACGAAGGGAGCGGTGACATCACCACCGTGGAATCCACGCGCCGCTTGATCTCCACGATCGTGGTCTTACCGCATTTCGAGCACTTAAACTGAACTTTCGAATGGCCGCCGAACTCCCCATCCTTCAGCAAATGTTCAGTGCCGCAATGAATGCAAGCTGTCTGCATACTCCAATTTAACACCATCCAAAGCGCCAGGTTGCGTGCCGCACATTTTTTCGGTCGGAAAAGTCAATCTCCACCCACGCGCCCGTGACGGCCTTCCGGGCCCGCCGGCCACAGGAATCTTATGTTACGATTACAAGTTCCGAGACTACAGAGGAGAGCGTGTGTGTCCGATCATATTTCGCGAAAAGAGCTGAAACAGGACAAAATCAAGGAAACGATCGAGCACGGCGCTGAAGCCGTGATCTCTCACGGGCAGTTCACACTCATTGTCGTGATTGTCGCGCTGGCCGCGGCCCTCGGCTATGGTGGCTGGCGTTTTTATATTGATCGCCAGACCGTGGAGGCGTCCACCGCTTTCGAGGCCGGCATGAAGGCTTACCAGGGCCGCATCGCTCCCACTCCAGATCCCAACGAACCAAATGAGCCCGTCTACCCCGATGAGCCCACCCGGGTGCAGGCTGCTTTGCAAAAATTCACCAAGGTGGCCGACAAATATCCCAGCACCAATCCCGGAAAACTCGCACGTTATTACGCCGCGCTTTGTCTCGAGGATCTCGAACGCCACAACCAGGCGCTCGAAGAGTTAAAGAAGGTCAGCGGCAGCAGCGACAAGGAACTCGGGGCCATGGCTCAGTATCAGATGGCCACCATTTACGCCCGCACTGGCAAGCCCGACGACGCCGTCAAAATCTATCGTGCGTTGGCGGACAAGCAAAGCGCTCTCGTGCCGCGCCCACTGGTGCTGCTGGAACTTGCCGGCATCCTTCGCACCTCCAATCCGAAAGAGGCCGTAAGCATCTATCAGCAGATCAAAAAGGATTACCCGGATACCGCCATTGCGGATCAGGCCGATCGCGGCCTGGATGCTCTTTTGCCGAAGTCCTGATCCGCTCCGCGCACAAGCATTCGCGCGGAGCAGCCAGAATATGACGGAGCGGCCCATCGAACCAGTCCCCACTCCTGCTCCCTGGGCAATGCATGCGGAACAGTCCCGTGGCCGGCGGTATTCCGAACAACGCCATCCTTACCGCAGTGCCTACGCGCGCGACCGCGACCGCATCATTCATTCCCGCGCTTTTCGCCGCCTGGAGGCCAAGACCCAAGTTTTCACCACGCGCTATTCGGACCATTTTCGCAATCGCTTGACCCACACGCTCGAAGTCGCGCAGATTGCACGCACCGTCGCGGCGGCGCTCGGGCTGAATACCGAACTTGCCGAAGCGCTCGCTCTGGTCCACGATATCGGCCATCCGCCCTTCGGCCATGCCGGCGAACGCAAGCTCGACGAATTGATGCGTGCGCATGGCGGCAGCTTCAACCACAATCTGCACGCGCTCCGCATCGTCGAACACTTCGAACAGCGCTACCTTGACTATCCCGGCCTGAATCTCACCTTTGAAGTTAGGGAAGGCATCATCAAGCACTCGCGAGATTATTCCACTGTGGATTTTCCGCAACTCGCCGAATATCTTCTGGATTTGCGCCCGCCTCTTGAAGCGCAGCTGATCGACTGGGTCGATGAAATCGCGTACAACACTGCGGATATCGACGATGCGCTCGAAGCGGAGCTTCTGGATCTCTCGCTCTTGCACAAGGAAGTTTCGTTTTTTGGCGAAGCCTACGCGCAAGTCCATTCAGCGCATCGCGGCGCCCGCGAAAAACTCATCTTCAACGAAGTCCTCAAACGTGTTCTGGACGCTCTGGCCACCGATCTCATCGAAACTACGCAGGAGCGCGCTCTCGCCTTCGCTGCTTCATCCGTGGAGGACATTCGCCGGGCTCCACAGCGGCTTGCCGGTTTCAGCGATGCCGCCGCGGCGCGCAATCGCGAGCTAAAGCGCTTCCTGTTCGCTCATATCTACGAGCATCCCGCCATCACCGAGGACCGCGACCGCTCGGTAAAGTGTCTTGAAGAGCTTTTCGCTTACTATCTAGGCAGTGCCGGCTCGATGCCTGTTTCCTATGAAGAGCTCGCGCAAATGGAATCGCGCCACGTCGTCGTTTGCGACTACATCGCCGGGATGACCGACCAATTCCTTCTTCGCCAGCATCGCGAACACTTCGGCGATTCGAGCGATGGAAAATCGGCAACGCCTCATTGACGATGGGGGAAAGCTTCTGCCAAATGTGAACGAAATCCTGGATTCCTTGGAGAAAATGTACGGACCGCAGCACCCTGCCGGTCCCACGGATCCTTACGAAATGATCGTGTACCTGAATTGTGGCTATCCCGCCAGCGATGCCACGTGTTCGAAGGGATTTGACGCGCTGAAGCGGGAAGTGGGCCTGAGTCCAAAAGAGATTCTGGCAGCCCCCAAGTCAAAGTTGGTGAAGTTGTTGCGGCTTGGCGGAATCGTCCCGGAGTTGCGTGCGGATCGATTGAAAGAAATTGCCCGCAAAGTGAAAGCTGAATTTGGAGGTGATCTCAAGGCCGTGCTGAGAGGCCGGGTGCCATCAGAAAAAAAGCTAACAGACAAAGACATTCGCGGCGCGAAAAAAGTCCTCCAGCAGTTTCCTGTCATTGGTGAGCCCAGCGCTGAAAAAATACTACTGTTTTCGAAATTGGCTCCCGTGACCGCCGTGCCGTCGGCGTTTGTCGAAGTCCCCGCGCGGCTGTGGTTTGGCAAGGGCGGAAAAAATTACGCCGCGGATTACCGTGCCGCGCGCGAAATCCTGAGCTCTGGGCTGGCACAGACCTTTGAGGCGCGGCAAAGGGCCTACTTGCTCCTGAAAAAACACGGGCAGCAGACTTGCAAGCGGTCCCATCCGAAATGTGAAATTTGCCCGTTGACCGGCCAATGCGCCTATATACAGTTGCAGGCCGCGGATCGCAACATCGTCTAATCCAGGATCAATGGAAAGGAACAGCCTCACTTTTCCGCGGCTGAAAAAGTGGGGCTATCCTTCCCGATAGAGGCAATGAACAAATCAGCGCTGTACCATCCAGGAGCGAGCTTAGAAACGGATGAATGGTCCGAACGCTACGCGCACATTGTGATGTGTGCCACCGGCGAAGTAGATCTCATCGCCCGCTTCAAGTCGGAGGCCCACCGGGCCGATCAGTCCTTCCAAACCGCCGCCCGGATAAAGCGTTCCGCTCACGTTCGTCGATCGCAAGTTGTCGACGGAACTCGTAAACGTCCCGAAGGAAGCGGGCCGGGGATCCAGCCGGAAATTGACAAATCCGCCTTTGACCGTCAAGAAAGGGCGAATTGCACCGTGGCCGGCGATGATTGTGGGGCCAAAGAGCCCATGCAGAACTTTGAATATTGCTGTTGCCACTGTGACGGTGCAGCTCGGGCTAAGGCACTGCTCGGTGAACGCCTGTTTGAAGTCGTAGCTCATTTCCCCTTCTAGCATCACGTGCGAGAGCGTTGTATCCCACGCGTGCTCCCAGCCCCGCCATGTTGGTTTTCGTCTGTGATACACGGAAATAATCGGCGGAGGCGCCAACTTCGAAGTGATCCTGGGCGGACGCCAGCGGCACCAGCCAACTGGCGAGAAATAGCAAGAGCGCGACACGCTTCATTCGTATTCTCCCGGCACAGTGATAGTGAGAATTGCAAAAAAAGCAGGGGCTGGCGCCAGCTGGGAAATGCTTCTGCTTCCTCCCTTTAGATGAAACCCGGCAACGGAGAGTTGCCAGGCTATTCAAAGGACGCTGGAGGAGCCTTCCGCCAGCGTACGAAAGAGCGTCAGATAACGTTTCAGTTTTTGCGTGATCAAGAAATTCTCTTTCACGTGCTCGTGCCCGTGTTCACCGAGTTTTGCCGCGATTTCCGGGTGCGAGAGCAGAAAACGAATTTGATACGCCGTGCCTTCCACGGAATGCGCCAGCATACCCGTATGTTTGTGGATGATTTGGATCGGAATGCCGCCAACAGCCGAAGCCACCACCGGTTTTTTCTTCCACAAAGCTTCGGAAACAGTGAGGCCAAAGCCTTCGCGCAGACTTTTCTGAATCACGATCGTCGAAGCCCTCTGAAGTGCGTTGACTTCGAGCGGCGCCCAAGCCGGCAGTTCGATCACTCGAATGTCCGGATCGTTGTTCGCTTCGCGCAGCACTTCCTTCAGTACCACGGCGCCCTCCGGATCGTCGGAGGCGCTGCCACCCGCGAGCACCAGTTGGCAATCGAAATAGCGCTTCACGATCCGGTACGCGCGAATCACGCCGACGGGGTCCTTCAGGCGGTCAAAGCGTGAGATTTGCGTGAGAATCGGCCGTTGGGAATCGAGCTGATAGCGAGCCAGGATCTGCGCTGTGAAATGCGGATCAAGCGCACAATTTTTTTCAGAAAGTGGATCGATCGCCGGATAAAAAAGATACTGAGGGATTGCAAGCTGACGCGAGAATTCAGGCGAGGAAAACATGGCGGCGTCATACCGCGAAACGTAGGTTTCCAGGAAATCCCAAACTCCCCGGTGGGGGTGCGAGAGATCGATGTGGCAGCGCCAAACCCAGTGATTAGCGCCAGGTCTGCGTGCATCAATCAGGGCCGCCGGTTGGGGGTCGTGAATCACCACAAATTCGGCATCCAGAGGAAGAGTTGCCCGGTTTCGTTCGCTATAGGCCTGAAAAATTTTGAAGTCTCTGGGGCTCGCATGATAGGGCGCGCCGTGCAACGCGTTGTGGAAAGATTTCGTGACTTCGAAGAAATCTTCGCCGCCGCTCATAACCTCCCATTTGATATTGAGGTCCAGTTCTTCCGCCAATGGCACCAGACGCATCAGAATTTCCGCTACCCCGCCACCTACTGCTGTCGAATTGACCATTTGAATGCTTCGCCCGCGCAGCGGCTTCGCCAGCGCGCGCAACTCCTCGATCTCGCCCGCACCCAGCAGTTCGGCATAGTCGTCTAGTGGGACGCGCGTGACCGCCAGTGTCTCGCTCAAACTCTTCTCCTTTCCTGGTCTATCAGCCGCAGCAGCTTGGAGCGCGAGCCGTCCAGCGTGTTGGTGTAAATGTCGATGTGGTTGACGCTGTCCGCCAGAGTCCGCAGCCCCAATCCATTGGAGAGCCAGTGTGAGAAGTCGTTCGTCTGGAGCTGCAGCCGTAAACGTGAAGAGATGAAATGAAAGTAAAAACCGGCGTGGCTGAGGTGCTCAACGCCTTCTTTAAACTCGTCCAGCGTTCGCGCGCTGCGGCCGAGGGGAGCGGTGACCTCCACGCTCTCGCAGAAGTAGAAACGCGCCAGCGCCGACTGGCTCGCAAAATGGGGAAACGCTTCGCAAAAGTCGCCCACCATGCGGCAAAGATCGCTTCGCAGCGCCGCGATGGAGGCGTAGTCCCGAATGTCCAGCGCGGCGAGCTGTTCTGCGAGGTCATTCCGGTTGGTGTCCGCGAGCAACCATTGCGCGAAATCGTTGGAAAAACCCTCGGTGAGAAAGTGATGGCTGCCCAGCGTTTGATAGGTGTGATGAAAGATGGAAGCGTCGCTGCAATTCTCCAGGCCCGTAAGCAACTCCGCGAGTGTGCCTGCCGATTGGTTGCCGATGCGCGTGAGATAGGAAACGGTGACGAATTGAAACGGAGTTTCCGCCGTGTTCATGCGAAAGCTTCCTCCCCCCCTGAATTCGCCGCCGCGCTTCTGTCACGCCACAAAACAAGAAGCCTGGGCGGATTTGGCCGGATCATGATGCCTGGTGCCTCAGTGCGTTCCGGCAAGTCCACGCGAATCTCCGTGAGGTCGGAGAGAAGATTCGCCGCCCAGCGATAAACGTTGTGCTCTCGCACGATGTGCCGCATCCGCTGCATTCGCCGCGCCTGCTCCTCCGCCGGCATTTCCAGCGCCCGCTGGATGGACTCTGCCAGTTGCAAGACGTCATAGGGATTCACCAGCAGCGCATCCGCAAGTTCATGCGCCGCGCCCGCAAAGCTGCTCAGGATCAGCACTCCGCATTCGTCCTCCCGCGATGCTACGTATTCCTTTGCGACCAGGTTCATTCCGTCGTGCAGCGAGGTCACCATGCAGAAGGACGCCGCGCGGTAAAACCGCCCGATCTCTTCATGCGAATGGTGCTTCTTGCGAAACACGATGGGCTTCCATCGCGCCGTCTGGAAGCGCGCGTTGATGCGCTCCGCTTCCTCGCTAACTTCGTCGAGGAAATGCTTGTACCGCTCAATGTCCGTGCGGCTGGGCGCGCCGATTTGCACGAAAGTAAGCCGCTGCTGGTAGGTAGGGTTGAGCTCGAAAAATCGCTCCAGCGCGCGAAAGCGCTCCAGGATTCCCTTGGTGTAATCAACGCGGTCAACGCCTACTCCGAGAAGAGAAGCCTCGACGCCCATCTCGGCGCAAAGCGCGGCACGTTCTCCACCGCCGCGCGATTCATTGGCCCCCGGCGAATTCTCCGGAAAAGCTACGCTGATGGGATAAGGCCGTACCCGCGTGATGTGCCCCTGCCGGTTCACCGCGAAGCGGTCCCATTCGGTCAGCGCTTCGAGCGCGCGGTCCACGGTCTCCAGGAAATTGTTGCAGTGCGATTGAATTTGAAAGCCGATGAGATCGGCGCCGAGGAGACCATCGACAAGCTCACGCTGCCATGGACAAATCCCGAATACTTCCGCATTCGGCCAGGGTATATGCCAGAAAATCGCCACCCGCGCGTCGGGACGCGCATCTTTGATCATCCGTGGCAGTAACGCGAAGTGATAGTCCTGCGCGAGAAGAATCGGCGATTCAGCTCCGTCCATTTCCTCGAGAACAACATCGGCAAATCGGCGGTTGATTTTTTGATACTGCTGCCAATCCTCGGGACGAAAGATCGGGCGAGTGTGCGCAATGTGCGAAAGCGGCCACAATCCTTCATTCGAAAATCCCTCGTAGTAGCCTTTGTTTTCCTCGTCGCTCAGCCACACCCGGCGTAGCGTATAGCTCGGATGATCGGGCGGCACCCGCAGGTGATCGCGCGCATCCACCACCTCACGGTCGGCGCTGCCCGATCCGTTGGCAATCCAGGTTCCGTCGCAAGCCCGCAGGACCGGCTCAAGCGCCGTGACCACGCCGCTAGCCGGCACGATCATTTGGATCGCTTTGTCTTTTCCGTTGAATACGTGCATGTATGGCTCGCGATTCGAAACTACGAACAACGGTTTTTCTTGCAGTTTGTTCCGCAGGCTCACCCGCAACCGCTCGGCCGTCCAGATCGAAGCGTTGGAATCGCGCAACCGTGCTTCTTCCTCGGCAACCGCCCTCGCCGTGTTCAAATCATTGGCCAGATGCGTCACTTCGTGATTCAGTTGATCGAGGATTTCGCCTTTCGAAAGCCCCGATCCTCCACCGGGCTGTCCCGTTCGAAGTGTTCGCAGCCAATTGGCGGTGCGCGTCAGCGGCCCTGTGAACGTCCACCGCACAAGAATCAGCGCGAGTCCGGTAATTAAAATTGTTTGCACGAACGCGTTGAGTAGGGAATCGCGAAGCGTGTGGGACACTTGCGTATCAATGTAGCTAGTGTCGTGATAGAGCGCCACTGTCCCCGCCACTCCGCCATTATGGTGAAGTGGCAACGCGAAAACATGCAGAGGAACCCGCTGCTCCGGATCGATGAAGGGAAACTGATCGGCAGGGAGAAATTCACCAACCCCCGCATCTCCCCTGGTGGCGCGGATGGCTGCCTGCGGGCGAGCCCGGAAAATCGGCGCAAGTCCCGATGTGATCGCGAGAGTGGCGCCGGCGGCATCGTAAACGACTACGCCTTTCAGGTGTTCGCGCTGGCTGAAGCGCTCTACGAGCCCTTGGAGATTTCTCTCCGACGATCCGTCGAGCAGTGGTTCGATGCTTTCCTGAAGGTTCGCTCCCTGAATTTCCGTACGATGCGAAAGGTCGTTCTGCAGAAGGTGTTTTTCCGTCCTCACTTGGTGTACGGCAAAAAGCAGAGACACTACCGCGACGCTTACGATCAGGGGCAGGACGATTTTCAGAGTCGTGCGCATCGTGACTCCTCAAAGGCCGAACATAAAAAGACCGCGCGGGGCTGGGGGCGGCGGCGGAAAGAATCAGAATTGTTTGCAACCGGCCTAGGAACAAAGCCGGAGCGAGTTGTTAGTATAAACTCATTCCTGAGCTTGGCATGATGACCACGCGTACCGCAATGTTGTTACCGGCATTCGAACGATATTCCACGGTCGCTCGCGCGCCGACGGTCAGCTGGCCTTCGACCTTGGTCTGGTCATCAACCACGAATTGAACGGTGCTCACTTCCTTGCCCTTTGCCACTTCCAGAGCGAACGCCGCATCCTCGACCGACGCAATTTTTCCCGAAAGTGACTGGTTATCAGGAGCAGGTTGCGGGGCGCCGGGTGCCAGCCGGTCGGGGACCGGCGTAGACCAGGCAGCGACAGTGAAACAAGCAAGGAACAGAGTGGCTAGGCAGAGTGTAGTCCGGAATCGCATTGAGTTTCCTCCAATCGATTTTAGACCGGGACCCAGCGAGGGGCACGAACTGAGCCAAAGCCCCAGAGAAATTTACGGGGCATGCTAATGCATGCGGAATCAGAGAGTTACATTGAGAGAAGCAGAACGGCGGTGCTTTAAGGAGAGTACTAGACCCAGGAAATTTTGCTCGCCAAAGGTGAATCGAGCAAAAAAGAGCCGACCGGGCGTGATTGACCCCGAGACAGGTTGCCACTAGGATTTGAGTGCGATTCTTGTGGGTTCTCGGCACGACAGCGGAAATTAAAGAGGAGACCTTGTGTACTGTTCCAAGTGTGGCGTGGCGGCGGCGAATGATGCAGCGTTTTGCTCGAGTTGCGGACACGCGTTTTCAGTTGCTGCCGGGGCGCGTCGCCTGCCGATCATGAGTGCGGCGGTTGCAGCGCCGGTGGCGGGAAGCGTGGCGGCCATTGCTCCGTATGCCCTGCCCTCTGCGGTTCCCCGCGTGGAATACGCGGGGTTCTGGCTGCGTCTGGTGGCCCTGCTGATTGACAATGTGGTGTTGGGAGTGGGCCTTTTCTTGGTATTGGTCCCCCTGATTTTTCTAACAGGGTTGCGCACGCTCCTCGACGATTTCCATCCCAACGAAGACATGAATGATGCCGGCGTCTTCATGATCATCGGACTGTTCTTTCTTGTGGCCACGGGCAGCCTGGTCTTGACCTGGCTGTACCACGCGCTGATGGAGTGCTCGGAGTGGCAGGCCACCGTAGGCAAAAAGGCCCTCGGTCTGGTGGTGACGGATATGACGGGGCAGCGCGTCAGCTTCGGCCGTGCGACGGGAAGGCACTTCGGCAAAATGCTCACCAACCTGGTCCCGGCCCTCCTCGGATATATCATGGCAGGGTTCACCGAGAAAAAGCAGGCGCTGCACGACATGCTGGCAGGCTGCCTGGTGCTCCGTCGAAACGGTTGAGATTCCTCGCTCAGCTTGGCCCTCGGATCGTCAGAACCTGGGGACAACCAAACACAAGAATTTGGAAGACTTACGGAGGCCCTCTCGTCTCTGTTTCCCTATCGGGGTGGAATGACCTGCCTCAGAAGACAAAAATGCTAGTGAAGAATGACCCCGCCGCCAGGGGGAATAAAAGGCTCGTATTGGCCGCTCCATGATCCTGATTCGGCGAACGAGCAACCCTAAGGATAGAACAGGTTGGGCAGCGTGTCTGTCCCTTGCGGGCCACATTTCTATCCATCGGATAGTTTCGTTGCCTCGAGTGAGGGGATCACAAAGCGAGATCTATGAGAAATGTCTCAGGAAGTAACAAGCATTCCCACTGCTGCCGCGGTCATGACCGCGAGAGTGGCCCACCCCAAATATTTGAGTGGGGGCGAATTCACGCGCTCGCCCATTACTCTCTGGCTACTGGTCAGGAGGATAACGAGCAGAATGAGCGGCGGCGCTAGTAGACCATTGATGACCGCCGACCAGAACAACATTTTTACGGCGTTAAAGCCGGCAAAATTCAGCGCCATGCCCAACGCCATGGCTACAACCATCACCGCGTAGAATTTGCGCGCGCTCCCGGGTTTGTCCGCCATGGAGCCGCGCCACGCCGCTCCTTCGGCCACCGCATAAGCGCACGATCCCACCAGAACCGGTACGCCCAACATTCCTGTGCCGATCAGACCCAAGGTGAAGAGCAAGTAGGCGCCATTGCCTGCAAGTGGACGCAGGGCCTCGGCCGCCTCTCGGGCCGTTGTGATGTTAGTTTGCCCATGTGCGTGTAGAGTGGCGGCCGTCGTCAGAATGATAAAATACATGATGAAATTCGAGAAAAACATACCGGCGATCGTGTCAGCGCGTGCCGTTGTTAACTCCCCGATGGTCGCGCCCTTGCTTTGGGCGAGAGTTCGGCCCTTGGCCCGCTCTTCTTCAACCTCCTCCGCAGCCTGCCAAAAAAAGAGATAGGGTGAAATCGTGGTGCCCAGAATGGCCACCAGCACCGCCAGGAATCCGCGTGACCACTCCAAATGCGGCACGAAAGTAGCCGCCAGCGCCTGCCTCCAATCGACGTGGGCGTAAAACGAGGCCAATACATAGGCGAACAACACCATCGTCAGCCACTTGAAAATCTTCGCGACCAGTTTGTAGGAAGTCCAAAACAGCAGCCCAACGATGAAGACCGCATAGGCTGGAATCCAGATCCAGGAGGGAATGCCGGTGATGAGTTGGGTGGCCTCCCCCATACCACCTAGGTCAGCACAAATGTTGATGATGTTAGCGACGACCAGGATCGAGCAGGCTCCCCAGAGCACCCACCGTGGATAGTAAATTCGCACCGCGGCTGCCAGCCCGCGCCCCGTAACCATGCCCAGCCGCGCGCACATCAGTTGGATCGCGGCCATGAGCGGAAACGTCACCAGGGCAATCCACAGCGTGCCGTATCCGTAGGCTGCTCCGGCGACGGAATAAGTCGAGATTCCCGACGGATCATCATCGGCCGCACCGGTGATCAGTCCCGGTCCTAGGGCCGCCAAGGATCTCCTCAGCAGGTTGCGTCTCTTGCCGGTTTCGGCATTCTTGGCGGGCGGGTTTTTTCTCGCCGTCATTTGGGGTAGAAGACTATTCTGCAACAACTGTATTCGGTGTGCTCAAGGGACATCGCGCGCGCGTGAGTTCCCTGATGACCGAGCACGGCATGCCAGCGTCCCAGGCGAGGCAGACTTTACATTACGGCTATGAGGGAGGGTCTCTTTGGCGCGTCGCCTTTACGCCCGACAGAATCCCCACGCCTAAGAGTACGATGCCGCCGACGGCAATCCAGTGTCCGGGCATGTGCGCCAAGTACGCCCCATACATCAGCCCGCCGATCATGATGGCAAACCCGATGGCGTAAATTCCGAATGACATTTGCTACTCCTCAGTACTGTGAGGAACTGGCTTTCTGATCTTTAACCTGGAGATCATTCACTACCTGCTTCACGTTCGGGACTCGACTGGCCACCGTCTCGGCATGGTTGCGTTTGGACTGCGAGTTCACTTCTCCGCTGAGCGTTACTACGGCGCTCTTCACTGCGAATTTCACCATTTGTTGCAGCTTGCTCTGAATCAAGGCGGCAGCCAGGTTCTTCTCGATGCCCTCATCCAGGTCGGAGTTCACAGCCTTCGCTTCTTTTTCTGCACCCACAGGAATTACGGCAATCTGATCCGCGACAACTTGCGCGCCCGCGTAGGACTTTGCAATAGATTCGGCTTGGGACTTGTCGTACTCACTGCCCACTTGTCCGCCGAGCGTCACAATCCCTTTGTCCCGGTCCTGGCTGATCGAGACATCTTTGAAGCCTGCTTGGTCGAGCGACTTGCGAATATTGTCGAAAACATCCGGTGACTTCGCGGCGGTCCCCGAGCATCCGGACACCGTCCCGACGGCGAGCAGTGCTAATACCGTTACTGAAAACTTAAACGTTTTCATGGTTCTCCTTTGCGGAAATCCTCAGGAATGTCGACTTGGCGTGCCCCGATCGCTAGCGCGTTTTGCCTTTGCAGCAAGCGTGTCCGCAATGGCAATCAATGTCCGGAGTCTTTTCCGTCGCCTCACAAGCCGCACGGCAGAATTTGCCGGTGCTTGCTTCGCAGGAGCAGATTGGGTGCGCACACTTTTTTGCTGGATTCGCTGCCATGTCTTCCTCCTGCTGCGTTAAGGGAGGTTTCGACCCCGGTCACATCCTGAACCCTCCCAACAAACATTGCTGTCCTGTTAAGCACACCTTAGAGTGCGGGTGAAGATGCACGGTTGCCGCTAACTCCTAAAGGCGCAGCCAATCGTGAACTCGGCGGGATTGAGATATGCATTAGGTAGGAGTAAGCAGCTCATCCGGGCCTCCCGTGCCCAGGAGATTTTGTCTAACGAATCCATATCTCCGTATCAATTACAAATTGCTAGAGCCAAGCCCGCCGCGCCAGCAAAAGACCTTCCGGGCAAGCTTCTAAGTGCTTATTCCTGTTCAGATTAGACACACGTCAAAAAAGATTATCTGGCGATTGCCTTGCTTACAAGACACGCTAAGTTCATTAAGGGTGTGGTCTCGAGTTCGTGAAATTCTAGTGGTTACTCAACCAAGCTGCAGCACATAGCGCGGCAAGTTATGTCTGAGGTTGGCGGCGGCTCGGAAGCTTGGCCATAGGCGCGGTACGGAGTGTCGATTGTGGGGGTAATTACAAGCTGCTTTGGAAAGGGGTGAATCGGCTATGCGTAAATGTCTTGTAGCGTCATTCTTGGCTCTTCTGTTGCTTGCGATCACGTCGGACGTGCTCGGGCAGTCTTCCACGGGTTCTATTGTTGGAACGGTCGTGGATGTTCAGGGCCTGCCTATCAAAGGTGCGGCTGTGACTCTGACCAACCTTGGCACGAATTCCAGCTACACCTCAACTACGGGAACGAACGGCGGCTACCAGTTTGAGAGTATTGACAACGGATATTACAACGTTTCCGTGGCTCTCGGAGGTTTCAAGGCGGGGGTTGTCAACAACATCAAACTCGATGCTGCTACTCAATATTCGGTGCCGCCGATAACCCTCGAAGTAGGCGCGAAAGAGGATTCGGTAGTGGTCGAGGCTGGCGCCGAAATTGTTAACACCACTAGCGCCGAAGTCACCAGCACGGTCGAAAAGGCGCAGATCGATAGCCTGCCGATTCTGAATAGGAATCCGCTCGCTCTGCTCAGTTTAGAAGCCGGTGTGGCGAATAGCGGTCCAAACGGCGCGATCTCTACCACCATCAACGGACAGCGCACGTCTTTCTCCAATGTCACCATTGACGGCATTAACGTCCAGGACAATTTTATCCGCGAAAATGGTTTGGATTTTTCCCCCAACTTGCCCTTTAACAGCCAAGCCCAGGAATTCACGGTGGTGAATCAGAACTCCGCGGTTGAAAATGGTGGCGGCTCCTCGCAAGTTAGCCTTGTAACGCCCAAGGGAACCAACAGTTTTCACGGCGAGGGTTTCTGGTATTACCGCTCGAACGCTTGGGCAGCCAACAACTGGTTCAATGATGCCAGCGGGATAGCCAAGCCAGGACTTCTCCAGAATCAGGGCGGCGGCAATCTCGGCGGGCCGATCATAAAAAACAAGCTTTTCATTTATGGGTATTATGAACTTCTGCGCTTGCGCCAGCAGACGCCGAACGATACAACCGTTCTAGGCCCGGCCATCCAGGCTGGCCTGGCCGCGTCGACCCCTACGCTCCCTTTTACCTATCAACCTGTCGATCAAACTACGGGACAGCCATCTGGCGCTTCCCAAACCGTGGATCTATTGGCCAAATACCCTGCTTTCACGCCGGACCCCGCAACCATGGCAATTTTGCTGGGCATTCCAAAATCTTCAAACAACACTCGCGTTGGGGACGGCGTAAATCTGCTCGGTTATCAGTTTAATGCGCGATCAAACAACACGCTGGACAACACTGGATTTCGCGCGGACTACGAACTAAACCACCACAACACCATCACGGCTACATTCCAATGGAACCGCCAGATCGTCGATCGACCGGACATCGACACTTCGTTTAACAAGGTTCCCATCGTCAGCAACAACGATTCGACGAAATTTCTTTCCACGGCATGGCGCTGGAATTCCGCAGCAAACATCACCAACGAGGTCCGTTTTGGATTTAACCTGGCTCCCGCCATCTTCGCGACCACGCAAGACTTTTCCAAACCTGGGTACCTTTTGAGTGGCTTTGCAACAACCCTTCCGACGCCCGATTTCGAGCCGCAAGGCCGCAACACGCATACTTGGGTGTGGAAAGACAACGCCAACTGGGTCCACGGGAATCACGTCATCGCCTTCGGTGGGCAGCTACAGCGCGTTACCATTTTTACCTATGATAGCTTTGGAGTGACACCGGTCTATGGCTTGGGCCTTAACGGGCCCAACGCCCCCGCTCAAACAGATTTTAATAGTGGCACCACTACGATCAGCAACACCGCTTTCGCCAATGCGACAGCGCTGCTCGCCAGTGCTGCCGGCGCAGTGGGCTCCGTGAGTCAAACCTTCAATGTTACGAGTCAAACTTCCAAATTCATTAAAGGAGCTGGCGATGACCGCAACTATCGCCAGAACAACTGGTCCCTCTATCTGGGAGATAGCTGGAGAATGACCCGCAGGCTGACCTTTAATTATGGAGTTCGCTGGGAATACTACACCCCAGTGGATGAGAAAGATGGCCTGGTCCTTCTTCCAGTCATCCCCGCGGGACAGACTGCGCAGCAGACCCTGCTTGGCAATGCCTCGGTCGATTTTGCAGGCGGCCCGAGCAAGCGGCCGCTGTACAACGCCCGCAAGACGCAATTTGCCCCTAATCTCGGACTGGCATGGGATCCATTCGGCAATGGCAAGACGGCTGTCCGAGCCGGGTTCAGCATGAACTATGTGAATGATGCCTTTTTTACTGCTGCAGGAAATGCGGCATCTGGCAATTCCGGCCTTAGCTCCAGTCTGGCGGCACAAGGCCTGGCGTTGACAGTGAGTGGCCTGAACGGGCAAGGATTTACCGCTCCCCCGTTTCAAGTCCCTACTGATTTCCTGACGAACTCCAACAATGCGACAAATCAGGGCGCCGGGATTGGCTCGCTGGCAGGATACGCAATCGATCCCAACATTCGCACGCCCTACGTCGAACAATGGAACCTGAGCATCCAGAGGGATATGGGCTGGAACACCTCACTCACGATCAGCTATGTTGGGAACCACGGGGTCGGATTGTTCCGTGCTATCGACGTCAATCAGTTGGATTTCACGAAGAACGGGTTCTTGGCTGACTTCAACCGTGCGCGCAACAACGGCTTCTTGGCGCAAGCCACTCCGGCGAACGCCCCGGGGTGCGGCCCGACGGGCTCGGCAAATCAATGCGGAATCTTTAATCCCTTATTCAACTCGGCCATCGCGGGAAGCCAGCAACTGACAGTCTTCCCCAATCTGTTCGCCACCGGCGGCATTGATCAGACCAATCAGTTCTTTCAGCCGCAATTTGTGAACCTACTTGAGCTAGGGCAAATTGGAGCGCTTGAAGCTGATTACCATGCCCAGGAATGGGATACAGGTAATAACCCGTTCCCAGGATTTAATGATCCTGTGACGCTTTTTGCCAACCCCTTTATCATGGGCGGCGATCTGCTGAAGAATAGTTCTTTCTCCTCCTATCATGCCGGAGTAGTCGAATTCCGTCGCCGACTCAATCGCGGACTCTATTTCCAGGCAAACTATGTCTATAGCAAGGTGCTGACAGATTACAGTACCGGAACAAACGCAGACCAGGTGCGCTTCCAGCCCTATCTGGACAACGCACGGCCTGGCTTAGAGAAGGGCCGGGCAGCGTTCGATATCACCCATGCTTTCAAGGCCAATTTTACCTATGACTTGCCGATCGGCGAGGGCCACACACTTCTATCAACGAAAAACAGGGCGCTCGGCTTGCTTGTCAATGGCTGGCAGACCGCATCCGTCTTTACATGGCAGAGCGGAAATCCGTATTCCATTCTTTCCCAGTGGCCTTCCTTCAATCGCGGCGGCTCACGGTCTGCGCGGGACACTGCAATTGCCACTCTCACTCACGGTCAAATCAGCGGTGATCTTGGCGTGTTTGTGCAGCCAGGCGGCATCGTTTACGGAATCAACCCAAAGCTCATTAGTCCCAACGGTACAGGCGTTCCCAGCCAGGCGCAGTTGAGCTGCATGCCAGCCGTTACGGGAGGCTTCTGTGATCCGCAGCCCGGTCAAGTGGGCAACCTTCAGCTCGATGCCTTCAACGGCCCCGCGTACTTCGATTGGGATCTTTCCGCAAGGAAGGACTTCGCTGTCACCGAAAGAGTAAAGCTGACCTTCCGTACAGAAGCGTTCAATGTCTTGAATCACCCGGTCTTTTTGATGGGAGATCAAAACATCAACAGCCAGCAGTTTGGCCAGAGCACCAGCACCGTGTCACAGGCGCGCATACTTCAGATGTCGCTGCGGGTAAAATTCTAGTTCAAACCACAGCGCACAATCGAAAAGCCTCCGGGCATCCGGGTCCTACCTCAGGATGCCCGGCTTTGCGGTTGACAGAAAGAAATTCTGGCTGCTCGTTTGTCTGGTGCCGAGGAAGTATGCGCGATAGGCAGAGGGCCATTGCTACGAACCAATCCGTTTGGCAATCGCAAGAATAGCTATTTCACTCTACTAGTTTGACTCGGAGTGGGGATCGAAGAGCACAGAGACTTCCATAGTTGTCTCCGAGCTTGCCGCTGTGAACTTCCACTGGCCTACAGACTTCTGCGCGGATTCGGCCAGAATCGGATTGCCGCCAATCACTTCGGTGTCTCGCACCGTGCCATCGGACTTAACAAACACCCTCAACCGAACGACGCCGCCAATTCCCTTGGATTTGAGAATCGAGGGATATTGCACAGGCGCCTTTTTGACCACCTTGCGACTGTTATTGTCCTGCGCGTTTCCCGGCAACGCGCAGAATAGCAATAGCATGCAGAGGCAGAAGGTTCCCAGGGTGTTTTTGTAGGGATGCAGTGTAGCCATGGTTTTCCCTTGCGAGCTCGGATGGTGCGAGCTTGGAGTGCGTACACCCCCCGGATCGCACAACGGTATCCTTAGATACGCTGCATGTACTTGCCCATAGCGACGTCCCTCTGGGACTTGCTTTCCTGAGAGTCACCTCTGACCGCAAGTACTATAACGTATTGAAAATAATAGCTTTAATGGAAGAGTGCGAAACGTCAAAACTCGACCTGATTGGGAAAACCGAGCGTCGGGGCGGCCTTCTCAGTACTTCGTTGCAGATTGAGAATCGAGCTGACACACGGCCTGCCGTCCTTGAGACTCTTAGCCTGACCGAGTTCCGAAGACCTCGCTCCTAGGAGCACCCGACCGATGCCCCTCGACCGTTTGCTCTTCGCTGTCGCGACCTCAACAAAGCAAGAGCCCCGCGCTGACTCTGGCGGGCGGGGCTCTTCTCTTGCAATGCGTTCATGGGTTGCTTTAGTTCGGAAGCAGCACAGCATCAACCACGTGAATCACCCCATTCGACTGGTTGACGTCCGCAATGGTGATTTTGGACCTCCCACCTTTTTCATCAGTCAGGATGATCGTTTTGCCCGTGGCGGTAGCTTTCAGCGTGCCGCCGTTGACCGCCTTCAAAGTAGCCGTTCCATTGCCCGCCCTGATGGCTTTCCACAAATCCTTGCCGGACATTTTTCCGGCAACGACGTGGTAGGTTAAGACCTTGGTAAGCGTCTCCTTGTTCTCCGGCTTGAGCAGCGTGTCAACCGTGCCGGAGGGTAGCTTGGCGAAGGCCTCGTTCGTCGGCGCAAAAACGGTGAATGGACCAGGGCTCTGCAGCGTTTCCACCAGCCCGGCGGCCTTGACCGCGGCGACCAGGGTGGTGTGATCGGCGGAATTGATGGCATTCGAGACAATATCCTTTGTGCGGAGCATCGGCGCGCCCCCCACCATGGGGTTGTCTTCGGCAATCACCGCGCTACCGATCATTAGTACAGCCAGTAACAAATACGCGAGCTTGTTCATTTCTTGAAATCCTTTCTAGATGGAATGTTGTGACCTGCACTCAGCAAATACGGGGATAGCCGCTGGACGGATGAGGCCCCTCGCGATGGCACGAGGAACGGCTTTTTCTGCGGAGGATTCTTGCGATTCAGCGTTCAGGTACTAGACCTGCTCCGTGACCAACGGGGTGCAAAACGGGAAGGAAGGCGGGCCCCTTCCTTGACTTGGCGGGGAGCCGACTCAATAATGGTAAAGCATGAGTGTACGCGCCGGAGGCGCTGAAGACATGTTCCTTGACGTTAAGGAATTAGCCGTCCGCAAACTGCGCATCCGGAAGAGCTATGCCCCGGGCAGCATCGATTTTCATTCGGCGGAGATCAAGCAGATTGAACCGCTCGAAGTGACGGCTACGGCCGAGTTGCTGGAGTCGCAGATTCGCATCGAGGGCAACCTCGAAACGAAGATCGAATTGGTGTGCGCGCGGTGTCTCGAACCGGTCGTGGAAGACGTGAGCCGCTCCTTCGATTTGTTTTACGCGCCCTTGCCGCGGGACGCCAAGCCGAAAGAAGACCAGCTCAAGGATGACGATACCGAGATCGGATTTTACGTAGGCGAAGGACTCTTCCTGGCCGACGTAATCAAGGAGCAGGTGCTGCTGGCATTGCCGCTAAAGGTGATCTGCCAGAGCGACTGCCGGGGCCTGTGCCCGAATTGCGGCGCGAACCTGAACCACGAAGAGTGCCGCTGTGAGACCCACGCGACGGACCCACGAATGGCCCCTCTCGCGCGCCTCAAGCAGGACTGGCTCAAGAAACAATAGTTTTCCAGGGCTAACAAAGCCCGATATAATCCGCCCATTGAGGCGGCAACGAGGTGTATTGCTATGCCTAACCCAAAACGACGGCATTCGAAGCGCAGGACCAGCACGCGGCGGGCGAACGATTTTTTGACCAAGCCCGCGTTGGCCAAGTGTCCGAATTGCCACGAAATGAAGCAGCCGCATCAGGTCTGCCCCCATTGCGGACACTACAAGGGCAAGGCGGCTCAAGAACCGGCTTCGTAAGGATTTCGAGTTTCTCTCGCTTAGCCTGCGGACAAACATCCCATGATCACCATCGCCGTTGACGCCATGGGCGGAGACCACGCGCCCCGCCCCGAGGTCGAAGGCAGCGTGCTGGCCGCACGGGAGTTCGGCGTGCGGGTCCTGCTGGTTGGCCAGCCGCAGGTCGTCCGCGCGGAGTTGGCGAGACACGCGATGCCCAACCTGCCGATTGAGATCGTGGCGGCCAGTGAAGTGATCACCATGCACGATCACCCGGCCCAGGCGTTCCGCAGGAAGAAGGACAGCTCGGTTCATGTGGCGGCGCGTTTAGTTCGCGAGGCGAAGGCCGACGGCATGGTCAGCGCGGGGAACACCGGCGCGGTCATGACCGTGGCGAAGTTCTTGCTCGGAACTCTGGAATCGGTGGATCGCGTGGCGCTGGCCGCCCCGTTCCCGAACGCCAAGGGCGGCGTCTCCGTGCTTCTGGACGTGGGCGCAAATGTCGATTCGCGGCCGGAACATCTGGTGCAGTTTGCGGTCATGGGCGAGGTCTATTACCGCGCGACATTTGGCAGCAAGCGCCCGCGCGTCGGGTTGCTTTCCGTGGGTGAAGAAGAGATCAAGGGCAACGAACTGACGCGCGAGGTTTACGCTCGTCTAAAGAAAAGCTCCGTTCATTTTGTCGGCAACGTCGAAGGCGGCGATCTGTTTTCCGGCGTCGTGGATGTGATCGTCAGCGATGGATTCGTGGGCAACATTGCGCTCAAGATTTGCGAAGGCCTGGCTTTTCAAATTTTCGGACTGTTACGGAAGTCCATCAACAGTTCACTGGTTTCACAGGTGGGCGGCATGCTTTCAAAAGGCGCTTTCAAGGCGCTCAGAAAGACGATTGATTACACGGAGTACGGCGGCGCGCCGCTGTTGGGAGTGCGCGGGGTCTGCGTGATCGGGCATGGCCGTTCGAACGCCAACGCCGTGAAAAACGCCATTCGCGTGGCCGCGGGACTCGCCCGCGCGGGCATGAACGAGAAAATCGAACAGGAGCTCTCCACCGCCGCGGTAGTCGCGTGACGGCGCGAGACAAGGATTAACGATGGGCAAAGTCGCATTTGTCTTTCCGGGTCAAGCTTCGCAATACCCGGGCATGGGCAAGGAACTGGCGGGGAAATATCCGTCAGCGAAAGCCGTTTTTGACGAAGCCGACAAAGCGCTGGGCTTCTCCATTTCGAAGATGTGTTTCGAAGGCACGGAAGAAGACCTCAAGCTGACGGCCAACACGCAGCCCGCGATTTTGACCTGCTCTGTGGCTGTGTATCGCGTGCTCGCGGAGCGGGGTTTAACGCCGGATTTCGTGGCCGGCCACAGCCTCGGTGAATATTCCGCGCTGGTCGCTGCAGGCGCTTTGCGGTTTGCTGATGCCGTGCAGCTCGTGCGCAAGCGCGGCACATACATGCAGGATGCAGTTCCAGTGGGCGTGGGCGCGATGGCTGCGATCATGGGTTTGTCGCCCGCGGTGGTCGCGGATGCCTGCAAGCGTGCCGCGGAGGGAGAGATTTGTTTCGCGGCAAATCTGAATTCCCCGGACCAGACGGTCATCTCGGGACACGCCGGCGCGGTGAAACGCGCGGTAGAGATCGCGTCGCAGCTTGGCGCCAAGCGCGCCGTGATTCTGGCGGTTTCCGCGCCGTTCCATTCCGCGCTGATGATGCCGGCCCAGGAGAGACTGGAAAAAGATTTGCAGCAGGCCGAATTCACAGTTTTACGCATGCCGCTGGTGACCAACGTGGACGCCGACACCATCGAAACTGGTGATGAAGCCCGCGAAGCGCTGATCCGCCAGGTCACCATGCCAGTACGTTGGGAAGAATCTGTCCGCCTGCTGATCGACGAGGGTGTGAACACTTTCGTGGAAGTTGGCCCAGGCCGCGTCCTCACTGGCTTGCTGCGCCAAATCGAACGCTCCGTGGCAATACTGAACGTCGAGGACGAAAAAAGTTTGGCCGCCACCGTCGAGAAAATCGCAGGTGCACGTTCGGATGCGGCATGAAATTTCGTGATAAGTTTTCAGTTCTCAGTCTTAAGTTAGGAGCCGGGCAAGGACTTAGTCCCGAACCCGGTTCTTCTTCTCTTTTCTCTACTGAAAACTAGAAACTTATAACTGAAAAATTTGAAAGAGGTTCGCAATCGGAATGTTCAGTCTGAAAGACAAAGTCGCCCTGGTAACCGGAGCGTCGCAAGGCATCGGCCGCGATACGGCACTAGCGCTCTCGGAAGCCGGTGCAAAGGTCGCGGTAGCCGCGCGCAACGAAGAGAAGCTCGCCGCCTTGGTCACCGAAGTATCCGCAGCCGGCGGCGAAGCCCTGGCCGTAAAAATGGACGTCGCCGACGCCGACCAAGTAAAAGCCGGCTTCAAGCAGGTCGTCGACAAATTCGGCCGCCTCGACATTCTGGTCAACAACGCCGCCATCACCCGCGACGGCCTGGCGTTGCGGATGAAGCAGGACGACTGGGAAGTGGTTATTCGAACGAACTTGACCGGCGCGCACTTCTGTATCCAGCAAGCACTCGCCACCATGATGCGCGCGCGCGCCGGCCGCATCATCAATATCGCTTCCGTGGTCGCGCAAATGGGCAATGCCGGCCAGGCCAACTACGTGGCCGCAAAAGCCGGCCTGATCGGCCTGACCAAAGCCATAGCCATAGAAATCGCTTCACGACATATCACAGTGAATGCCGTAGCGCCGGGTTTCATCAAGACGCCTATGACGGACGTTTTGCCCGATAAGGTGAAAGAAGAGCTGAACATCCGCATCCCGCTGGGCCGCATGGGTTCGCCGCGCGACGTAGCCGCGGCAATCGTCTTTCTTGCCAGCGAGGAAGCTGGCTACATCACCGGCCATGTCCTGGATGTCAACGGCGGCATGTATCTGGCATAGATTTCTCGAAGCTCACGACGCCAGTGGCTGTAAAGTTGACCTTGGGGGGCAGGGTAAATAGAATGGGCAGGTTGCTCAGAGGGGTCTAAACCAACGAATTTGGCGCGGCTGTACTCCGCGCGCATAGGGCAGGCAAGCAAGCCTGGGAGAAGAAGACCGAAGTCTACAAATAGTGCGATTAATGATCGCGGAGGAACAGGAATGGCCAGCGTAGAAGAACGCGTTAAGCAGATTATCGTCGAGCAACTCGGCGTGGACGAGGCGGAAGTCACTCCCACGGCGTCCTTTGTGGACGACTTGGGAGCGGATTCTCTCGACCAAGTGGAATTGGTGATGGCGTTCGAAGAAGCCTTCGGCATCGAAGTGCCCGACGAGGATGCCGAAAAAATGACCACCGTAAAAGACGCCGTCGAATACATCGACAAACACGCCAAAGGTAAGTAAGCCACGGAATTCACACCTCAACAGGGAGCATCAAGGACTTGACTCGCCGGGTAGTCGTTACGGGTGTTGGATTGGTCTGCGCGCTGGGCATCGGCACGGAGGAAACCTGGAAAAACCTCCTCGTCGGCCAGAGCGGCGTCGGCCCGATTACGCATTTTGATACCACGGGATTCGACTGCAAGATCGCCGGCGAGATCAAGAATTTCGATCCTTTTCTGTGGATTGAGAAAAAAGAACTGAAAAAGATGGGCCGCTTCATCCAGGTGGCCCTGGCTGGCGCCGACTTTGCCGTGAGAATGTCCGGGTGGAAGCCGGAAGATTCGGACCTGGACGAAGTCGGCGTCTACATTTCTTCCGGCATCGGCGGGTTCGATATCATCGAGCGCGAGCACATCAAACTGATGCAAGGCGGCCCGGGGAAGATTTCTCCCTTCTTCATTCCTTCGGCGATCGTCAATCTTGCTTCAGGTCATGTTTCGATTCGCTACGGCGCGCGTGGGCCGAATTCCGCTACCGCGACAGCGTGCTCTGCTTCGGCGCATGCCATCGGCGATTCGTTCAAAATTATCGAACGCGGCGCGGCGGAGATGATGATCTGCGGCGGTACCGAAGCGACGATAACTCCGATGGGCGTAGGCGGATTTGCTTCCATGAAGGCGCTTTCGACGCGCAATGACGATCCGGCGAGCGCTAGCCGCCCGTGGGATGCGGGACGCGATGGCTTCGTAGTGGGCGAAGGCGCGGGAATTCTGACCCTCGAATCGCTCGAGCACGCGCAGAAGCGCAACGCGCCAATCTTCGCGGAAATTGTCGGTTACGGGATGTCCGGCGACGCTTTTCACATCACGCAGCCCGCCGAAAATGGTGACGGCGCTTACCGCGTCATGAAGGCGGCCATCAAAGATGCCAAGCTTTCTCCTGACGCCATCGGCTACGTGAACGCCCACGGCACTTCGACGCCCATCGGCGATGTGCTCGAGACGATCGCACTGAAGCGCGTTTTCGGCGATCGCGCGAAAAAGGTCCCGATCAGCTCGACGAAGTCCATGACCGGGCATTTGCTCGGCGGCGCAGGTGGTTTGGAAGCCGGCATCAGCGTGCTGGCGCTGCGCGACCAGATTTTGCCGCCCACCATCAATCTGGAAACTCCCGATCCCGCTTGCGATCTGGATTACGTTCCGAATCACGCGCGCAAAGCGTCGGTCGAGTACGCGCTCTCAAATTCGTTTGGTTTTGGCGGCACCAACGCCGCGCTGATTTTCAAGCGTTGGTCCGGCAAATAGCATCCCCTTCTGCGTGCGTCGCAAATAGATTGTAGGCTCACAGAAAGAAGAACTCCGTGAAAATCATCGTGTGCATCAAGCAGGTTCCCGCAAAGGACGCGCCCCTGGCGATTGCCGGAAACTGGATCAAGGAGTCGGAGATCGGCTTCGAAATGAACGAGCCGGATAGCTACGCTCTGGAAGAAGCGCTGCGGCTGAAGGAAAAGCACGGCGGGGAAGTGATCGCGCTTTCCATGGGCCCGGAGCGCGTGAAGCAAACCATCAAAGAAGCGCTCGCGAAGGGCGCGGACCGCGGCATTCACGTTGTGGACGACAATTTCGCGCAGCTCGATCCGCTGGCATCGGCGCGGGCGCTGGCGGCGGCGGTTCAGAAAGAAAAAGCCGATCTGATTTTGACAGGCTTGCAGAGCGACGACCACGGCTTTGGACAAACCGGCGTGCTTCTGGCCGGGCTGCTGGATTTGCCGCACGCCACAATCATCATGGCCATCGAAGTCGCCGGCGGAAAAATGAAACTCAAACGCGAACTCGAGGCCGGATGGTTCCAACATATCGAGTGCCCTCTGCCCGCGGTGCTCTCGATTCAGTCCGGCATCAACAAAGTGCGCTACGCGACGCTGAAAGGCATCATGGCGGCCAAGAAAAAAGAGATCGCCGCGGCCACACGCGAATCACTGGGCGTTTCCCACGAAGCTACTCAGAAGATCGAAAAGATTTACGTCCCGGCGAAAACCAAGAAAACCGAATTTCTGACCGGCACGCCGAAAGAAGTGGCCACGAAACTTGTCGAAAAACTCAAGTTTGAAGCGCGGGTGATCTAGCCATGAAAATTCTTGTCGTCACCGAGGTTCGCCAGGGAAATTGGAACAACGCGAGTTTTGAGACCCTGGCGGCGGCGCAGCAAATCGCGAAGGATACCTCGAGTGGGGTAAGCGCGCTGGTGATGGGGAAGGGTGTTGCCGCGTTCGCGGCCGAATTGGCGGCCAAACATGTCGCCGAAGTCTTGACCGTCGAACACGATTTGCTCGATACCTATACCCCGGACGGATATTGCCTAGCACTGAAGCAGGTGATTGAAAGCGCTAAACCGGAT
>Ga0210399_10000432_pt1 | contig 33545 bp, 34 predicted proteins | sample IncBWC14MmetaG_FD_150865 | JGI IMG/M metagenome (GOLD analysis project Ga0210399, IMG submission 150865) | Forest soil microbial communities from Barre Woods Harvard Forest LTER site, Petersham, Massachusetts, United States - Inc-BW-C-14-M | ecosystem: Environmental > Terrestrial > Soil >... | reverse complement strand
CGCGTCGTATTTTTTCAAGGCCTCGTCATAGGCGCCACGCAGCAACACTCGCAGATTCTGGGCTTTCGAGTGATAGCGCCCGTGATAGTTGCGATGCATGTATTCGCCGAGCATCAGCACGAGCTTTACGGTGGGAGAGACGTCGTTGATCCGCGTACCCATGCCGCGCGCGAGCGCTTCCTGCATCGAGAGTGGATAGTAGCCGGGGACGTTGTTGCCGACGCCATAACCTTTCAGCATCATCTCGGCCGCGCCTTCCAGGATGATGCCGCTCCAGACATGGGGGCCGTCGAGATGCCATGAGATCGACACCTCCTCGATCTCGACGTCGGTCTTGGCCAAAGCGGACAGCGCCTGCCTGACCTTCTCGTTGACCGCGGGATCGCTCTCCGGATGGCCAAACCCCTCGCGCAGGATGCCGATGCGCAGGCCTTTCACCGGGATGTCCAGTGCGCCCACGTAATCGCCAGTGCGCGCCGATATCGTTCTGGTGTCCCAACCGTCATGGCCGGCGATGACGGTCAGAAGCCGCGCCACGTCCTCGACCGACGCGCACATCGGGCCACAATGATCCACCGAATAGCTGATCGGCATCGAGCCTGTGGTCGGCACCAGGCCCCAGGTCGGCTTCAGCCCATAGACGCCGCACCAGCTCGACGGCGTGCGGATCGACCCGCCCTGATCGCCGCCGAGCGCCATCGGCACCTCGCCGCTGGCGACCAGCGCGGCGCTTCCACCTGAGGAGCCGCCCGCGCTATGCGCGGGGTTATGCGGATTGCGGATCACGCCGCCGGCGCAGGTATGGCTCGCACCCGAGAAGCACAAATCTTCGCAGGCCGCCTTGCCTGCGATGGTGCCGCCGGCATCGAGAATGCGCGTCACCACGGTGGCGTCGAGCTCCGGCACATAGCCTTCGAGGAGCGCCGAGCCGTTCATCATCGGCACGCCGGCGACGCAAATGTTGTCCTTGATGGCGACCTTCTTGCCGCTCAACAGGCCATCGCGGCCGGACTTGATGTCGGTCTTCCAGTACCAGGCACCATAGGGGTTTTCGGGCGGCGGCGGCCGGTATCCGGGCGAGCGCGGCGTGATTGGCGCGAGCTGCGGAGGCACCAATTCCTCGAGCCGGCCGTAGGACGCCAGCGGTCCCTTGAACGCCTGCTGAAACGCCGCGACTTCCTCGCCGGTCAAGACGAGACCAAAATCCGATCCGAGGTGATCGATCTGCTCGAGTGTCGGGAGACGAACCGCCATACTTCACCCGCTCATTGCCAGGCAAACGACAAAAGCCACCCGTGGCCCGAGAAGGCCCCGAATGGCATCCATGCCGTCGCTATCGGTGGTCGCTTCGAGTTACGTGGCAGAGCGAAACCTTCGAGATCGTCACTCAGACGTCGTCGGCTGCGCGAGACCTCTTTTCGCCGTGCACGTATTTACGATGGGAACAATTCTGTCTTAGTCTCTCCGGGCTTGTCAATGTGACGCCGGCACCTTTTTTGAGCTGACGCCGCCCAATCGGCGCGCAAGCGCGCATCGAATGCGACAGCTGCGAGAGGTCGTGCGATGAGACCACAACGGCACAGACGGGACTCCTGATGACAAAGCCGTCCATCCCCGTTGGCCTCGTCTTCTCCCGATCGGGCCCCTACGCCATGATGGGGCGCGAGATGGAAAAGAGTGCGCTGATGGCGGTCGACGAGGTCAATCAGAGCGAGGAGTTCGACTTCACCTTCACGCCGCGTCTGCGCGATCCCGGCGGCATCGTCGCCGCCTATCACACCGCTTGTGACGACCTCATTCGCGAACAGCAGATCGATCATATCGTCGGCTGCTATACGTCGGCTTCGCGCAAGCAGGTCATCCCGATCGTCGAGCGCACCGAACGGCTGCTTTGGCATCCGGCGCGCTACGAAGGCTTCGAGAGCAGCGACAACGTGATCTATGTCGGCGCCGCACCGAACCACACGGTGGTGCCGCTGGTCCGGCATATGCTCGAGCACATCGCGGGCGAGGTGTTTTGCGCCGGCTCCAACTATGTGTGGACCTGGGAAACCAACCGCGTGCTGCGCGAGATCGTCACCAGCGCCGGCGGACGCATTCTCGCCGAGCGGCTGCTGGAGCTCGGCGAGACGGCAGTCGACCATATTGTCCGTGAGATCGTCGAGCGTAAGCCGCCCGCGGTGTTCAATACGCTGGTCGGTGAATCGAGCTACGCCTTCATGCGCGCGTTGCATCAGGCGTCAAGGAGCGCCGGCCTCTCCATCCCGGTACTGAGCTGCAGCCTGTGTGAGCCGGAATTGAAGCTGATCGGCTCGTCGGCCGCGGTCGGCTGCATCACTTCCTCGGCCTATTTCGAGAGCATCGAGACTCCCGAGAACCGCGCCTTCGTCGCGCGCTGGAAATCCCGCCACGGCGCCGGCGGCCATGTCTCGGTCGACGGCCAGTCGACCTATGTCTGCATCATGCTGCTGGCGCGCGCGATCCGCCGCGCCGGCTCTTCCGACGTCACGGCCGTGCGCCGGGCCGCGGCAAATCACCGCTACGATTCGCCGCAAGGGCCGGTCTGGGTCGACCCCGACAACAACCACTGCTTCCTGACGCCGCGGCTGGCGCGTTCGGTGCCGGGCTGCCGGTTCAGGATTTTCTGGGAAGCGCATGCGCCCGAACGACCCGACCCGTACCTGTCCAATCTTGATCTGGCCTCAATTGGCATGAAGCTTGATGCGAAAGGCGATGCGGTCGCAAAACGGCCAACCCATCTGCGTGTCGTGAAATGACGAGACCCTCTCCCTTTTCCGTCCGCGGCCGGCATGCGCTCCTGATCATCAAGGACGAGCGCGACAGCTCGATCGTGCGCCGGCAGTTCGGTCGTCTCGGCATGTCGGTCTCGGAAGCCGACCCCGAGCAGTTGACGGCCCCGGAAACACCTGTCGACGTCATCGTCCTGGACGCGGACTCCATCCCGATCAAATCCGTGCCCGCGCTGACGTGCGATCTACCAGTCATCGCCCTGATCGGCACCGAGACGCCGAGCCGGCTGAAATGGCTGCTCGACCTGCAACCGGCCTCGTTCCTGATAAAGCCCTTGCGCTCGGCAGGCCTCTATACCGCGCTCGTGGTGGCATTCGATTGTGCGCAGCGGCGGAGCGAAGAAGCCGCTCATATCGAGCGGCTGGAGACGCGCATCCGTTCCCGCCGCCTGGTCGTCGCAGCGGTGCTGCAGCTGATGCGCGGTCACGGGCTGTCCGAAGAGGACGCCTTCGCGCTGCTCCGGCAAACGGCCATGCGGCATCGTACGACGATCGAGCAACTGAGCGTCGAGATGATCACGCTCGGCGGTATGCCGAACCGGAGCAGCCGGACGGCGTGAGGCGCGGTGGCGGCCGTGCGCACCCCTTGGTGAGCGGCTCGGACGACTAACGACGACTAAAAAAGTCGTGAGCATTGGAATATGTCGCCCTCCCATGCGTCAGACGGTTGCGAGTTCTTCGCATAGGGAGTTCACCCATGAATAAACAATCGATTGTCCGGAATTTGCTCGTTGTCGCGGTGTCGTTGGCGGCGGTGTCGGCCGCGAGCGCGGCTCCGCCGGTAAAAGCCGGTACGACCGCAAAGGGCGCGACGCTGACGGACGACAAGGGCATGTCGCTCTATACGTTCGACAAGGATTCAGGCGGCAAGTCCGCCTGCAACGGCCCATGTGCGACGAACTGGCCGGTCGTGAAAGCGGAAGCAAGCGACCAGCCGACCGGCGACTACACGACCATCACGCGCGACGACGGCTCGAAGCAGTGGGCCTACAAGGGCAAGCCGCTCTACACTTTCGCCAAGGACCAGAAGGCCGGCGATACCGCCGGCGATGGCTTCCTGAACGGCGCCTGGCACCTTGCGAAACCCTGAGCGCATTCACGACGGCCCGCGCGCGCCATCGCACGACGCGCGGGCGTCTTTCGCGCCAGATCCGGACCGGATGAAAAATTTTATGTCCGCACGTGAATAAGTCGCAGGCCTCGGACGTCCACCAGACAACACGACAATAAAGCGGAGACGACGGATGTTGCGGTTCCTCAGGGCCAGCTTCGGCATGATATTTTTGCGTGCCCTCTTCACATTAGCGATACCGCCTCTCGTGCTTGCGCATGAGGCCCATCTCGCCTCGCACCCCGCGTCCGCAACGGCTTCTCCTGAAGAAGACGCCTTCTTGCGGGAGAACGAGGCCGCGATGACGAAGATGATGGATGGCATGGCGGCCAGGCCGACCGGCGACATTGACCGCGATTTCGTCGCCATGATGACACCGCATCACCAGGGCGCCATCGACATGGCGGTGATCGAGCTTCGCTACGGCAAGAACGAACAGCTGCGACGGATCGCGCAGGAAATCGTCGTCGATCAGATGCAGGAGATCGCCGCGATGAAGCTTGCGATCGGTGAGGCGGCGGACGCTTCACAACCAGCCCCGACCGAGCCTGCTCTGGCGAGCGAGCCGGCCGAGCATCATCATCCCATGCCCATGTCCACCGAACGCCAGAACTAGGAACGAACCATGAAGCACACGACATTGAAGAGCAGCCTGCTCGCGGCAACGATCCTGGTCTCGCACGGTGCCCAGGCGGGCCAGGCGCCGGGGGCCGCCGCTGCGGCGGACATCGCCGTCAGCCATCACGACCGCGTCTACGCGGCCGAACAATTCTCGAACACACTGTCCGTCACCGACCCGCTCGATAACAAGCTGCTCGGCGTGATCCGCCTTGGCGATCCGCAGCCTGCGAATTTCAGCCCACTGTACAGGGGGCAGGTCCTGGTCCACGGCCTCGGCTTTTCGCCCGACCACCGCACCCTCGCCGTGGTCTCGATCGGGTCAAATTCGGTAAGCTTCATTGATACCGCAACCAATGCGGTGAAGCATGTAACCTATGTCGGCCGCTCGCCGCATGAGGCCTTCTTTACGCCCGACGGCAAGGAGGTCTGGGTCACGGTGCGCGGTGAAAACTATGTTGCTGTGCTTGATGCCAAGACATTCGACGAGAAGACCCGCATCGTGACGCCGAATGGCCCGGGTATGCAGATCTTCTCCCCCGACGGCAAATACGGCTACATCTGCTCGTCCTTCACGCCGGAAACCGATGTCGTCGAAGTCGCCTCCCACCGCATCGTCGCCAAGGTGAAGCAGGACAGCCCCTTCTGCCCCAACATCGCGGCCTCGCCGGACGGCGGGCAGGTCTGGTTCACGCTGAAGGACGTCGGCAAGACGCAAGTGTTCGATGCGCGCCCGCCGTTCAATCTGGTCCGTACGATCGATACCGGACCGATCACCAATCACGTCAATTTTGCCCGCACCGCGAAAGGCACGTTCGCCTATGTCACGGTCGGCGGCACCAACGAGGTGAAGGTATTCCGCACCGACGACTTCTCGGAGGTCGCCGCCATCCCCGTCGGCAAGCTTCCGCACGGCGTGTGGCCATCCGGAGACGGCACGCGCATCTATGTCGGACTTGAGAACGACGACGCGCTCGTCGCCATCGACACCGCAAGCAACAGCGTGGTCGCAACGGTTCCGATCGGCCAGGCGCCGCAGGCCATCGCCTATGTGCCGAACGCCGTACCCGATCCGGATCAGCGGGCCAACCTGCAGCCCCTGGGCGTCGCCGGCGAGGTCGCGCATCTGGTGCTCGCGCCGAAGGCAGCGGCGGAACAGCCCTCGACGAGTGTCTCGCTGTTCGATCAAGGGCTCATCCAGGTGCTGCAGGCCTCCGTCACGCGATTGGAGCCGAAACAGCCCTACATCCTGGCGCTTGCGGATCAGGCTGACGGCAGTGGCGCGCTGCAGCCGCTCGCGGCCTTCATGACCAACCCCGCCGGAAGCGCGATCGTCGACGCCGCCGGGCCGATCCGCCAGATCGTGCAAGGCTCCGCCAAATCCGAAAGGCGCTATCTCGTGATCGCGCCCGGCACGGCGGAGAAATTCGGCGAGGCGGTTCAGCTTCAGACCCCGTGACCATGCACCCACGCAACGCATCGCGCCGGTCGCGGCCATGAACGACATGCTGCTGGCGATCGAGCCGCAGATTGCGGCGCTCCGCCGCTACGCGCGGGCGCTGGTCGGCAACGCGGCCGCGGCCGATGATCTGGTGCAGGACTGTCTGGAGAAAGCCGTGAGCCACTGGCACCAGCGTCGCGATGGCGATCCCCGCCCCTGGCTGTTCGCCATCCTGCACAACCTCGCGGTCAGCCAGTTCCGCCGGCAGGCCGCGCGCGGGCCACATGTGGCGATCGACGACGCTGGCGAGCATGATCTGAGGCAGGATGCCGTGCAGGAAAACCAACTGATTTGCCGGGACGTGCTTGAGAAGCTCTCACGACTTCCCGAAGAGCTGCGCGCCGTGCTTCTGCTCGTCGCGGTCGAGGATCTGAGCTACGCCGGGGCCGCCGCAGTTCTCGGCATCCCCATCGGGACGGTGATGTCGCGTCTGTCACGGGCGCGCGAGCGACTGCAACAGGAGCTTATGGGAACAAGGAGCGCAGCCAAGGCCCCGGTGCAGCTGCGGAGCGTGAAATGAACCAGCGACCGATCAGCGAAGATGACCTCAACGCCCATGTCGACGGCGTATTGGAAGAGGAGCGACGGGCCGAGGTCGCCGCCTATCTCGACGGCCATCCCGATGTGGCGGCGCGGATTGCCGCCTATTCCGCCCAACGCGAACTCCTGCGCAGCGCGCTGGCTCCCATCGCGGACGAACCGTTGCCGCCACAGCTCAACTTGCGGCGGCTGATCGAGAACCGCCGTAGGCCGCGGCCGAGCTGGGGGGCGGCGGTTGCAGCGCTCATCCTCGTCTTCATCGGCGGGCTCGCCGGCTGGGGCGTCCGTGGTGCCGTGCAGCCGCCGGGCGCGGGGTTGGCGGCGCTGGCCCAGGAGGCGTCCTATTCCTTCGGTGTCTATGCACCGGATCGCGTCCGGCCGGTCGAGATCCGCGCAACCGACAGCGAGCAGCTGGTGCAGTGGGTCTCCAACCGCCTGCATCAGCCGGTCAAGGTGCCGGACTTGACCAATTCCGGTTACCGGTTGATGGGTGGACGGCTGGTTGCGACCTCGCACGGTCCTGCGGCGATGTTCATGTATGACGACGATCGCGGACAGCGGCTGGTGATCCTGACCCGGCCGATGCAGACCGACCAGAACAAGCCGATGGCGCCGCTTTCCGGCGACAGCGTCTCCGGCTTCGCCTGGGCCGATGATGGCTTGGGATATGGCCTGGTCGGCCAGGCGACGCCGGAACAGCTCAAACCGATTGCGGACGACGCGCGCCGGCAGATGCGAGCGATCTGAGGTGACAAGATGAGGCGGCCTCGACATGCACCGAGCAATTCGCCTATCTTCGCGCCATGACCGCACCAGACCATCACCATGACCATTCGGACCTCACCGAGACCGAGCTGCGCGTCCGCGCGCTGGAAACCGTGCTGACCGAGAAAGGCTATGTCGATCCGGCCGCGCTCGATGCGATCGTCCAGGCCTATGAAACCCGGATCGGCCCGCATAATGGCGCGCGCGTCGTCGCCAAGGCCTGGCTCGACCCGGCCTTCAGGCGCGCTTTGCTGGAGGACGGAACCAAGGCGATCGCAACCCTCGGCCATGTCAGCCGGGTCGGCGATCACCTCGTCGTCGTCGAGAACACGCCGGAGCGCCATAACATGGTCGTCTGCACCCTGTGCTCCTGCTATCCCTGGGAGCTGCTGGGGCTGCCGCCGGTCTGGTACAAGGCCGCGCCCTACCGGTCCCGCGCGGTGAAGGATCCGCGCGGCGTGCTCGCCGATTTCGGCCTGAGCCTGCCCAAGGAGATGGAAATCCGCGTCTGGGATTCGACCGCCGAGACGCGCTTTCTGGTGCTGCCGATGCGCCCCGAGGGCACCGAAGGGTTTGGCGAAGACCAGCTCGCCGAGCTCGTGACCCGCGATTCCATGATCGGCACCGGGTTTCCGAAAACGCCGGGCGCGCCGTCATGAATGGCGTGCACGACATGGGCGGCATGGACGGTTTTGGCAAGATCGAGCCTGAGCCGAACGAACCGATGTTTCACGCCGAATGGGAAAGCCGGGTGCTTGCGATGGTGCGCGCGCTCGGCGCCGCCGGCGCGTTCAACATCGATATGACGCGTTCCCACCAGGAGACCCTGCCGCCCCATGTCTATCTCCGCAGCTCTTACTATCAGAGATGGCTGCTCGGGCTCGAGGATCTCTTGATCGACAAAGGCTTTGTCGCGCCTCAGGAAATCACGATGGGGCACGCGCTCGAACCGGCGCGACCGCTCAAGCGCGGCAAGTTCACGGTCGATGATGTCGAGCGGATCATGATGCGCGGCAAATTCGGACGTGATCCGCAATCGCCCGCGAAATTCAAGCCGGGCGACCTGGCGCGCGCCCGCAACATGCATCCCACGACCCACACCAGGCTGCCGCGCTATGTGCGCGGCCATGTCGGTGTGGTCGAGCGCGTTCACGGCTGTCATGTCTTTCCGGACTCGGCGGTGCTCGAGGCCGGCGAAAATCCGCAATGGCTCTACACGATCGTCTTCGACGGCACCGCGCTTTGGGGATCGGACTCCGACCCGACCGTGAAAATATCGGTCGAAGCGTTCGAGCCCTATCTGGAGCCTCCGTAGTGGACGCCGCGGCGCGCGCAAGGGAGGCGCTCCCCGATCTTCCCCGGGACGCCGAAGGCACGGTGTTCCGCGAACCCTGGGAGGCGCAGGCTTTTGCGATGGCGCTCGCACTGCATGACCGCGGCGTCTTCACCTGGAGCGAATGGGCCGCGATGCTCGCCGACGAGATCAGGCGCGCCCAGGCGGATGGCGATCCCGACACGGGCGAAACCTATTATCGGCACTGGCTTGCGACCCTGGAGCGGATGGTCGCGGACAAAGGCGTCGCCACAGCGGCGATGCTGCATCGCTATCGCGATGCCTGGGACCATGCCGCCGACCGCACCCCGCACGGCCAGCCGATCGAATTGAGGTCGGAGGATTTTGGCTAGCCCTCCGATGCTTCATCGCGCGCGGGCGGCGCGCTCCCGCTCGACGCGCTCGGTGACGTCACGCGCCATGGCGACTGAACCCTCAACCTCGCCTTCCGCGCCCTTCAGCAGGGCAAAGGTCATTTCGATGTAGAGCCTGCGCCCACTCTTGTGCGTCGCCCGTGTGAGGGTGGGACGACCCTGAAGCTTCATGGTGCCGCTCGTGATCGCCGCATTGAAACCGTTCCAGTGCGCAACGCGCAGGTGCTCGGGAATGATCAGATCGAGGTTTTGGCCGAGCGCTTCGTCGGCAGAATAGCCGAACAACAGCTCAGCGGCGCGATTCCAGCGCATGATCGTCCCGGACCGATCGGCACAGATGAGTGCATCGGCTGCGGCGTCGAGAATTTGCGCATCCAAGTTCGCATGGTTGTTCATGTCGCGGCCTTTCGAATGCAGCGGAGCTCTCGCACCGTCATTTTCCTGCAACATGCTCCCGCCAGCCCTTCGCGCGCAGGCTGCAGGCCGGACATTCGCCGCAGCCGAAACCCCAGTCGTGGCGCGCGCCGCGCTCGCCGAGATAACAGGTGTGGGAATGCTCGCGGATCAGGTCGACGAGCCCCGAGCCGCCGAGGTCGTGCGCGAGCTGCCAGGTCGCGGCCTTGCTGAGCCACATCAGCGGGGTGTGCAGTTCGAACGGCCGGGCCATGCCGAGCGTCAGCGCCTCCCGTAGCGCGCGGAGGCTCTCGTCGCGGCAATCCGGATAGCCGGAGTAATCGGTCTCGCACATGCCGCCGACGATGTCCGCGATGCCGCGCCGGTAGGCCAGCGCGGCGGCGAAGGTGAGAAAGACCAGATTGCGTCCGGGCACGAAGGTGTTGGGCAGGCCATCAGCCCCCATTTCAATCGCGACATCGCGGGTCAGCGCGGTCTCGGAGATCTCCGACAGCGTCGGGATGGCAAGCGTGTGGTTGTCGCCGAGCTTCTGCGCCCAGTCGGCGCGCAGAGCTGCAACGCCGTCGAGCAGCCGGTCGCGGCAGGCGAGTTCAATGGCGTGGCGCTGGCCATAGTCGAAACCGAGCGTTTCGACGCGCGCAAAACGGGTCAGCGCCCAGGCGAGACAGGTCGTGGAATCCTGGCCACCCGAGAACAGGACGAGTGCGGTTTGCGGTTGGAACTGATCACTCATTGCGGCTGCCTTAGCACTCGCGGCCACGCAGGCCAACCGGTGGACAGCGCGGCTCGTGACGCGGCTTTTTGCTGGGATGGGCTCCCCACTTCAGGCATACAGCCCCGTCCTCATCTTCAAGGGTGCGACATGACCCCTTCCCGCCACATTTCCCGCCTGATCGAGATCATGGCCGCGCTGCGGACGCCCGGCACGGGCTGCCCGTGGGACCTCGAGCAGGATTTTACGACCATTGCGCCCTACACGATCGAGGAAGCCCATGAGGTTGCGGACGCGATCGTGCGCGGCGATCTCGACGATCTCTGCGATGAACTCGGCGATCTCCTGCTTCAGGTCGTGTTCCATGCCCGCATGGCCGAGGAGCAAGGCGCCTTCGCCTTTGGCGACGTGGTCGAGGCGATCACGCGAAAAATGATCCGCAGGCACCCACATGTCTTTGCCGACCAGGACGGCAAGCTGACTCCGGCAGGCGTCAAGGGCGCCTGGGACCGGATCAAGGCTGAGGAAAAGGCCGAGCGCGCCGCCCGCCGGCCCGCGGGCACGCCGCAGCACACATCGCTGCTGGCACAGGTCAAGGCAGGTCAACCGTCGCTGGCTCGCGCGCTCGCCCTCCAGCAAAAGGCCGCGACCGTCGGCTTCGACTGGAACGACCCACGCGCGGTCCTGAACAAGATCCGAGAGGAGGCGGACGAGATCGAAGCGGCGCTCGACCGCAAACGCGCTGACGAACTCGCAAGCGAGACCGGCGACCTGCTGTTTGCCGTGGTCAATCTCGCGCGCCATGTCGGCGCCGACCCGGACATGGCGCTGCGCGGCACCAACGCGAAGTTCGAGCGTCGCTTTGCCTCGATCGAACGGGCGCTCGCGGCGAAAGGCCGCTCACTGCAGGCCGCGACGTTGCAAGAGATGGACGCGCTGTGGGATGAGGCGAAAAAACAGGAGCATGCGGAAGGCGCAACAGCCGGGGAGCCACGCCAGTCATAGAAGTTACGGCGGCTTGGTTCCCAATTGGCCGGGAGGAGTCTCGGCCGCCTCCGACCGTTCGACGGCGACCTTCCGAATCCTGGGCCAGAAATGCAGCCATGACCCGATGAGGCCGGCCGGCACGAATGCGGCAATGATCATCAACGGTGATAATTGCGTCGGGGAAATCAACTCGATCGACATCGTGGCGACCAGCCAGAGGGTCGCGAACATGATGGTGAAGTCGACCAGGGGGTAGCGAAGCACGTAGAGCAACGCGGCAAGCAGCACCGCCGGCGCGATCGCCTCTCCGATCATGATCGCGGTCAGCTCTTTCGGGGTCAGGATGTCGAGCGCCATCGATGCCAGAACCCAAAGGGCCGTGAACATGATGGCGGCGTCGATCGGGTGTCTCAATGTCCGCTCCGCTTCACTCGATCCCTCGCTCTGGAACGATAGGACGCCCGTTGTGGTCCGCCATCGAACCGAGAGGGTCGGGCAAAATTGCGGATCATGTATAGCGCAAAATGCGATCCGCCGCCCACCGGATATCGTCGGCTCGCCGTTCCGGGCGCCCGATCCCATCCGTGGCCATGGGCCTGAGCCGCCTCGACTTACCTGCGCCGGTCACATCCCATATGGCACCGCATCAAAACGGCTCATCACGATGTCGCGCTTCGAAGGGTCGACGCGGACCGTCATGTCGAAGCGGCCGTCATGCAGCTGCTTGTCAAGCACCTCGGCATTGCGGTGCAGCCAGGAGATCCCGGCGCCGTCGGCGGCATCGATCGAGAGGTTGAGCGTGGTGCGGGTCCGCGCCAGCCGCTCCTCGATCGCGCGGAGCAGGTCGTCGATCCCCTCGCCTGTTTCGGCCGAGACCAGCAGGCACGGGTGCTCCGACGGACGGCGCGCGGCGATGTTTTGCAGGTTCTCGCGCGCCTCGACGTCGAAGCGGTCGATCTTGTTCCAGACTTCGAGGATACGATCGCCCGTTGCGGGATCGATGCCGAGCTGGCGCAGCACTTGATCGACATCGCGCTCCTGCGCCTCCGCGTCCTCATGCGAGATGTCGCGCACATGGAGGATGAGGTCGGCTTCCAGCACCTCCTCCAGCGTGGCGCGGAACGCAGCCACCAGTTGGGTCGGCAGGCTGGAAATGAAACCGACGGTGTCCGAGAGCATCGCCTTGCCACCATGCGGCAACTGGATCGCCCGCAAGGTCGGATCAAGGGTCGCAAAAAGCATGTCGGCCGCCTGCACCTCGGCGCGGGTCAGGCGATTGAACAGTGTCGATTTGCCGGCATTGGTGTAGCCGACCAGCGCCACCACCCGATAGGGCACGCGCTGGCGGCCGGCGCGATGCAGCCGCCGCGTCGCCTGCACCTTCTTCAATTCGGTCTCCAGCCGCGTGATGCGTTCGCCGATCATGCGGCGGTCCGCCTCGATCTGGGTCTCGCCCGGACCGCCCATGAAGCCGAAGCCGCCGCGCTGCCGTTCCAGATGGGTCCAGGAGCGCACCAGCCGGCTGCGCTGGTAGTTCAAATGCGCAAGCTCGACCTGCAGCGCGCCCTCCTTGGTCTTGGCGCGGCGGCCAAAAATCTCGAGGATCAGCCCGGTGCGGTCGAGCACCTTGACGTTCCAGGCCTTCTCGAGATTGCGCTGCTGGATCGGCGACAACGCGCAGTCGACCACCGCAAGCTCGATGCCATGGCCCGTGATCAGGCCAAGGATCTCCTCGACCTTGCCCTTGCCGAGATAGGTCGCGGGCCGAATTTGGCCGATGGGCGCAATGAGCGCGTCCGCGACTTCGAGATCGATGGCGCGCGCGAGCCCTTTGGCTTCATCGAGCCGTGCCTCGAAATCGCGCGAGGCACGACTCTCCGATTGCGTATCCGCTTCCAGGCGGCGCATCCGCAAATACGGGCCGATGACGATCACCCGCCCGGTTTCTTGCACCTTTGCCGACCGCGGACGGTCGGCATCCCCTTCACGGTTACGGGGTTCCAATCAGATCACTCTCAAGCGGGCGCGTCTTCGCCACCTTCGAACAACTGAATTGGAGCGCCCGGCATGATGGTCGAGATCGCATGCTTGTAGACGAGCTGCGAATGACCGTCGCGCCGCAGGAGCAGGCAGAAATTGTCGAACCAGGTGACTATTCCCTGCAGCTTCACTCCATTGACCAGAAAGATCGTCAGTGGCGTTTTGGTTTTACGAACGTGATTAAGGAAGGTGTCTTGTAGATTTTGTGCGCGGTCGGCCGCCATTGTTGTTGTCCCGCATGTGTTTCTTTTTATTTACCCGCAGCATGAGGCTCTCTCACGGAGCTTTACGCTGCGGTGCCCCGCTTCCCTTGAGTCCCCCTCCGGGAGCATGGCGGTATAATTAGAGGACAGGCGCCGTTATTAGGCAAGCCGCTTCGCGCGTCCCGGTTGCCAAACGGACGCAATTTCTCCGTAGAATCACGGAAATCCACCCACTTTTCCCAAGCAAATGCGCTGATTCGAGCCTTCACCCGACCCCGAGCGCCTTCAGCTTGCGGTGCAGGGCCGAGCGTTCCATACCGACGAATTCGGCCGTCCGCGAGATGTTTCCCGAGAAGCGGCTGATCTGGGCGATCAGGTAGTCGCGTTCGAACACTTCGCGTGCCTCGCGCAGCGGCAGCCCCATGATGTGCGCGCCATTGTTGCTCGTCGGCATCGCCGGCACCATCGAGCCGACGTCCTGCGGCAGCATGTCGGCGGTGATGATCACCTCCGGACCGCCGGCCGCGAGAATCATCACCCGCTCGACATTGTTGCGAAGCTGCCGGACGTTTCCCGGCCAGACGTGCGACTGCAGCACCGCCATCGCGTCCTGCCCGATCTGGCGCTTTGGCAGACCCGTGATCGCCGAGATCTGGTCCATGAAATAGTCGATCAGCTCCGGGATGTCCTCGCGTCGCTCCGACAGCGGCGGCACGCGGATCGGCACCACCGAAAGCCGATGATAGAGATCCTCCCGGAAGCGGCCGGCGGCGATTTCCTCTTCCAGGTTGCGCGCAGTCGACGAGATGATGCGCACGTCGACGCTGATCTTGTTGGTGCCGCCGATTCGCTGGAACGTCTGATCGACCAGAACCCGCAGGATCTTGTTCTGGGTCTCGCGCGGCATGTCGCCGATTTCGTCGATGAACAGCGTGCCGCCATGCGCCTCCTCGAGCGCGCCGGCCTTGCGCTGCTGCTCGCCGTTCGATTGCTCGACCCCGAACAGCTCGACTTCCATCCGCTCCGGCGTGATGGCGGCCGCATTGATGACGACGAAGGGGCCTTCGGCCCGGCCCGATGCGGTATGCAGCGTCCGTGCCGCGAGCTCCTTGCCCGCCCCCGGCGGACCAACGATCAGGATGCGGCTGTTGGCCTTGGCCGCGCGCTCGATGGTCTGGCGCAGCTGGTTCATGCAGGGCGAGCGGCCAGTCAGCACGCTCGCGGCCGGCGTCATCTGCTTCAGTTCCTTCACCTCGCGTTTCAGGCGCGAGGTCTCGAGCGCTCGCGTCGCCACCAGAATCAGGCGGTCCGACTTGAACGGTTTCTCGATGAAATCATAGGCGCCCCGCTTGATCGCGGCCACCGCGGTCTCGATGTTGCCGTGACCCGAGATCATGACGATCGGCAGATCGGTGTGGTCCTTCTTCACCGCCTCCAGGAGCTGCAGGCCATCGAGCTTGGAGCCCTGCAGCCAGATGTCGAGAAACACCAGATGCGGCCTGCGATTGGCGATTTCCGCCAACGCCGAATCGCTGTCGCGCGCCGTCCTCGTGGCGAACCCCTCGTCGTCCAGAATCCCCGCCACCAATTCGCGGATGTCGGCTTCGTCATCGACGATCAGAATGTCACTTGCCATGGGTCGCGCCTGTCTCAATCGCCTGTCGCGGCTTCGAATGTCGTCTCATCTTGAGAATTTTTTCCTAATCGCTCGCCGGTTTTCGGATCGCGGCGGCCCTCTGTCACGCGGCCGCGCTGCGTTGGCCGAGCGCCCGTGTCGCCACCAGAATCAGGCGCTCGGTCTTGAACGGCTTTTCCATGAAATCGAAGGCGCCGCTCTTGATCGCGGCGACCGCGGTCTCGATGTTGCCGTGACCGGAGATCATGACGATCGGCAGGTCGGCGTGATCCTTCTTCACCGCCTCCAGGAGCTGCAGGCCGTCGAGCCTGGAGCCCTGCAGCCAGATGTCGAGAAACACCAGATGCGGCCTGCGGCTGGCGATCTCCGCCAACGCGGAATCGCTGTCTCCCGCGGTTCGGGTGGTGAACCCCTCATCGTCCAGAATCCCCGCCACCAATTCGCGGATATCGGCTTCGTCGTCGACGATCAGGATGTCACTTGCCATGGGTCGCGCCTGTCTCAGTTGCCTGCGGCTTCGATCTTCGTTTCACTGTGTGTTGCCTCAGCCGCCTTGCCGGTTCCGGCTGCGGGCTGCTTTATTTCGCTCGTCTGCGGCTTGTCGCCGGCGGCCTCCGTCGGCGCGCCTGCTTCGACCTTTTCGGCATGGCCGGACACGGCGAAGCGCAGCCGCATCCAGGCGCCGCGCTGGCCGCTACGAAAGTCCGACGCGTCCTTCAACTCGATTCGTCCGCCATGATCCTCGAGAACCCGGCCGACGATCGCAAGCCCCAGTCCGGTGCCCTTCTCGCGCGTCGTGACATAGGGTTCTAGCAGACGCGCGCGCGCGACCTTGGGCAGTCCGATACCATTGTCGATCACGTCGATCAGGATGTCGCTGTTCTCGCGCGCGGCGATGACATCGATACGGCCTCTGCCGAGCTCTTCCGATGGCACCGCCTCGATCGCCTCGGTGGCGTTCTTGATGATGTTGGTGAGCGCCTGCGAGATCAGCCGGCGGTCGAACTGCGCCCGCAGGGGCTCTTGCTTGAGGTTGGCCTCGATGTCGATCTCGGGATGGGCAACCTTCATCAGGAACACCGCCTGCCGCACGGTGTCGGCGACATCCTCGCCTTCCATCACCGGCTTCGGCATCCGCGCAAAGCGCGAGAACTCGTCCACCATGCGCCTGATGTCGTCGACCTGCCGGATGATGGTTTCGGTACACTGCTCGAACACCGCCTTGTCGTCGGTGATGACCCGGCCGAATTTGCGGCGGATGCGTTCGGCGGAGAGCTGGATCGGCGTCAGCGGATTCTTGATCTCGTGCGCGATGCGGCGGGCAACATCGCCCCAGGCCGAGGTGCGCTGCGCGGAGACGAGCTCGGTGATGTCGTCGAGCGTGATGATGTAGCTGTCGCGCGACGGGTTGTTCTGCTCGGCGGTGACGCGCACGGAAAGGTTGCGCTCCTGGCCGTCGCGCTGGATCGTGACCTGGCCCTGGACCAGGCGCTGCTTACCCTCGCGCGCATTCTTCATCAGTTCGTCGAGCTCGGGCAGCACGTCGGACAGCGGATGGTCCAGCGTCTCCGTTTCGGCATGCCCGATCAGCTTTTCGGCGGAGCGGTTGAGGATGCCGACGTTGCCCGAGCCGTCGACGCCGATGATGCCGGCCGAGGCCGACGACAGCACCGCCTCGATGAAGCGGCGGCGGCTGTCGATCAGTTCGGAGGCGTTGACGAGCTCATCGCGCTGGGTGCGCAGCTCCTGGGTCATCTTGTTGAAGGTCTCGCCGAGCTGGGCGAGATCGCCTTCCGACTTGTGCACCGGCACCTGCACGTGCAGATCGCCGGTCGAGACCGTGCTCGCCGCGCTCATCAGCCGTCGGATCGGCGCCACCAGGCGGTCGGCGAAGTTCAGCCCGATCAGGACGGAGGCCATCAGGATGGTCAGTGCGATCACCGCGAACATGAGGGCGAAGGCGATCTGGATGCCGTAGCGCTGCGCCTCCATCTCCGCATAGCCCTGGGCCTTGAGCTCGGTCTGCTTGAGCTGCCCCACCACGAAGGGATCGAGCGGCAGCGCGACGTACAGAAACGTATCGGCGAACGCACGCAGGCGGATGACGGCGGCGACATAGTTCTCGTCGGGCAACACGACCAGGTAGGGTTCGGTATCGTTGACCAGATCCGGATTGTTGAGGATGTCGGGAGGCGGGGTGGCAAACCGCGGCTGGAATTCGGTTTCCACCAGCTTCTTGCCGTTCTTGTCGATGAGCATCGCGAACGCCAGGTTCCGTGCACTGGCGCTGCGCACGAAGAGCTGCTGGAAGGTGCCGCGATCCTGGTCGAACAGCGGTCGCGGCGCCTGCTCGATCTCGTCGGCGACGGCGAGAATGTCGCCGCGGATCGCCGCGGCGTGCTCGAAGGTGTAGGCCTTGGCGATACTCACCGCGTTCTGGACCAGCTCGCGGGTCGGTCCGGTGAACAGCTGATCCAGGCCACGATCGATCATGACGTTGGCGACGACCGCGACCACGACCGCGGGAACCGCCGCGATCACCGAGAACAGGCCGACCACCTGGACATGCAGCCGCGCCGCCGCCCGGCCCCGGCGCCGCGCCTGAACCACCTTCCAGACCTCGCGCAGGATGATGCCGAGCAGCAGCAGGATGGTGGCGGCGTCGATCAGATAGAACGAGTTCACCACCTGGGCGGTTGGCTCGATCCGGGTCAGGCCGGTCAACACCACGAAAGTCAGGATCGCCGACAGCAACGCGATCGCCACGGCAAATGGCGCCAGCCATCTCCCAAGGGGCCAGCCCTTGGATTCAGGTAGCGACGGGTCGAACGGGGCGGTGGCCGATGTGTCTGCGGTTGTCATTCCGGCAATTGCAGATAGTCAAAGCATGAGAGTTCGCCGAGCGCGAACTGATGCATTCATATCACATTGTTGCCGAATTGCGACAAATCCGCGGCGCGGCTTTTGGTAAAGCGAGCGTTCCCAGCTTTCCTGTCCAACAAGGTTCTGGCGCCCCGGCGTGCCCGAATCAGCCGCCGCTGCGGTAGACTTGGATATCGAGATCCCGGATCTTCTTGCGCAGCGTGTTGCGGTTCAGCCCCAAAAGGTCGGCTGCACGGATCTGGTTGCCCCGGGTCGCCGCCAGTGCCGCGGTGAGCAGCGGAACCTCGATCTCCTTGAGAATGCGATGATAGAGGCCGGGCGGCGGCACACCGTTCGGAAAACCCGCGAAATGCGAGGACAAATAGGCCTCGACCGCCCCACCGAGATTGTCGACTCCCTGCGCGACACCATTGCCTGAGATGACCGCGGGCGGCGCGAGCTCGCCATCGATCACGGAGGCCGTGATGACGTCCTGGGGATAAAGGGCAGCCAGACGGCGCGCCAGATTCTCCAGTTCCCGGACATTGCCCGGCCAGCGGTGCTGCTTCAGCCGCTCCAGGGCCGCCGTGTCGAGCTTCTTCGGCGGCAGGCCGTCCTTTTCGGCCAGCGCGAAAAAATGCCGCACCAGGTCGGGCAGATCCTCGATTCGCTCCCTTAAGGGAGGTAGCCGCAGCGGCACCACGTTGAGGCGGAAGAACAAATCTTCCCGGAAAAGCCCCTGCTGGATCAGGATGCGCAAATCCTTGTTGCTGGCCGCGACGATCCGGACGTCGGTCTTGATCGGGGTGCGCCCGCCGACGGTGGTATATTCGCCCTGCTGCAGCACGCGCAAAAGCCGGGTCTGCGCCTCCATCGGCATGTCGCCGATCTCGTCGAGGAACAAGGTGCCGCCCTCGGCCTGCTCGAATCGGCCGGAAGCCCGGGTGTTGGCGCCGGTGAAGGCGCCGCGCTCATGGCCGAACAGCTCCGATTCGATCAGGTCGCGCGGGATCGCGGCCATGTTGACCGCGACAAAAGGGCCATTCCGGCGCTTGCCGTAGTCGTGCAGCGCCCGCGCCACCAGTTCCTTGCCGGTGCCGGATTCGCCCGAAATCATCACGGTGAGGTCGGTCTGCATCAGCCGCGCCAGCACCCGGTAGATCTCCTGCATGGCCGGCGAGCGGCCGACCAGCGGGATCGAATCGAACTCCGAATTATCTGGCGCCGACGCCACCCGCTCCTTCGGTTCGGCCAGCGCCCGGCCGACGATCGCGATCAGTTCCTTCAGGTCGAATGGCTTTGGCAGATATTCATAGGCCCCGCGCTCGGAGGCGCGGATCGCGGTCATGAAAGTGTTTTGGGCGCTCATCACGATGACCGGCAGGTTCGGCCGCATCTTCTTGATCCGCGGCAACAGGTCGAAGGCGTTCTCGTCCGGCATCACCACATCGGTGATGACGAGGTCGCCCTCGCCCTGGCTGACCCAGCGCCACAGGGTGGCCGCGTTACCGGTGAGCCGCACTTCATATCCGGCCCGCGACAGCGCCTGGTTCAGGACCGTCCGGATGGCCGTGTCGTCGTCGGCGACGAGAATACTACCTGCAGGCATTGCTGTTCCTCATTTTGAGTCCTGTGAGGCATGCAACGGCGTCCCGGCAACGTCATCGCGACTGCTCTGATCGTGGTCTTTCGAATCGATGGGGCTGGAGTACATCGGCAGCAGCACACGGAAGGCGGTCTTGCGCGGCTGCGACTCGCATTCGATGATGCCGCCATGATCGCCAACGATCTTGGCAACCAATGCAAGGCCCAAGCCACTTCCGGTCGGCTTGGTGGTGACGAAGGGGTCGAACAGGTTCGGCAGCAGGTCCTCCGGCACGCCCGGACCGTTGTCCTTGACGCAGAACTCCAGCGGCAGCGACACCCGCGATTTCTTGCCCGGCACCGACAGCCTTACCCCCGGCCGGAACGCGGTCGTGAGCTGGATCTCGGCATCGGCGCCGAGATCGACCACGGCTTCGGCGGCATTCTTCACCAGGTTCAAGAACACCTGGATCAGCTGATCCTGGTTGGCGAGCACCGGCGGCAGCGAGGGATCATAGTCCTCGACAAAGCGGACGTTGCGGGCAAAGCCCGATTGCGCCAGCCGCTTCACGTGGTCGAACACCGAATGGATGTTGACCGGGCCCCGCGCCACCGGGCGGTCGTCGCCGAACACCTCCATGCGGTCGACCAGGGTGACGATGCGGTCGGCCTCATCGCAGATCAGCCGCGTCAGCATGCGGTCCTCGGGCGAGGCCGCCTGCTCCAGCAATTGCGCCGCGCCGCGGATGCCCGACAGCGGATTCTTGATTTCATGCGCGAGCATCGCGGCGAGTGCGATCACCGAGCGCGCGGCGCTGCGATGGGTGAGCTGGCGGTCCATCTTGTCGGCGATGGTGCGCTCCTGCAGCATCACGACGATGTGGCCCGGCCGTTCCGACACCGGCGCGACATGCAGATCGACCTGGCGGTCGCCGCCGATGCGCGGCGTGCCCAGATCGACCTTGTATTCGTTGACCGGGGCGCTGCTCGAGCGCACCTGGTCGATCAGCGCCAGCAGCGGGCTGCCGAACGGCACGAGCTCCTTGAGCAGCTGGCGCTGCAGGAACTGGGTCGAGACGTCGAAGAAGGATTCCGCGGCCATGTTGGCGTCGACGATCTTGCCGTCGGGGCCGATCAGGAGGACCGGATTGGGCAACGCGTTGAGAATGGCGTCGCTATTGTCGGAGGAAATCGCTTTGCGGTGCTCGGCGGCGGACTTCATGCGGCGGCGCTCCACGAAAACGCGTCAAAGGCGTCGGTCAGCCCCTGCTGCACGCGCGCGGGATCTTCTGCGGTCAAAATTGTCTGCCGCCACGCCTTCAGGGCGGGCTCCGGCGCGCCGGCGCCGTGAGCTGCGACATCCAGCGCCCAGCCGAGATGTTTGCGCGCATGACGCAGCCCCACGCGCACGCCGTAAAGGACACAGAGTTCGTCATAGAGGGTGCGGATCAGCGTGAGCTGCTGCGACAGCGGCGGGGCGGCCTCAGTCGCGCCGCCATCGAGCCGGCGGCCGATCTGGCCGGGCAGCCAGGGCTGCCCCTGCGCGCCGCGCCCGATCATCACGGCGTCCGCAGCCGAAGCGGCGAGCGCGTCGAGGGCGGCCTCAAACGAGGTGATGTCGCCGTTGACGACCAGCGGAATTTCGATGGCGTCTTTCACCGCGCGCACCGCAGCCCAGTCCGCGCGTCCCTTGTAGAACTGGCAGCGCGTGCGGCCATGCACCGTGATCATCTGCACGCCGGCCTGCTCGGCACGGCGCGCCAGCTCCGGCGCATTTTGCGAGCCGTCATCCCAACCGAGCCGCATCTTGAGCGTCACCGGCACATTGACTGCCGCGATGACAGCCTCGATCAGGCTGGTGGCATGGTCGAGATCGCGCATCAGCGCGGAACCCGATTGTCCACCGGTCACATGCCGCGCCGGACAGCCCATGTTGATGTCGATGATGTCGGCTCCGGCGGCTTCTGCCACCCGCGCGCCCTCGGCCATCCAGCGCGCCTTGCAGCCCGCGAGCTGCACGACATGCGGCCCGATGCCGGCTGCCTCGCAACGAAGCAGTGACATTGGCCGCCCGTGTACCAGTTCGTCGCTCGCCGTCATTTCAGACACGACCAAGCCTGCGCCAAGAGCTGCCGCCAAACGCCGGAACGGGGCGTCGGTGACGCCGGACATCGGCGCCAAAAGCGCCCGGCCATCGATCTGAATATGGCCGATTTTCAATGGTTTACGGCCAGCCTTGGCCAAGGCGGTAACGGACATGACGCTAGCCCGACGTATCCTTCGTTGTGTGCGCAGGTGTCATCATCACCACATTTCGCACAAATGTTGGGCAAAAACAACTCATGCCTACACATTAGCCATTCCTGAAAATCTTGCAAGTGCAGTGCAGCATTATGCTTACCCGCCATTTCCGGCGGTTGATAGAGAATCCCACTCGTTCCCCGGCCATGCTAAGGGGCTGCGCGCACCTTCAGGCGCGATCAATTCCCCTCTCACAAGTTGTTGAGTGCAATGTCCAAACAACAGCGGGCTGCCGCTATTCTCGTCGCCGCTGGGCGTGGGCTTCGCGCTGGCGCCGGAGGCCCAAAGCAATATCGCTCGATCGGCGGCCAGACCGTGATCTACCGGGCGATGGCGCCGTTCAGCAATCATCCACAGGTATCTCACGTGCAACCAGTGCTGCACCTTGATGACGTCGCGATGTTCTCCGCGGCGGTGACGGGCCTTCGCCACGAACAGCCTGCCGAGGGCGGCGCCACGCGCCAAGCGTCGGTCCGTGCCGGGCTGGAAGCACTGAGCTCGCATGCGCCCGACATCGTGCTGATCCACGACGCGGCGCGGCCTTTTGTCTCTGGGGATGTGATTTCGCGCGCGATCGAGGCGGCCGAGTTCACCGGCGCTGCGATCCCGGTCGTTGCCGTCACCGACACCGTGAAGCTGGTGGACGCGTCCGGAAACATCGAAGCAACCCCCGAGCGTGCGCGGCTGCGCATCGCGCAGACGCCGCAGGCCTTCCGCTTCGACGTGATCCTGCAGGCGCATCGGCGCGCCGCGCGCGAGGGCCGCGCGGATTTCACAGATGATGCGGCCTTGGCCGAGTGGGCAGGATTGACGGTGGCAACCTTTGAGGGCGATGTTGCCAACATGAAGATGACGACCCCGGAAGATTTTGTGCGCGAGGAAGCGCGGATGGCGAGTGGGCTCGGCGACATCAGGACCGGCACCGGCTATGACGTGCATGCCTTCGGCGCGGGCGACCATGTGATGATCTGCGGCGTCAAGGTGCCACACACCAGGGGCTTTCTCGCCCATTCCGATGGCGATGTCGGCCTGCACGCGCTGGTCGACGCCATTCTGGGCGCGCTCGCCGATGGCGACATCGGCTCGCATTTCCCGCCGTCGGACCCGCAATGGAAGGGCGCCTCCTCCGACCGCTTTTTGAAATATGCCGTCGATCGCGTCACCGGGCGCGGCGGGCGGATCGCCAATCTCGAGGTGACCCTGATCTGCGAGCGGCCGAAGATCGGCCCCTTGCGCGACACCATGCGCGCGCGGATCGCCGAGATTTCCGGCGTCGATATGTCGCGCGTCGCCGTGAAGGCGACAACGAGTGAACGGCTCGGCTTCACCGGCCGCGAGGAGGGGATCGCGGCGACCGCGAGCGCCACGATTCGCCTGCCGTGGAACGACAAGGCCGGGAGCCAGTAACATGACCGGCGACGACGGCCAGTGGCCCGAGTTTGACATTCGCCCCCGCTTTGCGGAGCCACTTTTGCGAATGTCAAAAGCAAGGGCCACCGGCGAGAATTGATGCGTGTGGAGCTTTCGATTTGACGTTCGCATGAGGAAGGCGTGGCAAATGGGCAGCGAACGTCAAATCGGCTCCACAAGCGCCCTCGCCCGGTCGCTGCTCGATCTCTGCCGGATGCGCAAGCTGACCATTGCGACCGCCGAATCCTGCACCGGCGGCCTCGTCGCAGGCGCCTTGACCGACATTCCCGGCTCCTCCGACGTCATCGACCGCGGTTTCGTGACCTATTCCAACGACGCCAAGCGCGCGATGCTTGGGGTGAACGCCTCGACGCTGGAGGCCTTTGGCGCGGTCTCCAAGGAGACCGCAACGCAGATGGCCGTGGGCGCGCTGGAGCGTGCCGACGTTGATCTATCGGTCGCCATCACCGGCATCGCCGGCCCCGGCGGCGCCACGCCGGGCAAGCCGGTCGGGCTCGTGCATTTCGCCGCGGCTGCGCGCGACGGGCGCATCATCCATCGCGAGATGCGCTTTGGCGCGATCGGCCGCAGCGCGGTACGCGAACGCAGCGTGGTCGAGGCCCTGAAAATGCTGATGGAACTCGCACGCGGGCCTCAGGCCGCAAAGCCCCGTCGCGCCGCAGCGACCAGGCTCCGCCCGCGCGCAACGCGCACCCCGCGCGGCCACGCGGTGAAGCGCAGGCCCCGCCCGCCGACCAGGGGGTGAACTCCGGGCGTAGTTGCTCCTCCGCTAGAAGAAACCGTCGAGAAACGCTGCCGCTGCGTCGGAGATGCCGACGATCTTGTTCGTGGCCTGACGATAGAATTTGAAGTTGAGCTCGGTTGCGGGCGTCCCGTCATTCCAGACGGTGAAACGTTTCAGTTCGCTCCGTCCCAGCGGCCGCTTTGCGAGTGCGGTGCGCTTGATGGTGACGCTCACGCGCGGGGTCTGCCGGGCAACGCCGCGCTTCCTGGCGACCGGCTCGGCGGATGTGATGACGCCGCGCGCCAAAAGGCCCTGCCCGCCATCGGTCTCGCTCGCGAACACGAAAACCACATCGCCCTCGGCGATGTGCTTGCCGCCATACATCGTCTTTTGTGCAGGCAATGTGAACGTCTTCGCCCGGGGATCGCATATCTCGGCCTTGACCGCGAACGGCATGCTTTCTCTCGCTCCCCACCTCGGTAGCAGCATCTGATAGGATTGTCTGTGACGTCAGCGGAGGTTTCGGTTTGAGTGACGCGATTGCAAACACACCGCCCGGTGCCGAGCTGCTCGGCCGTGAATGGCTCGGCTTTGACGAGACGGGCGAGATTGCCCTGATCCGCTTCGAAGCGAGGGCCTCGTTCACCAACCGGCATGGCACGATTCAGGGCGGCTTTCTCGCGGCCATGCTGGACTCGGCCACCGGGCTTCGCGCTGTCGCCGCACTGCCCTCCCATCAGACCGCGGTGACGCGGAGCCTGAATGCGCGCTTCCTCAAGCCCGCCGGCGTCGGGACGATCACCGCCCGCGCAAAAATCATCGAGCAGAGCGAGCGTGAGATAGTTGTGGAAGCCGCGCTGGTCGACGCGCAGGGCGTCACCGTGGCCGACGCCACCGCGCGGCTGCGAATTCTGCAACGAAAGGTGCGCGGCGCGGCAGGAACCTCATGAGCCTCAAGGATATCAGAAGCGTCGATTACATCGTCCTGCTCTGCAGGAAAATGAAAGAGACGCGCGCCTTCTATCAAGACGTCATGGGCTTGCCGCTCGACCACGATTCGGACAGCTGGGTGAGCTTCCGCGTCGGCGCGGCGCTGCTGACGCTCAGGCCACGCGGCCAATTGTTCGGATGGGACGATGGCCCGTTGGCGCCGGGCACGGCCGCTGTGCAGCTGGCGTTCCGCGTGCCACCGGCCGTGCTCGACGCCTGCCATGCCGAACTGGTGGCGAAAGGCGTGTCCATCCTGCGCGCACCGACCGACCTGCCGTCATGGCGGCATCGCACATTGTTCTTCCGCGACCCTGAAGACAATCTGATCGAGATTTACGCGGAATACTGACGGAGCCGGCACTGTGTCCGTCATTCCGGGGCACGAGTGCCGCAAGCGAGCCCGAAAATCGCATCACTGCGGACTGCAGTCATGGATTCCGGACCCCGCGCCAAGAGAGGCGCGTCCCGGAATGACGGCGGAGGTTGAACGGACCGCCATCATTTCCGGCTCCAGTCGCCTATGCCACACACGGCTCGCTGCTATGCCTGCGCCGCCTGCTGCCGCGCTTCCATGAACGCGCCGCGATCAAAGATGATACGACAGGCGGTGATCTTGCCGCTCTTCATCGTGAGATGTTCCGCGGCTGGCGCGCTCTTCACGGGAAAGGTTTCGGTGTCGTACATGATCAGCGCCGTCGTCTCGTCGCCGAAGGCGGCGATCAGCCTTGCTCCGTTAAGCATCTTCATGAAGCCGGCCCAGAACTCGCGAAACGCCGCGGCGCCCTCGATGCGGCCGGACGGCGCATCGCAGACGATGTCGTCGGCGACATGGCTCATCATCCTGTCGATGTCCTTCCTGCTCCACGCGTCAAAATAGGCCAGCGCAGTTTCCAGCGCGCGGCTATCCGCCTTCGTTTCACTCATTTGATACCTCGTTTGCTCGGTTGAAACGAGGCTGGCATAACGTGGGCCTGCTGACAGCGTCGTGTCAGGAGCTTTTGGCCCCGCATTGCGGGCTTTGCGAAACGAACCTGCGATGCTTCTTGCCCCTTTTAGCGCCTGTCCGGCTGCCGGCTGAGACCTTCCAAGAGCCCGCGCATCGTACCGATCTCGTTGCCGAAACCTGCCCAATCCCCGGATTTCAATCGCTCCATCGCCCGGTCGTAGTGATCGAGCGCCTCCTGCGCGTGTCGCGCCGCGATCCCCTCGCCTGATCCTTCCGATGCCGGCGTGGTTGGCACGGTGCTGTCCACAAAGAGTGCCGCCAGCGCCTCTTCAAGCGTTTCCCTCATGACGACGTGTTCGCCATAGGCGGCGATCACACGTTTCAACTCCGGCAAATGCCCCTGCTCGGCCCGCAGATACAACGGCGACACGTAGAGGATCGAGTTCTCGATCGGGATGACGAGCAGGTTTCCCCGGATCACGCGCGAACCCATCTGGTTCCACAGCGATATCTGCTGCGAGATGTCCGTATTCTGATGAATTCTCGCCTCGATCTGGAATGGTCCGTAGACCAGTTTTTCCTTGGGAAATTCGTAGACGATCAGCTTGCCATAATCGGGCGCATCACAGCGCGCGGCAAGCCAGGCAATCATGTTGTCGCGCCGGCTCGGCACCATCGGGATCATGATGAAGAACTCGGCCTGTGCCTCTCCCGGCAGCCGCATCACGATGTAGTAGGGAGCCATCGGCACAACGCCGTCCAGGGAAGAGACGCCATCGCCGGCCGGCTGGCGCGGAAACTGCCAAAGGTCCTCGCGGTTGTAGAAAACGTCCGCCGCTTCCATGTGATAGGTCTGAAAGAGCCGGGCCTGGATCAGGAAGAGGTCTTCCGGATAGCGAATGTGCTTCTGCAGATCGGGCGGCATGACCGCGAACGGCTTGAACAGCTGAGGGAAGATTTGCTGATAGGTCGCCGCGATCGGATCCGAAGCATCCACCAGGTAGAAGTCGACGGTGCCGTTATAGGCGTCGATCACGACCTTCACCGCATTACGGATATAGTTGAGGTTGAGGCCGGGCGCAGGCTGCGAGGCAGGAAAATATTCGCTCGACGTATAGGCATCCTGGATCCAGAACATCCGCCCTTCGCTGATCACCAGATAGGGATCGCGATCGAGGCTCAGGAACGGGGCGATCGCGCGCACGCGTTGCTTGATGTTGCGCCGGATCATGATCCGGCTTTCGTCGGTGACATAGTCTGAAAGCAGGATATTCACGTCGTTGAAATCGTAGGAGACGATCAGTCGCCGCAGCATCCCTGAAAGCGGAACGCCACCGGAGCCGTCATAGGTCGCGTAGACGTTGTCCTTCCCCTTCGGATAGTCGAACTCCGGTACCTTTCCCTTGACGATGACGTAGTCGTTGCTCTCCTTTCCAAAATAGATGCGCGGCTCGCGAATGTCCGGGCCACCCTGCGCGACCGGCGGAATGTCGCGCAGATAGAATAACGGAAGCCCCTCACCGCTCTTCTGGGTGACCGGAGACATCACGGCCCCATTGCCGTGGGTGAACAGGACGTGGCGGTTGACCCATGTCTGTGCATTGGGTGGCAGCAGCGCGGAATTGAGTTCGCGTGCCGAGAGCATCACGCTCTGATAGGTGCCGCCAAGCCAATAGCGATCGACGTCGAGGTCACGGAGTTTGTAGTAGGTGCGAATCTCCTGGAGTTGGGCGTAGGTGTCGGCCAGGGGTTGCCAGTCCCACAGCCTGATATTGTCAACCGTTGCCTTGTTGGCCTCGAGTGTCGCAAAGGTCAGGTTCTGCTCGGCCGAAAACGGTTTTGGCGCGATCCGATCGAGATTGTAGGCCTCCCGGGTCGACGCGATGTTGCGCGCGATGTAGGGCCGCTCCCACTCCAATTCGCTCGGCTTGACGTAAAATCGCTGGAACAGCGCAGGGATGACGCCCGAGAGCAGAAAGGCGGCACCGAACAACAGCACGATGGCGGCCGCAGGGAGGTGGTAAGCGCGGACCCGCACGTTCACGAACGCTGCGACTGCGGCTGCCATCGAAAGCACGATCAGCAGCCAGAGCAGCGGCAATTCGACATGGACGTCCGTGTAGCTGGCGCCGACCACGACGCCATTGTCGCCAAAGAGCAGCAGGTAGCGGTCGAGGCCGTAGGACCACGCCTTCAAGACAAAGTAGCAGCCAAGCAGCGCCGAGGCGTGGGCGATCACTGTTGGCGACATCGACCGTCGTTGGGCCTGATACGCGATGTCGCCATGCACCCAGTAGATCAAGGCGGCCATCAGCACGCTTATGAAGAGCGTGAGCAATGCCCAATTCTTGACGGCGAGAAGAGCGGGCAGCGCAAACAGGAAGAACCCGATATCCTTTCCGAACAGTGGATCGGTACGGCCGTAAGGCACGTGATACAGGAACTGCAGGACAATGCTCCAGTTGTCGACTTCCCCCCAGGCCACAAGCAGGGCGGCCAGCCCGGCGCCAGCGATGATCACGCTGCGCCATGGCGCTCGATCGCGGATGAATTCGAAGGGATCCGGCACCGTATGGACCGCAAGGTTCGGATCGAAAGCCGCTGGAAGGCGGTTCTGCCGCGTCGTCGAGCGGCCCAGTGCAAGCCGAGCGTTCGTCCACAAGACGACGGCTGTCGTCACGAAGACGGCGAGGAAGGCGCTGACCTTGGCAACGATCGTCGTCCAGAAGACCTGCAGGTAACCGACCGAGGAAAACCACATCCAATCGACCAGGAACCCGCTCACGAGCCCGAGCAGGATCAGGCCGGTTCCGACGATGATGGCGACGATGATGAGCCCCACCACGGCGCTTCGCGCTGGTGCCTTCGGTGCGGGTCCGACAATGCCGACCGTCATAGCACCACCCTAGCAAGCCGACATCTATGGCGCGGCTCTCACGCGCCCATGCCTTCAGGCTAGCATGCGCCGGAAGCCGAACGAAGGCCGGCCGGACAAATCCTTTTCGGCCAGGCGCAGTTTTCGCGTTGCTCCGGCCGGTCAGAGGGATGTCGCGATCGTTGTGCTACGCCGACGCCGGGTTTGACCTGCCATAGATCGCATCCGCGCGCTTCTCGAACGCGGCGGAAAAGCGTCCAAACGCCGCGTCGAACATCGAGCCCATCAGCAGCGCCAGCATGCGGCTCTTGAACTCATAGGCGATGAAGAAGGTGACGTCGCTGACGGTCGCGCCGCGTGGCTCGAAAGTCCAGCGGTTCTCGAGGCTGGAGAAGGGCCCGCGCAGATATTCGACCAGGATCTTCAGGTTGGCGCGGTCCAGCGTCACGCGGCTGGTGAAGGTCTCCTTGACCAGCTTGAACGACACCGTCATGTCGGCGACGACGACCTCGGTGCCATCGGGTTTTGGCGTGCGCTGGCGCACCGTGAGTGAATGGCACAGCGGCACGAATTCGGGGTAGCGCTCGACGTCGGCGACGAGGTCGAACATCTGCTCAGCGTCGTGCTGGACGCGCCGTTTGTTGGAGAACCGGGGCATATCGGTTCAGCGCGCGATTGCGTCGCGCGCTGCCTTGAGCTTCTTGAAATCGTCGCCGGCATGATGCGAGGATCGCGTCAAGGGCGAGGCCGACACCATCAGAAAGCCCTTGGCATAGGCGGTCGTCTCATAGCCGGAAAACTCGTCTGGCGTGACGTAGCGCATCACCGCGTGGTGCTTCCTGGTCGGCTGCAGATATTGCCCGATGGTGAGGAAATCGATCTCGGCCGAGCGCAGGTCGTCCATCACCTGCAGCACCTCGTGGCGCTCCTCGCCGAGCCCGACCATGATGCCGGACTTGGTGAAGATGGTTGGATCGATCTCCTTCACCCGCTGCAGCAGCCGGATCGAATGGAAATAGCGCGCGCCGGGCCGCACACTCAGATAGCGCGACGGCACGGTTTCCAGATTGTGGTTGAAGACGTCGGGCTTCGCCGCCACCACCATTTCGAGCGCGCCGTCCTTGCGCAGGAAATCGGGCGTGAGGACCTCGATCGTCGTATTCGGACAGCGCGCGCGGATGGCGCGGATGGTTTGCGCAAAATGCTCGGCACCGCCGTCGGCAAGGTCGTCGCGGTCGACGGAGGTTACGACGACATGGGCGAGCCCAAGCTTTAACGTCGCCTCGGCAACGTGCTCCGGCTCGCTCAAGTCCAGCGCGCCCGGCAGGCCGGTCTTGACGTTGCAGAACGCGCAGGCGCGGGTGCAGGTGTCGCCCATGATCATGAAGGTGGCGTGCTTCTTGTCCCAGCACTCGCCGATATTCGGGCAGCCCGCCTCCTCGCAGACCGTGACCAGCCCGCTCTCCCGGACGATGTTGCGCGTGTCGGCATAGCCGCGCGTGTTCGGCGCGCGCACCCGGATCCAGTCGGGTTTGGGCGGCGAGAGCGCATCCGGCCGGTTCGCCTTCTCCGGATGGCGGGGGCGAATCGGCTGGGAAGCGACGGTATCGATGACGGTGACCATGCAAATGTCCGCGAAATCCTGGGATTTCTAGGTAGCTCCTGTTGGCAGCTGCCGCAACCCGGCTCGCCCACGCCGTCGGAACATGGCAGATAGACCTTGCCAATTCGCCGCACCCGCCGTCGATTCCAGCCGAACATGCCCGTCAAGACCAAGGCAGCCGACACGACCGCCCTCCCCCTCGGCAAGCGCATCAGGCGTGCCTATTTTGGCCGCAGCGTGCACGAGGTCGCGCCCGACCTGATCGGCGCGGCGCTGCTGGTCAATGGGGTCGGCGGTATCATCGTCGAGGTCGAGGCCTACCATCACACCGAACCGGCCGCGCACTCCTTCAACGGGCCGACGCCGCGCAACCGGGTGATGTTCGGACCGCCGGGGTTCCTCTATGTCTACCGCTCCTACGGCATCCATTGGTGCATGAATTTCGTCTGCGAGGCCGAGGGCTCGGCGAGCGCCGTGCTGCTCCGGGCACTGGAGCCGACGCACGGTTTGGCCGCGATGCGCCGCCGCCGCGACGTCGACGATCCACGGATGCTGTGCTCCGGGCCGGGAAAGCTCACGCAGGCGCTCGGCATCACCCATGCCCAAAACGGGTTCTCGCTCGATGCCCCCCCGTTTGCGCTGTACGCGCGGGTTGGAGACGTCGAGGTGGCGACAGGCATCCGGATCGGCCTTACCAAGGCGGTCGAGCTGCCCTGGCGCTACGGCTTGAAAGGCTCAAGGTTCCTCTCAAAGCCGTTTGCCGCTTAACGCCGGTCGATATGGATGATCCCGTAAGGATTGAACTTGAAGTCGTCCTCCGCATAGGTGGACGCAAATGAGTGGCGCGCCTTGCGATCGCGCAGGACCGCCTCGAGCCCGAGCCGAGTGACGTCATCCGCGACGGAATCGATCAGTGAGGCCGCCTCGAGACCGCTGGCGAGGTCTTTCGCCAGGCATATTTCGGGCAGTCCGACCAGGTGAAAACCGACGCTTTCGAGATGGGTCTCGCCTTGCAGCGGCCGCTTGGCGAAGCTGAGGCGCGCGGCGCGGCTCAAGGCGAAATCATCATGGGATCTGAGCGCCTGCGCGCCCTCCGCGACGAGTTGGCGCCAGCGGGCGAGACCATGCGCCACGCCCGCGCTCTCGCCCTTGACCGCCACCGCGCCGGCGGAAATGACCGCGTCCACGAGCAGCAGCGCCGCGGCGGAAACGACCACCGCGGTATCGGCCGTCATCGGCGGGCTCAGGACGAAAAGCACGGATTTGTGGTTCGCGACGGCGTCCTGGTCCGCGCTCGTCCAGGCGCCGGGCACCACGCGATCCCAGCAGACGCCGAAGGAGCGGACCATGTGCTCATTCGGCTTGTCCTGCGAATGGGTGCGGTCGATGCTGAAGCCTGTCGCGAAATCGCCGATCGCCGCCGAAGCCGCGTCAGACAGGCGCGCCAGTGCGTGTTCCCCGCCAAGAAAGCAAAGCACGTGGCGCGGCTTGATCTCGGATTGCGTCGGCACGTCGGACCCCGCGCCATCAGACCAAGCGGCAACCATCGGCAATCCTCTTCCTATCGCTTTCGGAAATGTTCCGTAGACATGATTCATGCCTGCCTCGCCGCGAAAGCCAGCCCGGAAAGCGCTGCCGGCGTGCCGGCGGCCATTTCCCGTGCACTGCGCTTCAGCAGGGCGCGGTCACGACACCGTTCGATGCAAGGGGAAAAGCATGGCGCGAACCATCGATCAAGCCTCGACCTTCTGCAGCCGCTCCAATGCCTCGAGGATCTTAGCCCTGCGTGCCAAAGCTGCCTCGCGCTTGTCCTTCTCTTCCTCGACGAGCTCTTCCGGCGCGTTGGCGACGAATTTCTCGTTTGACAGTTTTGCGTCGACCCGCTTGATGTCCGTCTCCGCCTTGGCGATTTCCTTGGCGAGCCGCGCACGCTCGGCGGCGAAATCGATCACGCCCTTCAGCGGCAGGGCCGCGACCTCGCCACGCACGAGAATCTGCACCGCCCCTTCCGGCGCGCGATCGGCAAAGGAAATATCCGACAGCCGCGCCATGCGGCGGATCACCTCGCTCCAGCGCGGCGCACGCTCCTTGGTCTCGTCAGAGACGCCGGCCAGCACCAGCGGCGTCAGCGTTGCCGGCGCGATGTTCATCTCGGCGCGCACCGAACGGATGGCGGTGACCAGGTCGATCAGCCAGCCGATCTCCGCCTCGGCGGAAAAATCGGCGAAGTTGGCGGCGTAGGTCTGAAGCACGGCGGGCACCTGCCGGTCGTCCTCCAGGGCGATCTCCTCCAGCGTGAACGCATCCGATTCCAGCGGCCAGGGCGCTAGCGCCAACAGGCCATCACGGCTCGCGGTGACCATCCACAGCTCTTCGGTGACGAAGGGCATGAACGGATGCAGCATCTTGAGAATCTCATCACGCGCCCACGCCACCGTCGCGCGCGTCTCTGTCTTGGCCGGCCCCTCCTCGCCCATCAGTACCGGCTTGGCCAGTTCGAGATACCAGTCGCAATAGACATTCCAGAGGAAACGATAGATCGCGCCGGCTGCGTCGTTGAAACGATAGGTCTCAATCGCTTCGGTCACCTCGCGCGCGGTCCGCGCGGTCTCATGCACGATCCAGCGGTTCAGCGTCTCCGTGGTTTGCGCGGGATCGAACCCCGGCGGCTGCACGCACTCATACATCTCCGCCAGGAGGCAGGCGTTCCAGAGCTTGGTCGCGAAACTGCGGTAGCCTTTCACACGCTGTTCGCTGAGCTTGATGTCACGCCCCTGGGCCGCCATCGCCGCCAGCGTGAAGCGCAGCGCATCGGCGCCATACTCATCGATCAGGTTGAGCGGATCGATGACGTTGCCCTTCGACTTCGACATCTTCGCCCCCTTCTCGTCGCGGACGAGGGCGTGGATGTAGACGTCCTTGAACGGGATCTCCTGCATGAAATGCAGGCCCATCATCATCATCCGCGCGACCCAGAAGAAGATGATGTCGAAACCGGTCACCAGGACGTCGGTCGGATAATGGTGCTTCACCTGCGGCGTCTGGTCCGGCCAGCCGAGCGTCGAGAACGGCCACAGCGCCGAGGAGAACCAGGTGTCGAGCACGTCCTCGTCGCGCTTGATGAAGTCCGCGCGCTTGTTGCGGTCGAGCGCCATCTCCCGCCCCTGCTCCGCGGTGATGACCTC